>ODAK010006809.1_pt1 | contig 11487 bp, 3 predicted proteins | sample 1539591 | NCBI WGS metagenome assembly ODAK01 (sample SAMEA3539303, study PRJEB22396) | soil metagenome | biome: tundra; feature: field; material: soil | place: USA | collected 2010-05 | depth 0.15 m | reverse complement strand
GCCAATTCCGAAGTACGCGCCAAGACGGCCTCCTCGAGCGCCCGCTGGATCTGCTGCTGCCGCAGGTAGCGTTGGCGCACGATCAGCAGGACCGCGGAGGGTGGCATCAAGCCGAGCAGCGTGAGAAACCACCAGGTGCGCCACCAGGGAGGCCGGATCTGGAAGGCGAACGCGGCCGCCTGTGGGCCCCACTGGCCCGAGCCTTCGCGCGCTTGCACCTCCAGCCGGTAGTCGTTGGGCGGCAACCCGGGGAACTGTAGTTCCGGCTGCGAAGTTTCCCGCCAGTCGCCGAAGAGTGGTTGAAGCCTGTAGCGGAAGCGCACGGAACTTTCGCGGGCGAAGCTCAGCGCGGAGAAACGTGTCACCAGGGAGTTCGACGTGTAACCGACGGAAAGGTAGCGATCGTTCTCGACGCGCGTTTTACCTAACGTCAATTGAATGAATTCCACGACCGGCGGCCGCGCCTGACGCGTTCGCTCGCCTGGTGTGAAACGAGCGAGGCCGCTACTGGTGCCAATCCACACCGTGCCGTCGGGTTCAGCCGCAAAGCCTTGCAGATCGCAATCGTCCCAGATCAGACCGTCGTTATGGTCGTACTGATGCCAGTGCGTTCCGTCCCAGACCCGCACGCCTTGATCGGTTCCGACCCAGAGCTGGCCATGCGCATCGAACCCGAGGAAGTAACTCATCTCTCCACGCAGACCCGCTTCGGCGCCGTAGTGGGTCATGGAGAGACGCTCCCCATCCATGTGTATCCGGGTCACGCTGCCGGAGTACCAATAGCCCACCCATATTTCGGCCGGTGTGGCCGCGGCAACCGACAGCACGACGTCGTGGCGCAGCCCGTCGGCTGTCGAAATCCGACGCCATCGGTCGCCCGACAGCCGGAATAACCCGGCGCTCGTACCCACCAGGATCTCTCCGTCGGGCCCCTCGATCACCGCCCAGCAATTCACCGCCGGAACTTCTTCCACGCGCCGGAATCGCTTCTGAGACAGCTCGGCGACAAACAGACCTTTCTCGGTGGCGGCCCATACCCGACTCGATCGGTCCAGCGCCAAGGCAAAGGGCGATACGCCGGCCAGCCCCTGCTCCTGCCTGAACCAGTCGATTCTTCCCGTTCGAGAGTCGATCCGCGCCGCGCCGTTGCGCTCGGTGCCGAGCCACAGGCTTCCGCCGTGTTCCATCCGCACGGCATGGATCGGCATACTTCCAACCCTCCGATCCCTTTGCCAGGTCCACCGGTCTCCAATCTTCCGCCCGGTAAACAGACCGGCCTCGGTGCCAGCCAGCACGGTGCCATCGTCGAGAGGCAGGATCTGGTAGATCAGCTCGTTGTCCAGGCCGCTTGCGGACGTGAAGCCTTCCCATTCCCGGTAGCCTCTCCATCTTGCCAGGCCGCGTCCCGCGAGCCCCACCCAGATCGAATCTTCCCTGTCTCGCAGCACGGAATACACCGGACCCTGCAAGCCTTGCCCCTCGCCCACGGTTCGGAAATGCCGCCCCTGGTTGATGGTGAGGCCTTCGACTGTCGGCACGAGCAATCGGCCGCCGGAGTCCACTTCCAACTCGCCTGATCCAGCCGTTTGTGGAAAACCCGGATCCGATGCATCGAAGCGCAGGCTTCCGCGCCGCATGACGGCAAATCTTCGAAGGTCGTGTACCCACAGATCGCCACTGCCATCACGGCGGATGCTCATCCATTTTCCGGCCGGAAGGCCGTCCGGCTCGCCGAATGCGGTCACTCGCTCGCCGGTCATCCGGCACAACCGGGTGCCGCAGCCATACCACACGTCATTTCCCTCCAGGAAAACTCCATGCGTATCTGGACTGTCAGCGCCAGCAGGCGGGGGCAGCCACCGGAAAACCAGACGGCTCGCGCCGGCCGGTTTTTCCGCCACGGTGAGACCACGGTCGGTCGCGATGAAGGTCCGGCCCTGACCGTCGAACCGGATGGCGCTGTAGCTGTCTATGCCAGCGCCTTGCAAGGACACGGCTTCGAAACGATCCCCTTCTTGCTGGTAGAGCCCACTTCGATACCCGGCCAGCAGGCGTCCATCCGGGGACTCGCCGAGACTCAAGACGATATCGTGTGGAAGACCCTCGACTGGCCCGTAACGCTGAAACCGCTGACCATCGTAGCGGAACACGCCGTTTTCGGTTCCGGCCCACACAAAGCCTGTCCGATCCTGGAAGAGCACTTTGACTGCGGCGTTGGTCAGCCCGTCCTCCGCCCCGTAGTAGCGGAAACTATATTGTTGCGCCTTCACGGGCGCGGCCAGAGCCAGGCACGTGAAGATGATTGCCAGGCGCAAGAACGAGGCCCGCGACATTCTTGCCAATGATGCCTCGGAACGCGACTCTCCCATGGTGCAATTCGGCATACCGACGCCCATCCAGTCTCGCGTCGCCTCACATTGTAGAATGTCCGTCCCGGCTGAGCGTGGATGCGCGGGAGCTGCTCGATTCTGAGGAGGGGTGATGGAGCGCTGGTGGCAGGATCTCCGCTACGCAACGCGCGTGCTGGTGAAGAAGCCCGGGTTCACCACGGTGGCCGTGCTCTCGCTGGCGCTGGGCATCGGGGCCAATACGGCCATCTTCACGGTGGTCAACGCCGTCTTCCTGCACCCGCTCGCAATCGAGGATCCCGCGCACGTCGTGGAGATGTTCACGCGGGACAACAAGACCGTCCAGGCGGCCGCTCTCACGCTGACGCCGACCTCCTTTCAAAACTACGAGGACTATCGCGACCAGAACACGGTGTTCACCGGTCTGGCTGCGTACTCTCCGCTCTTTCTCCTGTGGACCCGCAACGGCGAAACGCAGGGCCTGCCGGGCATGATGACGAGCGCAAACTATTTCGACGTCCTCGGCATCAAGGCCTTTCGCGGACGGCTGTTTCTCCCGGACGAGTCGAGCACACTCGGCGGCAACACGGTGGTCGTCGTCAGCCACAGTCTGTGGGTCAAGCAGTTTGGATCCGACCCGAATCTCGTCGGCCAGACGCTGACGCTGAACGGCATCTCCTTCACCGTCATCGGCGTCGCGCCGCCGGGGTTCAAGGGCACGGCTTCCCTGGCCGGCCCCGACCGGCTCTGGGTGCCGCTCAGCATGCGGGAGCAGTTGACGACCGGCCAGCTGCGGCAGCTCATCACCAACCGGCGCTTTCGCTGGATCAACATGATCGGCCGGCTGAAGCCCGGCGTGCCGCTGCGTCGGGCGGACGCCGCGATGAAGACGATCGCGGCGGCGCTCGAAAAGCAGTTTCCCACGGCGAACGAAGGGCGGACGCTCGAGATGGCGCTCGAATCGGACGCCGCGCTCGGCATCAACCAGCGCAGCCAGTTCGTGAAGGCCGGTTCGGTGATGATGGGCGTCGTCGGTCTGGTGCTGTTGATCGCGTGCGTCACGCTGGCGAATCTGCTGCTGGCGCAATCGGCGACGCGGGAAAAGGAAATCAGCATCCGCTCCGCGATGGGCGCGGGCCGCGGACGGCTCGTGCGGCAGCTGCTGACCGAGAGCGTCCTGCTGTCGCTCGTGGGCGGCACGCTCGGGCTGCTCGTCGCCTACTGGGGACGCAGCGCGCTGTGGTCGTTCCGGCCGCCGTTTCTGGGCAACGCGTCGATTGATTTGAGCTTCGAGCCGCGCGTGCTGCTGTTCACGGCCGGCGTGTCGGTGCTGACCGGCGTGCTCTTCGGCCTCACGCCGGCGATCCGCGTGTCGAGCACGAACCTGAACGAGATGCTGAAATCCGGCGGGCGCACAGGCGCGGCGAACGTCGGCACCAATCGGATTCGCAGCCTGCTCGTTATTTCTGAAATCGGCCTCGCGACGGTGGCGCTCATCGGCGCGGGCCTCTTCGTGCGGAGCATGCAGGCGGCGCAGAAGATGGACCTGGGCTTCGACTCCGCCCACATCGGTTTCCTCGCGCTCAGCCCGGGCCAGCAGCACTACGATCAGGCGCACGGCGAGCAGTTCTATCTGGACGCGATCGCGAGCGCGCGCGCGGTCGCCGGCGTCGAGGCGGCGACGGTTGCGTCGGCGCCGCCGCTGGCCGGGGCGATCCTGCTGACGGTGTTCCCGGAAGGCGAAGTCCAGAACCCGAACTATCGCGGCTCCCTCGTGCAGTTCAACGACGTGTCGCCCGGCTACTTCGGGGCCCTGCGCATTCCGCTGAACACAGGACGCGATTTCAACGAATTCGACGGCGAGCAATCGAAGCCGGTCGCCATCGTGAATCAGGCCTTGGCCAGACAGCTCTGGCCAGGCCAGAACGCGCTCAACAAACGGTTCGCCATCGTGCAGCAGACCACGCTGTTTGAGATCGTCGGCGTGGCCGAGACCTCGGTGATCAACGCGGTGGGAGAGGATCCGACGCCGATGATCTATCGTCCGATCCAGCAGGAATACTCGCCGGGCGTTTCGCTGCTCGTGCGCACGAAAGGCGATCCCGCGTCGCTCATCGGTGCCGTGCGCGACAAGGTGCACACCATCGACCCCCGCATGCCGATGCGAGGCACCGGCACCATTCAGGAAAACATCGAAGCCGGGCTGTGGGCGCCGCGGATGGGCGCCGCGCTGCTCAGCATCTTCGGCGGCCTGGCGCTGCTGCTGGCGATGATTGGCGTGTACGGCGTGATGTCGTACTCGGTCACGCAGCGCGCGCAGGAGCTCGGCATCCGCATGGCGCTCGGCGCGCAAGCCCGCGACGTCCTGTTCCTGGTGCTGAAGCAAGGCATGGTGCTGGCGGCAGGCGGCGTCGCGCTCGGCGTGATTCTCGCCCTGCTGCTGGGCCAGATGGTCAGCACGCTGCTGTTCGGCGTCAGCGGACGCGATCCGCTGACGCTGGCGGGCGTGAGCGCCGTGTTGGCGATCGTCGCGCTCGCGGCGTGCTACATTCCCGCGCGGCGCGCCGCGCGCGTGGACCCGCTCGTCGCGCTGCGCGATGAATGAGTCATGGACGACGATCAACGCAAAGCACGCTGAGCCCGCAGAGCAAGGCACACGAGATTCTGTGCCGTTAGCGCGCGCCGGCGATCACGAACGGCAGCCCGAGCGCGGTCGCGCGCTGATTGATCGCCGCGATGTCTCCGGACTCGAATTGCCGCGCCTCTGCGGCGAGCGCCGTCAGTTCCTCTTCCTGATGCTGCAGCACCTGCTGCATGCCGGCGGTCGGCACGCCCTCCGCTTCGCTCGCCCACATCTGCAGCGGCGCGAGCCGCGAGTAGAGCCGCGTGCCGCCTCGCATCGCGAGGATGTCGTACACGACTTCGGCCGTCGGGTTGTGCATCTTGTCCTCGAGCGCGCCGGCTTTGGTGTCGGCGGCCTGCACGGCTTTGATCAAGTCGGCGACCGCCGATTCGGTTCTCCGCGGCTCGAGCGACGCGACCCGCGCCTTCAGCTGATCGCGCACCGACCGGATCTCGTTCACCAGGCCGGTGAGCGTCGAGATGTCGTCGCGGACGCGGACGCCGAACGCCGCCTGCGCCTCGAGATCCGCCTGCGGCAGATCGCCGCGCGGATCGGGCACGACGCGCACCGCGGACGACTGGCTCTTGCCGTCGACGGTCAGCCGCACCGTGTACGTGCCGGGCGCCACGCGCGGTCCCTCGGCCGGATCGCCGGTGTCGATCTTGGCGTCCTTGATCTTCTTCGCGCCTTCGTAGCGCAGATCCCACACCCCGCGCTGCACGCCGGCCTCGGTCGCAAGCGCCGCCTTCTTCGCGTCCTCCGGGTCCTCATTGTCGGAACTGTTGTCCAGCGGGCGCGGCACGCTGCTGAGCCTCCGGACGCCGCGATTCTGGGAGTCGAGGATCTCGATCGTCACCTCGGCAGCCGCTTTGTCCTTCAAGGAATAGTAAATGGACGCCCCGTGCGGCGGGTTGTCGAACGCGCCCGTCCGTCCCCCGTAGCTGTCGGACCCGTAGCGCCACCGAACCGCGTCGGCAACTGGAAACAGATGCGCGCTCTCGCCCTCGATGCGATCCGTGATCTCGCGCACGGGCTGCAGGTCGTCGAGAATCCACAACGAGCGGCCGTGTGTCGCGAGCACCAGGTTGTCGTCCTTGACGATCAGATCGTGGACGGCGACGGTCGGCAGATTCAGCTGCAGCGATTGCCAGCTCTTCCCGTCATTATTTGAGTACATCACGCCGCGCTCGGTGCCGAGATAGAGCTGGCCGCGCTTCTTCGGATCTTCGCGGACCGAGTGCAGGTAGATGTCCTTCGGCAGCGCGCCGTCGAGCCGCGTCCACGACTTGCCGAGGTCGGTCGTCTTGTAGAGATACGGTCGCGTGTCGTCGAGCCTGTGCGCGTCGACGACGACGTACGCCGAGTTCGCGTCAAAGGGTGACGGCTCGATGATGCTCACCGTCGCCCACTCCGGAACGCCCGGCATCGCTTTCGTCACGTTCGTCCAGTTCTTGCCGCCGTCCGTCGTGACGTGCACGAGGCCATCATCGCTGCCGGCCCAGATCAGATCCTTCTGCTTCGGCGATTCCGCGATCGCGAAGACGGTGTCGTAGGTCTCGACCCCGGTGTTGTCGCCGGTGATCGGACCGCCGGCCCACTTCTGCTTCGACTTGTCCTGGCGCGTCAGGTCCGGGCTGATCGCCTGCCAGTGTTGACCTCCGTCGTTGGTTTTGAAGATGACCTGCGCCCCGTGATAGACGACGTGCGGATCGTGGGGCGACCCGGCGATCGGCGCGGTCCACTGAAAGCGATACGTCATATCCTCGGCGCCGTGGCCCGATGGGTTCTCTGGCCAGGCACCCACGTTGCGCGACTCGCGCGTGCGGTAGTCGTACCGGGTGATGATGCCGAGATACTCGCCCGCGTAGACGATGTTCGGGTCGGAAGCGTCCGAGACGACGTGGCCGGCTTCGCCGCCGCCGACCTCGTGCCAGTCGCTGAGCGCAATGTGGCTGGCCAGGCTGTCGCTCGGCCCCTGCGCCGTTCCGAGATCCTGCATGGCGCCGGCCACCCAGTACGGACGCCGCGTGTCCGCGGACACGTGATAGAACTGCGCAATCGGGAGCGGCGGCGACGACCACGTCTCGCCGCCGTTGGTGGAGATGTGGACGCCGCCGTCGTTGGCGACGATCATCCGCTTCGGGTTGCTCGGATCCATCCAGACGTCGTGGTTGTCGCCGTGCGGAACTTTCACGTACTGCACCGTCTTCCCGCCGTCGATCGAGTGCAGCATCGGCACCTGCGGGAACCAGACGTCGTTTTCATTCTGCGGGTTGACGGCCAGCGTCGAGTAATACCAGGCGCGCTGGCGTAGCGCGCGGCCCGGGTTGACCAACTCCCAGCTCTCGCCGCCGTCGTCGGATCGGAAGAGCCCGCCCTTTTCCGCTTCGATGAGCGCGTAGACGCGGCGGCCGTCGGACGGAGCCACGGCGACGCCGACTTTGCCCCAGAGACCGTCAGGCAGACCGTGGGCGGTGATGGCCTTCCAGGTATCGCCGCCGTCGCGTGACACGTAGAGGCCGCTGCCGGGGCCGCCGCTCTGCAGATCCCACGGGAAACGGCGCGCCTGCCAGAACCCGGCGAACACGATCGACGGCGTCGTCGGATCGATCGCCACATCGGAGGCGCCGGTGTTGTCGTCCTTCTTGAGCACCTGTTGCCAGCTCTTGCCGCCGTCGCGCGTGCGGTAGACGCCGCGTTCCGGATTCGGACCGAACGCGTGGCCGAGCACCGCGGCGAAGGCGACGTCGGGATTCGCTGGGTGAACGGCAATCGTGCCGATTTGTCCGTCTTGCGTCCACACGTGCGTCCACGTCTTGCCGGCGTCGGTGGATTTGTAGATGCCGTTGCCGGCGGCGACGTTGCCGCGGACGTTCGCCTCTCCGGACCCGACGTACACGATGTTGCGATCGGACGGCGCGACGGCGATCGAGCCGATCGAGGAAATCGGCTGTTCGTCGAAGATCGATTTCCACGTCGCGCCGCCGTCGGTCGATTTCCAGACGCCGCCGGACGCGATGGCCGCGAAGTACGTCGATGGATCGCCCGGGATGCCGGCCGCGCGCGACACACGGCCGCCCGCCGCCGGACCGATGTTGCGGTATTTGAGCGCCTTGAATTCCTTCGGCGAGTCGCGCCAGGCCGGCTTGGGTTCGTCCTGCGCGCGCAGCGCGATCAGGGACGCGGCCGAACACAGGAACGCCGCACACAACACGCGGAATCGGGAACCTGAAAATGACATGCGGCGCAGTTTACCAGATGGACCGCGCGTCATCGGCCGGGATGGTACTGACGCTCGATGTGCCCCTCCAGCTGGGATCGGTAGAAGTACACGTCTCTCAAGCTGCCGGTGCTGTACCGCGCGGCCTGATCGTTGAAGTGCGGCGACTTGGGATCGCCGCTCTCCCCGCCCGCCGACACCGCTCTGGCCCGCACGCGGTCGCCGAATTCGACGACCGCGACGAAGCTGTTCCCCGTCGTCCCGTACATCTTCTTCGTGCCTTTGTAGGTGCGCGCGCCAAATGACGCGAGCGAGCCCCAGCGCGACGAGGTGAAACCGACCGGGAGGCTCGGACCCGCGTCGTTGAACGGCTGCACGATGTCGCCAGTGAGACGTTGGAAGCGATTGACGTCGCCCCACGGCGTTTTCCAGGTGCCGAAGTCCGCCGCGAGCTTATCGGAGGCCGCCGACAGCGCCCGCAGCATCGCATCGTCGCCTGTCCCCCGCCCGAGCCCCTCGCCCCAATAGACCGCGAGCGACGTCGGGACGGACGTCACGCCCCACCGGAAGTCCCACGCGCGAAGGAGCGCAATCTGGTCGGACAGTTTTTCCTTCAGCGGATTGCCCGCGGGCATCGCGGCCCAGGCCTTCACGAGCGCCGGAATCTGCTCGGCGAACCAGGGCAGGTAGCTGTCGTACGCCGCGGCGACGAGCGATTCCAGCGCGAAATCTCTCTTGTTCGGCAGGACCCGGAGCGCATGCTTGCCTCTCGGGCTCTCCTCGGTGCCGCGATCCACGTAGGCGGGATAATCCGCCTGCTTCGGACTGTTGGGACCGGCCGCCGACCACGGCCAGTTGTTGCTGTTGTAGATCCAACCGTTGGCGGGATTCAGCAAGTGGGGCGTCTCGTCGACCGACATCACATCCTTCCACTCGGTCGCGGGATCGCTGCCGTCCACCGGCTTGGTCCAGTCGAACCTGGCGTCGCGCTTCGGAATGAAATTGGAGTGGAAGTAGGCGATCGTCCCGTCGGCGTCAGCGTAGATCGTGTTGTTCGACGAGTTCGTGTGCAGCGCCATCGTGTCCAGAAACGCTTTGTAGTTTCTCGCCTTGATCCGCGTGTACGACTGGATGAGCGCCTTCAGGGGCTCCTGCATGAGTCTGATGCTCACCCACTTGCCGTTGGCTTCGCGGACGATCGGGCCGTGATGGGTGTAGTAGACGGTGAAGTCCTTCTGCGCCGTTCCGGTGGCCGTCTTGTAGGGTACGGTGATCGTCCGCGTCTTCATCGGACGCTCTTCCGTGCCGTACTTGTAGTAGACGCCGTCGTTCTTCTTCACGACCGTCTCGAGATATTCGTCGATGTTGTCCACGCCGCTCGACGTGTGCATCCATCCCGCGCGGTCGTTGAACCCCTGGTAGATGAAGAACTGACCCCAGGTCAGCGCGCCGTAGGCGTTCAGACCTTCGTCGCTGACCATCTGCGCTTCTGATCGAAAGAAAAATGACGTGTGCGGATTGATGAACAGCAGCGCGTGGTGCGCCGTCGTGTTCGACGGCGCGATGGCGATGCCGTTGGATCCCGTGGGTTCGGTGTAGTCGACGTTCCCCACAGGGGGCCCGGCGGTGGCCGGCTTCTTTCCGTAGAAGGCCTCGAGCTGATTCAGGTTCACGCGCTCGAAATCCGGGCCGATGCTGCCGTCACTGAAGCTGAGCGCCATCCACGGCTCGAAGTGCTTGATCACCCGCGGCGCCACCGTGGGGTGCGTGGAGAGGTAGTAGTTCAGGCCGTCGGCGTAGGCATTCATCAGCGCCTTCAGCCACTGCGGCGCCTTCTGGTACTGCGCCTTCATGTCGTCCGGGTCGACGAAAAGCCGCACGCGCAGGTCGCGGTAGACCTCGGTCTCGCCATCGGCCTCCGCCCGGAGGCCGATGGCGTCGAGGTATTTGGTCTCCACCCGGTTGAAATCGTCCTCGGCCTGGGCGTACATCGCGCCGAACACAGCGTCGGCATCCGTTTTTCCGTAGACGTGCGCGATGCCCCAGTCGTCCCGGATGATGGTGACGTTCTGAACGTGTGCCTCCCAGGCGGCGGCATCCTGGTTCGCGGGTGTCTGCGGAAGCCACGACACGCCGGCAGCGGCGAGAATGAGGACCAGCTTCTTCATGGACCGAGCGTACGCGAGAGCCCCGATCGCTGCAATACCAAGCTGGCGGGCTTTGCTATAGTCGGCCGGACCGTCGAGGCGCGCGAATGGGCCGAGCGCATCCTGCGCAAGAAAGCCACGATGCCCGACTACATTCGCCGCCGGGAACGCCCGTGGTTTCGACGGGCCAACGCGCTACTGAAGCGGCTGCCGGCTCAGTGAACTGTCGGACGGCCCCATTCGTCTCAGTAACCGTGAATCAGCTGATCATCGACATCCGTTCCGGCGTGCGGATGCTCGTCAAGTACCCGACCCTGTCGATCGTGGCCGTGCTGACGCTTGGCCTGGGCATCGGCCTCAGCACCACGGTCTTCTGCGTCGTCAACGGCGGGTTGTTCAAGGGATTGCCGTTCCCGGACGCGGATCGCATCGTGGCGCTCGTCGCGACGAATCCGTCGCAGAACCAGCCGCGGCAGCCGATCAGCGCGCAGGACCTGACCGTCTGGCAGGCGCGGCAGACCTCGTTTGACGCCATCGGTGCGTACGGCTTCGCCGCCATCAACATGTCGACCGAGGACGGCCGGCCCGAGCGATTCAGCGGCGGTCAGCTCACCGTCGGGGCGTTCGATGCCCTGGGTGTCCGCCCGATCCAGGGGCGCGGCTTCCGGGCAGGCGACGACAAGCCCGGCGCCGAGCCGGTGATCCTGCTGAGCGATGGCCTCTGGCGCGATCAGTACGGACGCGCGCCGGACATCATCGGCAAGAGCATCCGCGCCAACGGCGTCTACCGCTCGGTCATCGGCGTGATGCCGGAGAAATTCGCGTTTCCGATCCGCGAAGCGGTGTGGACGCCGCTCTCGATCGATCCGCTGGCCACCCCCAGAGGGCAGGGGCCGAGCTATCCCGTCATCGCCCGCCTGAAGCCAGGCGTGACCATCGCGCAGGCACGAGCGCAGGCGGCGACGATCGCCTCGCAGCTTGCGAGCGACTTCCCGGCGACCAATCGCGGCGTGGGCGCCGACGTGATGCCGTACGCGAAGACCATCCTCGGTCCGGAGATCTACGGCCTGCTGTACACGATGCTCGGCGCCGGGATCGGCGTGCTGCTCATCGCATGTGTCAACGTGTCCAACCTGCTCGTCGCGCGCG
>ODAK010006808.1_pt1 | contig 11488 bp, 8 predicted proteins | sample 1539591 | NCBI WGS metagenome assembly ODAK01 (sample SAMEA3539303, study PRJEB22396) | soil metagenome | biome: tundra; feature: field; material: soil | place: USA | collected 2010-05 | depth 0.15 m | reverse complement strand
GTGCCCCGGGCAGGAATCGAACCTGCGACCTAGCGCTTAGGAGGCACTCGCTCTATCCACTGAGCTACCGAGGCTTAAGTAAAGGCCGGAGCCAACTGACATCCGGCCTTGGGAATGGTGGAGGAGAAGGGGATCGAACCCTCGACCTTCGCATTGCGAATGCTATCACAACCCATTCAGAGGCCCGGTTGATCCATTTACCCAGTCATACCCGGTCAATTAAGGGGTATGCCGGGCATGAAAAGAGCATACCAGTTCCGACGTTCATTGGCTTACCAGGGGTAAGCTCGCGGGTGGGTGCTAGCATCGGCGTAGTGTAACGGAGAGTCTCATGATAGATGCGGTTATCGGTGCAATCTGGCTAATCCGCCTACTTGGAGCCTAGCGGCCTCGGTCGCTTGGCGATACGCGCAAGCGTGGCGGATGAGCTTGGTTACTTCACTTGATGGGCGGGTAGCCGGACCCAGTTGAGCGGGGCGCCGTGAGCACCCGTCGCGCGCATCACTTCTGCTTGCAGCAGCCGGCCTTGCACGCATCTTGCTGCGTCTGGACGAACCCCCGCTGGGTCGTAGCTTCGTAGGGCGATCCCCTGCCCGCTTCGCGCATTCGCGCTTTGTAATTCTCGCACTCGGCATTGTCCGCTAGGAACGCTACCATCCGCTCCGCTTGCGCAGAAGCGTCCTTCTGCACCAAAGGTTCAACCAATTTGCGGCCAACCGCGTTGACGGCGTCGACTGCGGTGTCTGTCGGCGATTTTGAACACGAAGACAGCACCACTGCCGTACCGAGCACCAACGCAGCGACACATCCGACTTGAAAGTTAGTCATTAATAAACGCTTCAACTAACTATATCGCCGCGCTCGTTCTCCGCCCAGAACTGGACAGCCCTGCCATCTGCGTGACGGCTTGCGTGCTTTCCGTCTGCATCTCTGATAGTGACATAGCCCCGGTCACGTTGAAGGTGGAGAAGGTCCTTTATCGCAGTCAGCGCCTCTGCTAACGACGGATACTTGCGTGGCTCGCCCTTCGGGACATTTGTTTTTAAGTAGTGATAATCGACTTCTCGGACTGTCATGCGCCACGGCTCCTATGGGTGATTACGCCATAGGATGCCGCCTTCTTATCGACGCTGAATACCGATCAGGTTTGGAGATAGCCCAAAGGAGGCGTTAAGCAGTTCACGCTTTGGCTTCGGACTGGAATCGACCCACCGACGCGAGGGCGGACGTACTCCGTCCGAGTTTGACCCCTTGCCGACGTTCGTGACCGGCAGCTACCGGGCAATCCAGCTACCGCTCGACCAGAGTTGCCATCGCCAAGCCGCTTTCGCCTGCTATGGAATACACGAGATTCACCTGCTTTCCTTCGCGGAATACGGCAGGATCTCGCAATTGCCGGACACGATGTGGAGCGTCGTTGGGCTCCGATGCCTCAAGCGGTTGATCGCTACCTTCGTACGTCATTTCAGGGCTCAGGAGGGTTGCCGGTTCAGAAGCCCGCCAAGCGGTCCAATCGGGTGTCAATCGCACGTCGGTTTCAAGAATGCACTCTGGGCGATCTCCAATGCGAGAATAATAGATTCGCAGCAAGTCGCCGCGAACATCCACGGCAGCGTGGCGAAGAATTCGGCCATTGTCCGCTTTGACAAGCGTTGGGCCTTCTTCGAAAGCGCCGCGCGGGTCACGGGACCTCAATACGATTCCGCCTCGTACGATGGCGTAGAAGAATTCCCTGTACTTAAATACCCGGAAGTAGGCCGGACCCAGCGGCAGCACTTCGGCTTTGAATTTCAGGCCATCGGTCGAAGTGGCAAGAAAAGTTTTCTGCTCTCCGATGTCGACACTTCCGGCAGCGCCAGCAGGGCAGTGGAAGTACATTTGAATCTCGTGGCGAGTCTCGTCCACGTGCACGTCCGGCGAAGCAATGTGATCGTAACATCGCGGCGCCTGTTCGAGCCGCAGAGTCCCAGGTTCGAATACGTGCCACGGGCCGCGAACCTGATTCGCATAGGCTAGGCGTATGAACTTACCTCCATGGTGCGCGAAATAGAGGTAGTAGCGGCCCAGCGGGTGGTCGACCCAATTGGGCACTCTAATGAGTGACGGGCCATTGATGTTGTCGCCAAGGGTCTCGCTTGACGCCGGTACGACAATCGGATTCTCCGGAAGCCTGGTTGCCCGCCGGGCACCCGCGGCGTTAGCAGCAGTGGCGAGAGCCGCAAAAACAGCGAGGGCCTGCAGAACCAACACGGAAATCCTTCGCATGAGCGATACCTCTCTCTTCGGACGGCATATGGTAATACCCTTCCCATCTGGCCCCATTGTAGCTACCGATCCTGATTTTGGTGCCCGACCTACCCTACCGACCCGTTGTTGACGGTCACGAGCGTCGGCTTCCCGGAAGTCTGATCAGCCCGACTGCTTCGCCACCGCGTCCCGTGCTTCGTGTAGCTGCTTCCACTTCGGCGCGTACTTGAGTGTCTCGTCGTACTTTGGTTCAGCCCGGCCCGGGCGCCAGCTACAGCCGGTTCGCCCGCTTCGATGTGTCAGTACGCTAGGGGTGGCTACCAGGCCCCGCGCGATGCTCGAGTGGGGTGCCTGACGACGCCGGCATCACTCTGAGCAGGAGCACGAAGCGCGTGTTCCCGGCCAGGCTGCTTGCGGTAATCGTGTAGGGCGTCAGATTCCTCGCGATACCGGGTGTACCTGAGATGGTGCCGCTCCTGCTATCGAGTGCAAGGCCGGCAGGAAGCGTTGGCAAGATGGCGTAGTGATCCACGTTGCCCGTGACCGTTGCAATCAGGGGCGCGATAGCCGTGCCCACGGTGACTTGCACCAGACTTCGATAGGAGAGCATGCGGGGTGGCTCCGCAACGCTGAGGACCAGCCGAAATGTGGCACGACCACCGGCGTTGGTTGCCGTAATTGTGTAGGCGCTCGGAGCGCTCGCGCTCGTCGGAGTGCCCGAAACGACACCGGTCAGTCGATTGAGCGACAGACCCGGAGGTAGCGCGGGATCGACGGAAAAGCGATCGATCGTCCCGGATGCGGCGGGAGTCAATGCGATCCCCTCGCCGACGACCGCAGGGAAGGGTGTCGCACCATTGTAGGAAAATTCAGGCTGATGTGGAATCTTATGTCCCCTGCAACCACAGGCCCCGATGGCGATGATCAGACATATCGCGGACGTCATAATGCGCATCACGGCAGTCCCCTCAGTTCAAGCGGCAGCCGCTCGTCGTCAGCTTGGTTTGGATACTGCTTGAGCCGCCACCACTCACACTGATCGCTGGTCCAGCGCTCGAAAAAGTTCCTGAAATTGCGCGTCCATCCAACGTGCCGGTGAAAATTGCGCCAGATACCGAACCGCTGATCGCTGCGGTTCGACTGCTCCCTCCGACCAATCTACTCACGTAGAGTCCGTATGCCGTACCGGAGACGTTGTTTGCGCCGTCCATGCTGAGAACGGCGAATCCCGAAAAATGGAAATCGCATCCGGAGTAATCCTGATTGCAGACATCGAAATTGCCGGTGAAACGATAACGGGCGTCTGAAGCGCTGGCGATCCGCGCCGCGCCGAAGGTCCCGGACGTTCCAGCCGTATAGGTTCCGCTTAGGAAGTCGGGGTCCGCAAATTTGCCTTGAACGCTAGTGGCTGGATTCTGCGAAGTCGATGAGAAACTTGAATCGAGACTCGGATCCAATACGCCTGTGCCGGCGGCAAGGCCTGTTACGCTAACACTACCGTCAGGAAGGATCATCGCCGTTAGCACGTTACGCTCATCGACGGCCGTGCTTTCTGTATACGCGCCGGCAAAAACGCCTGAGGACACGCAGTAGAACGCGTCGCGCAGATGCGCTTGCGCGGTAGCGGCGTCAGGTAAGGTATGAACTGCCGTGTCGGCCGAATTCACCTCGGCAATGATGGGCGCAAGCACTGTCGGTAGATCGCTTGAATTGAAATCAATTTGACCCCAGCCGGCGGCTGCGGCCGTCACCGCTGGCGAAATCTCGATGCCGTTGCTAGGGTCGCCATCTCGATCCAGCAACATGAGAAATCGCACCACGTTGAGGACGTAGGTCGAGGTTCCAGTGCCGTTCGCCACCAAGTCCACGGGTGACATCAGCGCTTTGGGGTTGGGCGCGGTACCGAGGTTGATGCCACCGACAAAGAACGTGATGCTCTGGCCCACTTCGTAGGTGAACTGCCCGTGACTGTCCGTGACGCCGGTGTGAGAGCCGGAGCGATAACCCAGTCCGATCACGGTCGAATCTCGAAATACGCCGGTCGCGACAGTTCCGGGCGGTGGCGGATTCACCGTGACCTGCAGGCCGAAATTCGTACTTAAACCGATATTGCTATCCGCGGCGGTCACCGTATACGTCGCTGGCACTCTCGCAGTGGTCGGCGTGCCGGAGATAATTCCCGTCGCGGCATCGAGTGACAGGCCGGGCGGCAAGCTGGGCAGGACCTCATATTGGTCTGCCGATCCGATTACCGTTGGTTTGAGTTCCGTGATCGGCGTGCCGACGGTGGCTTGCGCCGGGCTCGCGTAGTTAAGCCCGCTCGGTGACAGATCGACAGCGAGGGTTAAGGCAAATGTGGCGTGACCGCCGTCGTTGTTTGCCATCAATTGGTAGGTTGCTTGTTTGGTCGCCATCAGGGGCGTACCGGTGATCACGCCGCTCGTGGCGTTGATCGACAGACCCGCCGGCAGCGCGGGACTCACGGAATAGTTGGTGACCACGCCGCTTACCTGGGGGCTCAGCGAGCCCATGTTGGCGCCCACGTTCAGCCAAAGCGCGTTGGTCGGGTACGCTAGCCCGGTTGGCGGCGGAACACTACTTCCGCCACCACTACTTCCGCCACCGCAAGCCACTACCATTGACGATAAGCAAAGCGTTATCCATGTTTTGCGCGACATGACATTCCCCTTCAAATTGATTCAACTGGGAGTATTTGTCGCTCAACGCGGCCGGCGTTGCATGATGGTTGGTTCCTGATATCCGGAAGATTTCAGGAAGGGCGACGGCAATGGCGCGGTGTGCCCTCCAATACCGGGCGAAGCGCCGGGACTCGGGCTCAGTGCCCCCATCCCTTGACCACCTGCAGGCTGACCTCACGTCCCAGCAGACTGGCATTGGCAGCGTCGTAACCCAGAGTGCCCGTGGTCAGGTCAAATTGGTTGACGAAGGGAGGGCGTTGATCGAAGAAGTTGTTCAGCCCGAGATTGACTTGCGTATCGGCAGTCCACCCCTGCCCGCCTTGGACGCGGTAGCCGACGTTGACATCGACAGTCGTCCACGAATCGACGCCTCGTGCCGGCACGGAGCCCAGATCCTGGTAGCTTCCGGTGTGGTTCACGGTCGTAAGAACGGTCCAGCGTTTGAGCGACCAGGACAGGTGCCCGGCCACCTTCAGCTTTAAGGGGTTGCCGACCGTGTCGATGAACTCGAAGACCGGCGCGGTGGCCGTGATCTGCTGTTCCTGACCAAATGTGTAGGTCCCGTTCAGGCTGTATTTCCACTTGCCCATCCCAGTGTCGATGACATAGTCCACCGTGGCATCCACGCCGCGTGTCTTGACGCTGGCCAAATTGCGAAAGCGGTTGTCGAGAATTGCGGCGATCGGCTGGTTGCAATTCCCAATCCTTGCAGTGTTGGTACTGTTGCAAACCGCATCGATCTGCGCTTGCGTCGGATTGCGCGTGATTAGAGAGGAAAATTCGGCTTCCTGGGTAAGGAAGATCGCGGCGTACGGACCTGGGTTGCGGATCTTCCCCTGGTAGTCGATGTCGAAGTACGTCAATGACAGTGTGAAGTTCTGTGCGGCCGGCGGCGCCAGATCCACTCCGACCGTCCAGGCATGTGCCGTTTCCGGTTGCAGATCCTTGAGCGGCCCGAATAACTCGAGTGCACGGGAGTGCCCGGTGGGAGACTTTGGATCGACGACGTCCTCGATTCTACCGTCACCGATCTGGTCGGGGTTGGACCAGAAGAAGGGCGGCGCCCGGAACGATGTACCCCAGGTGCCGCGCACCGCGATGGCGCGCAGCGGCCGCCAACTCAAGCCCACTTTGGGGTTGAAGGTACTGCCCACATCGCTGTAACTGTCATAGCGACCGGCGAGCGATACGTCCAAGAGATCCACCGTGGAGCCCGCGCGCGCACCCAGGATCGGCGCCGCGAGCTCGAAAAATCCCGCAGTCACGTTTCTTCCACGGTTCTCGGGGCCGTTGGCGATGTTAAGACCGTTGGAATGCTCTTTGCGAAAGTCGCCCCCGACCGCAAGCCGGACGGCGCCGGCGGGCCCTGCGACCAGCGGCCCATCGGCGATGACGTTCGCCGATGTGGTGGTAAATACATTCAGGGCACGATAGATGAGGTTTTGATTGCGCAGCGCCGCGAGCGCTGCGGTATTCGTGTGCGAACCATCGCCCAGGAGGTTGAGCGCAGTCGCGGGGTCCGAGCTGTTGAGCGCGGCCTCAATGGCGCCCTGGTTGAGCGTGTTTGCCTCGATGAAATCGGTGCTCGCTTTCGAATAGGCGCCGGAGAGTCTTATCTGCCACCCTCGCGGCAGCACGCCCTTGATTCCCGTCGATACGAATGAGGTCTCAGTCGGTCCGCTGTCGACGATTGGACCGATAGCCTGCGTAAAATCGTAGGCCACCAGCACCGGTCCTCCCAGGTGATTGAACGCATTGGCCGCCGGTACCAAGTAATTACCCGTAGGTTGCGGGTACGTGGAATAGAAGTCGCGCGACGAATAGCGGCCGTCAACCGACAGCTCCCACTGCTCCGTCAAGTAGTAGGAGGCGCTCATAAAGGCGCTACGCATGGTCAGCTCGGGCAGGATATCGTTGTCGATGACCGAGTTCGTATAGTTGACGGCGCCCGGGATGAGCTGCCCCGCAGTGAGCTGGGTGCCATCCTGTCCGCGCGGGATGGCGGCGAGCGGCACCAGAGTGACCGGATCGAGGATGGTCCCGGGATTGCCGCCGACACCGCGCAAGTCGCTGCCGCCAAAGCGCCGAAAGTCGCCATTGGCGGCACAATAGGCGCGTGCGCTGCAAGCCAGCGCGCGGCTGTCATCGTACTGAAAGCCGAGCAGCACGTGCGCACCCGACCAGGCGTGGCCCCAGAGTGCGGCGATCGTCCGCTCGGTGGCATCGCCGCCCGCGGTACTCCCCCGCACGCGCGCTTCGAATCCCTCGAAGTTCCTGCGCAAAATGATGTTCACGACGCCGCCAATGGCATCTGCGCCATACAGTGCGGAGGCGCCTTCCGGCAGAATCTCGATGCGTTCGACGGCCGAGGCCGGGATGCTCGATACGTCCGTGAATGATCCCTGGAAGCCACTGGCCCCCTGACGCTGGCCGTTCACCAGCGTCAAGGTCGTACCGACACCCAGGCCACGTAATTGCACCTCGGCTCCGCGGTTGTAGTTGTCAACTTCGTCTCCACCGCTCACCGCCGCGTTGGCCCGATTGAAATTCTGCGTTACGGTCGCGAGCACGTCCTCGATCCGTCCGTAACCGCTAGCATCGATCTGCTCACGACTAATGACGGTCAACTTGGAACCCGCAGCCTCGGTGCCGCGGATGTGGCTTCCGGTCACGATGATTTCATCGAGGCTGGTCGCCCCGCCGGTTTTCGGCGCAGGAGAATCTGCAAACTCAACTTGCGCCAGGGTCGCACCGGGCAAACTCAGAAGTAGTCCGAGCGCGACGGCTCGACAATGGATTGCGGTGTCCGCCATTGGCTGTGGATGCTATTGGTTCAGTGCGCAGCGCTTGGGTCGGCTCGCCTCGGCACATCTCCGTGTCGCCGCAATGCCTCCAGCTCATTGCGTTGCGTGTTGACGTAACGCCGCACGTCCGCAGCGATGGCGCGGAATCGCTGATCGCCGTGCAGCGGCAACCACAGAGGATCGAAATCAATGGTGTACCACCAATGCGCGTAGTACCCCGAACCGAATGATTCCGCCAGCTCGGCGAGCGCCGCGTCCCGTTTGCCGTCGAGCAGCAAGACTGCGGCACGCAGTCGGCGCGCGCCTCCGAGATACTTGGCCGCGTTGGCATCGTTCCACGACGCCGCGGCACGTCGCAATGCCACTGCCTGCTGCGTTAGCCCGGAAGCCGCCAGAAGCTGCGAGAGATAGACGGCCGCGCCGTAGTTGCATACATCCAGGTGTTCCGCTGGAGCGTCGCCTAAGTTGTAATTCCGTTTGATGAACGCAATCGCCCGGCTCAATTCTCCAGTCTTCATCGCATAGTCGCGAATCACTTCACCCGCCACCCAGTTTTGGCAGTAGTCGTTGTCGTTTGTCCAGCCCGCCTCATCGTATGCAGCGAGTCCCGCACGCCGCCAATCGCCTTCGTGCGTCAAGAGCAGCCCGGCCGTGCGCGCATTTTGCGGCGTGCTGGCGGCCACATCGCGCGCCGCGGTCACATCGCCCAGGTCGAGATACACCGCCACCGCTTGCTGACGCATCCACGGATTGTTCGGATCGAGCGCGATGGCATGCTCAATGATCTGGATGGCTTCGGCCAGCTTGCCTTCGAACAGCCAGCGGTATGTTCCATAGTGCAGCAGCGCCGGAACAAAATTCGGATCGAGCTCCAGCACTTGCAGTGTTTTTTGTTCGACGACCTTGGCCCCGCTTTCGTCCAGGCTGAACATGGCATCCGTGAAACGCGCACTTGGCGACACCGGATCGACCCACAAGGCGCGCTTCAGAACGCTCCTGCCTTCTTCGGGTCGGTCGAGTATCCAATAAAGAAACTCGGCGTAAGCCCCGAGTCCGCGCCCGTTGCTTGGATCGAGTGCGGCGCCCTGGCGAAAGTCCAACTCGCGCTCCGCAGTCGACGGGTTGCCCCATTTCTCGCCCGTATCGTTCGGATCGTTCCCCCACATCGCGCGCGCAAAGTACGCGGACCCCAACTTCGGATCTAGTTCAAGTGCCCGATCAATCAAATGACGGTAGCGCTGCCTGACCAGCCTCAAATCCTCCCGGCGTTGATCGGCCGCTTGCATCTTCGCGTCGTACAATGAAGCGTAGGCGGACGCGAAATCGGGATCCAGCGCAATCGCCCGTTCAAAATACGGCACCGCGGCTTCCGACTCGGCGACCGTGAATCGTCCCAGCAAGGTCCGACCCCGCAAGAAGGCGAGATAAGCCTCCAAATTCGCGCTGCGGGCACCGGCTGGGGGTTTGGGTTCAAGCTCCCCAAGGCGCACCGACAGCGCACCAGCAAGTTGGTCGGCAATCTCATCCTCAATACTGAAGATGTCGTGCAAACCGCGATCAAAATGTGCGGACCAAATCAGGGTGCCCGCGGCGCTATCCACGAGTTGCACCGCCACTCGCAATCGATCCGCCTCGCGTTGCACGCTGCCGCCGATCAGATATCCGGAATTGAGGCGCCGGCCGATCTCGCGCGAATCGATGCTCTTGGTGGCAAGTGCGAACGAGGAATTGCGCGCGATGACCAAAATCCCACTGACGCGAGACAGACGGTTGAGAATCATCTCCGGAAGGCCTTGCGCCAGATAGGCGTCCGCAGGGTCTGCGCTGATGCTGTCGAAGGGCAGTACCGCAACAGTGCGCGATTGTTCTCCAATGGTCACGGCGGGCGCTAAAGGTGCCCGCAGTGCGACGTCGGAATGGTGCCGTCCGGCCCAACCTATACCGATGGTGGCAGCTACGAGCAATCCTATCGCGACGACCGACAACGCGGCCCAGCGTCTCGACTGCGACCATGACTTCAGTAATTCCGTATGCGGCGCCTCGATGGGCTCCACAAGAACCGGTACGTCGACGGAATGTGTGATCACCTCGGGTAACGGCGTGGGCAGCGTCGGCCGAAGCGCGGCGTCATTGGGCAGAGATACCGGCGCGATCAGCCGATAGCCCCGGCTGCGTACCCCCGCAATATAGCGAGGCTCGCGGGCGTCCTCGCCGAGTGCCTCGCGAAGCAGGTTGACGCGCTTGTTGATCGTCTCGGGACTGACCACGAGGCCACGCCAAACTTGTGCCATCAATGAGTCATTGCCGAGTACATTCGGTGCTGCATGAACTAACGCAAGGAGTAGTTGAAACGACAGATTGGGTAAGGGGATGTCACTTCCCGCGCGAGTGACACGCTGCTGTCCAACATCAACATGAAGGTCACCGACAATGAACGCGGTAATGCTCCTATCGGAATACTCGCCTGGCACTGGGTTCATCGTGTTTGGGAGCCACTTAAAAGTTAGTCATGGCGGAAATGGTCATTGCGGTGAACGATGTCTTCTGGAGATTTACGCCTGGTGCTGAGCCCGAGTTTATGAGTAAAGCGAGGAGGGGCTGTCCAACTTTCCGACGTCGACGTCAATGTGATTGGCGATTCTTGGTCCAGAGTATAGCGTCACCTGCGTCGACGGGGTCTACCAGAGTCGCCGCCGGTAGCGTACGCCCATGGCCGTCAAATGAATGACCGCTTAGCAGCGGGCATTTTGAGCTCCACGAGGGCCGCTACTGGCCGAGGTTGTGTCAAAACCCTCGGCACTTTTGCAAATTGAGCAAAACGAGCCAAAAATCCCAAGCGTGATTCAAATCTGCGAGATTTCGAGGTTTGAATTTTGCAGAATTGCTTTACAGCGAGGTCGGTTTTTGTTTTGACACAGCCTCGGCCGGGAGCCGCCCCATGTGCGTCTCAAGATCGGTCATTCAGCGTCGCGTGCAGCGCCCATACGATACGAGCAACCAAAATCGCGGCGCTAGCGGACATCCTCCGTGATCGCAATTCGCACCTTCGTATCGTAAGGAAGGCGAAGTTCGAAGACTCGCCCATGATCATCGTTTGCAGCCGTGCAATCGGACGTTCGGCAGTCGCCGTTAGCGGTCGTCGCTTGCTGAGGGCCCGACTTGATTTCAACGGTCAAGTCTCGGATTCCGGCACCGCATCCAGTGCCAGCCGGTGGCGACGCATTGCTTCGCTTCCAAACCAATAGTTTCTTGATGCAAATAGAAACAGCGCCTTCATAGGAGGATTTCTTGACGGCACCCATCGCTGTCGTGAGATGCAGATGTCTGATGTAGATAGGAGAGCCAAGGAAAGTTGTTTCCGAAAACGTACTGTCCGTCGTCACGTCAACGCCGCCCTTTGCGATCACGGCTTTCCCTGACGAGGCCACACCTGCGGTGTCAAAGCCATAGCCATATTGCCTACTCGCGCACGCCGTAGACAACGATGCCGCTAGAAGTGCGGACATGAGGAGAGCGGTTTTCGTACGTTGATTTGCCATGAGGCCATCTACTCCCCGTGTGACTTGGGCAACTCAGCGAGCGGTTCTAGACAGGCAGTATCGGCACACTCGATAACACTCCTACTGTACGCCAAAGTCAATTGCCCGAACCGAAGTCAGATTGACACCTAACGGGCGGTTTGATGATCAGCCAGCGTCAGCTTCCGGCCACATTTTTCAGCCCGGTGACCGGCAAGTA
>ODAK010006807.1_pt1 | contig 11488 bp, 9 predicted proteins | sample 1539591 | NCBI WGS metagenome assembly ODAK01 (sample SAMEA3539303, study PRJEB22396) | soil metagenome | biome: tundra; feature: field; material: soil | place: USA | collected 2010-05 | depth 0.15 m | reverse complement strand
CCCACGGCGTGGAAGATGTCGAGATGGTTCAGACCGATACTGAGCGCCTGTCCGCCGCCCATGGAGAGGCCGGCGATGGCGCGGTCGGCGGGCTTGGCGGAGATGCGGTAGAACTTCTCGGCGAAGGGCATGACGTCCTTCAGCAGGTCGTTTTCGAAGGCCTTGGGATCGGGCGGTTGCGTGGCCGGGGGCGCGGGGCCGAGATAGACGTCCTGACGGGCGCGGCCATAGGGCATGACGACGATCATGGGCTTGGCCTTACCGGCGGCGATCAGGTTATCCAGGATGAAATTGGCGCGGCCGACGGAGACCCAGCCGTTTTCGGTATCTCCGGAGCCGTGGAGCAGGTATAGGACAGGGTAAGCGCCCTTGGAGGTTTCGTAACCCGGCGGGGTATAGACATCGATGCGGCGCCACACGTTGAGCGTCTTGGATTCATACCAGTTGACGTGAACGGTGCCGTGGGGGACATTCTGCATGTCGTAGGGCGCGGGCTGATCGCCGGGCACCTGGCACATGGATTCGGAGGTGCGCTCACCGAGTTTGATGGCGGGGTTGACGGGATCGAGCACGCTGACACCGTTGACGCGGAAGGTGTAGTTATAGATCGCGGGGTTGAGCGGGGCGCTGGTGACGCTCCAGACGCCGTCGTCACCCTTCTTCATGTCTTGTGCACCCTGGACGAAATCGCCGGCGACCTTGACGTCGGTGGCGTCCGGAGCGCGCAGGCGGAAGGTGAGGGTGTGATCGGGGCGGACTTCGCAGGAGTTGATGGCGGGGGGCGCATTGCCGCGGCCGCCACGACCGGCGGGGGCGGCGGGCACTTGCGCCAGCAGAATCGGGGTGCACATCAAGGAGATGGCGAACAGGGACAGTCTTGACATGTCCTGGATTGTAACAATCAGTGCCGCGCAAGGCCATCCACCAGAATCCGCGCCAGATCGGCTATCAGGATGGAGCCCACGTTGTCGGGGGTGTAGTCGATCTTCGGCATGCCGTCGACCGTGATCGCCATGGCGATGCGTCCGCCTTTTGCATAGACCAGGGCGACTTCGGAGCGCAGGGCATCGAGCGCCCCGGTTTTATTGGCGATGGTGACACCCGTGAGGCGGCGGCGCACGCCGCTATCGTCCTGGCAGCGTTTGAGGATGGCGAGGATTTCGTGGCAAGCTTCGGGAGTGACAATTTGGCCGCGCTCCAGCTTTTCGAGGATGGAAACCATATCCAGCGGGCTGGACACGCCGATCCCGTACTTCTGGTTTTCGGGCAGTTTGCCGGCGGCGCTCCAGCCTTCGGCCGCCTTGAGTTGTGTGCCGTCGCCGCGGATCTTGCGCAGGGAGCGTGTGGTCTTGATGCCGATTTTGTCCAGGTAGGCGTTGACCGCGTCGGCGGTGAAACGCTCGAGGATCATGTTGGTGGCCGAGTTGTCGCTGAGCACGATCATCAGGTGGACCACGTCGCGCAGGGGGAGTTGCACGCCATCGGAAAGTTCGCTGCCGATGATGCCGCTGCCCGATACCATGTCCCGGGCAGTGATGGTGAGGGGCTCGGTCCACTTGGCTTTGCCGGCGGCCACCTGGTCGAAGACGGCGAGCAGGATGGGGAGCTTGATGGTGCTGGCGGTGCGCACGGGCTCGGCCTGTCGTATTCCCACGGATTCGCCGGTGTTGAGGTTTTTGGCGTAGAGCGAGACGGTTCCGTCGAAATTGCCGATGCGGGCGCGGAGAGCGTCCTGCAAGGGCTGGGCGGCCAAGGCCGCTGCGAAAACGAGAGCGAGGACGGCTGACATGCGCATGGAATTGATGATACCTTGTGGACCATGACGAGATGGCTATTGGCGTTCGGAGTCGCGGCGGCCGTGGCGTTCTGCCAGGCGCCAGTCAATCGCACGGCGGTGCAGAAAGGCACGGTGCAGCGAATCAAAGTCCACGGCAAAGCGCTGGAAGGCAATCTGGCGGGCGATACGCCGGATCGCGACGTGTCGGTGTACCTGCCGGCCAGCTACCCAACCGCGCCGGGCCGGCGCTACCCGGTGATCTACATGCTGCACGGCTACACGGACAGCGACGAGCAGTGGATGGGCTTCAAGAAGCACTGGATCAATCTGGCGGAAGTGATCGACCGGGCCATGGTGAAGGGCGATTTGCGCGAAATGATTGTCGTGATGCCCAACGCGTACACCCGCTATCAGGGCTCGATGTATTCCAACTCCGCGACCACCGGGAATTGGGAAGATTACGTCGCGCGGGAACTGGTGGCGTATATCGACGGGCACTACCGAACGGTGGCGGAGGCCGAGGGCCGCGGCCTCGCGGGGCATTCGATGGGTGGATACGGCGCGGCGCGGATCGGCATGCGGCATCCCGACGTGTTTTCCAGCGTGTACCTGCTGAGCCCGTGCTGCATGGTCCCGAGCGCCCAGCCGGGCCGAGGCATGCCGGCAGCCGAAGCCATTCAATCCCAGGAGCAGTTTGAAAAGGCTGATTTCGGCACCAAGGCGGCGATTGCGTCGGCGGCGGCATGGTCGCCGAATCCGAAGAATCCTCCACTGTTTTTCGATCTGCCCTACAAAGGCGGGGAGTATCAGCCGCTGGTGGCCGCTAAGTGGGCCGCCAACGCGCCGCTCTCCATGATCGATCAGTATATCGCGAACATCCGGCGGCTGAAGGCGTTGGGAATGGATGCCGGCGCCCAGGATCGCGCCATTGCGGCGACGGTGCGAACACTCGATCGGGTGCTGACCGATTACGGCATCGCGCACCAGTTCGAGATCTACGAAGGCGATCACCTCAATCACGTGGCGGACCGGATCGAGACGAAAATGCTGCCGTTCTTTGCGAAGAACTTGCGCTGAAGTCTAGGAGGAGCCATGCACAGAACCATCACTCGTACCGGGAGGCTGGCAATCGTTCTCTTTGCCGTCTCCACTTGCCTGTTGGCGGCGGATCCGATTTTCCTGCGGCGGCAGGTATCGGATGCCAAGCCGCAGCCGGACGACCTGACGGCGAACGCCAAACAGGCTTCCTACAAGCCCCTGTTTGGAATCGGCGACAAAGACGTGGATCAACTCAAGGCCATCGCCCGGTACGGCGAGCTCACCGTGGCGCCGGGCGGAGCCACGGCCATGGTGAGCTACCCGGCCGAGGAGCAGATGTACTTCATCGAGGATGGCAGCGCCACACTGTTGTACGGCGACGAGAAAGTGCCCGTCAAGAAGAACGACTTCCTGTACCTTCCCATCGGGGTGCGGCACGGGATCGCCAACTCATCGAACGCGCCGGCCAAGGTGATCGTAATGGGATACAAGATTCCCGCCGGCATGAAGGTCGAGCCGACTCCGAAGCTGATGCTGGCGAGCGCGGAAGACGTGAAGCTCCAGGTGCTGGGTTCGCATGGACCGACCACGCAATTCAAATTGCTCATGGGGTTCACTTCCAGCCAGCGCGACAAGCTCGCCTCGGCCTACGTCATGGACAGTCTCTTCATCATGGACTTCGCGCCGGGCGGGACCAACATTCCGCACAACCATCGGGCGGAGGAGGAAATCTACCTCCTGCTGCGCGGTAGCGGGGACATGGTGGCGGGCTTGGACGCGGACCGCAAAGAAGTGCGGCACTCCGTCACGCCAGGCGCGGCCTTTTTCTTCAAGCCGGGCACGCAAGTTGGCTATTACAGCCACGCCAAGGAAGGTCAGGAGCACGATCTCATCCTGGCGGTGCGTTCGCGGTTGCCGGGCGATCGCTGAGCGGTGTACCGTCACCGGACGCTTACTGGTAGCTCACGCAGTTACACCACTTGCCGTCTTCGTCGAAGTGCGGCCACGGTCCGCCCGGCCGGAATCCGGAGACGATGGGTTCGTCGAACATGGGCGTCGGCTCGAAGTATCCCGGCTTGCGTAGATGCTCCTTGACCACCGCATCGTTCAGTTCGATTCCCAGGCCCGGCGTTTCCGGAACGGCAACGTAGCCCTTGTCGATGATCGGCTTCGGGACGCCGGTCACCAAGTCCTGCCACCACGGCATGTCGAGCGCATGGTTTTCCATGGCCATGAAATTGTTTCCGAAAGTGGCGGCGCAGTGGTATCCGGCGAACGCGCCAACCGGCGATCCGGCGTGGTGCATGGCTACCTGGATGCCGGCCAGTTCGGCATGCTCGGCGATACGTTTGGTTTCGAGAAGGCCGCCCGAGGTTTCGATATCGGGATGAATCGCGTCCACGGCCCGGTTGTCGATGAACACGTCGAAGCCGCCGCGCAGGCCGAACACGTCCTCCCCGGTCAGTATCGGCGTCGTGGTGTTGGCCTTGATTTCCTTGAGGCCCTGCCAGTTGGGCCAGGGCACCATATCCTCGGCCCACGAAAGCTGGTACTTTTCGAAGGCCCTGGCGTACTGGATGGCATCCTTCACGTTCAAGGGGCCGAAATGGTCGGCTGACAGAGGGGCCTTCCAGCCGATCACATCGCGGATGGCCGCGATAAATTCGCACAGGTATCCCAGGCCTTTTTCGGTACACACCCCGCGTTCGTTGACCGCGCCCGGGCGATCCGCCACCAGGTTGGTGTGCAGGTCCATCTTGAACCAGGTGATGCCCATCTCCTTGCGCTTTAGCATGCGCGCCGCGTAAACCTTGGGGTCCTTATGATCCGTCGTATCGGCGTAGATCCGAATGCGGTCGCGCCGCTTATCGCCCAGCAGACGATAGGCGGGGACGGCGTGGACTTTTCCGGCGATGTCGTGCAGAGCCATATCGACTGCGCTGTAGCCGCCACCTGGACGGCCGGGCCCGGCAAACTGCCGCAACGTGCGCAGGTTGCCTTCGATGTCCAGGGGATTCCTGCCGACCAAATAAGGCTTGAGAATGAGCGCCTGTCCTTCCACGCCGGCATCGCGCACCTCACCCAGGCCGTATACGTCCTGGTTGGTATAGATCTTGATGATGGGATAGTCGTAGTTGGCGGCCACCCGGCACGCGCGCATGTCGGTGATCTTGAGGCCGCTGGGCGCGGAGTTCCGGTTCACCCTGGTTTGGGCACTCACGGATCCTCGCGTGGCTTGAAATAAAGGGCCCAGCATCGCTGCGGCCGCCGCACGCCGGAGCATCGTCCGGCGGCTGCACCTGTCGTTTCTGGAATTCGTCATGAAGCTTACCGCCTTGTCACGTCCCGGCGCCAATCCGAAGCCGGGCCGTCTCCGGCCCGGCTTCGCAGCACCATGGATATTAGATCAGAACGTGAATCGGGCGACAAGCTGCCCGTTACGAGGTTGGCTGTAGAGCGACGTCGGGTTGATGTAGCCCCACCCCGATGTCGGTTGGCCAGCCCCATTTCTGGCCTGCGTTTGGGTTGGGGCTGTGAGGGACGGGTTTGCCAGGTACGTTCGGTTGAAGATATTGAAAAACTCTGCCCGGACTTGGAAAGACATCCTCTCCTTCGGCAGGAACACCCGGCCGAGACTCATCTGTTCGGTGGGGCGGCGTTCATACCGGAAGTCGCTGTAATACGGAGCCGCAGCGCCCCAGGTCCCAGGTGCTGGATTCGTCCATGCGGCCGCATTCAGGACGAAGTCCCGATACGGATCGATGCAGTGGGCAATTCAGGTCCTTCGAGTAAAGCGGCTGGTCCGGAACGCGATTCATCAGCGTATTCTGGAACCACAGTGAACTCTGGTTAGTGGTCGCGGTGGGAGTAGGAATGGGAGCGCCGCTGGCATACTCCAGCAGCCCACCGAAGGTCCAACCCGCGACGACTCCGTTCAGCAGTTTGCTCTGCCCGAATTTCGGAATCTCGTACGTGTATCCCACGTTGAAGACGAACGGCTGATCGAAGGCGGAAGCCCGGCTTTTGTTGAACCTATTTTGCCGCGCGCAGCAAGTCCTGGGCAGCGGTGCGGATTCGTGGATCCGGGCTCTCGGCGGCTTTGTGCAGGTGTGTCCCGGCCCCGGCCGCATCCCCACGCGAAGCCAGCATCTGACCCAGCTTCAAATGGGCCTCGAAGTAGTCCGGAGCATATTGGATCGCGCTCTTGAGATTCTGTTCGGCTTCCACCAGCTTTCCCTGGCCGGCCAGCGCTACCGCAAGATTGTAGTACGCCGTAGCCGAATCCGGGCGGGCGCCGATCGCCAGCCGGTACTCGCGAATGGCGCCTTCCGTATCGCCCAGCTTCAGCAGCAACGCGCCGAAATTGTTGTGGGTAACGGAAAGCTGGGGATTGAGGTGCAGCGCGGCTTCGTATTCCTGGCGAGCTTCCGTGAGACTTCCCTGAGAGGCAAGGGCTGTGGCGTACGCCGAATGGAATTCCGCGGCGGATCCATCCAGCCGGATAGCCGTCTCGAAGTGATACCTGGCTTCGGGAAAGCTGCCGCGGCGCGCCAGCAACTCGGCCAGGTTGATGTGAATTCCCGCCACTTCGGGACGAAGCCGGATGGCTTCCCGTATGGCCTTCTCGCCCGCGGCGGCATCGCCGAGCCGATACAGGGCAGTGCCCAGATCGTTGCGAACCGTGGCGGATTCGGGCTCGATATCCACGGCCTTGCGCAGCACGGCAAGGGCGTCACCGGCCTTGCCCTGCTTCAGGAGTGTCTTCGCCAAGCCCTGCAGCGGCGTGGCGTCGCGCGGAGCGAGCGCGATGGCGCGCCGCAGCATTTGCGCCGAACGCACCAGATCGCCGGTCGCCGCGAGGGTGTTTCCCAGGCCGTAGAACGGGCGCCAATCCGACGGCGTGCGCGCGAGAGCTTCCTGGTAGAATGCGGCTGCCTTGCCGGCCTGCCCGGCATGACGGTAAGCCTCGGCCAGTTCCAGGTAGAACTCGCCACGCTGGGGAGCGGATCGGGCGATCGCGCGTTCCAGGAGCTGAATTCCCACCTCCAGGTTCGACTGCTGCGTTACCTGAGCCACCGCCACGTACAATTCGTTCTCTGCCGTCGGCGCGAGATCCGGGGGATAGTAGGGCACCACGGAACCGCGGTACGGCGGAGTGTTCCCGTCGTTCAGCTCCGCCAGCGGTCCCGCGGGATCTGGTCCCGGACGCCGGCGGATGTAATGATCCGTCACGCTCACCTGGATGGCGTCCGACGGCCGGCGTCTGGCCATGTGGCAGGAGACGCAATCGCTGGACGCGGTATGGCGTTCCGGCAGACTGGGGTGACACTTGCGGCAAACCTGCGAATAGTACCTGGCCGCCTCCGCGCCTCGCGGGATATCGTGGGGGTTGTGGCAGGTGGTGCAGGTGAGTTTTCCGCCGCTCGCCAGGAAGCAGGCCGATTTTCGCAGGCGGTAAGGCGCGCTGGAAAACTCGAACCGATCGTCCCGGTCGTCCCGATTTGCGCCGGGCGCCCGATCGAAATGGATGGCGTAGTCTTCCAGCGGCTCCCCCGGACGATACGAAAAGACACCCCGGCCCAAGCGCGTGAGTGCCGCGGGAAGCCGCAAGGTGGTGGTTTCCAGGTGGCATTGGAGGCAAACTTCCATTTGCCGGGCCGCATCGAGCCGCGCCGGATTTACGATCGCGTGGCGGGCTGCATCCGGTGGCCCTCCCCGCTCCACGGTCTGGATGTGCGCCTTTCCGGGCCCGTGGCAGCGCTGGCAATCGATGCCCTGCGGCAGGCGTTCCGGAAACACGGCGCTACGGTATTCGCCGTCCGGCCCGGTTTCGATCTCCGGATAGGCGTTGTGACAGAACATGCAGGCGTAGGTGATCTTGCGGCTAAAACCTGCATGGTCCGGGCGGGCGTATCCCGGACTCATTCCCCAGTGGCCGCCGTCTTCCGCATACCAGGTGACCGGAAGCTCCAGCAAGTCGCCCGCCGCGGTCCGGCTCAGATAACTGCGCGCGTGGTTGCCGGAGCCGATCCAATACCCTACTGGCTTCTCGAGGATATTGCCGGCGGTGCCGTCCGATGCGGTCTGATGCCGCTTCAGGTAAGTCTTGCCGTCGCGCTCCAGCAGCGAGAAGAATTGTTCGGAGGCGTCGTGACGGAAGGTCCCGCCCGCGATGGGTGGCAGTGCGGTCCCTGTCGCGACGGTGCCGAACGATCTGGCCATCCCCGTGCGGGCGTAGGTATTGGCGATCTGCCGATGGCACGCGGTGCAGGCTTGCGCATCGGCGTACCCACGATCTGCGGACCCGGGCTGCGCGGCCGCCGCCCGCAGCACGAGTCCGGAAATTACCGCCAAGCGTGCTGCGTGACTGGTTCGGAGCACTGCGCCCTGGTCGAAATCGTATTATTGCCGGACTGGAGCGAGGTGGAGTTCGCCTTCGCTCGAATCCGGCCGAGTTCACCCGTTGATTGTACGATAGCCGGACATAGTCCGCTGAAGGGGCTGCGGGTGTGGACTCCAGTTGGACGTCGGCCCATTACTAAGAGGCGCGATATTGCAGTTTGACCCTCCGGCCGGAACGTGATTACAATTGAAGTGCTGGCATTGTGCGCCCGTAGCTCAGCTGGATAGAGCGTTTGCCTCCGGAGCAAAAGGTCGGTGGTTCGAATCCACTCGGGCGTACCACATTTTAAAGGGCTTAGGGCAGACGCCAAAAAGGCGAGTACACAACAGCTACACAGAATAACGGCAGGTTAGCTGTTCTCTGGTGAGGCTGTACTGACGCTCGTCCGCTACAATGCGCAGCAGCCCTGCCGAACTTCCGGGTGGGCCGGGATTGGCACAAGTCCGCGACGGCGACGATACGGTCAACTGGAAGACCAGCGCCAGCGGGCATGACGAAGGATCTTCGGAACGACCGCACTCCACGCTTGCGCGCGGCTCACGCTGGTACATTAGTTGTGTGGATCCGGAGCCGAAGGAATTCAAGAACGTCACGATATACACACCCGCCGATATTGTCTGGCCCAACATCGTCCGGATTGACGCGACCAAGGCCAAGATCTGGATTCGTCCCGATGCCCAGCACAAAAAGAGTGTCAATGTTGAGTTCACCCGACAGGGCAAGCGGAAAACAGAAACCACAGTGAGTAGTGGTAAACCATACGTAGTCGTCGTCTCGACGACGCATGCAATCCAACCCGACGATCTCTACTTGCCACCCGTTGGGGGAGTCTCTTCAACACGATATGGCGTTGAGAACGGATTTTGACGAGCAGCTCCGCTCGGCAAACGTCCCTATTCTCGCCGACTACAGAGATCTCTCCTCAGCGGCAGAGACAGGCGAGGCCGTCCTGGGACCACCTATCAGTGGTGACCAATTGCCAGCCATACCGTCAGAACCCGCGACGGACTCCAGGTATGGACTTGTGGACTTTGAGTATGAAGAGGGCCTTCGACACCAAGCGGAGCGGAACTTCTTTAGGAGAAATCCACAGTTGGTCAAACAGGCGAAAGAGATCTATGGCTGTACCTGCCAGGTATGCGGGTTCGATTTCGCCAAGACCTATGGGGCGCTTGGGTTAGATTTCGCTGAAGCGCACCATCTAAATCCGCTATCAGAAAGGCCGCCAGAAGAGTGGACAACGGCGGTTCAGACGAATATCGCCAACATCGCCGTCCTATGCGCTAATTGCCACAGGATGATTCACCGGCGCAAACCAGCTCTCTCGATCGACGAACTCAAGGCGATCCTCACCCGCGATATCTGAGTGTTCTTCGGTTCGACAAAGTGTTCTATTGTCTGTACCAACCTTGGACCATCCTGCACCTGGATGGGAAAGCCCTTCTGGTAGAAGTGGACCCACAGGCCCGGGAAGATCCGTTGTTAAACGTACGACTGGCGTGTCTACGTTGATCCGGCGGCCAGCAGTTCCTTGCCCGTAGCGGTTTCATGCTCTGCAATTGCCTTGAAGTGAGCCCTCGTGGCGGGCCGCATCGTGAAGAGCTGGCACAGAGGAAACGCTCACAAGGAACGTCTGCCAGTGAATGGATTACCGTGGCTTGCACGATTCGAGGCGGCAACGCAGTGTTTGGACAAAGCTGGCAACGAAGGTTCGGGCTGCGCGGTAGGATAGTTGGTGACGTATTTCGTGGATCATGAGGTTTGCCAATGCGTATGTCGCGTCGAATGTGGAATTGCATGAGGCTGCGGGTTTTCCGCATATGTTCCGCGATGGCGCTTTGCGGGACCGTCATCGCTCAGTCCGGAGGCGGTTATTTGATAACCACCGTCGCGGGGGGTAACGACATTCTGGGGTTCGAGGGCGACGGCGGTCTGGCCACGGCTGCTCAACTGCGCGGCCCCGCGGGAGTGGCGGTGGATGCAGCGGGCAACCTGTTTATCGCTGACACAGCCAACAACCGGATTCGGAAGGTGTCGGCGAGCGGGATCATCACCACCGTTGCTGGTAACGGCACTGCGGGCAGCAGCGGGGATGGCGGTCTGGCCACAGCTGCCCAACTGAGCGCCCCAGCGGGAGTGGCGGTCGATACAGCGGGCAACCTGGTCATCACAAGCGGCAACGGGATTCGGAAGGTGTCCGCCAGCGGGATCATCACCACTGTCGCGGGCACTGGCGCTGAGGGATTCAGCGGTGACGGCGGTCTGGCCACAGCCGCCCTTCTGAACAGCCCATACGGAGTGGCGGTGGATGGTTTTGGTAACCTGTTCGTTGCTGAGACAGCCAACAACCGGATTCGGAAGGTGTCCGGCGGCGGGATCATCACCACCGTCGCGGGTAACGGCATTCTGGGGTTCGGGGGCGACGGCGGTCTGGCCACGGCTGCCCAGTTGGCTATTCCATACGGAGTGGCGGTGGATGCCGTCGGCAACCTGTTCATCGCTGACACACGCAACAACCGGATTCGGAAGGTGTCCGCCAGCGGGATCATCACCACTGTCGCGGGTGGCGTTGGGGGGTTCAGCGGTGACGGCGGTCTGGCCACGGCCGCGGGGCTCAGTAAGCCTAGGGGAGTGGCGGTGGATGCTGCCGGCAACCTGTTCATCGCTGACACCAACCAGCGGATTCGGAAGGTGTCAGCCAGCGGGATCATCACCACCGTTGCCGGTGGGGGTTCTGGCGGTGACGGCGGTCCTGCCACTGGCACCAATCTTTACGATCCGAACGGGATCAGCATCGACGCGCAGGGCAATGTCTTTGTCTCTGACACTTACCGGATCAGGCGACTTGTACCGTCTCCTCAGTTGGGAGCTGGCTGTCAATATGTGCTCGATCAGGATCAACAGGCGTTCACCCCCGTTGGTGGGGGTGCAAGCGTGAGCGTACTGGCAAGCGCGTCTACTTGTCCTTGGCTCGCCGTGAGCTACGCGAATTGGGTAACGATTAGTGCCGGTACAACGGGTAGCGGAACGGGGCTGGTCACGTACTCAGTTGCGCCCAACCCCAACTCCGCCAGTCGAACGGGAACACTCTGGATAGGGGGCAAGTCTCTGAGCGTGACCCAATCGGGACTAACCTGTTCTTCGAACGTGCCGACGAGGAATATCTAATATCTGTAACAGTTCACGTGGTCAAAACCGATGCGGGAGCAGAGAAGGCGCAGCGGCTTGGCGACGATGGCAGCGTACGGCATCCGTCAGGTAGCCCAAGA
>ODAK010006805.1_pt1 | contig 11490 bp, 10 predicted proteins | sample 1539591 | NCBI WGS metagenome assembly ODAK01 (sample SAMEA3539303, study PRJEB22396) | soil metagenome | biome: tundra; feature: field; material: soil | place: USA | collected 2010-05 | depth 0.15 m | reverse complement strand
CACCGAGATCTACACTCTTTCCCTACACGACGCTCTTCCGATCTGTCCGTTTCGTAGTCGTCGCCGGTACGGGCGAGGATTTGCTGGCGGCGGTCGTCGAGAAGCTTGAGCTGGTTGGTGACTTCGACGAATTCCTGCTTTTGTTCGGCGGTCAGGGGCGTTACTGATGCGGGCGGATCGCTTGCGGTGCTCGTCTTCTCCCTTGCGGTGCCTGACGTATTCTGATCCGCAATCTTGTTGAGCTCGTCAAGACGGACCTGGAGCCTGGGGATTTCGCGATCGATGAGGATGGGGCGGATGATCGGAGTTTTCGTTTTGCCGCTGGCAATGTCGTTGCGGTTGTTTTCTTCCCAGGCGGGCAGGATGCCAACATGGCCAAGTTCGACGCGAATGCCGGCCGGGCCGTAATCCTGACGCACGGCTGAGAAGAGGGCAATCATCTCATCGCGCGGGTCGCCTTCCTTGTCGGGCATGAGGCCGTCGACGTAGCTGCGCGACTGGTTGGAGAGGAAGTTGCCGAGTGAGTAGAAGATGACGGTGTTGCGGCCGTCGGCGGTGCGGTAGGTTTCAACCGGCTGCAGGACGTGGGGGTGATGGCCGACAACGACCGAGGCTCCAGCGTCCAGCATTTTGTGGGCGAGGTCGACGTCTTCAGGACGGGGCGCTGTGGCGTACTCGATGCCCCAGTGGACGGAGATGACGAGGAAGTCGCACTGCGCGCGGGCGGCTTTGACGGCATCGAGGACCTTGGCCTCGTCCGCGCCCGGGGCGCCACCGGATTCGCCCGGATAGGGGAGAAAGTTGACCTGGGGCTGGTCCTCTTTGTCGGGGTTGCGGTTGCCGTTGAGCCAACGTGTCATGCCAAGCCAGCCAACATTGATGCCATTGGCCTCAACGATGACGGGCTGCCACGCTTGTGCGGCGCTGTCGCCGGTGCCGGAGAAGAGCAGGCCCACTTCGCGCAGGTGCTCGCGGGTTTCAGTGAAGCCCGGCCAGCCCTGGTCCATCACGTGGTTGTTGGCGAAGGAGACGATCTTGATGCCGCTGGCCTTGAGGGCTTCGGGCAGCGCGACGGGGGCATCGAACATGAAGGGCTTGCTGCCCTTGGAGTGGGCCGGGGCCACGGGCGTTTCCATGTTGACGAAGCCAAAGTCGACGGAGCGGAAGACGTCGGCCACGTCGGAGAAAAGGGCGGTCCAGCCCTGGGCATCCGGGCCCTGGGCTGCGGCGGCGGCGCGAACGGCTTCGTGGGGGATGACGTCGCCGGCCACGGCGAAGCTGACCTGGGCAAGCTGGTGCGGATAGGGCGCAGGGACGACGGCGGGCCTGCCGGAGAAGAAGCCGGAGAGGAGAAGGGCTGAGGCGGAGGCGACGGCAAGAAGAGCGACGGCTGCGACGGGTAGGCGCCAGTGTTTGCCGAGGATGGGCAGGCGCTTGATGGAGAGTCGCCAGTTCTGTATCGTCGCATCGATATGTTGCGCCAAGCCGGGCTCCTTTGCGGCGAATCGCTTGCGGATCGGAATGGAAACAGGATACAGGCTGGGCGGAGATTCCTGCGGGCTCGATTGTGGTGCGTGGCTACCAGGGTCCCAAAAGAGGGACCCTTCGACTTCGCTTCGGGCAGGCTCGGTGCCCCTGGCAAGTATGGCGCATCCGAGGCCAGGTGAACGGGCGAACGCTTGGGGCTAAGTTTGCGTCTATGGAGGCAGCGAGACTGATATACCCTTGAACAGGAAAGCGATTGAGGAATGCCGGCATCGGGGCGAAGGCCTGCCGGCAACCTAATGTATGGCAGAGTTTGTTATCAAGTTGGCCGATGAGCGTGGCCGTGTGCAGGAGCAGGTGCAGACTGCCGCGACTGCCGAGGAACTGCGTTCACGGTTTGCGCATGCGGGATACCACGTCTTTTCAGTGCGCTCGCGCAGCGGCATGGGGCTGCTTTCGCGGCGCAAGGTGAAGCTGGAAAAGTTTCTGATTTTCAATCAGCAGTTTCTTACGCTGATTCGCGCCGGGTTACCGATTCTGGGTTCGCTGAACATGCTGGCGAATATTCAGAAGGACGCCCACTTCGCCGCCCAGTTGAACGACGTTTCGACGCGGGTCAAAACGGGCGAGGCGCTGTCGTCGGCGTTTGAGGCGCAGGCGGGGATTCCGGGAATCTACACGACGACTCTGCTGGCGGGCGAGCGCAGCGGCAATTTGCTTGAGGTGCTGGAACGCTACGTCAGTTTTCAGCGGGTATCGTTAACGTTTCGCAAAAAGCTGACGGCGTCGCTGATTTATCCTTCGCTGCTGTTGACACTGGTATGCGCGCTGCTGATCTTTATGTTCACCGTGGTGATTCCGCAGTTTGCGGAGTTGTATGACCAGATGGGCTCGCAATTGCCGGCGATGACGATTGGGCTGCTGACGTTTGGCAAGTGGACGCAGCACAACATTATCTGGATTGCGGTAATTCTGCTGGGCGGCGGATTTGGCTTCTACCGTTTTTCCATGACAGAAAAAGGCCGAGATGTGGTGGACGGGTTTCGCATCGGGTTGCCGGTGTTTGGCAGGATCTGGCTGAAGTACCAGGTGGCGCTGTTTTCCCGCACGCTCTCGACGCTGCTAACGGGAGGCTTGCCCTTGGTGCCATCGCTGGAGACGGCAGCACGGTCGATTTCGTCGCGACGGGTTGCGCAGGCAGTGATTTCGTCGATCGAGTCGGTGCGCGAAGGCAAGAGCCTGGCCGATTCGCTAGCAAGGACGAAAGTGATTCCGGATCTCGCGACGGAGATGATTTCAGTGGGCGAGCAGACGGGCGCACTGCCGCAGATGCTGAACTCGGTGGCAGAGTTTTTTGAGGAAGACGTGGCCACGGCGCTGACGGCAGCGCTGTCGCTGATTGAGCCGGCCATTCTGATTGTGATGGGCGTGGTGGTGGTCTTCATTCTCATCTCGCTTTATCTGCCGATTTTTTCACTGGGGAATGCCGCAGGGAGTCCGGGGTAAAACGCCATGGCTGACTCGACCGTACTTTCGCTTCCGACCGGCCCGATTCCGGGCAGCACGGAGGAGCGCGCGCAGGCTGAGGCGCTGGCGTTCCGGTATCGCGCGGAGTTCGTTGATCTGAAGCACTTCAAGATTCAGCACGAGCTGCTGCGGACTGTGCCGGTGGAACTGATGTTCCGCTACAACTTCGTGCCAATTGAGCAGCAGGGCGAGTCGCTGGTGATTGCGGTCAGCGATCCGGCGCGGCTGATGGTGCTGGACGAGATTTCGGGGCTGCTGGGACATCGCATCATTGCGCGCGTGGCCACGCTCTCGCAGATCACCGACCTGCTGAAGAAGACGGAGCAGTCGCAGCGCGTGCTGGACGAAGCCAGCGAGGGGCTGACTTTCGATGTGTTGACCGGCGATGACAACTCCGACGAAAACATTTCGATTGAGAAGCTGACCAGCGACGAGGACATCAGCCCGATTATCCGGCTGGTTGACACGACGATTTTTACGGCGCTGGAACGGCGCGCTTCCGATATTCACATTGAGAGCTACGACGATTCGGTGCATGTGAAGTACCGCATTGACGGTGTGCTGCAGGAGGCGATGGCGCCGATTGCGCGCGAGCATCACACCACGATTCTAAGCCGCGTGAAGATTATGAGCGAGCTGGATATCGCCGAGCGCAGAGTTCCACAGGACGGGCGTTTCCGGGTCAGATATAAAGGCAGGCTCATCGATTTCCGCGTCTCCATCATGCCGACGGTTCATGGCGAAAACGCCGTGCTACGCGTGCTGGATAAAGAGTCGATGAGCGAGAAGTTTCGCAATTTGACGTTGGACGTGGTGGGTTTTGCGGACGAGGATTTGCGTCGGTTCCGACGCTACATTCGCGAGCCCTACGGCATGGTGCTGGTGACGGGACCGACCGGGTCGGGCAAGACGACAACGCTCTACGCGGCTCTGAATGAGATCAAGAGCGACGAAGACAAGATCATCACGATTGAAGATCCGGTAGAGTACCAGATTCGCGGCATCACGCAGATTCCGGTGAACGAGAAGAAAGGCCTGACATTCGCGCGTGGGCTGCGATCGATTCTGCGCCACGACCCGGACAAGATCCTGGTGGGCGAAATCCGCGACCAGGAGACCGCGCAGATTGCCATCAACTCTGCGCTCACGGGGCACCTGGTGTTTACGACGGTGCACGCAAATAATGTCGTGGACGTGCTGGGACGGTTCCTGAACATGGGCGTGGAGGCGTATAACTTTGTTTCTGCTCTGAACTGCATTTTGGCGCAGCGGCTGGTGCGCACCATTTGCGAGCACTGCGCGCATACAGTGACTTATGGCGATGAAATGCTGCTGTCGAGCGGGATGGACCTGGCCGAGTGGCGGGGTTTCGGGTTTCGCGAAGGCACAGGGTGCATCGAATGTGGCGGAACGGGATACCGGGGGCGAACGGCGATTCACGAACTGCTGGATTTGACCGATCCGATTCGTGAGCTGATTCTGGAGAAGAAACCCACTTCCGAGGTGCGCAAGCTGGCACAGAAGGAAGGCATGTCGTTTCTGCGCGAGTCGGCGCTGGACCGCGTGCGGCGCGGGCTGACGACGCTGAAGGAGATCAATAAGGTTACGTTTATTGAGGCGTCGAGATAGACCAGACAGCTTCAAGCTTCTAGCTTTTTGCTATTCGTGCATGGATTCTGGTGATGAGCAAGTGAGGTTTGGGGTTTGAGGCTAGAAGCTAGCGGCTAGAGGCTATAGATGAGTGCGATGTGGAACAAGTCGAAATCGGGCGTGCCGGGCGGAGCACGTCCCCCGGCTGCGGTGGAGATTACGCCGGAGGGTGTGCTGGCGGCGGCGTTGCCGGGGAAGAATCAGGACCCGGTCTATGCGTTCGCTCCGCTGCGCCCGGGCACGCTGCTTCCGGGCATCGGCGAGCCGAATCTGCGCGAACCGAGAGCGGTGGCCGATGCGATACGCGCAGTACTGGGCGACGTTTCTCCGCGCACCCGCGCGGTGACCCTGGTGGTGCCGGACACGTCGGTGCGCGTGTTTGTGCTGGACTTCGATTCCCTTCCCGCCAATGCCGCCGAAGCGGTGCCGGTGCTGCGCTTCAGGCTGCGGAAGATGGTTCCCTTCGACGTTGAGCATGCGGGCGTGAGCTACCAGATTCTGTCGCAGGACAAGACGGAATGCAGGGTGCTGGCGGCGGTGCTGCCGGGCCCGATTCTTGCGGAGTATGAAAACGCGGTGCGCGCGGCGGGCTATGAGCCGGGCGTGGTGCTGCCCTCGAGCCTGGCGGCACTGGCTGCGCTGGAGACGACGGAACCGGTGCTGGCAGCCTGCCTGAGCGGGCTGTCACTGACCACTTCGATCACCAGCGACCAGGATCTGCTGCTGTATCGCACGCTCGACCTGCCGGAAGATCCTGCACAACGCCTCACCGAGGTGCAACGCGACATTGCTGTGGCGGCGGCCTATTTTGAAGATAAGCTCGCAACGCGCTCGAGGCGGCTCCATTATGGAGGCATCGGCGCAGCGCAGGATTTTGCCCGCTGGATCAAGGACCCTGAGTTGACTGTGGTCGAACTGGCACCGCGGCCCACCACGGGCGTGACGACAACGATGGGCAATATTAGCGTGGCCGGGATCGCCGGCGCGCTGGCAGGGGCACGATAATGCGCATCGGAATCAATCTCGCCACACGGCCTTTCGCCGACCTGGGGCCGGCTCTCAAGGGCATGCGTATCGCCATGGCAGTGCTTGCTGTTATGGCCATTGGCCTGGTGCTGGGCCTGCGCGCCTTGCACCAGAGCGCCGAAGAGGCCCGCGCGCGCGATCACTCGCTGGACGGGCAGATTGCGCGCATTACTCAAGAGCGTCAGGATTACCAGGTAATGATGCGGCAGCCGGATAACGCCGAAGTCCTGACCCAGGCGGAGAGCCTGAACAAGCTGTTTGACGAGAAGGCATTCTCGTGGACACTGGCGATGGAGGACCTGGAAACCGTGTTGCCAGGCGGCGTGCAGGTGACGAGCATTGAACCGGCTCGCGACAAGGACGGCCACATCACGCTTCAATTGCGCGTACTGGGCCCGCGCGACCGCGCTATCGCGCTGGTTTCGAATCTGGAGCACTCGAAGCGGTTTGTTCATCCGCGCATCGTGAACGAAAGCTCCGAATCGAGCGGCGGCCCGGGGGAACGGGCGGAGCCGGTGAGCGCCTCGAACCGCGTGAACTTTGACCTGCTGGCGGAGTACAACCCGGTGACGGCCGCGGAGTTCAGAGCGAAAAAAGAGAAGTCTGCCGGAGAGGAACATCTGGCTCGCCACACCTCATCTGCCGTGGGCGTAATGGAAGCGGGAGCAGGCGCACAGCGACCTCCTTACACAGGCATGACGAGGCCAAAGTCCCCGCCGAAGCCGAGCGCTGGAGGCACACGATGAGCAATCCTTCTCCCTGGCGCGAACGGCTGAGCTCGCCGCTCACGTGGCATTATGCGGGGCTGGCGGTCCTGGTGCTGCTCGTGGCCGGGCTCGCGGTCGTACTCGGAATGGACTGGACGGCCACCAACGGCAGTTCCAACGACGCGCTCGCCGGAAAACAGGTTGAGTTGAAGGCGCTGAACATGGAGACGGCCCCGCTGCGGGGACTGGACAAGCGCGTGGCCGACTCGCGAAGCCAGATGCTGGCCTTCTATGACAAGCGGATTCCTGCGAATTACTCGTCGATCGCTACGCGCATCGGAAACCTGGAAGTGAAATCGGGCGTGCGGCTCTCGCGGCTGCAGTATGCGCAGGGCGCGGCCGGTACCGATCTTACAGAGATCACGATGGACGCAGGGATCAGCGGCGAGTATCCGCAGATCATGCATTTTGTGAACGGGCTGGAGCGCGACCCAAACTTCTTTGTGATCCGAACCATGACGCTGACGGGACAACAGGGCGGCCTGGTGAACCTGCGGCTGCGGGTATCAACATGGCTGCGATCGGCGGATGTACCCAGCGGACTGCCGAGGACGCAGGATGTGCCCGCACCCACGGCCACCTCTGGAACGGAGGGCGAGTAGCGATGGCCATCGCACTGGGAACGGAAAACAAGCGCCAGGTCTACCTGCTGATCGCATTGGCGGTGCTGATTGTAGGCATTGGCGCCTGGGAGCTGTCCGGCACGTTCTGGGGCAGCTCGACTCCGGCGCGAACAGCTCCTCGCCAGGTTGCGGCGTTGCGTACACCAACGGCAGCGGGACCGGAAGCTGAAAAGCTGACGAACGCGGGCATTGATCCCTCCTTGCATTTTGACAAGCTGGCCGAGAGCGAAGACGTGGTGTACGCAGGGACGGGGAGAAACATTTTTTCCGCTGAATCGGCGCCTGTGCGGATTGAAGCTCCGGTGAAGAGTGCGCGCGATGTGCCGGCGGTGTATGTACCCCCCGGGCCGCCGCAACCTCCGGCCATCGACCTGAAATATTTCGGCTACAGCGAGACCGGAGACAAATCGCTCAAAGCATTCCTTGTCCATGGAGACGACATTTTCATGGCACTACCGGGAGACATTGTCGATCACCGCTACAGGGTGGTCGTCGTGATGCCGGGGAGTGTGCAGATCACCGACCTGAGCTACAACAACACGCAGACGGTGCCATTGTCGTCGAACTAAGTCAGGGGTCAAAGACCAGTGGTCAGGGATCAGGGGTCAGGATCAGGGGTCGGGATGATGAGAGACTCGGCAAATCGGCGGCGGTGCCCCTCGGAAGCGGGCTACATGCTCGTTGCGGTGATCTTCCTGCTGTTTCTGCTGGTTCTCTCCCTCTCGATCGCCCTGCCGCGGGTGCGAGAAGATATTCAGCGAGACCGGGATGTCGAGACGATGCATCGCGGCAAGCAGTATGTTCGGGCGATCCAGCTGTACTACCGCAAATTCCACACATATCCGCCCAACATTGACGCGCTGGTAAAGACCAACAATATCCGGTTCCTGCGCAAGCGCTATCTTGACCCGACGACGGGGAAGGATGATTGGAAGCCGATTCAGTTTGGGCAAAACAAGCTTCCGAAGGCCTACGGCTTTTTCGGCCAGCCATTGGCAGGATCGATGATCGGAGGAGCTGGGCTGGGCGGCGGAAATGGGCTCGGCACCAATACTCCAGGCAGAAACGGATCGCCGTTCGGCGGCGGATCCAATTCGGGCAGCGGATCGAGCTTCGGGGGCGGATCAACTTTCGGAGGAGGATCCAGCTCCGGAGGCTCAACTTTCAGTTTGGGCAGCTCCAACTCTTCTCCCGGGGCAAACTCGGCGAATGGCGGGACTTCAAGCTCAGGCACAACGTCCAATGGGAACGGGACGGATACAAGCTCAGGAGGCTCTTCGGGAACGGATAATGGACCGACAGGGCCTACGTTTGGAGGAGCGGGGATCATTGGCTATTCGCCGGCCAGCCCGAAACAGTCTGTCGAGATCTTCAAGAAGAAGAACCACTACATCGAGTGGGAGTATACCTACGACCCTCTCTCTGACCAGCAGATGATGACGGGCGGAAATACGGGAGCCATCGGCCAACCAGCCAGCGGCACTAACAGCCCATTTGGGGGAACATCCGGAGTCGGCACGCAACCGAATGGCGGCGGCATGGGGTTCGGCTCGAGCGGAGCCTCTCCTACGACGCCCACCGCTCCGACGACTCCTACCCCACCCCCGGCTCCTACCGACCCTGGCTCGTCGCCGCAGCCCTGAGAAGCACATCGCGCTGCATCTGAATCCCGAATGCGACTCTGCGCCCGAACGCAAAAAGGCCCGCCTTTGAAGCGGGCCTTTTTGTGGAGAATTGAGAAAAGGTTGAAGTTACACGCTGAAGGAAGAACCGCAACCGCAGGTCGATTTGACCTGCGGATTCTCGAACTTGAAACCGGCCGCTTCGAGGGTCTCGACGTAATCGACGATGCAGCCGTTGAGGTACATGAGCGAGGTAGCATCGACAAACACCTTGAGGTCGTCGAAGCTGAAAACCTTGTCCATCATGCCGCTCTGGTTCTCAAAGGCCATCGAGTATTGGAAGCCTGAACATCCGCCGCCCACCACGCCAATGCGCAGCCCGGCAGGAAGAGGGTCCTGGGTAGCCATAATCTCGCGCACCTTGGCGATTGCCTGGGGGGTAAGAGTAAGAGGCGCCTTCTTTTCGGTTTCCTGAGCAGGTGCGACGGTCGCTGTGGACATAGTTTCTCCCGGTTGTGGAATTCGTACGGTCGTTACTGTAACTCTACCGCCCCGCGCACTGAGATTCAAGGCCCATTCGCGGGCGTCACCTCATTCGATGCGACCGATGGGGAAAAGTCGCAGCCGACAGACCAGCATCACGAATATCGCCAAGAGGCTGAATTGGGGGCGAAGGCCTTCGTCACCCGCGACCTGCGAAGGGGTTTATCGCCCCCGCGTCGTGGGTTTCCGTCACCTTTGTATGTGTGCGCGTTTGCCTGGGGTTGCCCGAACCCGAAAAAAGGGTTGTACGAGGCTGAAAGACCCGTTTATTAAGGAAAAACGACTGTGATTATTGTCACCTTCGGGGGATTGATTCAGGGCTATTATTGTGAGCCGTAGGGCCCCTCTACTTACGAGACCGCGATGATTGCTCACGGCCCGCAGGCAATTGGGACCAGAAAGTCATCTGGAGGTGGTTTATGCAAATAGTTCCAGTCATGTGGTCAGTGTGGGCTGGCTTGGTCGTGATCATGGCAGGCCTTTTCCTTTATCGCTCACGCTTGACCAAGGACGAAGAAGACCAGATTTTTCTCGATGATTCCTTCAATCATGAGAAGACCGCCCAGGCAGCTATCATCGCCAAAGTGAATAAGATCCAGCCAATTCTGCGGGCCGCGATGTGGGTTGTCGGGGTTGCCACTCTTTTCGTGGTTGGGTATTACATCTGGGATGTCTTCAACCAGTTCAAATAAGAGGAGATGATTTCAGGCGCCCGGCAGGAAATTGCCGGGCGCAGAGTTTCATCTTTCTCCCGCTACTCGACTTCCTGGCGGGCGCGATATCCGTCTCGCGCAATGACTTCATACTTTAGTTGCTTGTGTTTCTCGTCCTGCATGCGCAGAGGATGCCCCTCGTCGTCCACAAGTTCCACGCGCAACTTGCGGTAAGTGCCGTCCATCTTGGGGTCGCTGGGGTGGTAGACCAGTTCGTATTTTGAACGGATGGCCTGGTTGATCGACGAAAAGATGTCGGGCATTTCGCCGACAAAACGTGGACTGAACCACATGCCTCCGGTCATCTTCGCAAAGGTCTTCATCTCGTTGTCGGCCTGCAAGTAATCGAGATCCCGCATCGCTGAGTTCATCCCGGGGCCGCCCTCGGTCATGGCCCGAATGGCGCCGCCTGTGGAGATGGCGAAGATGGTTATATCCGGGGTGTTTTTGACTTTCTGCAGGATTTTGTCCAGGGTCAATCGCGACATGGTGTCGCGGCCTGAAGCGATGAGAACAATGTACTTGTGGCCTTCGATACGGGTTAGCCGGTCCTCCGCCTCATAGAGCGCGTCGAAGAGGTTGCGCTCGCTGAACCCGGGGATGATGAGCGAGTTGATTGCGTTGTAAAGCTGGCGTTTGTCCTGGGTGAAGTCGGTGACGATCTGCGTGCGCAGGTCGAATGTCATCATGGCCACGTAGTCCTGGGGCCTCAATTGCTGGGCAAATGACCAGGCCGCGTTCCGCATGTCATAGACGAAGTAGTAGTTGGTTGACGCGAACTCCAACAGGAGCAGGGCCGTGATGGGAGCCTCGACGCGTTTGAAGCCGACGATCTTCTGTTCGACGCCATTCTCATAGACGCGGAAATTGTCGGGCTTGAGGCCCGGAACGAACTGACCCGTCTTTTCAAGCAGTACACCCACGTCGACGTCGACTTCAGGAACGTTGACCTGCAGGGAGTAGTTGGGCGCTCCCTCGGGGTTCTTGAAGACGGGACGGGCCGGGGCAGGCGGGGGCGGCGGTTCGGTACTCTCTTTTTTCTTGGGCAGCGCAATGGCGCCGGAATCGGCGCCGGGACCACCGGCAGCCGGAGCCGTCTGGTCCGGCTGCTGGGTAGGGGTCTGCGGTTGCGGCTGGGGCTGGGGTTCGCTTTGAGCCCAATTCAACGGCGGGCATGCCAGCGCCGTGGTCAGTATTACTGCAGCGGGCCAACGACGAAGAGTGATCTGGGAAAGGCGCATCGTAGACATGACTACCTCAATCGTGAAGACAGCATACGGGATGACCCATAGCCAGCGGCAAACGGCATATCTTGATTGACTGCGACGAACAACCGGTGCGAAACGATCAAAGTCGTGTTATTCATGTTGAACGGCTGGAAGTCAGGCACTCGGAATGCCGCCAGTTGTACTCTTATAGACGTGAGACTGTGCCCGAAGGAACCCTTGCTTTGCGTGGCTGCGCTGGTGATTGCGCTCGGCACCGCCCTGTCACTGCCGCTCACGGCGGCTGAGACGACTGCTGTGACAATTGG
>ODAK010006803.1_pt1 | contig 11492 bp, 6 predicted proteins | sample 1539591 | NCBI WGS metagenome assembly ODAK01 (sample SAMEA3539303, study PRJEB22396) | soil metagenome | biome: tundra; feature: field; material: soil | place: USA | collected 2010-05 | depth 0.15 m | reverse complement strand
TAGTCCACTTTTCGTGAGCAGCGATAGCATAGTATTATGTGCGGCAAACACTTCGGAGGCAACGTACCCATCTATTCCTATCGGCTACGGCCGCGGAGCTAAGTTTTCTTTTGCGACCTCTGCCGAGAGTAAGATGTTTTCCCGGCTTGCAGGAGGATTCATGTCGCAGTCTCGCCGTCAGTGGTTCAGTGCAATCCCCGGCGCTTTAGGATTTCTCGCTTTCGCAGATTTCGCGATGGCCCAGAGGCCATCGGCGCAGCCTATGCCTTCGCCCAACGCTCCCAACGAACACGCGCCCGCCGGACTCGACCGGCCTCCCATCGGCTCTTCTGCCGACAAGCGCGGTCTCGATCCGCAACTGGAGCTGCAGATTAAGAACGACGTCGAACAGCTGTTCGTGCTCGCTTCCGATCTGAAGAAGCAGGTCGAATCCACGGATCTCAACTCAGTCTTATCGCTGGGTATTGTGAGCAAAGCGAAGCAGATCGAGAAATTGGCCAAGCACATCCGCGAACACGCGAAGGGATAGTGCTCACCGCGGTGCTGCATCCACCGTCGGCAAGTCGGTGGCTTCCCGTGGACCTTCATAAGCCTGGTTGCCGGTGTGGCTGCGCTGCTGCTCTGCCGCTTCATTCAGTTCTTTGAAGATCGCACGCTCCGCCTCTGCTTTTTCCGGAAGCTTGGCACGCGCGTAGGCCTTGGCCAGGTTGAAATGGATCTCCGCACTTTTCGGCGAAATCTTGCTGGCGCTCTCCAACTCACGGACTGCATTCTCGATCTGGCCCATTTCGAGCGCGGCGCGTCCCAGCAAATAGTGGGCCTCCGCAGAACCCGGCGCTAGTTTCAGTGCTTCTTGAGCGGGTGCGAGCACATCCGCCGGATGACGCTGGCGCAACGCGATCGAAGCCAGTCGCACATAGGGCAATTCACTCTTCGGAGAGATCTTCAACTCCGCCCGCATCTCCGTCTCGGCCTCTTCGAAGCGAGAGATCGCAATCAGCGCCGTTCCGTATGCATAGTGCAAGAACGGCATGTTCGGCGCCTGCTTTAACATCGCCTGGAAATTCGCAAATGCCTGTTCGTATTGGCTGGATTGCAACAACCCAGCCGTCTCTCCCGCCTTATCCACAATGGATCTTCGTTCATCAGCAACCTGCTCTGGGAAGAGCGGAATGCGCAGCAGTGTCATTCCCATCACGAATTTCACTTTTTTGGCCAGAGGTCCCGTGGTCATCGTCGTCGAGGCTTCAAGCGCCGAAGCCCGCTCGAATTGGGCGCTGCGATTCAGCAGCATCGCCAGCCGATAGTTCGCCTGCTGCACCGATTCCGCGGTTCCTCCGAATCCCAATTCACGTCCGCGTTGCAGATGGATCAGCGCATTGTCGTAATCCTTCATCTCGAACTCAGAAAGACCCAATACAGCCCATGCGGTGCCATCGTTGGGCTTGCCTTGCAGCCAGGCCTTCAGGGCTGCAATGGCCTCGGGAAAGCGGTTGCTCGTGTACTCCACCATCGCGTCGCGCCATCCCGCACCTTCGATGTCGCCGGCGGTCGCATTTCTGCCGAAACGATTTGCATAGAGCCGGGCGAGCGCAGCATTGACTTCAGGTGCCTTCGGTGCAAGCTGTGCCGCTTTGGCCGAGGCCTGTCGCGCCGCATCGGTTCGCTTCAAGCGAGCTTCCAGCGAACTGATCTCCGCCAGTGGCAACGCGCTCTCCGGAGAGATCTTTGTCTCCATCCGTTGTTGTTGCAGAGCATCTTCGAGTCGGCCGCCACTCGCCAACGCCCTCCCCAGCGCATAGTGCACGAAGGGAGTGTTCGGGTAGCTTTTTGCCAGCGCGGCGAGAGATTCGATTGACTTGAACGCGTCACCCTTCGCCATGAGCGCGGCCGCTTCACCCGCCGCATGCAATAACGCATCTTGTGAAGGGTCAATCTCCATCGGGAGTAACGGCACCCGCAGCATCGCCATGCCCAGCGCGTTGCGTACTTGTTCCGGAATTTGTGCTTCCGTGAACGAAGCGGCGAGCAGTGTCGAGGCGGAATCGAACTCACCCGCCTTGATGCGTAGCAATCCAAGGTGATAGGTCGCGACCCGAGCGATCTCCGGATCATCGGCACCGCCGAGTGCCTGGCCCTTTTCCAGATGGGTTCGCGAATCCGCGTAATCCTTTATTTCGAAGTCGCACAGCCCGAGGAAATTCCACGCCGCCCCCATCCCTGGAAGCAATTCCACAACTTTCTGAAAACTGGGGCGCGCTTCGGCAAAATGTTTTTCTTCGTAACGTAGGGTGCCGAGATACCACCAGCCTTCTGCCCAATCCGGACGGGCCTGTACTGCACCCTGGTAGCCTCGAATGGCCTCATCGGTCTTTCCGGCTTCGCGCGCCGCTGCCGCGGCCGTCGCCAACGGCTGAAAGTCGGTGGCAGCAGGTGGTGCGTCCTGTGCGAACGCAGCGAATACACTCCCGCACACCACAACGAGGATCCAAAGCTGCTTGAGCGCGGAGAGGCCGATCCGGTGCGTGGTCATGTAAGAATTCGCGGGTTACGTTCGAAAATTAGCATAAACCAACCTCACCACAAGCCGGGGCTTTTCGCAGCATGGTATTGTTTTCAAGATGGCGCGGCAGAAGCATTCACATCCTCTGAATTGGCGGCCGACAGCCATTTCCCGTCGCGCATTCCTGCAAGGTGCATCGCTGCTCGCCGGTGGACTTACTTTCGGAAACCTGCCTCTCTTCGCAGCCGGCGCGCCACCAACCTTCGAGGAAATCTCTCCCGCGGCCAGTGGTGTTCAATGGGTGCACACCGCCGGAAAGTCTTCCGAACGATTCTTACCGGAGACCAGCGGCGCCGGTTGTGCCTTTCTCGACTACGACAACGATGGCTGGATGGACCTCTACCTTATTAATAGCGGGAAGTGCGATTTCTGGACCCCTCCGCAACCGATTCGCAACGCGCTTTATCGCAACAATCGTGATGGCACCTTTACCGACGTAACCGAGAAGGCCGGCGTTGCCGGCTACGTCTATGGGATGGGCGTAGCGGTTGGGGATTACGACGGCGACGGCTTTCCTGATATCTACATCACGTCGTACGGCCGCAACATTCTCTATCACAACAACGGTAATGGCACCTTTACCGACGTCACCGATAAAGCCGGTGTCGCGCTGCCGGGCTGGAGTTCCAGCGCCGTCTGGTTCGACTACGACAACGATGGCCGTCTCGATCTCTTCGTCTGCGGCTTTGTCGAGTTCAACAAAACGCTAAGCTGCGGCGTCGATAAAGATAACGTTCACCACTACTGCATCCCGCGCATCTTCAAACCGCTCCGCAGTACGCTCTTCCACAACAACGGTGACGGCACCTTTACCGATGTCAGCAAAGAAACCGGCATTGCGGAACATCTCTGCAAAGCCTGGGGCGTGGTCGCGACTGATATCAATAACGATGGCCGTATGGATCTCTTCGTCTCGAACGACACGGTTGCGAACCTGCTCTTAGTCAATCGCGGTGGCCGCTTCGAAGACATCGGTCTGTCCTCAGACGTTGCCTACAGCGCCGATGGCCGCGCGCGCTCCGGCATGGGCGTGGATTCCGCCGACTATGACGAAGATGGCTGGATGGATATCTTCCTTGCGAATATTGACGAAGAGGTCTTCTCCCTCTATCACAACAATCACGACGAAACGTTTGAGGACGTTGCCACTCCGGCCGGCATTGGTATGGCGACGCGCTGGATGAGCGGATGGGGGCTGAAGTTCTTCGACTACGACAACGACGGCGACCTGGATCTCATCTTATCGAACGGCTTTCCCGACGACCTGGTCGATGAGCTTTCACAACAAGTCACCTACAAAGAACCGCTCCTGCTTTTTCGTCACGAAGGCAAGACTTTTAAGAACGTGAGCGCGCAGAGTGGTCCCGTATTTTCCAAAACTTTCGCCGCCCGTGGCCTGGCGCTCGGCGATTTCAATAACGATGGCGCTGTCGACGTGCTAATCAGCAACAACGATGCGCCGCCCATCCTCCTGCGCAACAATGTCGGCAGTCAGAACCATTGGCTCGGTGTGAGGTTGATAGGGAAGAAGTGCAACGCCGATGCCGTGGGTGCGCGCATCACCTGGCAGGCTGGGGATCTGAAACGCTCGCGTATGAAAGTCGGCGGGGGGAGTTTCTTATCGGCACACGATCCTCGGGTCGTGCTCGGCATCGGCAAGCGTGCAAAGATCGATTGGCTGGAAGTGAAATGGCCGCTGCCGAGCGGCGCCGTCGAGCGCTTTACCGACCTTCCTCTCGATCGCTACATCACGATCGTTGAAGGTACAGGGAAGTGGAAGTAGTCAGCCGCGTACAAAAAGATACTCCGAGTAGCTATCGAAACCCCTTATCCCCGGTCTATAGTGTCGCTGGGTGAACATCGAATGCGCACTGCAGGTTGGGGTTTTTCGCTGAGCGTCTTGCTGACCGGCGCAATCCTCGCAGCGCAAACCGCGCCCCCATCTTCGAGCGCGACCGACCAGCCCACTACCGTGATCCGCTCTAACACGCGCTTGGTTCAAGTGAGCGTGGTAGTTCGAGACAAGTCGGGAAAGCCCGTCACTCATCTGACGAAAGAAGACTTCACAGTCTTTGACGAAGGACGCCCGCAGCACATCGCTTTTTTCGGAAGCGAAGCGCCGGCTGTTCCGGCTCCAGTCACTCCCGGGCATCTGCCTCCGAACTTCTTCACCAATCGCTTCGATCTCAAGGGACAGGATCCTGGCCAGGTCACCATCGTTCTCTTCGATGCCCTCAACACTTCTTTCGAAGATCAGGCGTGGGTGCGCGGACAAATCATCCGATTCCTTCAGCACGTCAGTCCCGAAGACCACGTCGCGCTTTATGGACTCAATACCCTGCTGATCGTCCTTCAGGATTTCACCCAGGATTCTTCCGCGCTTCTCAATGCCGTGAAGAGTTTTACTCCGAAGGAGCTTGCCGCTTTCGATGTGTCCCACCCGGGCGACTTTGACGTTCCCGCGCTCCACGACGATCCTGCGTGGATGAAATTCCAGGCTCGTGTGAATGAGGCCAACCAGATGATCTCGGATCAATACAAGGTCAATCGGGTGAACGCCACTATTGCGGCCATCGAATCCATCGCGAACCATGTCGCCGGTATTCCCGGCCGCAAAAACCTGGTGTGGGTTTCGGGAGGGTTCCCAATGGAGATTGGGATGGGCGTCATTGCTCCCGATCGCGACACACGGCTGTTGAATCCCAATGATGCGGCCAAGGCGTTGAGCAGCGTCAGTATGGCGATCTATCCGATCGATGCCCATGGTATTGAGAATCCCGGGATGGGACCATCCATGCAAAGTCCCGGTAAGGCGAACGAATCCTTTTTCGAGCGACAGTCAAACCGGGATTCCTTCCGCCTGCTTGCCGATGCCACCGGTGGCAAAGCGTTTTATGGGAGCAACGATGTTGCTGACGCCGCGCGGCGTGCCTTCGACGATGGCCGCTATTCCTACACCCTGGGTTTTTATCCAGACCACGGAAAATGGGATGGAAAATATCGCAAGATCAAGGTCACGCTCAAAACGCCCGCAGCCCAGGTCCGCTATCGCAAAGGATATTTTTCTTATCCCGATCGCCACGCTAGCGACGATAAAATCAAGGCCGAGTTGCTGGATGTTGCAGTCAGTCCACTGGACGCGACCAATCTTGCCATGCTCATCAGCGTCAAGCCGGTCGCGCCGCCGGAAAAACGCGATCTTGACTTGCGCATCGAGATGGATCCCAAACAATTCCTGCTCTCGTTTGCAGACGGGCACGACACCGGAGCGCTCGATATGTACTACCTGCAGCGCGACGCGCAAGGCAAAATCCTGGCCGCCGACAAACATCGTTTGGGATTGAGCTTTGAACCGAAGCAGTATGAATTTCTAGCGAAGGCAGGAATTATCTTCGAGAGCCACTTAACCATGCAGGCGGATACCAGCGAGATTCGCGTCGTCATCCGCGATGCCGGCTCCGGCGCCATGGGGTCGGTCACCATGCCGGTGAAGTCCTTCGCTCCACCCACTCCCGCTGCCAACTAACTTCTATTCCGGATACGCCCCACCCGCGCGCACCACGCGTATGCGATGGTCCGTAAATGCGTAATGCATTTCCGGCACGTTGACCTTCGGCATGTGGCACCTCGAACATTCCTTCGTTGCTACCTGGCACACCGCGCCCGCATGGTCGTCTGTCTTCTTCATTCCCGCCGCGTGGCAGTTCACGCAGAATCGGTCGTAAGCCGCAGCTTCCGTCACAAGTTGCTGGTGCGGATCGTGACACGCGGGGCAGGTCAGTCGCGCATCGCCATTTCCCCAACACTTGCTTTGCTCCAGGCGATACGGTTGCGATTTCGCCGTCGCGACACCCTTCGCTTCCGTAATCTTCACATCCCAGAACGTGGCATGGCATGCTCCGCAGAAGTCCACCGTGTCCGGCGGATCGAGTTGTGCCGCGTTGAAGATTGTCCCGCGTGCCGCATCCGGAGTTCCCGCTACGTTTGCCATCTGCGCTGCTGCCACATGCTTCGCGCCCGGCCCATGGCACGCTTCGCAGGTCACGCCGAGCATCAACTTTTGTTCGTCGAAGTGTGTGCCCATCGTGGCCGCGGTGGTATGGCACGCAAAACATCGCTCGATTTCTTCCGCGGGAACTTTGCGTTCCATGGCTTCTTGCAAATCCTTCGGAGCATCCAACTCGCGCCCCGGCGTGAAGTGCAGGTTTTTCAGCGTGTCGAAGTAGGTGACTCGCGCTTCATAGAATTTCCCGTCATCTTTTTTGAAGAGATACGACTGTCCGACCCGTCCCGTGCCAAACGCCCATACCAGGGGGAACGAAAGCGAGTGGGTACCATCGGAAACCGTATAGACACTCTTCGATCCCTCGCTTCGGATCTCATAAGCGAATTGCCCGACGTTGAAATTCAGCTTCGCAGTTGCGCGCAGAATGTCGGCGTCTCCCGCATGCGCGGCTGTCTTCGCCATCGAAGTATTTTTCTGTGCCGCAACTTTGCCGGCATGACACGACGCACACACCTGCGACCCGACATACTCTTCTCTGGAGGTGACGTTCCGGGTAGGCCAGAATCCCGGTTCAGCGAGGTGGTCGGGCGTCGATAGCTGTGCAAAGAGGGAAGGCAGGGCGAGAACGTGAAACGCAACGATCAGGATCGCGCGCAGCAAAGAATGGACAATAAGCTTTGATCCCACCCAGATACTCCCGTGCCGATTTTAGCGTCTGCTTATCGTTCAAGCACGAGCATCTCGCCAAAGCGTTTTACTGTCGACGCGATGTAGATCCGCGCACCACGAACTCAGGGTCAACCACGATCTCGGCCACGTATTTCGCTTTGCCCTCAATCTGGTCGATCACAGTCTTCGCTGCAATTTGTCCCATGTGTTTTAGCGGTTGGCGCACCGTCGTGAGCCCCGGATGGGTAAACGCGGCCACCGGTATATCGTCGAATCCCACCACCGACACATCTTCCGGAACACGCAGCCCTGCCTCGCGAAACGCCCAGATGGCGCCGATCGCCGAAAGATCGTTGTAGGCGAATAGCGCCGTGAACGGCTGCTTGCGTGCGAGCAGTTGCTTGGCAAACGGATATCCCAAATCCGGTGTCGACGCGTTGCTGTCGATCTGAACCGTCAATTCAGGATGAATCGTTAACCCCAGTTCCACGGCCACTTCCAGAATTGCGGCCCACCGGGCGCCCGAGTCGGAACTCACCGGATCGCCAATCAGAAACGCGATGCGTTCATGCCCAAGTTCCATGAGATGGGTCAGTGCCAGTCGGACGGCAAGCTTGTGATCGAGGATGATGTTGGTTACCCCTTTCACCCGCTCGTGTCCGGAGACAGCAACCGTCGGCAGGCCCGGCTCTTCGAGAATGGAAGTGTCTGTCGTGATGAAACCCTCCACCCCGCGCGTGATCAGCATTTTCGAATAACTCTGCAATACTTCGCGATCGTGGCGATGACTGACCGCGAGGAAGAAATAATTGTTCTTCCTTAAATATTCTTCGACGCCGCTGATGATCATCCCGCCGTACGGGTCGCCAATCTCTTCCGCGATCACCCCGATGGTGTAGGCCCGTTGCAGGCGCAGCGAACGCGCGAAATAATTCGGGCTGTATCCCATGTCGCGAGCGGTTGCCAGAATGCGTTGCTTAGTCGGTTCAGGAATCGACCGCGACGCTGCGGAGTTGTTGAGAACCGCCGACACCGTTCCTGAAGTCAGTCCGAGCCGCTGCGCAATCGTCTTCAGCGTAACTCTCGGTTCACTACCAGACGTCGTTTTCGTTCTGTTCATTTACGGGAAGCCTGGGAATCAAAGTGCTATACCGCTCGGCTCATCCTACACGGACGCACCAAGGAGTTAACGTTTGGCGACATCCTTTGACTGCCTGTGAGGGGGCACGGGCAGGGAAGAGCTTGAGTTTGTATAGATTACAAAGCGCGAATCGCCTATCACACTAAGCCTTAATTCAGAAAGTCGGCAAGCAATTCGTTCATCCGGCGGACTGATACGGGAATGTGCTTGCTGTTCATAATGTGTCTAAACCTCGTTATTTCCGCTTTAGAATAACATTATTCTGTTGACAGCCACTCTCCCTTGGGATTAAAAGTCGATAGACCCTAATAGAAATCTATTAGCGGTTATTGGATAGAAACGTCAACGAAACGTTCTTTACCTGGTCCCGCATTGAGTTTGGGCTCCGCGTCGATCAGGCTTCTATCAGTGCCACGAAACTGAGGGTGGAGCATGCGTATATCTCAAGTACTGCGTCCTGCAGGCGAAGCCGCGAGTAAATTCCGCACTTTAATCTGCACAACACTTCTCGTCCTGCTGGCGTTTACTGTCGCCGTGCAGGCGCAAAACTATGCTGGTTCCGTTACCGGAACCGTTACCGATTCCTCTGGCGCCGCTATCGCCGGAGCGGCGGTAACCGTCATCAACACCGCGACCAACTCGACATCCAACGCCACTAGCAGCGGTACTGGCGGATTTTCCGTCCAGCAGTTGCCGGTCGGAACCTATGAAATTCACGTCACGCAACAGGGCTTCAAAGAGTCTGTTACGAAGGGCGTCGAAATTCACGTTTCCACCAATACCGAAGTCAACGCCAAGCTTGACGTTGGCAATGTGAGCGAGAAAGTTACCGTCGAAGCCGACCTCGTCGAAGTTCAGACCGTAGGCGCAACGCTCGGTGAAGTCGTGCAGGGGACGCAGGTTCGCGAGCTTCCTTTGAACGGCGAAAACTTTGTCGGCCTTACCCAGCTCTCTCCCGGCGTCTCTGCCGCGAATACCTTCAACGGCCGCGATAAGGGCCTGGCCGGCGGCGTCGACTTCTCCGTCAACGGCAACCCCTACACCAATAACCTGTTCCTGGTGGACGGCGTCAACAACAACGACGTGGGTTCCAACCGAACGATTCTCGTCTATCCCTCGGTCGATACCATCGCCGAGTTCAAGATGATTCGTAACTCCTACGGTCCGGAATACGGGCAGGCTTCGGGCGCGATCATCAGCATCACCACCAAGTCTGGCGGCAACCAGTTCCACGGCGGATTGTTCTACGCTGGCCGTAACGACGCCCTTGACGCCAACAACTGGTTCTCCAATCACCAGGCCAATCCGTTGAAGGCGGAACTTCGTCGCAATGACTACGGCTACAATTTCAGCGGTCCTATCATTAAGAACAAGTTGTTCTTCTGGTGGAACCAGGAATGGAACAAGGAAATTCGTGGCGTTTCCGAAAGTGCCTGCGTACCGACCGCTGCAGAGCGCGCCGGCGACTTCAGCACCGTAAGCTGCGGCGCGACCGCCCCTGTCATTCCCGCGCAGTTCCAGGATCCAACCAACCCGCTTAAGATCGCAAGTCCCGACGCGGCTGGTCTCTTGTATGCGCAGTTCTACCCGTTGCCGAACGTTCCCGGGGCCACCGGCTCCACGAACAACTGGGCACAGCCTGTCAACAACAAACTGAACTGGAGCGAATGGAACGTTCGCGCCGACTACGACATCACGAAGTCGCAGCGTGCGACCTTCCGCTGGACCCAGGACTCCTGGGATAACCCAGCCCCCAATCCAGGCACTTTCTGGGGCGACTCGATCTTCCCCACGGTCGCTGCCAACTGGAGCCAGCCATCGAAGAGCGTCATGGCCAAGTTGAGCTCGACGATCAGCAACTCGATGGTGAACGATGTGGAGTTCGGCTACGGCCACAACGCCATCATCACTTCCCTCGGTGGCACCAGCGCCGGGCTCGTTTCGCAGATTAATGCAGCGATCCCGACTTCGTGGCCAGCTTCCCTCAAGCTCCCTGGATCTCTTCCAGAATCAGCTTGGGGCGGATTGCAACCCTACGGCAGCACCCAGACTATTTGGGATATCGCTCCGTATGCCAACCATGAAGACCTCTACACGGTTCAGGACAACCTGAGCTACGTGCGCGGCAACCACTCCTTCAAAGTCGGCGCTTTCTACAGCACCAACGCGAAGATCGAAAACAACAATGGTGGTACCGATCAACCGGGGATCAATGCCGGTAGCGGACTCGCCTATAGCACGGGAAATCAGCTCGCCAACCTGCTTCTTCCTGGAACTGGTCCCGCTCCACAAACCTTCACGATGAGCGAAAACAGCATCAACGCCACTGCCTACGTTCACTGGCATGACTTTGAATGGTATGTTGGCGATTCGTGGAAAGTACGCCGCAATTTGACGGTCGATTATGGCTTCCGCTGGTCGTTCTATCGTGAGCCGTACGCTGCCGACAATCACTGGGCTTCGTTCAGCCTGGCTGACTACAATCCAGCCGGTGCCCCGAGCGACGCTTGCAACGGCGTTATCATTGTGCCGGGAACCACTCCTTGCCAGAACGCAGTCTCGTCACTGAATGCTCTCGGCATCTCTTTGCCGTTGTCGAACGGCACACCGGGACCAAACCGCTCACTCGTCAACCAGAACAATCACGACATCGCGCCTCGCATTGGTATCGCGTGGGACGTGTTCAGCAACGGCAAAACGGCTGTGCGCCTCGGCGGCGGTCAGTTCTTCCAGCGCGAACTCGTTGGCATGGATGAAAGTCTTGCCCGCACCGCTCCGTTTGTAATCAACGCGACGTCTGTTCGTCCGTTGGATACAGCGACCGCGCTTTCCAACCCGCAGGTTTCCCCGAACGCCGCAAAAGACCCACGCGGTGTGACGCCGAACAGCTGGCAGTGGAACATCAGCGTCGAACAGGAACTGGCTAAGAACACCACCATGGAATTGGCGTATGTCGGCAACACCGGCATCCACCTCACTTCCGTGCAGGATCTCAACCAGATCGCGCCCGCAGATTGGGTACAGGCTACTTTCTTGAGTGGCGGAGCACAAAACGCTCTTCGCCCCGCAGGAAACTTCGGTACGATCACGGACTTCACCCGCCAGGGACATTC
>ODAK010006801.1_pt1 | contig 11497 bp, 11 predicted proteins | sample 1539591 | NCBI WGS metagenome assembly ODAK01 (sample SAMEA3539303, study PRJEB22396) | soil metagenome | biome: tundra; feature: field; material: soil | place: USA | collected 2010-05 | depth 0.15 m | reverse complement strand
AAACTCGGAACCTGGATGCTGGCCTGAACTAACGGAGGCTCCTGCACGTCTGGTTGGACGGGGAGAAGCCGGTAAAACACGAATAAGAAGACGGCCGCCGTCAGCGCAGCGGTGAGACTGAGCGCTCCTAACCAGTGACGACGTGATCGTTGCTGGTGCAGAGTCGCTATGGTTCTCGCCTCGAAACCTGGCGGAGCCTCGATTTCACCGCAATCCGTCATGGCTTCGTCGAACCAGGACTCAAATGCATCTATCGTCTCCATCATCCTTCCCTCCTTTCCAAAGATTGCTGCCGCAACCGCGACTCCCATTTCTGTTTCATCAACTCACGCGCGCGATGCATGCGGGTTCGGACCGAAGCTTCGGGAATGCCGAGAATGACTGCGACGTCCGCGCCACTCAACTCCTGTACCGTGGAAAGCGTCACCACGTCCTGCAAATCACGCGGTAGCGAGCGGATTAGCTCGTGCAGCAGTCGCGTGCGCTCATCGCGCAGGAGTTGGTTCTCCACATTAAGCACCTGCGACTCCGGTTCGGCCACCGACTCGATCGACACCTCGTCATTGCGGCGATGATCGAGTGCACTGCGCCATGCGATTTTCGCCAGCCATGCCCTTGCATCCCTGATGTCATTCAACTTTCCAGAGCGCAACGCCCGCAGGAACGTGTCCTGAGCGGCATCTTCGGCAGCGTGCGAGTTGCGCAACACCGAGAACGCGATGCGATACACCATCTGCCCGTGTTCGCGGACGCAGCTTTCCCACGCGGTTTCGTCCGACGCCTTCGTCCAAAGCCGCACCGCGATAACGTCGCCTCCGTTGCGCATCTACCGTAAAGACGGCAGCGGGACGGATATGTTCTGAAAAATGTTTAAGGAGCTATTTGGCGAGATCGGCGAGCTGCAAACTTCGTAAGCAATACCGCAGTTCCAAACTTAATTCCCGGATGCGCATGCCCTCGTGCGCGCCCACTTTGCACGCCAGCGCAGTTCGACTCGGTGTGCCTTCCCCGAGATCGTACGTGACACGGCAGTATTGGCAGTCTTCGTTCCAGCAAAAGCGTCCCATGGCTACATCTTCGGGAGCGAGATATTGCAGTGCACGCAGCAGCGAATTATTCTCGGGGACTTCAAAGATCCGGCCGGCAATCTCGATTTTCAGGAGACGGTCAAACGGTCGGTAGAGAGCCCCAGCCGAACTCATAGGGTCAGCATATCAACAGAGGAACGCCAAGCGTAGCCATGAAAAAGGCTGGAGCCTATCGGTGGTAACGCCTGTGATAGTTCCTTGCTTCCTGGCGAAATTCCCGCTTGAGGCGCAGACAACGTGGACTACCGGGCGCAGCTCCGCATTCGCGCTGCATCTCGTCGTGAACGGCCTGCAAGTGGGCTCGTGCATCAAGGTCACCCTGCCTGGCGTGCGCCGGCACACCGCTGTTATCGGCACGTGCGCCTGCGCCCACGATGAACATCGTTCCGATACATAGCCAACGCACGATAGGCCCCATGAATCTCTCCCGCGCCCGTTTTGCAACCGCATCCAGAGTTGCGCGTTTACGTTGCTCCTCCGACGGCTGGATTGCAAGCCCCAAAAGTGTGATGACCTTCGAGTCACCCAAGGCAACATCCCAACCGAATCTGGACTCTGTTCAAGTGAGGAGCCTTCATGTCTAAAGATCCAGATGCCAGCAAGGGCGCGGTAGCCCAAGACAAGCCCGGCGAGACGTCCAACGTTTCCATGACCGGCCAGAACGCGCACCGCAATAAGGGCGAGACCATGCAGGGGCAGGATTCCGACTTCCCCGAACCGGGCGAAAACGAAGAACACTCCATGGAAGGCCAGACCCAGCACTCCCGATTCGGTGGCGATCCCGCGCAATCGTCCGGCAAGCAGACTTCCGAGGGTGAGCAGAACGATCAGGATACGGTCGAGCGCCAGAAACGCAATCAGAACGATCGCAAAGAAGACCCGCTCGCGTCTTGAGGTCACACCGGAGAGCTTTAAGAGGCGCCCAACCGGGCATTTTTTTAGGCGAGGACTACCAGTTTGCGGTTGGTCTGAACTTGCTGCGGTTCCCTTCCCGCAACTTTAATTTCGCGGGCAAGTTCGCTACTTCTCGCGTCCAGATTTTCCGTCTCATCGAGGGGCGTGCCATCGAGAGCGCTTGCACCGAAACGCAATGCAATCTGCACCAGTTTGCTGCCAAGCATTTCCCAGTACGCACGAATGTGTGGCACGGCGTCGAGCGCAAGACGCGCGATCGCGATCTGCTTCATCTCCTGCATCCCGGTCGTCACCGGTACGTTCAGGCTGGTGCTCGCGTCGGGATCGAAGGAGACCGCCGCGAAACTCTCCCCACCCGGACCGCGAAAACTCAGCAATTCCTCGGCTTGTTGCTCTGGACTCGAGAAGCTTCCGCCTCGTCGCACAAGAATAGAGGGGACGGCAAGGCCTGCTGCACGCGCGGCATCACGGACAGCCGACCGCTTTTCGGCGGTGCCCGCGTGATGCCACATTCGATGACGTAGCACAGGTAAGAATATTTCAGCACCGCTCCCGATCAATCCATCTGCCCCCGCTCGCCGCAGTGAGTGACAGAGTTCCTTCGGTTCTCCGACGGCCGCAATTTCCTCTACGGTCAGGGCTGACACGATCACATCCGGCCGAAGACTCTTCAAATTCTCGATTGCGCGAAAGAGTGCCTCCAGGTCAGGGCTGTTAGGGCTGTTATTGAGAACCACAAACTCGTCGACGCTTTGCCCAGACTTCTCCACTTGCGATAGCAAGTCGTTGGCCTGTACGCGACGGCCACACATAGCGCAGCCGGCACTGCTGGCTGCTCGCGAAAGCGCGATGCTATCGACCGAGCAGAGCGTCGCATGCCCGTGCTTACGTTCACGCGCATGGTTTGCCAGCCATCCAATCGCGAGAATGTCCTTCGACACATAAAGCGCTGTAACGTCCGCGAGATCAAGTCGCTGTTTGCCAACGATCTTTTCGTGAATGGAAGAGAGCCGAGGATCGTCGGTTTGGAAAGGGTGCGTTGATTTGCTTGTGGTCGCCAGAGACATCGCTATCGATGATAGCGCAGGTTCGGGATTAGTCGCCTGCAGCCGCCGTCATATAGGCCGGTGCCAGCGCATGCGATCGATTGCCGCCGGTTGCCTTCGCCACGTCGAGCGCTGCCTCTACGCGATTGATCACTTCGGTGACGATATCGACGGGATCGAAATGTGGATTCATTACCGCTTCGGCGATGCCGATATTGATGGGTACGGCCTGTTCACGTCCGGGAATTTTAATTGTCCCGAGCACCTTGCGAAGTTTATCGGCGACGAAGAAAGCGTTCTTATCGGTCGTGTCCGAGAGTACGACGGCGATCTGGGTCAGGTCGTAGCGCACTGCCACGTCGTTCTGGCGAAGATGAGATTGAACGGTCTGGCCAATCTGCTGCACCACCGAGTCGACGACCGCTTCTCCCATCTCGCGCGCGAGCGTACCGGCCTTGCCGAACTCAATGATCATCAGGGTCACCGGCGCATTCGCTTGCAGTGCGCGCTTAACCTCCGACATCAGCACATCGAGGTACGACGAACGTTTTAGTAGTCCCGACTTTTCTTCCGTGACTGCCAGATTCTTTACCAGGCTACGAAGCTTGGCGTTATGCACCGCCAGGACCATTTGATCCGCGATGGTTCGCAGGACGACCACGTCCGTCTGTCCCCAGACGCGTGGGGTGCACTGCATAAGAATTAACAGCCCTGCATGTTGATCGCCTTCGGCAAGCGGTACCGCAAGCAGCGATTCGATGCCAAGATTCTCGATGACGTCAAAAACTTCAGCCAGTTCGTGTGCACCGCGCGCATTGGATATGGATACCATGCCCATCGTCACCGCAAGCGGCTGCAGAACGGCGATCAGTTTTACGATCGAAGGAACATCGGATTGCGGAATGCCCGGAGCACAGTATTCCAGCGCTGCCGAGGGCGGCTTCCCAGGGGAACAAAGTCCGGCAACGCAGCGACTGGCGTTCCAGTGCCGTCCAATGTCGTTCACCGAAGTGAAGAGCACCGCCTTTACGTTGCCCTGGCGATAGATGTTGCGCGTAATGTCCGTGACTCGCGAGATGTTATCGACGGAGTTCTCATTCGCTGCGCCATTTCCCCTGCCGTCCCCATAAGGATCTGCGCTGCGATTTTTCGAAGTATTCGCGGTTGCAAGTTTCGCCTGCTCGCCAACTGTCTTCGGCGAATATTGCGGGAAGAAACCGGCGCTCTGATAAAGTTCTCGCAATTTGTCGCTACGCTCTTCTTCGCGCGGAAACAGCTTGTGAATTCTCTCCAAGCGCTCAACCGCTTTGGCGCGCATCGAGTACTGCATGAAGATTTCGGCTTGAAGGATAAGATCCTCAAGTACCGTCGTTTCGCTGCCTTCGCTGGTCTCTGAGGACTCCGAAGCCGACGCGCTTCCGCCCGCTTGATCCACTTTGCTGACAAATCCAAAACGATTGGCAATCGCATTGAAACGATTGTCTTCGATCTTGCCACGCAGCAGTTCCAGTCGCTTCTGGTGTCCAGCTTCGTAGGGATCCACTTCCGCTGCTCGATCGAGGCAATCTCCAGCCTGGAGATGTTCGCCTGCCGCATAATGCAAATCGAAGAGTCGAAGCAACGTCGCGCAATAATCGTGCTCGCGGTTGTTCTGGTTATAGAGCTCGACCATGTAATACAGGAAAGGGATCGAAGGCGCGCGAGATTCCACCATCTCCTGCATAATCTGAACGAATTCACGACGGCGTCCGGTCCTCGCCATCTGCTCTTGTAGTTTTCGCGTCAGCCTAAGGGCGTTGTCGTCCTGCTGGAGGGAGATGAAATCGCCGATGAGCTCGAGAATTTCGTCGAGCTTCCGCGAATCAAACTCGTATAACTTCCATACCACCGGCTCCGCCTGTTCCACGCGTCCGGCAAGCAACAGTGCACGCGCGTAAGCCTCGCGCGCCTCCACCGGGCTCGAAGGATAATTTGCCAGCGGTTCCAGAATTTGCACCGCATCTTCGGCTTCCCCTCCGAGAAGCAGAGCGTGCCCGTGTCCAAATGCAGCACCGGGATTTGTGGGATCGTAACGGTAAGCCTGTTGATAGAAATACGAGGCGTCGCCAGCTGACTTTTCAACCAGCACGCCAGCCTGCACGAAGGCCACGGCCGCTGCCCTGGTATCGCCCATCTGCGCCGAAAGTTCACCCTCTTGCGCGAAGTTCTCGATCGATGGGTCGAGAGAAGACATACGCCGATAAACTTCCAGCAGGTCTGCAGTCTTTTTCGCAGCGCGATATTCTTCGGCCAGGCTGGCATATGCCTCAAGCGCTTCTTTGCGGTTACTCTTTTCCTGGATATGCGCGAACTGCAGCATCTGCTGCAAAGTTGGTTTCCCGACCCGCGCCAGCTTCTTGTAGGTGATCACGGCGCGCGCATTGTCCCCGGCGGCGGCTTGGCCGTCGAAGATGTGCGAAAACATGGTTGCAGCTTCCGTGTTCCGGTTCAATCTGACGCAGAGCTCCGCCGCGGTCTGGCGAACCCCTAAGTTTGAGGGTTGCTCATCCAGGATTTGCAAGTATTCCTCGAGGGCACTGTCGTGTTTTCCTCGCTGGAGATACTTCTCGGCCTTTTCCAAATGCTTGGAAATATCGGACATGGACAGGGTGGCTCTCGAGTACCCTTCATTGTATGCAGAAGGTGCTCACACCAGCAATGTAGTGTTACCTGAGAGAGCCGCTGAAATCCACCCTAAATCCCATCGAAAAGGCTGCCTGACGGGTGTGCCGAAGGTAATCGGAAACACAAACGCGCAGTCAGATTCCGCCGTTCACGGCTCGTCTGCTGGAGGTAAGGATGCAGCGGACATAGTCGGTCACCGTGGTGTGCGTCTTCACGCTTGCGGAACTGGGCGCCATGGCGGCGGCGTGCACGGCATCCTGCTGCACCTGCTTTCGTGCCTTCATCGCTTCGCGCTGCGCGACGCGGGCCTGCATACGAGCCTCCATCGCGACCATGCGCGCAGCTACTTGCGCCTTGCAGACCTCCGCACGGCTAGCGGCGATCTGCGCTTGGATCGCAGGTCCGGATTGTCCGTGGACAACCGCGAGCACGCGATGATGCGATAGGAACAGCCCGGCGTTGAGAACGACTAAGGCTGCAATGGCTTTCGCGCCGTTTGTATTTAGGTTCATGGCTGAACTCCTACGGATCGATGGACGATCCCCGGTAGAGTAAGTTAGCGCTACCACCCGGCATCCGTCCCGCGCCTGTCCCTGCGATTCGGTGTTCGTCCCCACGGACTGCAATGAACCTGGTTCGCCACTCTCGTCCCCACCCGGACCTAGCTTGACTTTCGCCTTCCTTTCGCTATACTGCGGCCAGCGGGCTCTTTAACTTCTGACTCGAAGGAAATGCACGATGGCGCTGACTCGGCGGCAACGAGAGATATACGACTTCATCTCGCGATTCGTGGACTCTCACGGCTACTCGCCCTCCTTCGAAGAGATCGCCGAAGGCGTCGAGCTCTCTTCTCTGGCCACCGTTCACAAACATATCGGCAATCTTGAAGCGAAAGGGCTGCTCAAACGCGACTATAACCGCGCCCGTTCTATCGACCTCGTAAAGCCCAAGGGACAATTGAAGCGGGCCTTTGCCGCTGCTGCCGCCGCCAATACCGCTTTGCCCTTTCTCGGCCGCATCGCTGCCGGCCAGCCGATCGAAGCCATCAGCAACCCAGAGACGATTTCTCTCGGCGATTTCACCGGAGCGAAAGACGTCTTCGTCCTCGAAGTATCCGGAGAATCGATGCAGGACGAGCATATCGTCGATGGCGATTACGTCCTCGTGGAACGTACGAATACCGCCCGCGATGGCGAGATCGTGGTGGCTCTCGTCAATGAGTCCGACACCACCCTGAAACGCATCTATCGCGAAGGCGCAACCGTGCGTCTGCAACCTTCCAATGCAAGGATGGAACCCATACGTGTTCCTGCCGAGAACGTCCAGGTTCAGGGTCGCGTCATCGGCGTCCTCCGCAAGTACTAGCATCTGTAGGCTGTTTACTAGTACGGATACGTCTTTCGTACCCACGCACTTGCTGCTTTTCTTTTTCCACGAAGCTGGCTAACTTCTATACTCGCGAACAGAGTTCCACGAACTTCCGACGCTTACAGAATGAACTGAAGAGGCGGGAATTCGGCTTGCCATCATGTGCGCTGCCCGGGAGGATCAGATGAAGAAGGCCTTATTGCTGGTAGTTCTCATTTTCACGATCGGAGGGATGGTCGGCTGCGGATCAAGCAAGTCGTTTGACGGCTTCAACCGAGGCAGTGGTGGCAGCGGCAGCAGCGGAACAATTCAAGCTGGCAATTGGGCGTTCCACGCGACGGGTGGGATTAATGGTGATATCTACATGGGTGGATATCTATCCGGGTCGAGTTCGAGCTTTGGCGGAAAGATGCAAGTATCGGGGACGAGTGCGACGGGTTTTACTTTAGCAAAAGGCATCACACCAATGACGATCTCGGGGAGTGTTAGTAACGGAACGCTGACGATGACAGGCACCGCTGGCTCATCAACCTTTACCATCAGCTTCCCGAATATCAGTAGCAGTGGGAGCACGACCACGCTCGACGGCACCTATTCGGTGGTCGGTGGGTCCGATACTGGCGACGCGGGCTCGGTCGGTGGACTTATTGTCCCGGACGGCGCCTACACCGGCACATGGGCAGGCGTGAGCTCGATTTCGGGGGGAACCATGACCTTCAACTTCACAGAAGGCACTACCCCCAACACCGACGGTACTTTCCCCTTGACTGCGACAACGGCACCCGGGGCAGCGTTCAGCGCGGTAACCGGCTGCGTCGTAACCGGCACCTTGGTATCGCAGTTCTCTTACGCGGCGGGGCCGCTAGTGGTTCTAGACGCCACCACGGTGGACAACGGCGTCGCCGGCGAGGTGCGATTTGTCGGTTTGACCAACAGCTATGTGACCCCGAGCCAATTAGCAGGGGCCGGTTATATCTACAACGGCGGGTCGGCATGCTTCCTGGATAATTCGGGATCCCAAGTCAGCTTTGGCCTTCTCAAGCCATAGCTCAACGGTACGGTTCAAAAAGCGGAAGCTGCGGCTTCCGCTTTTTACTTGGTGATCTCTTCTATCGACAACCGGCTGCCTCGCGGCAAATAGCTCTTCCGTCGGAACCAATCTTCCATGTCGTGTTGCAATCGATCGAGCGGAACCCGGGCACCAATTTCCATGCGACCGTCGGCCGTGGGGATGGTGTCGTCAAAAACGGAATCGTTGGTGAAACTGCGCATGCTGAAGCTATCGAGCCACTTCATCAGGCAAGGCTTTCGCTCGCCCTCCGATTCATACTCGACGCGGATCTTGCGGGCAAACATGATGCCACCAGCTTAGCGGAAAATCTTAACCACGGACAGGCCACCAATTTCGGCTCTCTAAAATCAATTACGGTCTGGCGTTAGATGGCGTTGTCCCAGCGTGAGCCGAAGGCCCGGGGAATGCTATCTTGTCGTTCGGGCATTTGAATCCGCATCCAGGGAAAGGGATCCCGCTATGCCGGCCTCAAGAATAACGATTCTCTGCATCGATGACGATCCCAATGCTGTCATGATCCGTCGGCTTGTCCTGGTAAGCGCCGGATACGAAGTGGCTACAGCAACCGACAGTGTCGAGGCCTTGCTCCTATTCGCCGAACAGGATATCGACCTCGTCATCAGCGATCACTTCCTGCGAGGCACCACCGGTGGAGAAATTACCGCCCAGATGAAAGCGATCAAGCCCGCGGTTCCGATTGTGATCATTTCCGGATTTCCCGAACGGCCGGACGGCACCGAACACGCCGAAGTCTATATCGAAAAAGGTGGTCCGCCACAAGCCATGTTGGCGATCGTTGCCGAACTGTTATCCAGGAAGGCAACTGCCCAGGGCGCCTGATCGCGTTAAGCGGGGCTTTCTTGTTGTATCTGAAAAGAAAAGCGAAAGTGCTCCCCCATTCGGTACCTTGGTAACTGTATTTTCCCTCCGCAAAGCGACATGATAATCGGCATGAAAAGCAGCCTCCTCAGCCGCATCATCTGGACGTGTCCTCACCAGTTCACCTGGCCCCGGCGCGAAGAGAGCGGAGCCTATTACCAGTTATGCGTGAACTGCGGTTCGAAGTACCGCTATGACTGGAAACAGATGCGCCGTAGCGGCCTCGTGGAAAACGATCTCCCAGCCGAAACCAGGCGCTCCCACCGTCAGCCCAAGGTTACCTGGACCGCACGCGATCGCCGCTTGCGGCACGTCGTGCCCGTCTCGTTTTGTGCCAGTGGCAGCGAAACGTGGATCTCCGGAACTTCCGAAAATCTCAGCCGTTCCGGCTTGTTATTCCGCAGCGAAAGCGAACTAGCGGTCGGAATAAGCATGGAAATCAAGCTTGAGATGCCCGAGGAACTCACCGGCGACTCAGCAGCCGATGTAACCTGCAAGGCCACCGTCGCTCGCGTCACTCCGGTTACCGGCAAAGGCAAAGAGCCGGAAGCATTCCTGATCGCTTGCACGATTGAAGATTACGATTTTGGAAAGAAGCCGGTGGAAGGCACGGCAGCTGACGCGAAGCGGCACGAGCTTCATCCTGCCGGGCAGAAGAATTAGCTATTTTCGATAGCGCTGAAGCATCTGCTGAAAGCGCGGATCGGCAAGCAAAGAAGAAAAGTACGGACTATTGTTGATCGCCGCGAAATCTCGAAAACCGTGATCGAAGGCCTTCTGCATCGTGCTGAGGGCCTTTTCCTTCTCTCCGTGTGCGGCGTACGCCGCTCCCAGCCAGTAGTAGGAGATTCCCGAAGGCTTCAGGTCGATCGATATTGTGGCGATCGCTTTCTGATACTCGCCCTGCGCGAGGTAAACCTGCCCAATCCCGAGCGTGGCCGAATTCGCTTTCGGACTGATCTGCCGCATCTGCTCGAAGGCGGCCATCGCTTCGGGAAACCGCTTTTCTAAAATCAACGCCCGCCCCAGATGATAGTAGGCGGGATACAGCGACGACTGCAGGCGGATCGCCTGGCGTGCTGCGGCCTCCGCTTCCTCCGGCTGTGGGGGCTGCAAATAGCCGAGCGCCCAGGAGAGTTGATCGGAGGCATAGCCGTTCTCCGGATCGAGTCTTACAGCCGTGCGGTATTCTTCCGCCGCGTGCGGGTAGTCGTACTTGTCCGAATACACCGTGCCCATCGCAATGTGAGACTCCGCAACTTTCGGATCCAGCGCGAGTGCCCGTTGGGCATAGCTTTCCGCGCGCTGCAGGTGCGCCGGGTTGGCGTCGAGGTTGCGATAGATTTGTCCCTCGACCCACGCTAACCCCGCAATAGCCAAGGGATAATTCGGATCGGAACGCAGCGCCTGTTCGAAATTTTTACGGGCGCTTTCTAGCGAATCGGCCTGATCGAAACTAGCAACGAGCGCCTGGCCGCGCAGGTAGGCATCGTAAGCCTCGGGATTTTGCGTGTAGCGATGCTGGATTGCCTGTTGTTCCTGCGGCGTCAGCTTTAGATTGAGCGATTGTGCGATCTTCATCGCCGTCTGCTCTTGCAACGAGAAGACGTCTTTCATTTCGCCGGTGAAATCGTCAGCCCACACTTGGAAGCCACTGGCAGCGTCAATCAGTTGCACGTTGATGCGCACCTGCTCTCCCGCCTTGCGCACCGTACCTTCAAGCAGATAACGGACGCCCAGCAGTTTGCCAACATCCGTTGCGCTTTTGTCCGCAGTCTTCGCGGCGACGACGGAAGAATGGGAAGCCACGTCGATACCCTGGATCTTCGAGAGCTTGGTGGTGATCTCGTCGGTCATTCCATCGCTGAAGTAGGAGCTATCCGGCTGCGCGCTCAGGTTCTGCAGCGGCATCACCGCGACAGAAGGCTTCCCCGAAGTCGTACCCGAAGATCCGGAAGTACGCTTCGCATTCCAGGCGATGCCTCCTCCGGCAAGAATGGCCCCCAGCACACCGGCAGCGATAAAAACATTTCGCTTGGATGTCGCAGGCGCGGGTAGCACGCCACTGCGTACCGATTCGCTTCCGCGCTGAATACGCTTCAAGTCGGCCCGCAACTCCGCGGCACTCTGGTAGCGCAGGTCGCGATCCTTTTCCAGCGCCTTGTTGACGACGCGTTCGAGTTCCAACGGCACTGCGGGATTGATGCGGACCATCGGAGTGGGCGTCGCGTCCAGGATCGCTTTAAAAATTACGCCGGTGCTTTCGCCCTGGAACGGCAGAGTGCCGGTTGCCATCTCGTAGAGGACAACCCCGAAGGAGAAGAGGTCGGTGCGCGCATCGAGTTCCTTCGTGCGCACTTGTTCGGGAGACATGTACGCGACCGTGCCAAGGGTGGAGCCAGGGCTGGTCAGGTCTTCGTCGCGCACCACGGACAAGGTGTTGGCCGACGCCACTTGGTTGGCCG
>ODAK010006800.1_pt1 | contig 11497 bp, 11 predicted proteins | sample 1539591 | NCBI WGS metagenome assembly ODAK01 (sample SAMEA3539303, study PRJEB22396) | soil metagenome | biome: tundra; feature: field; material: soil | place: USA | collected 2010-05 | depth 0.15 m | reverse complement strand
GTCAGTGTTGGGATCGGATTCGGGCCGGGATACGTTACCGGACCGCCAGTATGCGGCTACGGCTACTACGGATATCCACCTTACGGGTGTGCGCCTTACGGCTACTACGGGCCTGGCTGGTTTGTCGGCGGAGTGTTCATCGGCGCCGGGCCGTGGTATGGGGGATACTACGGCCGCGGAGGCTATGGTCAGGGCTATTACGGGCGCGGTGTGGGCTATTACGGCCGCGGAGGCTATGGTCCTGGAAATTACGCTCGCGGAGGCCCGGGCTACGGGCGCGGCTCCTACCACGGGGCCTATGGTGGACGCGGTTATGCAGGCGGTCCAGGTGGCGGCTACCGTGGCGGCACCGGCGGTGGATCTCATGGCGCAGCACGTGGTTTCAGTGGTGGCGGTGGGCATGGCGGCGGACGCCGCTAACTAACCGAACGGCAAGCGAAAAGGTGCAAGCCCACGACTCCGGTCGTGGGCTTTGAACCGAGCCGCTCCATCAGTGTCTCAAGTTCGGGCGGCGCTACTTTGGTAAAGCGAAAATCGGGCAGGCCTACCTGCGGTTAAAAGTAGATCATGCCGGAGATGGTGATGAAGATACGACTAGAGCATCTATCTTTCGTACTGCTGATGTTAGTGGTGGTCGGTTCCGCTGAGGGTCAAACCAGAGGCGGCCCTTATAACGAGCCGGGAAGAATTGCTCGCGTACAGTATATGTCGGGACAGGTGTCGCAAGCTCCGTGCGAAGGCAACGACTGGGTTGCAGCCGCACTTAATCAGCCTCTGCAGCCCCCTATCTGTATCTGGGCAGACAAGGACTCGCGGGCTGAACTGAACGTAGGTAACGGATTTATTCGCATGAGTTCGGAGACGAGTGTCACCCTGAGTAACGTTAATCGAGGCACCGTTCAATTCAGGGTTAATCAAGGCGTCGTTAGTCTTTCGGTTAGATACCTCTTTCCAGGTGAAATATACGAGATTGATACTCCCAATGCCACGCTGACCGTAATGAAGCCGGGGGTTTACCGCGTCAATGTTTTTCCCGATCAGGACCAAACATGGGTAACGGTGCGGCGAGGCTCTGTTGCCGCAACTGGTGCAGGCAATTCCGTGACGGTAAATGCCGGCCAGCAGGTGCGGTTTCAAAACAAAACGTCAATGCAGCACACCGCGGAGAAGGCGCCGGCGCCCGACGGATTTGATGACTGGGCCAATGTTCGCGACCACCGGCTAGGGGTTCGGACTTCGCCGTTCGGTATAGTCTTGGGCTATCCCCCACCGCCCTATGGACCACCCCGGTTCTGGGTGCAGTATTCACATTGAGGGTTCCACAGCTTCGAAGAGTAGTGCTGCTCCACAGCTTCGCACTAGCGGTGGAGCTGAAGGAGCAGCGCAAGCAGAATCGCTGAATTGCGCCTGCTGCTGGAGTTGGTGGAGACACGACGCTGCATAACTACTCACTCTTACTTACCTCCGCAACTAACGCCAGAATTCCGGGTTCGTGTAGGCAAGCGTTCTTCGGCCGCGAACCGGGCGTGCTTTGGCACCGGACGGACCGGAGTACGACAAAGCGTACGGTGTATTGCCCGCGGGCCGGAAGAGCAGCCTACGGCGGCTTGGAACATAGGTTTCACCTCGGGGCGAGCCTATGTATGCCAGTCAGAGGAAACATGAGACCCCGAACGTACCTACACACATCGCGCACTGCCAGGTTTTCTCGCCTGCGGCTTGATTCACCCCAAGATTCCTCTCCCGACACGGGCGCCACCAGAGACGTGGCGCAGGTGCTTAGACGTGTGGTCGCATTGGCGATAGCGCTGCTTCTTCTGCCGCTGGGACAGGGTGAGCTGTTCGCGCAGCAGGCGCCACCACCGGGACAGGAATGGTCGCAGAACGATCCGTACAACGGACGGTACGCGCCGAACCAGCAGTCAGGCGATGGACAGCAGCCTTATGCGCAACAGCTTTACCCGCTGGCACAGCCGCGCAATGCGGAGCAACTGGAGCAACTGGTGGCGCCGATCGCGCTCTATCCGGACACGCTGGTGGCGCAGGTGCTGGCCGCGTCCACATACCCCGCGCAGGTGGTGGACGCCGACCATTGGCGGCAGGCGCAGGGCTATGCGTCTCCCGACCAGATTGCAGCCGGAGCCGACGCGCGGACCTGGGACCCGAGCCTGAAGGCGTTGACGGCGTTTCCGCAGGTGCTGGCGGAGATGGACCGGAACCTGCAGTGGACCACCGACCTGGGCAATGCCTACTACAACCAGCCGCAGGACGTACTGGAGGCGGTGCAGGTGATGCGCCAGCGCGCGCAGGCGGCCGGAAACCTGCAAAGCACTCCGCAGGAAGCGGTGAGCTACGACCAGGGCAACATCGAGCTGGCCCCGGTGAATCCGCAGCTGGTATATGTGCCAGCCTATAACCCGTGGAGTGTCTATGGACAGCCGGTCTCGCCTTATCCGGGGTTTTCGCTGCTTGGTGCGCTGGGGTCATTTTTCGGCTCATCGCCCGTAAGTTATGGGCTGGGGATCGCGATGACGGCCTTCAGCCACACGCCCTGGGGCTGGCTGGCCTGGGGCCTGAGCTGGCTGACCCAGTCCGTGCTGTTCAATCATGAGAACTACTATTCGCAAAGCACATCGGTGGCCGATTGGGGCTTCCCGAACGGTGGACCACGCGCCGCTTCGGGAGGGGGAGCGATTGCCGGGCTGCCGAATAGCTATGGCCGACCGGGCGGTGGATACAACGTGGCAAGTGGTAACGGATTCGTCCACCGGCCACCGAACCGGGTACAGCGCGGATATAACGTGACACGTGGAAACGGGTTCGTCCACCAGCCTCCGAACAGTTATGGCCGGCTTGGCAGCGGATTCGTCCACCGGCCGCCGAACACCTACAGTCGGACTGGCAGCGGATACAGCGCGGCACGTGGCAACACATTCGTCCATCGACCTCCCTACAGCTATGCGACGAACCGGCAACTAGGCGGCTCCAGCCGCGGTTACCCGACCAGAGTCGGCTATGCCCGACCACCGCTGGAGGCGCGTAACCGGCTCCAGTCCCCACTAAGCAGGCAGCAGTCCAGTTATCGAGCGCCTAGCGCAAGCTATCAGCGCAGCAATTTCGGTCAGCCGTCTTACAGGGCCTCTCTGGGCAAGAGCTTTGCGGGATCTTCGGGCAAGCCGCCGCGCTCGAGCGGCTCCCATCTGTTTGGCGGCGGGCACGCGTCTGAGAATTTCCATGGCGGCGGCCACGCGCCGAAGAGCTTCAGCGGCGGGAAAAGTTTCAGCAGTGGGCACTCGGGCGGAGGCGGTCATTCTAGCGGTCACGGGGGCGGCAAACATCACCATTGAGGACGGCAGCGGGTTTACCCTCGTCTTAATTGCTTGCAGCTAACGCAGGCTAATTGCTACCAACAACGCCCGGGAGCGTGGCGCGAGGGCGGTCGGGTAATGCTGCTAGACCGGCAAAGCGGCGCACTTGTCATCGTGCCCGTGACTACTTTGTCCAATGTCGAGCGGCAGTCCATGCAACATTTTGTGCAATTGCACATCGCGCCCGCCACTGCCGCGACAGGGAGCCTCACCTAAACACTACGGTCACCGCGGTTTGCTATTGATAAAACACACCTGGATCAGTGAGCGTTCAAACTCAGCCATGGCACCGATTAGCTGAAACACTAGCCGGCCGGAAGGCGTGCTCAGGTCCAGGTTGTCGCGAAAGCTGACAAAGGCCAGGCCGTAGGCGCAAAGATCCGCGAGGGCATTGACCAGATGCTTCAGTGAACGACCGAAGCGATCGATCTTCCAAACGAGCACGGCATCGAACTTGCGCCGGTGAGCGTCGGCCATGAGTTGATTCAGTTCAGGTCGCGACTCTTTTGAACCGGACACGCCACGATCTACAAACTCGCTAATGATTCACCAGCCGCGGCGGGCAGCGTACTCCCGGAGTTCCGAGAGTTGCATCTCGGGATCTTGGCCGTTGAGTGTGGAAACGCGGGCATAAAGAGCGACGCGAGCAATTGTGAGAGGTGGTTCTTGAGCGTGGGATGATGCGGTGTTACGTTGATGTACAGCCATTGGGGCTGCGCAAAAATCCGCAAACCGGACGCAAACGCTCGACGGCGAGATCGAGCAGGTTCCCCTCGGAAGTTGTTGGTTTGTTTGGTGGCGGCGGCTGGACTCGAACCAGCGACCTACGGATTATGAGATGTGGTTTCCGATGGGCCGCCACCCGGATTCAATCACTTACAGTCGGAACAGGTCACCTGAGTCGGGATTGCGCGTTGTCTTTCGGCACTTAATTGGCAACGGAATAGACAACACTCTTACACCCTGGATTTGGCTTGCGCCTGCTAGGTCCGTGGGCACCCATCATTGGTTAAATAAGAATCGATTCACGCCGAAAACGGACAAGGATCTCCGAATCGAGTTCGTCAAGCTTCATAACAATTCAGTTGGAAAGCCCTATTGTAAGGAACTTCGGGAGTATTACGGTGGCCTCAAATGAAATCGTAGTGATGATCGCAAAGTTGACGTCGACAACGGCGACCCTTCCCAACTGATGCCTCAGGAATCATGTCGACCCGGGATGCCCCACCCACTAGCCAACAGTAAAACAATGTAGAACGCCTGCAGCACCGTTCGAACGGGCACGCTTGGCATGTGTAAGCCGTCGACAGCCCGGTTCGCCACGTATATATTCGCCGCGAACACCGCGATCATTAGAACGCCGAGACAGGTCGAAGCCATCCGAGTGCTTCGAGGTAGCAGCAAGCCGATGGCTCCTGCCAGTTCGAATATGCCCGTCAGGATCACCAAAAACTCGCGCTGTGGAAAGATGGGTGGAACGATGCTGGCGAACATCTCCATACGGACGAAGTGTCCCACGCCCGATACGAACAGCGGAAGAGCCACCACCACCCGCAGAACCTTTTGCCATCTCCCAAACGGGACGAAGCGGCCACGAGCGAGCACAAAGAAAGCAACTACCGTCAGGACCAGCGTGGAAATAGGGAGGAAGTAGAGCACGCCCACACCTTATCAGCTTTCAAATCATTGCTAATCCGAGAGCGTCCCTTCTCGTAGGGTCAACGCCGCAGCGCAATTCCTGTCAGCGACACTCAACTCGATCAACGTCCGCTCTTGGACGGTGATGCGGGGGATTTTCAGCATCGTCTTACAATGGATTCATGTGCGGACGATACCGACTCTCGCGGCGTGCTGAGATTCTTGCCAGCTACTTCTCCGCAGAGTACGAGGGACTGGACTGGGAGGCTCGTCGACAACATCGCGCCAACCCAAACCGTCGCGGTCATAACGGTTTCGATGAGATCATCAGCGAATCATCGGATGGGAGCATACGTTGACGCTGGGGTTATAATCCAGACTGCCTACCCTATTCGATCTGGTTCAAGAAGCCACTGAAGATGCCTACACTTCTACCAGCTGAGCTGGTTCCCCTCGCTAAACTGCTGGACAGAGACGACCCAAAGGTACTTCTGCTCGTGGGTGCAGGCGTTTCGGTTGGGGCTACTAATGCTTCTCATGCTTCATGGCCCGGATTACTTCAACACGGCGTCGATTATTTGGTCACGACAGAAGTCTTCACACCTAAACAAGGCAACAAGTTGACAGCGTCTCTCAAGACTGCATTCTCACCTTTCAATCTAAAAACCGCTCTGCACTATGGGGAAACAGTTGAACAGGCTCTCACGAATCCTGATGCGGGAGAGTTCGCCGCGTGGCTCAACGCAGCCTTTCGGGACTTGAGTGTTGCGGAAGGCAAGAACAAGACACTCGACGCCCTTCGCAATCTTCACAAGGCGGGAGCCCTATTGCTTACGACGAACTATGACAGCTTGCTTTCTAAGGCAACGGACGAACCTCCGATCACTTGGGAAGAGCACGCCGAGTTCCTTCGAGTAATGACCCGGCAGCGACCTGGCATTCTCCACATTCACGGCCATTGGCAGCGTCCAAGCTCCGTGGTACTAGGAAGAAGTTCGTATGACAGAGTTGTGAGGGACAAAGATTTCCAGGCAGCATTCAAGAGTCTTTGGATGGAATGGACATGGGTTTATGTTGGATGCGGCAACGGTCTTGACGATCCCAATCTGGGCAGACTGCTGAAGTGGGGCCGGCGGTGGAAATACGGTCGCTTGACTCACTACTTCTTGGCTAAAGCAGAAAAGGATGATGTCCTTGCGAAGCGATCAGCGACGCCAGAAGAGCTCAAGATCGTTGGCTACGCCGATCACAAAACTGGTCTGCCTGCCATTTTGAGAGCCTTGTGTCCATCGGCTCGCTGTTCGCCCTTCGTTCCAGTAGACATAAATTTCGACCGCTTCCGCAGCCCAGGCTCGCCCGCAAGCGATCCGTTTCCGTCCAGGCAGGAATACTTGGACGGTGAGGTACCCGCGTTCAGTACGGACGCCGAGGTCAGTGCTCGGCTCAACCAGCACGGATGGGCATTCATTCTCGACGTGGCATCAGTTGGTAAGACGACTCTAGGGCTGCGCCTTGCCACTGCGCCGGAACAACGTGACTGTCCGACTTATTACTTGAATTTTGCCACGGTGGACGCTGTTCAGACCGAAGCGGAGGCATCTGCGGCTATGAGGCGGTTGTTGCGACCGACCGTTTTGATGATCCTCGACAATGTTCACCACCAGCCCGAGCTAGCACGACAACTTTGGGATCAATGGCGAGATCGCCCGCACGAGAGCAAGCTCTTGATCATTGCCACACGAATGCAGCGCACGGTGAAAACTGCCCCCGCACAAGACTTGGGTTTCTTCGAATTTCACGCAACCAATCCAGCTATTCAACTTCGTCCGACAGCAGACGATTTGGAGGCCATCCTGAAACACCTCTACGGTCGGTTCGGTGGGCGTGATGCGAAGCCACTCCCGGCCCCACCAGCAAGTGTTCTGCGAGGCTGGCACAAGGAGTACGGGTGTGCGCTCGAAGCCTTCTGCTTTGCCGCTCTTGATCGTCTAGCTGAGTTCGAGCGTGGAAACTGGGATTTGCCCGCGGAAGCTGCATCAGATTGGGTACGGGAAAAGTGGCTCAATCACCTTGATCTCCACAGTCGTGAGAATGCCCTATGCCTCGCCGTTTTTGGTGCGCAAGAACTGGAATTGGATGTCCAGAAGGAGGCTCTTCCTCATCAAGATAAGACCGATCAGCTGCTGCGGATAGGACTCGTGGAGGAAAAGCAACTAGGGCGGTTTGGGCAGTACCACAGGTTCAAACTGCGCGAGCCGGGATGGGGCCGGCTCATTCTTGCCGCACAAGTTCCAAGGGTAGATGAAGAGAAGATCTTGTTCGAGACGGCCGCTCGACACCCGACGGCAGCACTATTCTTGAGCGCACGACTGCGCCAAGAGGGATCGCTTGAGCAGCTTGCACAGCTCTGGGCGTATTTGGCCACCAGCCCGGCCCGTCTTGTCGAACTGGCCTTACAAGTTAGGCTGGACTATCTTGCAAATTTGGTCACGATGGCAAGAAAGGGAGTTCAACCCCTGCTGGCTCTTCGTTTTTGGGAGGAGGTCGAGAGCAATCCAGCCAAGGTGGCGGAGCGCGCTTGGGAAACGCCGTTGGGCAAAGTGGGTTCATTCCTCAGGTTCGCCAAACAGCAGAGACGCAATACTGCGTCATTGTGGGACGCCATGGAGAGCGACCCTAAGAAGCTGGAGGAACGCGCTTGGGAAACATCGTTAGGCGATTTAGGTTCATTCCTCAGCATCGCCAAACAGCAGGGACGCGATACTGCGTCATTGTGGGACGCCATGGAGAACGACCCTAAGAAGCTGGCGGAACGCGCTTGGGAAACGTCGTTGGACAAAGTGGGTTCATTCCTCAGCATCGCCAAACAACAGGGACGCAATACTGCGCCATTGTGGGACGCCATCGAGAGCGACGGTGAGAAGCTGGCGGAGTGCGCCTGGGAAACGCCGTTGGACAAAGTGGGTTCATTCCTCAGCATCGCCAAACAGCAGGGACGCGATACTGCGCCATTGTGGGACGCCATGGAGAGCGACCCTAAGAAGCTGGCAGAACGAGCTTGGGAAACATCGTTAAGCGATTTAGGTTCATTCCTCAGCATCGCCAAACAGCAGGGGCGCGATACTGCGCCATTGTGGGACGCCATCGAGCGTGACCCTAAGAAGCTGGCGGAACGCGCCTGGGATACTCCTCTGGAACATATTGCTTCGTTTCAACATGTCGCTGCTCAAGAGGGGCGGGACTGCGCGACATTATGGAAGACTTTGGAAGCTCAGCCAAAGCGCCTGTCCGCTATTGCAAGCGGCAGCTCAACGGGAGAGCTGGCGGCTTTTTGTCGTCAGGCACCTGATACTCTCGTAAACACCGCTCTTGCCGAAATCCAAGCGTCTCACTGGGACGCGATTCCCTACTCCGAACCACTGATCGGAGCAGTTCCTTTGGCATCACGGTGTGCAGAAGTAGGCCGCGAAGACCTGAAGTCAGCAATTATTACGACACTGTTTCGAAGGGCAAACCCTGAAGACTTTCCGCCGCAAGCGGGGTCCCTATTCGCTGTCGCATGGCTACTTCAGAACTCGCTGCCGAGCAGTAGTTTGGTTCGTGGGTTTCTCGACGCCATCTGTACAGGGCAATGGCTGGAATGGCAGTTCACTAAGGCGTCTTGTGGTCGACTCGCGGCCGGACTTCGATTGCTCGCTTGGCATCAGCCTCTAAAGGTGCTCCGTCGTTTTCAAAATGACAGTCTCCCCGAACGAGTCCAGAGAGAACTTTCTTGCTTTCGTCAAGTCGGTCCAAACGAGCAGAGCGAAATAATTCAACTGTTGGGGTGTGCCACGCTGTGTGGATTGCGTGCGAAGGCTGACTGGTTCAATGATGCAATTATGAAAGCAACTGGCAACCTCCCAGCGGATACTCTTCCCCACGCGGCAACTGCTGATAAGGTGGAAAGCTGGCAGCTCCAGCTTTGGCTTGGCCTGCAAGTCGTAAGCTCTGTAACGGGGAGACCGCTAGTCGTTCCGGCGGCCGTTATTGTCCGCACGCTTGATCTCTGGCGTTCGAATCTTGCACAATCCTCACTTAATCCCACATCTGTAGAGCACCGAGTCAACCAGAGCATGATAGCGTGGCTGGAAAGGTGCGCGTCTGCCAACCAAGACCTTCTGCTACCTCCGGCCAAAAGAGCCAAAACCCAGTTCGTCGGTAGGTAGGGGAGCAATGCCCTGACCTTCGATGAGTCCGACCAGACAGACTTGCCCAATTGCCCTTTCAACTGTGCCCTGCTAAGTGCCTGATACTGTGGCACGCAAGATTGTGCGGTTCACTTGCCCACAAACACAAGATTTCGGGCAGGCTGCACAACCAGCTTTGGTCAAAAGTGTCAGCCACCTTCGTTCTCGACCTCCACCTTGTACATATCTGCGATCCAGAAGAAAATCCTGAGAGCCAATTGATTCTGAACCCAGTCTGCGGACTCAACAGTCTCTTTGAGCATCCACAGCACCGGTGCAAGCGGAAGGAACCGCTGTTCAAAGTCGCCCGGCGGAACTTGGTATGCTGGATTTCTTTGCTTAGCATTGCTCGGGAGCCGATTCAGAATCCGCTCTAGCAAGAATGGCGCGACCTCCTCGACAGATCCGACTCTAAGAACGGCCTGGGCTTTGGTGTCGGCCAAGAACAGTCCGCAGTCGATGGTCCAATTGAACAGTTCCGCAGCCAGCCTAATCTGGTCAAGGGATCGCTGCTCCAGGCGGTGGCGAATGACAGCGCAGAGGCCCGAAAAACAATCATAGTTTTCGATCGTTGTGAAATCGGTGCTGTCTGGGGCTTCGGCCGCCTTAAGAAACAGTGCCACATCGGGAGGCTGCAATTGCTCCAGAACGTCCGGGTACTCCGCGAGATTGAACCACTCTGAAAACTCCGCGTAAAAACAATTCAACGAATCCAGGATGAATTTCCTAACTGCGTAGTGGAGGCTTCCAAACGCATCGGGCCTGTACCAGTCGCAGCCTTCAAACGTATCCGCATCAGTCTCACTGAGCGACCAAACAAGAATCCGATTCTCCAATTCCGGTGCCGCTGTTACTCCTGCAGATTCTTCCGCCACCACTACAAACTCCTTTGCCCCTCCCGACGTTTCAACGCCGCGACGATTCATACTAGGCTCGGACTCGCTCGATTCGGCACCTATGTTCCTTCGGACGATGCCGCTGCCCCCGACATCTCCTCAAGGGCTTTCATTACTCTGGCAAGTCGCAAGTCATCCAGGGAGAGCCAATGCTTTCCTTGGCATGTGAATCCTTGGCGAAACACGTTGCCAGTGTGCGACATTCGATCAGTCTCAAACTCCTGCGAGAGCAATGTGAAAGCGTGGTTGAGGCTTCTTGCCTCTTTGCCCATGGGGACAATCCTGCACTGACAGTTGTCTAATCTGGCTCGCTCACTTCCATCCACCAAGACTAAAAGCGGGTCGAGCAGAATGACCTCCGCCAACAGATAACCACCGGGCACGCCTTTCCCCGCATCGAGAAAATTCTTGTGTAACTCAGTAGGTATTGCCCTTCTACTCAGGCCCAACCAGACCCTTCCCCCTTCTGGCAGCATTTCAATTGTTCGCTTCGACCGCAATCTTTGGCGATCTTCATCGTCAGTCACTGCCCAAGCCGGGATCACAAGCTCAATGAACGCCCCGTCCCGAATATTCGGAAGCGGCCGATCGTCCAGTGTGGTAAGTTTTCCGGCGTGCCAGCGAGCACCGATACGAACGGTTGCACTGTAGGGATCAGGGATAAAGCTCATATCAGCTCCCCGCCTTTTTTTCTGAACCCATTGTTGCTTAAAGTCGCTTTGTCGTCTATGGGTAACAGGCCATTATGTCACCCTGATGACCGAGGACATCCGGGTTCGATTCGGGCAGCGACTTCGGAGCTTGCGGCTGCGCCGTGGCTGGACGCAAGTCGAGCTGGCGGAAAGGCTTGGACTGGACCGCAGTTATTTGGCCGACGTAGAGCGGGGTCATCGCAATGTGTCACTGGTCAACTTGGAACTGATTGCGATCGGATTCGACCTTACGCTGCCGCGATTGTTCTCCCGCCTTTGACCGTCACCCCTCCTCTGAGGCCCCCTTGAGAGGAAGGCCAAACACATAAATCCCCGCAGACTGCAGCGAATTCGATTCAAGTGACCATCGACTCTCGCTATAATTTGCCCTTCCATGCCCACCACCCCTGAAGATCGGGCCCGCAAGAACATTGACCAGCTTCTGGCCGCCGCTGGACGGCGTTCGCCAGCATTACCCCTGCATCCCTCGACAGCATTCTCGAGCGGACGCTTGCCTAACCTATTGACGAGTTGCACTCACGCTACAATGACTGATCCGGAGTCATAGCCCTCAGGTAGCTACAACTAGTGTCCTAGTATCGTTGGCTGGGTGGTGTAAGACGCATCGGAGAGATACGTCGTGAGGGAAGTGAAACAGCGCAGGGAAGGCCGGC
>ODAK010006798.1_pt1 | contig 11502 bp, 12 predicted proteins | sample 1539591 | NCBI WGS metagenome assembly ODAK01 (sample SAMEA3539303, study PRJEB22396) | soil metagenome | biome: tundra; feature: field; material: soil | place: USA | collected 2010-05 | depth 0.15 m | reverse complement strand
GGGCGATTGTAATCGCCAAGCCCCTTCGATGAGTTGCTCACGGTCATCTCTCTCGGCGCGAAAAGGGGTCCGCTCGGCAGCAACGAGTGCCGCGCAGGAAGGTCGAAGATCGGGACCCGGAGAAGAAGGTCCCGAGCCAACCGGCAACGACCGGGCGATCAAGCTCCGGGACCTTCAGCAGGCCTTCGCCCAGTTGAAGTCTGGCCGCCGGCACTCGAAGGTGGAGGGCTCTAAAAGTGCGCCTTCTTTCCTCGGATGATTGGTGCCAATGGCCCCGCCATGCGAGATCTACTGGCGCGGGGCGATGCAACTGCCGTTTATCGTCCACTCGAAGAGAGATCTGATCTGTAGCGCTCCGGAGTTCGGCGAGGACAGCTCGAAGCGCAGAGACCGATCGCGCAATGCTCTCGGCCTCACGGCTGCTCTTGGCGCTCCACCAATCGTCTTTCGCGGTACTCGGCGAGTGTGCGCCAGTACTCGACTTGCCCAAGTGCCTCAGCCAGATCGGCTCGCAACTTGTCGCGATCTACTTCCGCCTGGCGAAGCCTTACCAGGCAAAGGTCACGCTCGGCCCTGGCAACGACGAGTTCGTCGTGCGGTCGAGCAATCCGTTTGGTGTCTGAGGGTTCCAAAGGTTTCACCTTCCCCGGGCCTGGGCTTAGGGCTGAATGCAGCCGGTGCTGTTGATAGTCGTCTCGGGACTGGCAGCCGACTGAGCACTCACCCACTTGGTGCCTATGTACGTCGCCACCTTGAAGTAGACGTTTCCGGTCGTCAAGGTCCCGCTCGTCCATGACGTCCCGGTCACACCGCTTGCGGTCGAGGTGTACGAGCCCGCCACGGTCGCCGACTTGTAGATCGTGTAGCTGGACGCCGCCGTGACTGCGTTCCAGAGGACAGTCACGAGCTTCTGGTTGCTCGAGACACAAGAGGCGGAGACGCCGGTAGGCGCTGATGGCGCCGCGTGAGCCTGCGCTTCGGCGTTACTGGACGCCCGCAGGGTGACCGACCAGCTGGACGCCCCGGCCGGACTGATGGCAAGCAAGAGCGCCGTGATCAGCACGGCCGTAGACGTCGGAGCCAGTGCTCTCTGGCCCACGCTCTCTGTCCTTGTTCCGTCCTGCTTCCCGCTGACCGATCAGCTGGTCCAGCTGTCGACTACAGGACTGTTGGTAACAGTCGCGGCACCGCCCGTAGCGGTGAGGCCCGTAAGGGACGGCATCGAGAAATAGGTGTTCTCACAGGCGGCCGGTGCCGCCGATGTCATGCTGGCGTCGTTTGTCAGCGTGACAGTCAGAGGGTTGTTCGGCTGCCCGCTCGCAGCCACGGTGAGCGTAGTGGTGAGCGTGTGCGAGGAGCCAGTCGTGGCCGTGGAGAAATTCCAGATCACGTCGCTCGGCGTGGTGGCTATGCAGCCGGTCTGCGTCGTGGTGAGTGCGCTGGTGGTGTAGCCCGTTCCATAGGTCGTGTTGGTCGGCACGTTCACAGCGGTGACCGTGACGGGGTAGGGGTTCGGGTTCGAGATTGTGAGCACGACGTCACCGTTCCCACCCGGGTACAACACGTTGCTGGCAGCGGGGGAGGCCACGGCCGTGACCGTCAGATTGGACACGGTCGCCGACTGGGCCTCACCACTGGATCCTCCGGCCAGCCCGACGATCCAATTCGTTGCCGCATAGGCAGTCCCGCCTGCGAGCACGGCTCCCATGACTGCAGTGGCAAGCTTGAACTTGGCCGAGTGGACAGCCCGCGTCCGGTTCAGTCGCGCTGGGTTGCGACGAGTATGGCGCGCGTTCTTCAAGTGCAACATCGGTTCCAAAGCCTCCTGTCGTGCGCCCTCTCCGGGCGGCTGTTAATCGCTGACCATGGAGGTTTCGGCAGGAGTCAAATCGCCTTTAGGCGCCTTCGTACGGGATTTTCGTCAGTACCGTACTGATATTTTCTACGTATTCTTTCACGCCACATCGCCGTGGGGCCCGCGACGAGCTGGACGACATCGCCCGGATTTGTCCTGTGATGTACTGAGAGTTTCTACGTACGCGGCTTGTCGAACGTCCCTTTGGGACCTTCTTGCAGACCGGCTACCGCGTCGGTCAAACGGGCAAATTCGGTCGCCGCATCCTCTTTAGTGCGAACTCCAAGCTTCCGGTATGCGTTCGCCAAGTGCGTCTCCACGGTCCGGACCGAGACCGAGAGGTGTTCCGCCATCTTCGAGGCGGTCGCTGCGTTGGTCAGCAGCTTGAGGACCTCGACCTCTCTCGGCGTGAGGCTGGCGAGAAGCTTGCCCGCCGTCGTCGCGTGGGATACGAGCTCGCGCTCGAGACGCTTGCGCTTTGTGATGTCCTCGACGATGCGCAAGCCGTAGACCGGAGCACCGAGCTCACCGCGGATCATCGAGGCAGTCACGTTTCCGAACACGAGAGCACCGCGGTTCGTCACAAAACGCGTTTCGGTCTGATAACTGGTAATGGCTCCTTCGAACAGCCGCTGGGCCAGTTCAGCGTCCTTTTCCACGTCGCCCGGGTAGGTGAAGGACTCAAAGGTGGAGCCCACGAGCTGGGTGCGCCTGCGTCCGACGAATCGACACAGCGCCCTGTTGGCGGTGGTGATGCGCGAGTCGAGGTCAACAACGGCGATCCCGAGCGGACCCTGGTTGAAGACCTGGCGGAACCGCTGCTCGCTTTCGCGGAGCTCCTCCTCTGTGCGCTTGGAGTCGGTCACGTCCCTAAAGCTCCAGACCCGGCCAACTGTCTCCCCGTCCACGCGCTGCGGCATCGAGTAGCGCTCGAAGACGCGGCCGTCGGTGAACTCGATGGTGTCGAAGCTCTCGGATTCAGGGTTGGCATAGAGCTCGTTCACCCGGCTCTTGAATGCCACGGGGTCTGCCAGTTGGTTCAATGCGAACGAAAGCGCGGCGGCGTCGTCGCGTGTGGCGAGAATCGGCTCTGGCATGCGCCACAACTCGGCAAAGCGGCTGTTGAAGCTGGTGAACCGACCGACGCGATCGACGACAAGAATGCCATCGGCCGTCGACTCCAACGTCGCTGTGAGAAGCGACAATGTCTCTCGCACTTCGAGTTCGGCCGCCAAACGGGCCGTTATGTCGTGAGCCGAGACGACGAAGCCTCCGACCGTAGGGTCGTCGACCAGATTGACGAACGAGAGCTCGAAAGGGACCGACTCGGTGCTTGCGTGGCGGATCATTCCCACGGCAACTATCACCGGGTTGGAAGCTGACGCGCCCCGTGAAGCACGTTCGAACGCGGCCGCAAGGGCGGGACGGTCAGTTTCGCGCACGAGGTTGGCGAGCGGCCGATGTTCCACCTCTTCTGGGTCGTGGCCCAACATCCTGCTCAACGCGCCTGAGACCGAGTCTACGAGCCCCGTTGCTGAGACCAAGATCGTGACGGCCGCCGAGTTCTGAACGAGCGATCGAAAGCGGGCTTCTTCTCCGCGAGCGACCTCGAACCGCCGTCGTTCGGTCAGGTCTCGGAGGTTGAAGAGCGCTGCGGGCTCGCCGAACCAGGTGACCGCAGCTCCGATCACCTCAAGAAGCCTCCAGCCCGTCGCGGCCTTGGCCCGGACCTCGATGAGCGTGCCTATCTCCTTGCGTTGCACGCTAGCGAGCGATCGAAGCACGAGCTCCAGGTCGTCAGGGTGGACCAGCTCCAGTCCGGAAAGGCCCACGGACTCGTGCAGTGTTCGATCGAACAGTCGCTCTGCCGCATGGTTTCCCCACTGCACTCTGCCTTGAGTGTCGAGGACCAGCACAGCATCGGGAAGGTCACCGAGTAGCTCGGCGAGAGTGCCGTTGAGAGACCCGAGATCATCCATCGTCATTTGGATCAGAGCCTGACCTTCCTCGCGTATGCGAGTCCCTCTTGGCCTTGCCTGCCTCGGCCTGCCGCGGTTCGGCACTCGTCGAGATCGGCCCTGGAGGAGGTTCAACTAATGGCGACATCCGATGCAGCGAGATTTGTCGACGCGCACCATCATCGAACCTCGTTGGACCAATGAATAGCAGCTTTCGCTGTGCCCGACATAGTCAAGTTCGGTACCTCCCGCGCCACGACATCAGCGTGGCCGCTAGCACCAGGTCGCGGTGCTGTTCCAACGCTGTTTCTTGCGCCTACGGCCGCGGTTGAGAGTCAGTTCCGCTGGCCGATTCGCCAGGTTTGGCGCGGCGATTATCCTGGCAAAGTGGACAGTCGTCACGGAACCGGTCGTGCCGTAGCGGCCGACTGGCTGCTCGGTCTTTGAAGGCGGCACCGTCCTTCCCGCTGATCGAGCGGGAGAACCGGAAGCGGCGTCGATGGATAATCGTCGGCATCCTGGCAGTTTGGGGCCCTGGCCTCGTGGTGATGCTGGCCGACACCGATGCGGGAAGCCTGATAACTGCTGCCCAGTCGGGTTCGGAGTGGGGCTACCGCATGGTCCTCCCGCAGATCCTGCTCATTCCGGTGCTCTATGTCGTCCAGGAGATGACGGTTCGGCTCGGCATCCTGACGAACAAGGGGCACGGCGCCCTCATAAGGCAGACCTTCGGGCGCAATTGGGCCTTGTTCGCTGGCCTGCCCCTGTTTGCCTCCGGTGTCGGGGCATTGTTCACTGAGTACGCGGGTGTTGCCGGTGTGGGCGAGATATTTGGTGTGCCCCGAACATTGACTGTTCCGGTGGCGGCAGCCTTCCTTATCGGGATTGCCATGACCGGCAGCTACCGGCGTGCCGAGCGGATAGGGATCGCTCTAGGGCTGGCCGAGCTGGTCTTCATTCCCGCCGTTTTGATGGCACACCCCAACATCGGCTCCATCGGCCGAGGTCTCGGGCATCTCCCCTTGGGCAACAGCTCGTACGTGTTGCTGCTGGCTGCCAACGTCGGGGCCGTGATCATGCCGTGGATGGTCTTCTACCAGCAAGGCGCCGTGCTCGACAAAGGCCTCCGGCCCGCAAACATTCCGAGCGAGCGACGCGATACGGCCGTCGGGGCGGTGTTGACCCAACTGATCATGATCGCGGTCGTGCTCGCCTTCGCGGCCACAGTCGGCCGCTCGCACCTGGGCGTGACGCTCCACACCGTGACAGAAATGTCCTCCGCTCTGCGACCCTTCGTCGGCGCTGTCGGGGCCAAGCTCCTCCTCGGCACGGCGGTGCTAGGAGCCGCCTTGGTCGCGGCGCTCGTTGCGTCCCTGGCGGGCGCCTGGGGGATCGCCGAGGTTTTCGGGTGGGCCCACACGCTGAACGAGCGGCCGGACAGGAGCACGGCCAAGTTCTACGCCACATACTGCTCGGCTCACGTGCTCGGCGCGGTGATCGTGCTTTGCAGCCTGAACCTCGTCCACCTCGTGATCGATGTTGAGGTGATGAACGCCCTCCTGCTGCCAATCGTGCTCGGCTTCTTGTTGGTACTTGAATCGCGTGCCCTGCCGAACGAGCATCGGATGCACGGGATCCGGCGGGTTCTGACGACAGGACTCTGTCTCGTCGTCATCGCGTTCGGGCTCTACCTGGTGCCGGCGACGCTCGGCTGGACCTAGGCAGCTGGTCGTCGACACTGGGGTCAGGTGCCCGCCGAGCGACCAAGCGCGAGCGGCGGAGACCCTGGAGATTGGTAGCGTCTCGGCGTGCCTATAGCGGTCGCGTCCTTCGTGCTCGACTCCTTTGACGAGGATCCGCCCTTTATCGAGGATCCTGGTGTTAGCTACGCTCGCGTCAAAATCACCAAGTCGTTCCGGGGCGACATCGAGGCTGGGAGCATCGTAGAAATGCTGTCGGTACGCGCCGAGAACGGCGGTGCCGGCTACGTGGCCGTCGAGAGGATCTCAGGGTCGGTGCACGGCCATACCGGAAGCTTCGCCCTACTGCACGTGGGAACGATGGCGGGCGAGAGCCAGTGGGCGCGGTGGCCGATCGTGCCTGGTTCGGGCACCGGGGACCTCGCCCCGATCGCCGGTGAGGGCCGAGTCGAGATCGCTCCCGACGGGTCACACCAGCTCCACTTGGACTATGAGCTCTTTTGAGTCTTCGAATGCCAGGAGGTCGGAAATGACGGACTCGCTGCGAGCAGAGACGATCAGCGTCAAAGGCCATGGCGGTGACGAGATCGAGGCCTATCTAGCCCAACCGTTGGACGACGGACGTTTTGGCGGCGTGGTCGTGATCCACCACATGCCAGGCTGGGACGAAGGAACCAAGGAGATCACGCGTAAGTTCGCCGCGCACGGCTACTTGGCACTCTGCCCGAACCTCTACAGCCGCGAGGCGCCGGGCGCTGCCCCGGACGAAGCCGCCGCCATAGTCCGGGCGCTCGGAGGAGTGCCCGACGACCGGCTCGTGGGCGACCTCGAGAGTTGTGTCGGTTTTTTGAAGTCTCTCCCGAGCTCCAATGGCCGCGCCGCCACTATCGGTTACTGCTCGGGCGGGCGGCAGTCGTTCCTCGCTGCATGCAGCCTCTCGCTCGATGCCGCGGTCGACTGCTACGGAGCCTTCGTTGTCGGGGAGCCGCCTGAGGGCATGCCGCTCAAGGTCGGCCCGATCGTGCACCTTACCAAGGACCTGTCTTGCCCCTTGCTCGGCCTGTTCGGCGCCGAGGACCAGCATCCGTCGCCGGAACAAGTCGCCGAGCTCGAGGAGGCTTTGAAGCAGGCCGGCAAGAGCTACGAATTCCACATCTACCAAGGCGCCGGTCACGCATTTTTCGCGACCGACCGTCCGAGTTACCGGCCCGAAGCCGCCAACGACGGCTGGAAACGGATCTGGGACCTCTTCGGCCGCCACCTCGTCGCCGAGGCGTGAGAGGAGACAGAGATGTGTACCTACCAGACCGAAAAGCTTGACGTCAGTGGTTCGGGCAAAGGCCCGGGCGGGTGGTTCTCACTCTCGACAGCCACTGTCTACTTCGATCACCCGGCGCACTACCTGGCCGATCACAGCTTGAACATCGACTTCCTCAATCTCGCTGATGCCGTGCCCTCGCGGGTCGCCGTAGAGCTCGACCCAACCTCCGCCCGCGAACTTGCCTGGGCGATCCTGGACACTCTCGAGACGGCTGGCGAGGCTTAGTCGCCGCTGCGTGCTTGTTCTCACTGCTCGGTGTAGATGTCGATCCCGTTGAACTGTTCGAAGCCGAGCCTCGCGTAGACACGCGCCGCGCTCTCCGAATCGGTCTGCAAGTGGGCAAAACGAGCTCCGCGAGCAAAGCCGCGGTCCAACAGCCAGGCCACCAGTGCGGACGCAACGCCTCTTCGCCGGGCTGCAGGGACCACCCCGATCCCGCCGAGATAAAGGCTGGGTCCCGCATAGCCGTCGCAGTTCGTGGCGTAACCGGTTGCCACAGCGCGGCCGTCGATCTCTCCCAACACGACATCGACCTCGTCGAAGCGGCAGAGAGGTTCTAACCACGCCCGGGCGGCCTCAGCGCCGGAGCCGAAGGCGCCGTTGTCCACGGCCACGACCGTCTCGAACTCATCAGCGCCGACGTTTCGAAGAACGAGACCGAAAGGAGCCGCCGATGTCGCTGAAGTCGCGCGCTGTGCTGCCATGAGTCGCTGCCTAAGCAGCAACCGCCCGTGACGCCAGAGCGATCCGGCCGACACGACGGTGCCCCAGGGAAGTCCGCGGTCACGGTACCAGGCGCGGGCCGCAGCGACTTCGGCGAGGATCGGATCGGTCACGCAAGCGGCGTTCAAGTAGGGATACGCAAGCCCGCTCGCCATGAGCCGCCACCCGGCGAACTCTGCCGTGCCGCCTCCATAAGGCTCGAACAGCCGGCCGTGGGTCTGCCAGGCATCGACGTGCGCGGTGAAGACCTGTGACGAGTCGATCCTTGTCAAGACCGGAATGCTCCTATGCGACAGGTCAAGCCGCTGTGTCTGGGCGGCGGGCCAGTAGCTCGCCCAGAGCCGAATCGGGCACGTCGAGATCACCCGTTCCGACGCCGACGAAGATGTCGGGCTTGAACCTGCCGTGGTAATCCGAGCCCCCGGTTGCGACGAGATCGTGACGCCTTGCCATCTCCGCCAGCCCGGCGCGTTCTTCGGGTGAATAGCGGCTGTAGTAGCACTCCAACCCGGCGAGACCACCCTCGGCGAGCTCGGTGAGGACACCTTCGAGCCCGGCGGGATCGAGTCCGAGCGAGAGCGGGTGGGCGAGGACGGCGACGGCACCGGAAGCTCTCGCCGTAGTGATGAAGCTTGCAAAGTCGATGCGTGCCTTGGGGACGTACCCGGGAGCACCCTTGGCAAGCAGGCGATCGAAGGCGTCCTGGATGGTCGTTGCAGCGCCGTTGGCCACGAGAACCGCAGCGAAATGGGGCCTGCCGACGACCGAACTCCCGGCCGCGGACTGGACCTGCCCGAGGCTGACGGGAAGCCCAAGGTCCTGGAGCTTGTTCACCAGTCGCTCGTTGCGGGTCGCCCTCTCCTCCCGCATATGGGTGAGCTCGTTTTGCATCGGTCCCTCGCCGGGTTCGACGAAATAACCGAGGAGGTGCATCGTCCCGGGCGAGAAGGCACACGACACCTCACAGCCCGGAACGAACCCGATTCCGAGGCTTTCGGCCTTTGCTCTGGCTTCGGCTATGCCCGCAAGCCCGTCGTGGTCGGTCAGCGCCACAGCGCTGCACCCCGTGGCGGCGGCTAGTGAGACGACCTCCTCGGGGGTCTCCGAGCCGTCCGAGCAAGTGGAGTGCACGTGCAGATCGATCACGGGGCCGATCGTACCGCCGGGCCCAGTTCCGCTTTCGGTTGCCTTTCGTCCTGTCGCATTGAGTTGTCCTTGTGGCCCGGTATGTTGTCAAGAGGAGGAGGTCGCGCCGATGGGAGCCTTGGCCATCCGCACGGAGGGCCTGACCAAGAGCTACGGCGGTGTCCGTGCGCTCGACCGACTCGATCTCGAGGTGTCGCAAGGTGAGGTCGTCGGCTACCTCGGTCCGAACGGGGCGGGCAAGACGACGACCATCCGTTTGTTGTTGGGGCTGCTGCGCCCGAGCGGAGGGCGCGCCGAGATCTTCGGCGTCGACTGTCAACGCCAGGTCGTCGAAGCCCACCGGCATCTCGCCTACGTGGCGGGGGAGGCGAACTTGTGGCCCTCTCTCACCGGGGCCGAGACGCTTCACCTGCTCGGCCGGGTGCAAGGAAGCGTGGACACCGATTACCGGGACGTCCTCATCTCACGTTTCGACTTTGACGCGTCCAAGAAGGTACGCGCCTACTCGAAGGGCAATCGACAGAAACTGATCTTGATCGCGGCTTTGATGACTCGACCCGCTTTGTTGGTGCTCGACGAGCCAACGAGCGGGCTCGACCCGCTCATGGAGCAGGCGTTCCGCCAGTGCGTGCACGAGGCGGCTGAGCGGGGCCAGACGATTTTCCTCTCGTCTCACACATTGAGCGAGGTCGAGGCACTCTGCGATCGAGTCGGGATCTTGCGGGAGGGTGTCCTCGTCGAGATGGGCACTCTGGCCGAGATGCGCCACCTCTCGGCGCTCACAGTCGAGGCCACCTTCAGGGCAGAAGTGCCGGACCTTTCTGCCGTGCCTGGGGTGAGCGCTGTCGATGTCTTTGGGCACGTCGCGCGGTGCCAGGTACGCGGATCGATCGAGCCGCTGCTGAAGGTTCTGGCCGAGGCAGGTGTCGTCGAGCTGTTGAGCCGGGAACCGTCCCTCGAGGAGCTCTTCCTCGCCCTTTACGGCGGTGGTACCGAGAACGGTGGGCTCTCGCCTCAGCCAGGTGAATCGGCTGAATCAGGCGCCTCGATTCATGCGGGCTGAGCTAGATCTAGGAGCGCTCCGGTCCCACGATCGACGGGCCGCCACGGTCATCGGCCGGCTTACGGCGCGAAAGGCGATCCGTTCGGGAGCTCTGTGGGGCTATGTCTTTGGCGCCTATATGGCGACTCAGGCGCTTGCTTACGCCTCCAGCTACAAGACGATCGCCGAACGGGATCGCCTTGCCAGGGAGTTCGGGTCGAACAACGGCGTTAGCGCCCTGGTCGGCCCGGCCCACGACATACAGACGGTGGCAGGCTTCACCGTCTGGAAGTGCCTCGCCATCCTGGCCGTCGTAGGTGGCGTGTGGGGATTGCTCACCGGGACAAAGCTGTTGCGAGGCGAGGAGGACGCCGGGCGTTGGGAGCTGTTGCTCGCGGGACAGACAACACGCAAAGCTGCCGCCGGACAGGCCTTGGCCGGCCTGGGCTGCGGTGTCGTCGTACTGTGGGTCGTCACAGCCGCCATCACCGTCGTGGTCGGCCGATCTTCCAAGGTTCAGATCAACGCCGGAGGGGCGCTCTATTTGGCGGTAGCGGTCGTGGCAGCCGCGTCGATGTTTCTTGCCATCGGCGCTCTAACCAGCCAGCTCGCACCGACCAGGCGACGAGCGTCCGCTTACGCCGGTGCGACCCTCGGCATCGCGTACGCACTCAGGATGGTCGCCGACTCGGGTACCGGGCTCGGCTGGATGCGGTGGACGTCACCGCTTGGATGGGTCGAGGAGCTTCAACCGCTGACCTCACCTCATCCCCTCGCCCTGTTGCCCATCGGCGGACTCATCTTCGTGTCAGCCGGCCTGACGTTGTGGTTTGCCGAGAGGCGTGACCTCGGAGCCAGCATGTTTCCGGATCATGCGAGTTCGGTTCCCCATACTGGTCTCCTGTTCGGCCCCACCGGTCTGGACCTGCGGCTCGCCCGTTCGAACCTCACGGCGTGGGGAGTCGGGATCGCCGCCTACGGCCTTTTGCTCGGCCTCGTCGCCAAGTCAGCGGGAAGTGCCATCTTGAGCTCTACGAGCCTGACGCGGGCCTTTTCACGCCTTGGTGCCGTCGGTACCGAGGCATACCTCGGAGTTGCATTCTTGATGTTGGCGGTGCTCGTGGCCTTCGTGGCGTGCGGCCAGATCAATGCCGCGCGGGCCGAGGAGGCCGAAGGACGGATCGACCATCTCCTCGTCCGGCCGCTGGCACGCTCGTCGTGGTTCGCGTCGCGGCTAACGGTTGCAGCCGCCGCCCTGGCGCTCGGCGGCGTTGTTGCCGGGGTCTTCGCCTGGCTCGGCGCTGTCAGCCAGGCAAGTGGGGTGAGCTTTATGTCGATGCTGGGTGCCGGCCTAAACGTCATCCCCCCGGCGGTCTGCGTTCTCGGCATCGGCGCTCTCGCGTTCGGCGCCTGGCCTCGCGCCTCGACAATTGCCAGCTACGGCGTGCTGGTGTGGTCCTTTCTCGTAGAGCTGGTAGGCGGGATCGTGGGCCTCAACCATTGGGTGCTTGACACCTCGGTGTTCCACCAGATGGCGGCGGCTCCAGCTGTGAGCCCGGACTGGACGAGCGGGACGGTCCTTCTCGCGCTGGGCGCGGCTGCGGCATTTGCTGGAGGTGTTGCCTTTCGGCTTCGCGACTTAAAATCCGACTGAGGCAGTCTGCCTACACCTTCTTGGTTTGCGGTCGTCCTATAGCGTCCGGTCGGGCTTTTTCAAGGTGAGGATCGGCACCTTGTGCTCGGCGGCGAAGGTCCTC
>ODAK010006797.1_pt1 | contig 11503 bp, 9 predicted proteins | sample 1539591 | NCBI WGS metagenome assembly ODAK01 (sample SAMEA3539303, study PRJEB22396) | soil metagenome | biome: tundra; feature: field; material: soil | place: USA | collected 2010-05 | depth 0.15 m | reverse complement strand
GGGATCACCGCCAGCACCATCCGGGTGGGCTTGATCGCCGACGTGAACTCTTCGCTCGTCCCCGGGCTGTTCAAGAAGTCGGTGAACGCGGTCAATGCGTGGGCGGAGAGCGTCAACGCCGGCGGCGGGCTGGCCGGGCGCAAGGTCGTGGTCGACTTCTGCGACTCCAAGCTCGACCCCAACGCGACCTCCAACTGCGTCATCAAGGCCTGCCAGAACGACTTCGCCCTGGTCGGGACCGCCGCCAACGCGCTGCAGGACATTTCCGACATCGACGGGTGCAAGAACGCCGCCGGGAAGGCGGTCGGCATCCCCGACCTCGCCGCCTTCGCCTTCCCCCCGCTTTCCTGTGACCCGGACACGTACCTGACCGCCGGCCTCGGCACCTATTGCGCGACGGCGAAGCAAAACCCGCAGACCTACACGGTGCCGGCCGGCGACGCACGGTACTTCACGTCGCAGCACAAGGACCTGCACGGTATCTGGCTCTACGACAGTGACGTGCCGACGTTCAAGATCACCCAGACTCCGGTGTTCCAGGCGGAGAGCAATCTCGGCATCAAGAAGGACGGCCAGGGCTACTACGCGCTGAGCGGCGCGGCGCCGCAGAGCGCTCTGACCCCGTTCATACAGGTGCTGAAGTCATCGGGTTCGACGTTCGCCTATGACGACGTGACCCCTCCCAGCATGGTGCTGCTGCGCCGGGAGGCCCAGCTGCAGGGGGTCAAATCGGTCAAGATCTGGGAGTGCAACTCGGGCTGCTACGACCCGTCCTTCGCCCAGCAGGGCGGAGCGGCCGTGAACGGCACCTACGCGATGCTCCTGGACCTGCCGTACCTGAGCGACTACAAGGTCAGCCCCGTCCTGTCCAAGCTGGTCACCCAGCTCGGCGGGCTGAACAACCTGAACAACAACGCGCTCAACTCCTACGTCATGGCCCTGCTGTTCCAGGACGTGGTCCAGAAGGCGGTCGCCAACGGCGGAACGCTGAACCGCCAGACGCTGTTCACCGCGCTCAAGAACGAGCACTCGTTCAACGCCGGCGGCCTCATCGGCCCGACCGACGTCGGCAACCGAACTCCGTCCACCTGCGATGTGATCGTGCAGCTGCAGAACGGGGTGTGGAAGCGGGTGTTCCCGGCCAAGCCCGGCACCTTCGACTGCAATAGCGCCAACGTCACGAAGATCAAGATGAACGTCAAGTAACGGGACCGGCGTGGGCCAGACGACGAGCAGGGAGCCGCCGCATGGTGTCCCGCGGGCGGCGTAAGTCGGCCGGCGTGGTGGAGATGACCCGTGACCTGGGCGTCTCCACCACGACGGTGGCCCGCGCGCTGAACGGAAGCCCCTCGGTCCGCTGGGAGTTCGCCGACCGCACCCGGGCGCACACGGAGGCGGTCGGGTACGTCGCCAACCGCCTCGCCCGGGCGCTGTCGGCGAGCACCAGCCGGGCGTTCGCCGGGTTCGTGATCCCGTACGTGGACACCCCGGCCTACTCGCCGAGCGCGCACGTGCTCGACGACACCCGGCGCCTGCTGGCCGAGATCCCGGTGGTGGAGCTGCACCGGGTATCCGGGATCGACGCACCCAGCGTGTTCAGCGATGACGAGCAGGCCCTCACCGACAGCATCCTGCACCTGGCCGAACTCGGGCACACCGAGATCGCCTACCTGGGCACCCCCAGGGAACTGTCCAACGGGGCAACGCGCCTGCGCGGCATCCGGCGCGGTGTCGCGCAGGCCGGCCTTGATCCCCGCCGGATCACGATCCGGCTGGTAGAACCGACCCAGGACAACGGCAGGGACGCGACCCGCGAACTGCTTGCCGGGGACCTCCGCTCCGCCGCGCTTCGCGTCGCGGGCTGCACTGGTTCACCGCCCGGCAGGCAGCCGTGACGTGCGCCCGGTTTTCCTCACCGCCAAGTCCGTACCGCCCCGACCAATGAGTCCTCAGTGACCGACGGTGCCCTCGCCGGCCTGCGCGTGATCGACGCCGCCACCCTCGCGGCCGGGCCGCTGATCGCCACCTGGATGGGCGAGCACGGGGCCGAGGTGATCAAGGTCGAGCAGCCCGACGGCGGTGACCCGCTGCGGCAGTGGGGGGCGCAGCGCGACGGGATCGGGCTGATGTGGAAGAGCGTGGCCCGCAACAAGAAGTGCGTCACCCTCAACCTGCGGCTCGAGGCGGGGCGTGACCTGCTGCGGTCGCTCACCCGGCAGGCGGACGTGGTGATCATGAACCTGCGCCCGTCCACGCTGCGCACATGGGGCCTCGAGTACGCCAGCCTCGCCGCCGCCAATCCCGGGCTCGTCATGGTCCACGTCACCGGGTACGGCGCCGACGGCCCGAAGTCGGACTGGCCCGGGTTCGGCACGCTGGGCGAGGCAATGAGCGGCTTCGCGCACCTCACCGGAACCCCGGGCGGCCCGCCGACCCTGCCGTCGTTCATGCTCGCGGACGGCGTGGCCGCGCTGACCGCCACCTACGCGGTCATGATGGCGCTCTACCACCGCGACACCCGCGGCGGCGCCGGGCAGCTGATCGACATCAACCTGATCGAGCCACTGGCCCGGCTGCTGGAACAGTCGGTGCTGACCTACGACCAGCTCGGCACGATCCCGGTCAGGACCGGCAACCGGTGGGACATCAGCGCACCGCGCAACACCTACCGGACCAGCGACGGCCGCTGGCTGGCGATGTCCGGCAGCGCCCCCACGATCGCGATGCGGGCGCTGCGGGCGGTGGGCCGGCCGGACCTGACCCAGGACCCGAAGTTCGCCGAGGCGCAGCAGCGACTGCGGAACGCCGCCGAGATCGACGCGATCATGGCCGACTGGATCGGCCAGCGCACGCTCGACGCGGCCCTGGCCGTCTTCGAAGAAGCGGGCGTCGCGGCCGCGCCGATCTACGACGCCGAGCAGCTGCTCGACGACCCGCAGTTGCGGGCACGCGGCGTCTACCCGTCGGTCCCGGATCCAGAACTCGGCTCGATGCGGGTCCAGGCACCCGTTCCCCGCTTCTCGGCCACCCCGGGCGTCATCACCCACCTGGGCCCGCAGCTCGGGGAGCACAACGCCGAGGTCTACCGCGAGCTGCTCGGCCTCGACAGCGGCCGCCTGCACGAACTACACGAACAGGGAGTGATCTGACGTGCCACCACGTCCGCGACCGCGCCGCTCGGAGCTGGCCACCCCGGCCAGCAACGGCGACATGTTCGCGAAGGCCGCCGCCTCCGGAGCCGACCTGGTGTTCCTCGACCTGGAGGACGCCTGCGCGCCCGCCGAGCGGGAGAAGGCGCGCGGCAAGGCGGCCCGGGCGCTGCGCGACCTCGACTGGGGGCGCACCGCCCGCGCGATCCGGATCAACGGCATCGACACGCACTGGGCCTACGGCGACGTCATCGAGGTCGTCACCACCGCCCGGGAGGCGCTCGACGTGATCATCGTGCCCAAGGTCCGCTGGGCCAGGGACGTCTGGTGGGTCGACGTGCTGCTCACCCAGCTGGAGGAGACGCTCGGGCTGCGCAAGCGGATCGCGCTCGAAGTGCTGATCGAGGAGACCGAGGGCCTGCAGCACGTCGACGAGATCGCCACCGCGAGCGACCGGCTGGAGGCGATCATCTTCGGGGCCGGCGACTTCTCCGCGTCCCAGGGTGCGCGGGTCGACACCAACTTCGACCCGATCGTCGACATCCCCGGCGACATCTGGCACTACGCCCGCGCGCGCATCCTGGTCGCCGCGCGCACGGCCGGCATCGACGCGATCGACGCTCCCTTCCCCAACTACAAGGATCCCGAGGCCTACCGCGTCGCCTGCGAGCGGGCCGCCGCCATGGGCTTCGGTGGGAAGTGGGCGATTCACCCGAGCCAGGTGGACATCGCCAACACCGCGTTCTCCCCGACCGCGGATGAGATCGCGCACGCCGAGCGGCTGGTGGCCGCCTACCGGGCGGCCGAGTCGGCGGGCAAGGGGGCCAGCGCCATGGACGGGATGCTGGTCGACGCCGCCCACCTGCGGCATGCCGCCACGGTCGCCACGAGGGCCGAGCTGCTCGGCCTGTCAGGGAAGGAGCTCCCCGCATGACCCGCCAGATGACCCTCGTCGGCTTCATGCAGGCCGGCAACGTGACCGTCTACTCCGGATCCTGGCGGTACCCGTCGGCGGACCTCGGGTTCCTCACCATGGACTACTACACCCGCATCGGGAGGGTGCTGGAGGAAGGCAAGTTCGACTGCGTCTTCTTCGACGACCGGCTCGCGATGCCCGGCGTGTACGGCGGTTCCGTCGCCGAGGCCGTCCGCTACGGCGCCCGGCCGGTCAAGCTCGACCTCACCGCCGTACTCGGCGGGATCATTGGCGCAACCTCCCGGATCGGCATCGGGGCCACCTACTCGACCACCTACTACCCCCCCTATCACGTGGCGCGGGCCTTCGCCACGCTCGACCACCTGTCCGGCGGCCGGGTCGCGTGGAACGTGGTCACCTCCGTCAACGACTCCGAGGCGCAGAACTTCGGCGTGGAAACCCACATGGACCACGACGAGCGCTACGACAAGGCGGACGAGTTCCTCCAGGTCGTCACCGCCCTGTGGGACTCCTGGGACGAAGACGCCCTGATCATGGACCGGGAGAACGGTGTGTTCGCCGACCCGGCCAAGGTCCACGAGGTCAACCACAAGGGCCGGTGGTTCTCCGTGCGCGGCCCGCTGACGGTGCCGCGGACCCCGCAGGGCAGGCCGGTGATCCTGCAGGCCGGCTCGTCCGGCCGCGGCCGGGAGTTCGCGGCCGCCTGGGCCGACATGATCTTCACCGGCGACCCGGGCCTGGAGGTGGCGCAGCAGCACTACCGGGAGCAGAAGGCGCAGATCGCGGCGGTCGGCCGCAACCCCGGCGACGTCAAGGTACTGCCGATGGCGTACGTGGTGGTGGGGGAGACCCAGTCGATCGCCGAGGAGAAGGAGCGGCTGTTCCTCGACGCCTACGTGCACCCGGTGGCGTCCCTAGCCCTGCTGTCCGAGCTGCTCAACTACGACTTCGCCAAGCACGACCTGGACGACGTGGTGACCGACGCGATGATGGCCGCCAGCTCCGGGGTCCGCGGGCTGGCCATGGGCGTGCGGCGGCACCTCGGCCGCGACGTGACCGTCCGGGACCTGGCCGCGCACCGCGCCACCCTGCTGCAGGGGCCGCGCTTCGTCGGTACCGCCGGGTCGGTGGCGGACCAGATGGAGGAGTGGTTCAACTCCGGCGGCTGCGACGGGTTCGTGCTCGCGGCCACCCACCTGCCCGGCGCCTTCGAGGAATTCGTCCGGATGGTGGTGCCGGTGCTGCAGCAGCGGGGCCTGTTCCGGCGGGAGTACGCCGGGCCGACCCTGCGCGAGCACCTCGGCATCACGCGCCCGGAATCGCGGTAACGCATCCACTAGGAGGACAGCATGTCTGACAGCGCAACCAACGGGGCCGGCGCGACGCAAGGCAAGTTCCGCATCACCAAGATGTACCACCCCAGCCACCACGCCCCCGACCTCGGCGAGGTCGAGGAGTGGTTCGAGCGGGTGCTCGGCGCCAAGAGCAGGAACATCCGCGAGCAGTTCGGGCCCAACCCGCCGAGCAACTACCCGACCAATTACTCGACGTTCACCCCGATCGCGGACGTGCTCTTCGACACGATCGCCCCGACGCTGTACGTGCTGAACGGCGTCCAGCAGTACGCGTCGGTCGACAAGCCGCACCTGAAGACGATCGGGTGGTTCGCCGAAGGGGCGGAGGAGGTGTACCGCTCGCTGCGGCGCGCCGGTATCGGCATGGTGGACCAGTACGGCGAGACCGCCGAGGGCGACGACCCGCCGCGGTCGGCCGGCTCGGGGGCGATGCCGATCTTCTTCACCACGCCGGAGGTGGCGGGGCTGCGCCACGAGTTCCTGCCCGAGTTCCCGTTCCCGCTCGATCACCGCATCGCACCGGACTGGAAGCTTTCCCCGCCCTCAGCCGACGACCCGGTCGGCATCGAGCGGTCCGCCTTCCACACGCTGCTCACCGACAACCCGCAGCGGGCGCTGCACACTCTGGTGGACGCGCTCGGCGGCACCGTCATCCACGAAGACCGCGACGAGGTGATCGGCGCCGCCGCCACCTACGTGTTCCTCGGCGACTCGGTACTCCAGATTGCGGTGCCCGACCAGGGCACTGCCGCCTACGCCGACTGGACCACGACCGCCCCCAACGACACCTACCACTCGATCACCTGGAAGGTCGCCGATCTGGACCGGACAGCCGAGCACCTGAAGTCCCAGGGCGTGGGCATCCGCTCCCGTACCGCGGACACCCTGGTGACCGACCCGGAGACCAGCATCGGCGTCCCGTGGGGCTTCACCACCCGCCTGGTGCCGGTCGACCCCCGCGTCTGAGGACGACGGCAGAACTGACCGACGGGACGAGAAGCAGCACGAGAGAAGGCGAGACCATGACCGTATCCCCCGTAGCCGAGCGGGTCACCGAGTCCTTTATCGACGGGGCCTCGGTCAGATCGGCGGAGACGTACCCGAATATCGACCCGTCGACCGGTGCCACGCTCGGCGACGTGGCGCGGGCGGGGGACAAGGAGATCGACCAGGCCGTGACGGCGGCCCGTCGCGCCACCCGCGCGTGGCGTGCCACCACCCCCGAGCAGCGGTCCGAGCTGCTCGGCCGGCTGGCCGGCCTGATTGACGGCGAGGCCGAGACGCTCGCGCGGCTGGAGAGCGAGGACAGCGGGAAGCCGCTGTCGCAGGCGCGCAACGACGCCCGGGCGTGCGCGCGCTACTTCCGCTTCTACGGCCACGTCATCGAGTCGTATTACGGCCTGAGCATCCCGCTGCGGCCGGACCTGCACGTGTACACCCGCCGTGAGCCCCTCGGCGTCACCGGCAACATTGTCGCCTGGAACTACCCGATGCAGCTGTTCGGCCGGGGGGTGGCGCCGGCCATCGCTACCGGGAACTGCGCGGTGCTCAAGCCGGCCGACGAGACGCCGCGCACGGCGGTCTACCTCGCCCAGCTGGGGGGCGAGGCGGGCCTGCCGCCGGGTGTGGTCAACGTGGTCACCGGGCTCGGGCCGGAGGCCGGCGCCGCCCTCGCCGCCCACCCGGGGGTCGACCACCTGAGCTTCGTCGGCTCCACCGAGGTCGGCAGCCTGATCGCCGGCGCGGCCGCCAAGCGCGTGGCGCCGGTGACGCTGGAGCTCGGCGGTAAGTCGGCGCACCTCGTGTTCGGCGACGCGGACGTCGAGCGGGCGGCCACGGTGGCGGCGAACGCGATCTTGCAGAACGCCGGGCAGACCTGCTCGGCCGGGTCCCGGCTGCTGGTGGACGAACGGGTGCACGACGAGCTGCTGCAGCGCATCGCGGACCGCTTCGCCACGGTGTCCATTGGACCGGGCATCACCGACCCCGACCTCGGCCCGCTGGTGTCCCGCAAGCAGCAGGACCGGGTGCGTGGCTACGTCGAGTCCGCCAAGGGCGCCGACATCGTCTACGGCGGCACCGTCGCCGAGCCCGACGGGATCACCGACGGCGCCTACTTCACCCCCACGTTGATCGACGGCGTGGACCCGGCGGCGCCGATCGCCCGCGAGGAGATCTTCGGCCCGGTGCTCGTCGTCACCCCGTTCGCGACCGAGGACGAGGCGGTTGCGCTGGCCAACGGCACCGACTATGCCCTGATCGGCGCGGTGTGGACGACGGACCTGGCGCGGGCGCACCGCGTCGCCGCGCAGGTCGACGGGGGACAGATCTTCGTGAACACCTACGGCGCCGGCGGCGGCGTGGAGCTGCCCTTCGGCGGCTTCCGCAAGTCGGGATACGGGCGCGAGAAGGGCGTCGAGGCGCTCGACGCCTACACGGCCACCAAGACGATCGTCGTGCAGCTCTAAGCGGCGTGGCCGATCGGGCAGGGGAGAATGCCAATGGGTTCGGACCAGGACGCGGACGTCGACATCCTCATCGTGGGCGCCGGGGTGACCGGCATCTACCAGTTGTACCGGGCACGCGAGGCGGGCTACTCGGTGCAGATGGTGGAAGCGGGCTCCGGCGTGGGCGGCACCTGGTACTGGAACCGCTACCCCGGTGCGCGCTACGACTCCGAGAGCTACACCTACGGCTACCTGTTCTCCGATAAGCTCTTCGCCGAGTGGGACTGGGCCGAGCACTTCGCGGGCCAGCCGGAGAACGAGCGCTACTTCAACTACGTGGTGGACAAGTTCGACCTGCGCCGCCACATCCGGTTCAACACCCGGGTCACCTCCGCCGACTGGGACGACTCCTCGGCGACCTGGCTGGTCAAGGCGGATGGGTACAGCGCCAGGGCCCGTTTCCTGGTCGCCGCGACCGGCGTTCTGTCGGTGCCGTTCTTTCCCGACATCCCCGGGCGGGACAGCTTCCGCGGCGAGGCCTACCACACCGGCCTGTGGCCGAAGACCCCGGTGGACTTCGCGGGTAAGCGGGTCGCCGTCGTCGGCACCGGGTCGAGCGGCGTGCAGGTCATCCCGATGATTGCCGGCGAGGTCGCGTCGCTGACCGTGTACCAGCGCACGCCGAACTGGGCCACCCCGCTCAACAACCGTCCGATCACGCCGGAAGAGCAGGCCGAGCTCAAGGCGACCTTCCCGGCCATGCGGGAGACCCTCGCCAAGTCGGCGTCCGGGTTCCTGCACGTTCCCTCGGGCAAGAGCACCTTCGACGACTCACCCGAGGAACGGCAGGCGTTCTACGAGCAGGTCTGGCGAACCACGGGGTTCGGGAAGATCATCACCAACTACCGGGACATGCTGCTCGACCCCGCCGCCAACGCCGAATGGTCGAAGTTCGTCGCGGACAAGATCCGCGCCATCGTCAAGGACCCGGCGACGGCGGACAAGCTGATCCCGGCCGACCACGCTTACGGCGGGAAACGCCCCCCGTACGTGACCGATTACTACGAGGCCTTCAACCGGCCCAACGTCTCGGTGGTCGACCTCAGCCAGACACCGGTCACGGCAGTCACCGAAACCGGCATCGAGACTGCGGAAGGGCTGCAGGAGTTCGACATCATCGTCTGGGCCACCGGATTCGACTTCGGCACCGGCGCGCTCAACCGGCTCGGGGTCCGCGGCCGGGATGGCCTGCCGCTCAAGGAGTACTGGGCCGACGGCCCGCTCACCTATCTCGGCATCATGGCCCACCACTTCCCGAACTTCTTCTTCCCCGGCGGGCCGCACGGCGCGGCGGGCAACAACCCGCGGTACTCGGGCGACCAGTCGGACTTCACGGCCGGCCTGATCGACTACGCGCGCGAGCACGGGCACCGGGTGATCGAAGTGCCCAAGGCGCTGGAAGACGAGTGGACCACGACGGTCAACTCGCAGGCGGTGACCCTGTCGTCGTTCAACGAGAAGAGTTACTTCTACGGCACCAACGTCCCCGGCAAGGCCCGCCGGTTCCTGCTCAACCCGCTCGGGCGGCCCAAGCTGCTCGAGCTGATGGAAGCCGCCGTCAAGAGCAACCACGCCGGGTTCTTCCCCGGCTCGGAGGGGAGTGACCGATGACCAAGTACGAATTCGACGGCCGGGTCGCGGTCGTCACCGGCGCGGGACGCGGCATCGGGCGGGCCTACGCGCTGCTGCTCGGCCAGCGCGGCGCCAAGGTGGTGGTCAACGACCTCGGCGGCAGCACCAAGGGAACCGGGCACGACCCCGCGCCCGCGCAGGCGGTGGTCGACCAGATCACCAAGGCCGGCGGAACCGCGATCGCCGACTCCAGCGACGTGTCCACCGTCGAGGGTGGGCAGCGGGCGGTCGACGCGGCCGTGAACGAGTTCGGACGGGTCGACATCGTGGTCAACAACGCGGGCAACGTCATCTACGGCGGCCTGCCGGAGGTCGAGGTCAGCGTCCTCGACGCCATCCTCGCGGTGCACGTCCGCGGCACGTTCAACGTCACCCGGGCCGCCTGGCCGCACATGCTGGCCCAGAACTACGGCCGGGTGGTGCTGACCGGCTCCACCGGGATGTTCGGCATGCCCGACAACCTCAGCTATGCCACCGCCAAGTCAGCCATGATCGGCATGGCCCAGGCCATGACCGCGTCCGCCGGCGACCGCGACATCAAGGTCAACGTGATCGCGCCCAACGCGTGGACGCGGATGGCGGGCGACCGGTCCGAGGGCATGGACCAGCTGCGCGTGCAGCGGCCGGCCGGCGTGCCGCCGCATATGGAACCTGAGCTTGTCGCCCCGATGGTCGCCTTCCTGGCGCACGAAAGCTGCCCGGTCAGCGCCGGGATCTACCTGGCCGGGGCGGGCCGGTTCGCCCGCATGTACGTCGCCGCCACCGACGGCTACCTGCACCCCGACGACGGCACGCCGACGATCGAGGACGTCGCCGCCAACTGGGCGGCGATCAACGACGAGGCCAGCTATTACGTGCCCAAGAGCACGCTCGACTGGTCAGCGCACTACATGTCCCACCAGTTCTGAAAGGAAAGCAGAACATGACCGAGAACACCGTCTGGCCGCACCACGAGCTCGGCAGGGAACTCAGCAACTGGGGTCGCTGGGGCGAGGACGACGAAATCGGGACCCTCAACTTCATCACCCCGGAGAAGCTGGTCCGCTCCGCCCAGCTGGTGCGGACCGGCAAGAGCTTCGACCTCGGGATTCCGTTCGACAAGTACGGCCCGTTTCCCCCCGGCGGCTGGCGGATCAACCCGGTGCACGTGATGACCCTGCTGCCGTCGGACTCGGCGTACGCCAAGGACGGGCAGATCGCGGCCGACGACATGATCATCATGGGCCTGCAGAGCTCCACCCAGTGGGACGGCCTGGCGCACGTGGGGTACGACGGGTTCTTCTACAACAACGTGCCCGCCGCCGCGGTCAACAACTTCACCGGCGCCTCGCGCAACTCGATCGCCAAGGTGGCCGCCAAGCTCATCTCCCGCGGAGTGCTGCTCGACATCGCGCGGCTGAAGGGGGTAGACGTGCTGCCGGACTCCTACGAGATCACCGAGGCCGACGTGCTCGCGGCCGAGGGGCGGCAGGGGGTGCGGGTCGAGCCGGGCGACATCCTGCTGCTGCGCACCGGCTGGCACAAGTACTTCCTCGAGGGCGACCGGCAGCGCTACACGGGCAACACGCCCGGCCCCGGCCTCGACATCTGCCGGTGGATCCACGACCGGGAGATCGCCGCGCTGGCCCTCGACCAGGCGAACGGCGAGGCCTGGCCGAGCCCGATCCCCAACGCCATCATCCCCTTCCACCAGGTGGCAATCCGCGACATCGGCCTGACCCTGGGCGAGATGTTCGACTTCGAGGAGCTGGCCGCCGACTGCGAGCAGGACGGCGTCTGGGAGTTCTTCTTCATCGGAACTGGCCTCAAGGTCACCGGAGGGGTGGGCTCGCCGCTCAACCCGGTGGCGCTCAAGTAGGGGGGACAGAGCCGATGACCACCTACGCGGAGGTGTTCGCGGGCGTCTACGCCACCGTCGCCGCG
>ODAK010006796.1_pt1 | contig 11503 bp, 8 predicted proteins | sample 1539591 | NCBI WGS metagenome assembly ODAK01 (sample SAMEA3539303, study PRJEB22396) | soil metagenome | biome: tundra; feature: field; material: soil | place: USA | collected 2010-05 | depth 0.15 m | reverse complement strand
ACGCTCGCAGCGGCAACGGCGCGTTAACCTGCTGCTCGCTGAATGCGACATGAATATTCGCTCGTGCATCACCGCCGCTGGCGCCCCATTGCAGAGGTGCATCATTCTCGTATGAGTTCGGCAGGTACATAACTACAACCAAGCGGCTTTTGATCATCTGCGTTCATCACGGGCATGGCGTTCGGGTTACCCGACATATACCAGCGCCTGAATACATAAGTCCGCGCGGGCAGCACCTTACGTGGAATTTGTACCGGGCCCGAGAAAGTCATCTTGACTCCCTTATCCATATCGCTTGCTTTCGCCTGCGGCAGTCTTCCGGCTTTTCCGCCGGCCCTTTCAACTGGCCCTCCACCTTATTCGACGAAGGTCCGGCAGGTTGGTTTCGCGCCCAGGCCCGCTGCCAGGGCGGGCTGTTACAATCCGCGCATGGCTTATTCATTCGGCACGCTTTACATGCTCGCCCTCATCATCACTCCGGTCGCAATAGCCCAAACACCGGCCGTATCGGGCGAAGCCATATATCAGAAGCGCTGTGCGGGATGTCATGAAAAGCCGGGGGACCGTGTACCTGCGCGCACGGAGCTGCAGAAACTGTCATCCGCGCGCATTCTGAAGGCGCTCGATTTCGGTGTGATGATGACCGTCGCGTACCCGATGGTGCGCGCCGAGCGGGAATCCGTCGCCAACTGGCTGGGCTCGAAAACTGCCGATGCAGGTCCGCCGCCGTCGGCGTTTTGCAGCGACCGCACGGTGCACATCAACGATGCATCGAAGTTTTCCTGGAACGGCTGGAGTCCGAATCAAAACAACGCGCGATATCAGTCCGGTGAAGTGGCGGGGCTCACGCTCAACCAGGTGCCGAAGCTGAAGCTGAAATGGGCCTTTGGCTTCGAAGGTGACACCAGCTCCTTCTCTCAGCCAGCGGTGCTCGATGATCAGGTTTTCGTAGGCAGTGTGGGCGGCGTGATCCACGCCCTTCGTGCCGATTCCGGCTGCATTCAGTGGACCTATACGGCCACCGGCCCGGTCCGCACCGCTGTCGTGGTTGCTCCTCTCGGCAAACAGCGCCATGCCCTGTTGTTCGGCGATCTTTCCGGGTCGTATTACGCGCTCGAAGCAGAGACCGGCAAGCTGCTGTGGAAGAAGCGCGTCGACGATCATGAGGCCACTCGCCTCACCGGTGCGGCGGCTGTTTATAACGGCATTGCCTACGTCCCCGTTGCTTCCTGGGAAGAATCCCGCGCACTGAATCCCGAATACCCGTGCTGTACCTTCCGGGGCAGCATTGTTGCTATGCGGGTGCGCGATGGCTCTGTTGTCTGGAAAACCTGGATGATTCCCGAAGCTCCTAAGCCCAACGGCAAAACTTCGGTCGGCACGCCTCGCTTCGGCCCCTCTGGCGCGGGGGTCTGGGCTGCGCCCACGCTCGACCTGAAACGCAAGCTACTCTACGTTTCCACCGGCGATAACTACTCCTCTCCAACATCATCCATGAGTGACGCCGTCGTGGCTCTTGACCTCGCATCCGGCAAAGTCATCTGGTCGAAACAAACCACGCCCAATGACGCCTATAACTCCGCGTGTCCAATCAAAGGAGTCAACTGCGTGGATGAAACCGGCGGTGATTTCGATTTCGGCTCATCCGCCATTCTCATGAAGACCCCTGAGGGCAGGGAACTGATCCTCGCCGGGCAGAAGTCGGCAGTGGTCTATGCGCTCGATCCCGATAAAAAGGGCGAGATCGTGTGGCAGCAGCGCGTCGGCCTTGGCGGCAACATTGGCGGCGTGCAATGGGGCATGACGACAGACGGCCAGAACGTCTACGCTGCCGTTTCGGACGCGCGCTATTACACCACTGCTCTTGCGCGCAAGCTGGATCCTAAAGCCGGTGGCGGGCTCACAGCGCTGCGCGTTTCCAATGGCTCGAAGGCCTGGTACGTTCCGCCTGTGCCCTGTGGTGACATGCCCGATTGCAGCCCCGCGCAATCCGCCGCGCTCACCGGCATCCCCGGTGTGGTCTTCTCGGGCTCCGTGGATGGTCACCTGCGCGCTTACGCTGCAGAGGACGGCAAAGTCATCTGGGATATCGATACGAACCGCGCGTATCAGACAGTCAATGGCGTCCCCGGGCACGGCGGCGCGATGGATGGCCCCGGCCCCGTGGTGGTCAAGGGCATGTTATTCGTGAACTCCGGCTATGCGCGCTACGGCGCAGCCGCGGGCAATGTGTTGCTGGCTTTTGAGAACGGCGAGTAAGGCGTCGTTCTCGAAAGGCTACTCTACTTCTTCGCCTGCAAATTCGCCTTGATCGTGGCTGCGATCGAAGCCGTATCCCGCTCGAAAGCCTGTTTCGCGCGATTGCGGTCCGCCGAAGCAGGATCGCCGAAATACCCCAGCGGCGTCTTGGCCCGCGCATCGCTCCAGCCTTTACGCCACTCCGCCAGATCATCGGGACCGTAATTCGTCGGCTTCAGTGTCTTGAGCACATCCGTATTCACCAGATTCGGGAACAAGTACCACATGCCGCCGCTCTCGCCGCCGCCTGAGTGCCCGTCAATGTACTGCGGACGCGCCGCCGCGCCCGTATTCGCGGACGGTGCCGGTGGTGGCGGGGCATCGGGCTGTATCAGCACGTAAGGCTCTTTACCGGTCAGCCCAAGCCGGTCGCGCAGACCGCTGTTCAGCACCACATAACCCCGGATTCCCGTCGTAAAGCGCGCCTCTTCCACGGCTTCCACAATGGTCTTGTTGTGGATCCGGTCCCCGTGCCCGGTAATAATATAGACGTTCTCGAAGCCGTCCTTTTTAAGGCTGTAGAAAGTGTCTTCGATGATGGCCTTGAGGGTGGAAGGCCGGACGCTGAAGGACCCGCCGAAGCCATTGGTGGCCTCGTTCATCCCCCAATACATCGGCGGCGCAACCAGGGTTTTGATCCCCTCAGCCTTCAGCAATTCGCTGACGCGCTTCATGCGCGCATAGGACTGATAGATGTCCGTGCCGAGCGGCAAAGCGGGACCGTGCTCTTCAATCACTCCCATCGGCCAGAGAATCGCCGCGTGATCTTTCGCCGCCTGCTCAATGGCGGGCATGGACATGTCCACCATCGTGCCGTCGAAGATGGAATAGCCGCCCTTCTCCGGTGAGTCGAGGTTCTGCGCAAAGGCGCTCTGCGCACACAGGCAAGCTCCGAGCGCGACGCCGGCCAATACTGATTTCTTCATGTAGTCTCCCTGATTCCGATGTGGTCCCGATCCATAATATGACCGGGCCGTGGTGCATGCAAGGTGGGCTGCCCGCGCTGCTCAGCCTTACTTCAGCAATTCCAGCAGCGCCGCCGACATCGCTTCCGGTTTCTCGCGAGGCAGAAAGTGTCCCGCGCCCTGCACCACGCGATGCGCCACCAGCTTCGGAAACACGGCTCGCTCGGCAGGCGATGCCTCCGCCGCTGGCCGCGCAATGCCGTCATTGGCTCCGTACAGCGTTATTACAGGCAGGTCGATCTTCGGCCGCTTCGCCAGTTCCTGCTCCATCGCGATGAATCTCTGCTCGCCCTCCGCATTGCCGTTGCGGTGCCGGTACGAATGAATCACCACATCCACGAAGTCCGGATTCTCGAATGACGGGGCAGTCAGATCATAAGCGGCCTCCGAAAAGTTCCACCCCGGCGACCATTCCTGCCACAGCAACTTGCAAAAGCTCTTCCGGTTCACCGCCAGTCCCGCCCGCCCGCGTTCCGTGTTGAAATACCACTGGTACCAAAGTGCCCGCTCGGCTTGTGGAGGCCCAGGCTGCGGTGGAGCGAACACGTTCTGGATCGTATATCCACCCACCAAAACCGCAGCCTTCACTCGTTCAGGATGCAATGCTGCGATAACGCCCGCCGCGCGGCCGCCCCAATCGAAACCGCCCACCGCAAACTGCGGCAGTTTCAGGCCATCAGCGAGATCCAGCAAATCCTGCCCGATGGCTGCTTGTTCACCGGTCTTCGGCGCAGAGGCATTCCGCAGCCGCGTTGGCCCGAAGCCGCGCAGCCAGGGAACGATCACGCGATGTCCCGCCTTCGCGAGCGGGGGCGCCACTTCGTCGTAGGCATGAACGTCGTCCGGGAATCCGTGCAGCAGAATCACTGGAAAGCCCTGCGGATTACCGGTCTCGACATACCCGATATCCAGCAGCGGCGTCTGCAGCATTTTTACCGCTGACGTTTGTGCCGCCACCCGGCGAACTGCCGCTACCCCTGCCGCCAGCGTAGCCCCGAGAAATACTCTGCGCCGCATCGCAGTCACCTCATCAGCATTCCGCCGTTCACGTCGAGCACGTGTCCGGTGATGTAGCTCGCCTCGCCGCTGGCTAGAAACCGCACGGCGCTTGCCACATCCTCTGCCGTTCCTATCCGCCTCAGCGGTACCGCCTCCACGATCTTCACCTTCTGCTCGTCACTCAGTTTCGCTGTCATATCGGTCTCGATAAAGCCCGGCGCCACCGCGTTCACAGTAACATTCCGCGAAGCCACTTCCTGCGCCAATGATTTCGTCAGCCCGATCAGCCCTGCTTTCGACGCCCCATAGTTCGCCTGGCCCGCGTTGCCCGATTCACCTACCACCGATGCGATGTTCACAATCCTTCCCCAGCGCTCCCGAATCATGCCTGGCAGCACCTGCTGAATGGTAAAGAAAGCACCCGAAAGATTGGTCTGAATCACAATATCCCAATCTTCCCGCTTCATGCGCATGGCCAGGCTGTCGCGCGTAAGCCCTGCGTTATTTATCAATATTTCGATGCGTCCGAACTCTTTCGCCACCCGCGTGGCAGCCTCTTTGATAGAGTCCGGCGCGCTCAGGTCCATGGGAACCACGAACGCCTCCCCGCCGAGTGCGCGGATCTCCCCCGCCACTTCCTCCAGTTTGTCCGTCTGCCTGGCCGCGACCGCGACCCGCGCTCCCGCTTTGGCCAGTGCCAACGCGCATGCGCGTCCGATTCCCCTGCTTGCGCCGGTCACCAGCGCTGTCCGGTTGTTCATGATTTGCTCATGTATAGTAAACCAGACGCGTCCCCCGTTCAGCCGGATCGCATCAGCAACTGGCCATCATCCGGATTGTCGTCCTCACCCGCCGCCTTTGCCTGTGCGTCTTTGCCTGCGTGCCGACCACCGAAAGGTAACACCCGCAGAAGAGACAGAGGACCGTGCTCGCCACCAGCGACCACAGTGCGGCAGTGTTGCCTTCCGGCACGTTGTCTGCACTCGGCTGTGCCTTCATCCATGCTTCGCCGCGCATCAGCTCGGGCTGCGATTCAGACTGGATCACCCTCTGGCTCTCCACTTCGGGGAGCGGTTCCGCGGCCGCAATAATGTCGAATCCCGGTTCCGGAAACTCCAGCGGATTCCGGAAATAATTCTCCATTCTTATATTCAGGAACGTGTCGCTCGCGAGATCCGCCGCGGCATCATTGCAGGCGCCCAGCAGGCCCACAATGAGCAGGATGGCTTTCACAGTGTTCGGGTCTGATGTTTCAGTGCGGTGCGAAACCAAAAGTTTCACGAAAAATCAGCCACGTGCCAACACGGTACGTGTTACCCGTACTTAAGCGAAATTACCTTCCCGGATCGTCTGCGGATTGGCCAGGGCAAATCGCGCAATTTCTTCCTTCTTCAGGAACACCACGCCCGGATGCTTCTGCGCATACACGATAAACTCTTCCAGCACCTTCACGCGCGACGGTCTGGCTACGCGATCATGGGATGCCACCGAGATCATTCGCCGCTTCTTTGCCGATTCCTCGTACAAGGCATCGAACTCGGTCTTCAGCTCTCCCGCAAAGTCCTCGCACGTCCGCCAATGGTTCTCATAATTCAGGAAGTCATTTAGCTGGTATGTATAAGGCACTACCACAAACGGCTTCTGCTTCACCGGCACTAAAAAGGGCTCGTCGCGGCTCAGATCATCCGTGTGATACAAAAACCCAAGCTCCTGAAGAATCTCCAGCGTATTCGGCGTCCCGCGCATGGCAGGGGCGTTGAAGCCAATCGGCCGCGCACCGGTCACCCGCTGCACCGCGTTCACGCCCTGCTCGATGGTGGCTTTCTCCTCCTCGCGCGATCGCATGTAGATGGGCGCCCATGTCTGACCGTGCGCCGCTGCCTCATGCCCGCGCTGCACAATTTCTTTGGCCAGTTCCGGATGCTTCTCCACCGCCGCCCCGATCATGTGGGAGGTCATCTTCACCTTGCGGCGGTCGTACATATCGAGCATGCGCGGCACGCCTTCCTTGAAGCCATACTCGTACCACTTGTCGGTCACCATGTCCTGGTAATTCACGTCGAGTGGTCCCCACGGCCCGTTGGCGCCGCGGTCCGGCTGCCCGCCCGTTTCGAACTGCATCGAAAGTGACACCACCAGCCTGGCCCCGCCCGGCCAGAAGCTTTTCGCCGCGGACGTCTGGCCCTGTACGGCCTGCGCAGGCGCCATCGTCAGTCCCAGTGCGGTTGTGCTTTTTACGAAACGGCGTCGGTCCATAGCGCCTCGATTCTCGTCATTCAACGAGAATATACGACGAACCTCCGGTATGCGAGTGTTTTGCGCGGCCGCAGGCGCCCGCGCTGGCGCGACGTTACCTTAACTGGAGGGTCTGCGAGGAGATTCGTCGTGGTTGACGTTTGTGGAAGCGAGCCAGAATCCGGGAGCCTGCTCCGACACCTTAGGAGACCGTTGCCAGGCACTGTAAACTGCCGTTAAGTGATTGATTGTAAAGGTTGCTGGATTTTCAGGTGACACCTGTTGTGATCCTCTTTCTGTGGATGTTAGCGCGAGAGGGGCAGAGGGCATGAACTCCTCGACTCTTAAGATTCCATCGCCGCTCGCCCGGCCTGAGCTTCGCTCAAAGTTGAGGGTTGCGTAAGAATAGCGGTGTACGCCAGAGTTTCAACCGCGGATCTGCAATGCGAAATGCAATTGCGCGAACTGCGGCACTATGCGGCCGCCAGAGGCTGGGATCTGGTCGGTGAGTACGTTGACACCGGTTGGTCTGGCAAGAATGCCGACCTCCCGGAACGCCATTGCTGTCTGGAAGCTCGACCGTTGGGGTCGGACAGCGCAACCGCTCGTTAACGATATCCTCGTTTTCGACTCTGCCGGAATCAGGTTTATCGCGATCACACAGGGTATCGATACCCGATTCGAGCAATCCTATATCGAGGCTGCTCCATCACATAATGGCCGCTTTCGCCGAAGGGGACGCGATCCGGCAGGCCCATCGGGCGTCCGAAGCGGATTTTCAACCCGGAGCAGGTGATCGAAATGCGTCAGGCAGGGCTAAGTCTCGCGCAAATCAGCGTTGCTTCTGGCCTGCCAAAGACAACGATTCGGAGAGTTCGATGAGCGCACGGATTGTCACTGGCTGGCGTCCGGTTGTCGACCCCGACTACGCACGCAGTCAACGGCCTGGCGGCGATCACGGCTCGATGTCTGCTTCTCCCGCCTTTCGCAGATGCCCGTTCCGCAGGGCGCGCGTCTTCATCATCACGAAAAACACCGGTACAAGGATCAAAACGTGAATCGTGGATGTAACCATGCCGCCCACAATCGGGGCCGCGATCGGCTTCATCACGTCTGCGCCCACGCCGGACTCGCGCAGAATCGGAATCAGGCTCGCCAGCACGGCGGCCACGGTCATCAGTTTCGGCCGCAACCGGTGCACCGCGCCTTCAATCGTGGCCTCGCGAATGTCGGCCGGAGTGAGAACCTGCCCCGTGGCGAGCTTCTTTTCCAGGGCTTCATGCAGATAGACCACCATCACCACTCCGGTCTCCACGGCAATCCCGAACAGCGCGATATAGCCGACCCAGACCGCCACGCTGAAGTTGTACCCCAGCCACCATTGCAAAAGCAGCCCGCCGGTCATGGCATAAACCGTGGGCAGAATCAGCACGACGGCTTCCGCCAGGGAGTGGAAAACCATATAAAGCAGCAGGAAAATTAAAGCGAACACCACCGGCAGAATGATCTTGAGCCGTTCCTTGGCACGCAGCTCAAATTCATACTCGCCGGACCATTTCAGGCTGTATCCGGCCGGCATCACGAGTTTCTCCCGAAGAAGCCGGTCGGCGCGCTGCACGAATCCGCCATAGTCCTGCGTACTCAGATCGAGATAGACGTAGCCAGTCAGCGCCCCTCCCTCGTCGCGAATCATTGTCGGGCCTTTTGCAAAGGACAGTTTCGCGAGTTCTCCCAGCGGGATTTGCGGGCCGGACGGGGTGGCAACCAAAACCTGCCCCAGCTTGGCGAGGTTGTCCCGGAAATCGGGTGCGTATCGGACCGAAATGGGGTACCTTTCCCGGCCCTCCACATTCTCCCCGACATTGTCTCCGCCGATGCCCGCAGTGATCGTCCGCTGTACATCACCTACTGTCAGGCCATAGCGGGCGGCCTCGGCGCGGTTAACCTCGATATTGATGTAAAACCCCTCCGCCACTCGCTCGGCGAACCCCAACCGCATCTCAGGGAGCGTCCTCAGTATCTGTTGAACCTTCCCCCCGAGCTGCTCGATTCCTTCGAGACTCGTGCCCTGAATCTTGATGCCCACCGGAGTTTTGATTCCGGTAAGCTCCATGTCGAGCCGGTTCTCGATTGGCATTGTCCAGCTATTGGTGATGCCGGGAATCTGCAGCTTCGCGTCCATCTCCGAAACCAGCTTTTCGTAAGTCATACCGCGCGGCCATTCGCTCCGCGGCTTCAGCATCACAGTGGTATCGTACATATCGAGCGGAGCGTTATCCGTCGCGCTTTCCGATCGTCCGATCGACCCGAACACGCTCGCTACTTCAGGGAAAGACCGCAGGACGCGATCCTGTTCCTGCAGAAGCTGCGTGCCTTGCCCGATCGAAATTCCGGGCAACGCGGTCGGCATATAAAGCGCGCCCCCCTCAAACAGGGGTGGCATGAACTGGCTCCCCAGCTTAAACGCCAGAGGCAGGGTGAAGCACAGGAAGATCAGGTTGAGCAGAATAGTGGTCTTCGGGAAGCGCAGGCAGAGTTTCAGCACGGGAAGATAGAGAGCCTGGGTAAACCGTGAAATCGGATTGGCGGATTCCGGCCGCAGATGGCCCCGAATGAACATCAGCATCAGCGGCGGCACCAGCGTAATGGACAGGAGCGATGAAAATCCCACGGCCAGGGTTTTGGTCCACGCCAGCGGCCGGAACATGCGGCCCTCCTGCGCTTCCAGCAGGAACACAGGCAGGAACGAAACAACAATAATCAGGAGCGAATAGAACAACGCGGGCGCAACCTGCTTCGCCGCATTCAGCAATATCGTTTTTCTTTCGCGGCTCGACATTGGTTCCGGGCCGTCGCGGGCCTGTTGCGCTTCCGACAACTGCCGGTAGCCGTTCTCCACCATTACAATGGCCGCGTCCACCAGAACCCCGATGGCCAGTGCGAGCCCGCCCAGAGACATAATGTTGGAACTGACGTGCAGGTAATACATCGGAATGAACGAAGCAACCACGGCAATCGGCAGTGTCAGGATGGGAATGAACGCCGAGCGGAAATGAAACAGGAATACAGTTATGATCAGGCTGACAATGATGGCCTCTTCGATCAGGTCGCGCTTGAGAGTGTCGATGGAGGCGTCGATCAGACCCGAACGATCGTATCCGGATACGATCTCGACTCCGGGGGGCAGCGATGCCGAAATGTCCGCGAGCTTCTTTTTCACGCCCGCAATGACGTTCAGCGCATTCAGACCATAGCGCATAACCACAATGCCCCCGACCACTTCGCCTTCCCCGTTCCATTCGGCAACACCTCGCCGGATATCGGGTCCGAAGGAAACCGACCCGACATCTTTCACGAGTACCGGCGTTCCATTCTTGCTGGAAACCGGCACGGTTTCGAGATCGGAAAGCCTATGCAGATACCCAAGGCCGCGGATCATGTATTCCGCACCGCCGAGTTCAATCAGCCTGCCGCCCACCTCGTTGGTGCTGTCCCGGACTTTGTCGATCACCATTGACAGCGGAATGTTATACGCGCGAAGTTTCTCCGGGTCCACGCGGACCTGATACTGCTTCACAAAGCCGCCAAGGCTGGCTACTTCCGCCACGCCCGGAACGGCTTCCAGCTGGTACCGGAGAAACCAGTCCTGCAGACTCCGGAGATCGGCGAGGCTATACCGATGATTGTGGTCGAGGATGGCGTATTCGTAGACCCAGCCTGCGCCGGTTGCGTCGGGGCCGATGGTGGGGAAAACCCCGGTGGGGAGCCGCCCCGCGATCTGTTGCAGGTATTCGAGCACGCGGGAACGCGCCCAGTAAAGATCGGTTCCGTCTTCAAAAACCACGAAGACGTAGGAATCCCCGAACATGGTTTGCGCGCGCACGTCTTTCACGTTCGGCGCTGCCAGGAGCGTGGTGACGATCGGATAGGTGACCTGATCTTCGATGATATTCGGCGGCTCGCCATTCCAGGCGGTGTGGATGACTACCTGAACGTCCGAAATGTCCGGCAGTGCATCCAGCGGCACGCGGCGCAGAGCCCAGCTTCCCGCCAGTACGAGAAACAGTGTTCCGGTGAAGACCAGAAACGTGTTTCGCGCGCACCAGTCGATCCAGCGGGAGATCACTGCACGCCGCCTTCGGTCATGACGGAGAGTTGCTTCTGTGCCAGCGTTTGGCCGTTTCTGGTGGCAAGCACCGTGACCTGCCATGTCCCGCCCATTTTGATGTTGCCCGGCCCTTCATAGAGCCCGCCGCCTTTGTCGCCGAGCGTGAACACATCGCGCATGCCCGCCATTCCCATTGCAGGCATGGCGGGCATCACGTAAGTTACCGTCACTTGTGCTCCACTAACCGGCGAGCCTCCGGCGCCGGTGAGTTTCACCCGGAATATATTGGTTCCCGTATAAGGCGTCGGAGGGATTGAAGAGTAATCGATGCTTACCTGGCCTGGGGGTGTGGCTGTGCCGGTTGCTTGCCCCGCTCCCGGCGGAGGCGGCGCGAACGAACCCATCGCGGCCTGAAGCTGACTCTCGGAATCCATCAGGAAATTCGCCGAAGTCACGATCCGCTCTCCGGCTTTGAGCCCTTTGAGAACCACGAACTGATCACCCGCGCGCGCTCCGGTTTCGATCTCTCTCGGCTCGAAGGAGCCGCCGCCGCGATCTACAAACGCAATCTGTCGCGTACCCGACTGGAAGATTGCCGTCGCTGGAATCGCCAACCGTTTCCCCATCGGCAGTGCGAGCCGGATGTTGACGAACATACCCAGCAAAAGCTTCCCGTCCGGGTTAGGAATTTCCAGTCGAACGCGGGCCGTGCGCGTGGCCTGGTCGAGCTGAGGTGAAATGAAACTGACATGGCCGGTAAAGGTGCGGCCGGGCCACGAATCCACCGTGATCGGCTGCCGCCCGTACGAGTTCATCGCCAGGGACTACGGCAACCCGGTGGTCACGGCCGGGTTCGAGCCGCTGGACATCCTGCAGTCCATCTACATGCTGATGCTGC
>ODAK010006795.1_pt1 | contig 11504 bp, 12 predicted proteins | sample 1539591 | NCBI WGS metagenome assembly ODAK01 (sample SAMEA3539303, study PRJEB22396) | soil metagenome | biome: tundra; feature: field; material: soil | place: USA | collected 2010-05 | depth 0.15 m | reverse complement strand
TAAAGAATCGATAAAGAATCAGCAATCTCGTGAACTCCCAAAAATCGGATTTGGGATTCCCTGTTTTAAGGGGCCGGTAAGCAGCTCCGGCTAAAGTGAATTTTTCAGAACGCGTGATTTTCCAGGCTACTCGACCGGTCAACGAGGGCATGTTGCAGAATGCTACAGCCAGTTTCCATCATCGCCGAACTTGAGGAGGCCGTCCGAAGCGGCTCTTCGGCGAAGCGGATCAGCACCCTTCGGCAGGTCACAGATCTTTTCCTGCGTGACGCGGACCGTCTGAGCGAAGACCAGGTGAAGGTATTCGACGACGTCCTGTGTCACCTTGTCGCGCGCGTTGAAACAAGGGTAAGAGCCGAAGTCAGCGCACGGCTGGCGTCGGTGGATCATGCTCCATCGGGAGTGATCGAGCATCTCGCATGGGACGATCAAATCGAGGTGGCTGGTACGGTGCTGGCCAGCTCGGCGTGCCTGACGACCAATACCCTCGTTGAGATCGCCAGGACCAAGGGGCAGGAACATCTGCTCGCTATTTCGGGCCGCACCGACCTTACCGAGGACGTCACCGATGTGATCGTCGATCGCGGCGAACGCAAAGTCATTCGCAAGCTTGCCGGTAACGCAAGCGCGCGTTTTTCAGATAACGGCTATAAAGGCATGGTCGCGCACGCCGAATCCGATGACGAGCTTACCGAGATGCTCGGGATTCGGATCGACCTTCCGATCAAATTTCTCAGAGATCTCTTGCAGCGTGCCACCGAGACGGTGCGCGCCCGATTGGCATCGATCGCGCCCGCCGAGCTCCAGGAAGAAATCAAGCGTGTATTGAAGACATTCGCCAGCGCGGCCCGCGGGGAAAGCCCGCCGATGCGGGATTTCAGCCGTGCCGAAGCGGTGGTGAGACGGATGAAAGGCCTGAACGAACTCAACGACGCTGCGATCGGCATGTTCGCCGAAACCAGGAAATTCGACGAAGTAGCCGCGTCGCTCGCCATTCTCAACAACAGCGCGCCGACCAACATGATGGCGCGGCTATTGGAGGGACTTCGCTCGGATCTCGTCTTGATACCCTGCAAATCGGCCGGCCTCGGCCCGGCAGCAGTCGAATTGATCCTGCGCAATTGGCCGGTCAAACATCCTATCACCGAAGAAACGCTGAAAATCGCGTTGAAGGATTACGGCAAGTTATCGGCCGAAACCGCCGACGGTGCGCTTCTGGCAGCTGCACGACAAAATCGAGAAGTAACCGTGAACTCGCGGTCCGCACGTGCGCGAACTCGGACAAGCCACGAAAGCCAAGTCCGTGACCGGTTAACAGCCCGTTAGCGACGTTGGTGTATTTAAGCAACGTGGCATTCGCGACGTCGCATTCAACCAGCCTGATTGCCTCTCCGGAGCATTTGAAGGACCAAGCCGACAATGGCCGCAACAGAATCGGCTGCTTTGATCGCGGAGTTGGAAGGCGCTCTGGATCGCCGATTGCCCGAGCGTTGGGCGCGAATATTGCGGCAAGTGACGAAGCTGTTTCTGGCTGACGCTCATCGCTTCAACGAAGCCCAGATCGCCGTATTCGACGATGTTTTCCTTCGATTGATGGAGCGGGCGGAGACGCAAGCCTTGGCTTTGCTCGGCAACGAGCTGTGTGGGGCAAGCGCAGTTCCACGGAAGGCGATCCGCCGGCTTGCGTTCCACGACGACGTATTGGTGGCAGGACCGGTGCTGCGACGGTCGAGGGGGCTGCCGGACAACGATCTCGTCGAAATCGCCAACGTGCGCGGCCAGCAATATTTGCTGGAAATTTCCGGCCGGCAAACCGTCGATGCACCGTTGAGCGACAAGCTCGTGGAACGCGGAGAGACAGCGGTGCTTGCCAGGCTTATCCAGAATTTAGGAGCGAGGTTTTCCGAAGCAGGCTGCGCTGCGCTTGTCACGAAGGCCAAACTGGATGAAGCGCTCGCCGAAGCGCTGGTGCGCCGATCGGACGTCTCACCGGAGTTACGAAGGGAGCTGGTTGCGAAAGTCAGTGACACTCGAATGCGTTCCATGCAGGCAAAGCCCGATGCACTGCAGGGGAAGATCAAGGCGGCGATCGCTACTACCGCGGAACAGGCCGAAACGCCGAGACCGACACAAGCAGACTATGCAGCGGCCCTGTCCAGGATGGCCGAACTCAGCCGCAAGGGCGGCGTGAACGACCGCAGCGTCAACCGCTTTGCGGTCGAGCGTGAATATGTGGATGTCGCAGCAGCACTGTCGTTTCTCTCGGGAACGCCGGTTGAGGTCATCGTACCGGTGATCGAAAGCGCCGACATAGAGGGACTGATGGTGGCTTGCAAAGCTGCAAGACTCAATTGGACGACGACTACGATGATCATTCGCCATCGCCCGGGTTGCCCCGCGGTCACGAACCGGGAACTCGAACAGGCTCAGGCAGCGTTTGACGCCTTGTCTCTCTCCGTAGCTCAACGGACGATTCGTCTCTGGTAGGCCGCAGGCCCGACGCTGAAACAACCGAACGATCATGATGCAAGCTGCCACGACGGTGAGGAGCGCGCTCAGGCGGGCGTCGCCGGAACAACCGCAAGCGGTTCGGCCGGCGCAATCCGGCGCGCGGCGTAGCGCCGTGCCAGTGACGCGCAGACCATGAGCTGAATCTGGTGGAACAGCATCAACGGGATGACCACGAGGCCGACGTGCCCGGCGAACAGCAAGGTTGCGATCGGCAGGCCGCTGGCGAGGCTTTTCTTCGAGCCGCAGAAAACGATGGTGATTTCATCGGCGCGCGAAAAGCCGAACAGCCTGCTGGCAAAAGTCAGCATGGTGATCACGGCCCCAAGCAGCGCGACATCGACCAGCGCGACATTGAGCAGTTCTGCCGCATCGATCTGATGCCAGATGCCGTCGACGACGCCGTGGCTGAAAGCCGAATAGACGATCAGCAGGATCGAGCCGTAATCCACGCTTTTGAGCCCGCGCGCATGGCGCGTGACATAGGCGCCGATCCATGGCCGCAACAGCTGACCGGCGACGAAGGGCACTAATAGCTGCACGACGATAGCCAGAACCGAGCGCGCGGAGATGTCGAGGCCGTGCCGGGTCAGCAAAAAACCGGCGATCAGGGGCGTGAGGAAAACGCCGAGCAGGTTCGACGCCGAGGCGCTGCACAGTGCCGCCGGCACGTTGCCGCCTGCCACCGACGTGAAAGCGATCGAGGACTGCACCGTCGAGGGCAGCGCGGTGAGCAGGATCAGCCCGGCCCAGAGCGGGTCGGGGAGCAAACCCGGCGCCAGCAAGCGAGCGGTGACTCCGAGCAGCGGAAACAGCGCGAACGTGCTCAGGAACACCATCGAATGCAATCGCCAGTGCCGCGCGCCGCGAAGGGCTACTTCGGGCGAAAGCTGCGCCCCGTGCATGAAGAACAACAACGCGATGGCGGCATCGGTGAGCCAGCCAACCGCCACCGCCGCCTCGCCGCGGGCCGGCATCACGGAGGCCAAGGCAACCGTCAGCAAGATCGCGGCGAGGAACTTGTCGACGTGGGACCAGAAGGAGCGGACCAAGGTCATTTTTCGCCTCATAAGCCTCGTTTGCAGGGGATTGCCCCCTGATATCAGCGCCGTCCGGTCATTGTGAAGTCCGCTTACAGCTATTATTGTAATCGCAAATCATGATGACAGAGCCATGCTGGATCCCGTCCTGCTTCAGACCTTCCTCGCGGTCGCCCAGACCCGAAGTTTCACCCGGACCGCCGAGCGCCTCGGCTTGCGCCAGTCGACGGTCAGCCAGCACATCCGCAAGCTGGAGGAAGAGGCCGGACGCCGGCTCTTCGTCCGCGATACCCATTCGGTCACGATGACGGCGGACGGAGAGGCCATGGTCGAATTCGCCCGCGGCATCCTGGCGGCGAACGAACGGGCGGAGCGCTATTTCGCGGGCTCCGAGCTGCGCGGCCGGCTGCGGTTCGGCGCATCGGAGGATTTCGTGACGTCGCTGCTGCCGGACGTGTTGCGGCAGTTTGTCCGCACCCATCCGCTGGTCGAATTCGAGCTCACGGTGGGCCTGAGCGGTGAGCTGAACGAGAAGCTTGGGCGCGGAGAACTTGACCTCGTCTGCGCCAAACGCCGTCCGGGAGAGGATCGCGGACGCGTGGTCTGGCGCGACCGGCTGGCCTGGGTGTCCGGCGATCTGCCGCGCCTCGATCCCGCAACGCCGGTACCGCTGATCCTCTATTCACCGCCCAGCATCACCCGCGACATCGTTCTCGCCGCACTTGAGCGCTCCGGCCGTCCCTGGCGCATCGTGTGCATGAGCAGCAGCTTGAGCGGGCTGCGCGCCGCCGCACTCGCCGGGTTAGGCGTCACGATTTTCCCGGCGGACCTGATCCCGACGGGCCTTGCCGAAATGCCTGATGGTCACGGGCTGCCGGATCTCGGCACCGTCGAGTTCGTTCTGCTCGGTGCGGGCAGAACTCTGACCGGGCCTGCGGCGGAACTCGCCGACGCCATCCTCGCCAGCGGCATTCGGGTGTAGCGGGAAGGGCCGTTTTCCACCCGTTTCGTGCTTGGCCCACCCTGATTATCGCGGACCTTTTGCCACGCAAGGTGCTGGGCATTTCAATGATGATGGCGAGACCGCGGCTGACACCGGCTTGTTGACCGGGACAACGGGTGAGGTTGGCTTCACCGGGCCGCCGATGGGATTTGGCTTCAGCGGACTTGGCCTCACCGGGCCGCCAAGGGAAGTTTGCTTCGCCGGGGCGGCAAGGGGAGTTTGCTTTTTAATTCCGCCAATCGAGCTTTGGGCGGAAGCGGGGAGACGAAGATCGCCGCCGATTGCCGCAGCGACCATGATGATGGCGATCATTCTGTTCTTCATGGGGCCCATCTCCTGATGTGTCGACGCAGACCATTGTTAACGCAGATCATGAGCTACGCTGCGTACACAAATGATTGCTCATGATTGCTCCCAAATTGAAAACCCCGCCAGACGCAAAGCGATCTGACGGGGAGGGGGTATGACACCGCCGCCAAGCAGTGTCATGGCGCAAGCCAACCACCCGCGCGCGGGTCGCGCAAGTTGAGATTTAATAGCTTTGGATTGCGGGCGGCATTCCGCTTTAGGCTGGCGTCAGAATGGCATCCAGCACCGCGCGGCATTTGTCGGCGCGGATACCGAGTTCGCTACGCATGTCGGTCACGCTCTTCGAGCGATAAGCAGGTGCAAATGTGTTTGCGCAAAGTTGAGCCGTCCGAGGTCTGATGCATCAGCGAGATCGGATATTGTCAGCCCGCTTCGGGATCATGGCCCGTCGTGAATCTCGTGAGTGACCGGGTTCGCGCGTCCGCTCTGCATGGCGCGCTGAAGCCATACGACCGCCTGATCTATCCAGTAGTCGTTACGCACCGGATCGGCCCGGGCCTTCTCACGACACATTGAAGCTTGGACCAGGCACTCTTCGCGCTGATACATCACGCCCCCGATGATCTGGTCTTCGGCCAAGCCTCAGTCACGGTGCTTTCGATAATATGCCGCTGGACCCTTCTGCAATGCGGGCAGGTAAAGGTTCGCAAGTCTTGGCCCATATGGCTGGGCTCAATCGCCGTCAACTTCATGGGAGAACCGCAAGCGGTGCACTGCGGACCCTGGTTTTGCGTGTCGAGCATCGCGTCGCTTCCTCAGTTCGGTGCTCTGAGTTCTCCGGTAAGCCAACCGGTCGCGTTGGATTTGAATGGATCGGATGCAATGACGCTTATCTCAACTTGATCGCATTTGGGGCATTCGAATAACCGGTGTTCGAAACCAATTGGACCGGATGATACGCGTTCCAGCATCATCCGCGCTTGGCAGCGGGAACAGCGAGGGCGCTCAATTGCGGTCAAGAATGGTTGGATGGAGGTCATGACACTTCCCCTGCATTTGGTGGGAGCGTTAGCGGGGCTCTCGGTCACCGAAAATTGCCAAGGCCGCTCGACGATACCGTAATCGTGCACCCTTCGCGATGCAGGACTCTGGTCAATATTGCTCATTTCACGGAAAAGTTTTCACCTGAGATTGGGTGCTCAGATTGGGCGATAACGTTGAATAACCATACTTTGGAACCTTCCGCGTCTCTGCGACTTCATCCAGGAGAGCGATTCCCTCATGGATTTTTCCGTCAGCGAGGTTGACCAAATGCGGGCCCCGGATCCGTCGAGCATCCACCGGCGCATTGAACGGCAATGGGAAGTGCTGAGACAAATCCGCGGCAAAATCGTTGTCGCGACCGAGCAAACGTTGCGGTTCGTATTCAACAATGAAAGTTCGCTGATTCCGGTCCCGATAAGCGCGGTTGTGGACCGGCATGATTGATTTTCCAAATCATAGCCGTTCATATGATTCAACGCGGCGCGCCGTGCGATTTTGGGGGCATGACAGCGCGATAGAGGCATCATTTTTTATCAACGAGGAGGCATTGATGAGAATTGAACCAGATGCAGCCGCCAGTGAGTCGGGCTTTCTGATCGCATTCGATTCCAATCGTGATCTGATATGTGCCGCGGCAGCCAAGCTCTATGTTCGCGGAAGCAGAGGTTCCTATGATCTGGTTGCTGCAAATTTTTGAAATGATTCACATCCCTCTAAGCAGCCTGCAAACGTCCCGCGAGGGGCAAATTGGCTGGCGTTTCCGGTGATCGCCCCGCGTTGATCTCATGGCTTTCTCAACTTTCAGGGAGTGAGCAATATTGACCAGCAAAGAAGCTCTGCATGACGCTATTCTAGGCCCGTCACCGTCGGCGTACGCAACCATCGGTGACTGAGAGAATCCGGTAACGCTTCCGCCCTATGCAGGTAAAGCGCAGTGCTCGAATATCGGCCTTTGAGCCAAACTGATCCTTCCGCCATTGAGCGGCCGCGTTGCCCGAAGTGCCAGCAGCCACGCATGCTTCTTTCAAAGATTGAGGCGGGACCGTCTGACTTCGAATACCGCGTCTTCGACTGCCAGAAGTGCGGTCGTACTCACACGATGATTATTTCGAGCGACCCGATGGAGTCCAGCGTGCGCGACGGGCTCGATGGCGAACTCGGGGCACCGGTCTGAAGGATCGTCCGACGATGACGCACTATCGAGCTTGCCTGATGGACCGAGATAGCCACGTCATCAAGGTCGTCGATCTCATCTGCGATGATGACGACGCTGCCAAGAAACGCGCCGAGCGAATGGTTGACGGTCACGACGTCGAGCTTTGGCAGCATGCCCGCAGGATTGCAAAATTTGAAGGCAAGCGAAAATAGCGCGACGACGAGGAGATCGCCGCCCATCGGGCGGGATTTCGTTGCGGGAACCATAAGGTCCTATCTGGACGCTCGGTCGCCGCGCGCAGGTCACGACTTCCGCGCCTTTCAAAGGTAATCATCCGATTCGCTCAACCGTTTGCTTCTGACTCCGGATCACCCATGCCTGCTGTGAAACTTTGCGCATCGACGATTCTCGGCGCATTCGAGGAAGCGCGGACAGAGCTTGTCGGTAAGGCCGTGGTGCTCACGGACGGAAAGGCCGGAACGGTGGAAAACGTCTGGCTTGACGAATTGCACGGTCTGCGAATCTCGATCAGGGGCCACGATGGAAAGTGGCCGATCTCAACCATCAAATTCGCGCTGCGCTGAGGCTCAGTACAGTCGGAGGATCGTCCCACTTCGCGCGTCGCTCAAAACACCGGTATCTCGACCGCCTGCCGGTCCGCGAACAGTGGACCCGGATCTGAACGGAACCAGCACTGGCCGGCTGCCTTGTCGCTTCGCACCCTCTTCGTGAACAAGGGCTGGCTCGATACACATACTGTTGAGAGTTCCCGCGGTTGACGTGATCGCGATTTAACTCGCCCTTGGACCGCAAACGGCGCAAGCCCCGTTTATCGAACGCCTCTACAGCCTGGACGGGCTTGTGGAAATGCGGCGCAATACCCTGCGCTTTGCACGGTCATTTCCTCCGGGAAGCGAGCGCAATAGTCATAGGCAGCTTGCCACTTCCCTTCGTATGCTGTTCAGAGACAAGAAATGGCTGCGGACTCACACGCCGCAAGGCTCGCTTGTTCCGTAACCCATTTCATTTCGGAACGAATGCTGGCACGCCGGATTAAGCTCCATGGTGCGCATTGGCAGCAGAAAATGGACAGCGGCCCAAACTGCGCACTTGATTGCGCTGATCGATGACGGCTCGTCCCCCGTTTGCATCGCCGTTTCACTGAAACGATCGGTCGCAGTTGTTCGGGCCAAAGCGCGGAATCTCGGCAAGCCTTTTCCGGTAGTCGCGTCGCATTCATGATCTTCCAGGCTGAATCGATTTGAGGTACGGCAATGCGAAAGTTCTTTTTTGATATAAAAGATGGCGTCCCGTTTAGAGATAGGATCGGGATCGACTTCAACGGCAATCTTGAGGCTATCGCACACTGCAAGGAGCTTGCGCAGCATTTCCGTGACGAGAGCTTGCGCGACGATCAGGACCTTGAAATAACCGTCGTCAACGCGGCGGGACGGGAAATCTATCGCGAGTTCGTTCACCGGGAATAGTCGGGGCGGCCAAGTTCGCTCAAATTTTTCGTCGAACACCGCCAGTTTTCTCATTTTCGCGCGGCCGAAACCGGAACGCGCGGGTGAGCGGTTTTGACCAGACGTTCGCCACTGACTTCGATAGATTGGGCGCGCGTTGATACCTCCCAAACTCGGACCCACCCTGCACCGGAGCTTTCTGCCCGTTCCGGTGCAGGGATTCTTTTGAGTCCGGCACAAAAGAAACGGCCCCAACGCGGGGGGGCGCGCTGAGGCTGTCAGGCTTGGGACTTCAGACTTGGGACTTCAGACTTGGGACTTCCGCGGCCCGCGATAGCTCCGCAGGGCTAAGCTGCGGGGCCACCGGTCGTCCCTTTCCCCTGCACTCTTCAGGAATGCGGGTTGGCTGGATGCTCACACGCTGGTAGGCTCGGAACGGCCAAGCGGTGCTCCCAAACTGTGATGAAATGACCCCAAAGTCAGCGACTGACGTGTTTGATCCCAAAGACTTCCTCGCCAAGGTGGGCGTGGGGAAGACGGTTATTGAATTTCACAAGAATCAGACCGTGTTTTCGCAAGGCGACGTCGCGGACACCGTGTTCTACATTCAACAGGGAAAGATCAAGCTGACCGTCATGTCCGAGCAGGGCAAGGAAGCCGTGGTCGCGATTTTGGAGCCGGGCCAGTTTTTTGGCGAAGGTTGCATGAATGGTCATTCGATTCGCATCGCGACGACAACGGCGATGGAGAATTGCGTCATCACCGTCATTGCGAAAGCGGCGATGATCACCGCCCTCCATGACGAGCCAAAGTTTTCCGAGCTCTTTATGGCGTATCTCCTGACCCGGAACAGCCGGATCGAAGAAGACTTGATCGACCAGCTATTTAATTCGAGTGAGAAACGACTGGCTCGACTGCTGCTTCTCCTGGCGAATTTTGGAAAGGAAGGCAGCCCGCAGCCGATCAGCCCGAATGTCAGTCAGGAAACTCTGGCCGAGATGATCGGCACCACCCGCTCCCGCGTCAGTCATTTCATGAACAAGTTTCGCAAGCTGGGCCTCATCAGCTACAACGGGCATATAGGTTCACAGTTCATTGATGGACGCGGTCTTGCGCGATAAGCCCGAGCTGAAACAGGATGAATAAGGTCGTCCCCTCATAGCGGACTTGCGGTGAAAGTGCCGGCATGACCGTTTCGTGCCAAAGTCGCAAGTCACGAACTTCATTGCGATAGGCAAGCACCCCCGTTGAAAGGTTCTTGACTATCGACATTGCTGCTTGATCGCTGACCGGTTGCTCAGGCCGGTGCGACGAGCGAGGTCATCGGGACGTCCATCGTATATACGAAGCCGGTCGGTTCATATGCGAGCCGGACCTCGCCCTTCAACTGTTGGCCGAGAGACGCCATCAGACGCGTGCCAAAGCTCTGCCGGGAAGGGGCATGTATGGACGGACCATCTTTTTCGGACCATGTTAGCTTTAAGCGCTGCCTTCCTTCGTCGATCGTCCAGTCAACGTCAACGCTTCCCGCTGGAACGGACAGCGCACCAAATTTCGTTGTATTGGTACAAAGCTCGTTGAGGGTCATCGCAAGCGCAATCACCGCGCCAGATGTAATTTTAATGTCAGGTCCCGAAATCGAAAATCTACCCGATCCTTCGCCGTCATAAGGCTCGGTCGCACCTCGTATTGTATGAGCCAGGTCGGCGTTGGCCCATCGCGCCTGCAAAAGCAGATCGTGCGCTCGACCAAGCGCGACCAGACGGCCTTCGATGGCATGCTGGCCGTGCTCCAGGCTCGTCGCCGTTCGCAGGCTTTGAGAGGCAATGGCGCTTACGGTCGCCAGCGTGTTCTTGATCCGGTGGTGCAATTCTTCCAGAATGAGTTTCTGTAACTTATCGGCAGTTTCACGTTCCTTGGCGTCGATGCCCGCCTGAGCCAGCAAAACTTGCGCGTCAATGCCTGCTTGCTCAAGCAACAGGCGAAGACTGTCGTTCTCCGCCGTCAAGACTTCATTGGAAGCGTGACTGTTCGATACCGCCGGGCCAACATGGTGAGGAGTTTCAACGCGTGGAATGGTTGCGAGAAGTTTTGAGATATCGGCAGGTATGATCCTTAGGGTGCCTTCTGCCATCATTTCCTGCAATTCCGCGATCATCTTTTTTACTTCAAGCGGCTTGCCGTAGAAGCGGCTGTTAGCTGGCTTTTCGCTTTCGGTCGGAGTGACTTGACCGGACACCAACATGATTTTGATGGTCGGCCACCGTGCATGGACGGCGTGAGCCAGTTTCAGGCCGTCCATGGTTCCCGGCATCTGAATATCCGTGAACAGAAGATCGATATCCGACCTTGATTCAAGAATAGCGAGGGCGTCGTCGGCGTTCACCGCTTCAAGAGGCGTAAAACCCGCGTCTTCCACGATATCTACGGCACGCATCCGCAACATCATCTCGTCTTCAACAACGAGAACCTTGGCCGTAGGTTGGAGCAAATCCATGTTGCTATTGCTTTCCCTGGAACCATTGATTGCCGCGGCCGACGGACGTTGCCTGTGAAGGGATGCTATAGCTGCTTGTAGCTCAAGGGCGGCAAGGGAGTGTGAGCTGTATTGCTCACTTCGGAAATTGCTCACTGGGAATGAGTCGAAAGCCGTTGATCCGGGTGATGGCTCTAACCGCTCGGACTGGCGATCCGGTATCCGCTTCAGCGGGGCGGGGCATCGCATCGCGCCTGAAATCTAATTTGTCCCGACGGATCAAGCTGATTTGCCCTGTCCAGTCATCGATGCAAAGATATTCCGCTTCATTTTTCGCCCAAATCATATTTACAACTGAAGTCATCCCGCTCCTCCACGAGGGGCGTTTCGCGATCGTCACGGACGTGGGGCGGGATGCGGTGGACGCAGGCGGCGCGTTGACGAAGGCGCTTGGCTCGCGGACGGCGAAGTCGTGTGGTCCTGACGCCCCGACGCCGGCGTC
>ODAK010006794.1_pt1 | contig 11505 bp, 10 predicted proteins | sample 1539591 | NCBI WGS metagenome assembly ODAK01 (sample SAMEA3539303, study PRJEB22396) | soil metagenome | biome: tundra; feature: field; material: soil | place: USA | collected 2010-05 | depth 0.15 m | reverse complement strand
CGGACAAGGGAGTCAGCGTGGCCCAGGCGGGTATGTGCCTGTTCCTGATGCGAACCCGCACGCGCGCGGGAGCCGGCAGTCCTGGCCACGACAGCCATCGGATATCGCGTGCGACCAGACCTGTGCGCAGGAGATCGTCGTTCGAACCGACCGTCACCGTCTGCGATACGGAATCGGTGGCGATGACGTAAAGAGGCTCTTTGGCAGCGATTCCCAGTCCCTTGCGCTGGCCCACCGTAAAGTGATGCGCCCCGGCATGGCGGCCCAGTTCTTTGCCTTCGGCATCGACAACCCGGCCTTCCGTCACTTCCGGTTCCACACCTTTGTCGCGAAGGTATGCATCCATGAACGCGGCGTAATCCCCGTTGGGAACGAAGCAGATTTCGTAGCTTTCATGCTTTTTCGCGACCGGCAGATTGAACTCCTCCGCCAGCGCGCGCACTTCAGGCTTCGTCATCTCGCCCAGCGGAAACATCGTTCGCGACAACTGCTCCTGTGTCAGGCCCCACAGGAAATAAGTCTGGTCTTTCGAGCCGTCGATTGCCGTTCGCATTTCATAGCGGCCCGTCTCGGGGTTGCGGCTGACACGCGCATAGTGCCCGGTCGCGATCGAGTGGGCACCTACGGAATCCGCCAGTTCCAGAAACTGGTCGAACTTGATGAACGTGTTGCAAAGGGTGCAGGGAACCGGCGTGCGTCCGGCAAGATACTCTTCCACGAACGGCTCGACCACGTTCTTCTCGAACTGCCGCTCCAGATTCACCACGTAATAAGGAACGCCGACGTGCTCGGCAACACGACGTGCATCGTACACGTCATCCAGTGAGCAACACCGTCCGGTTCCCGAATCGGTCGCAACTTCCGGCAGACGTCGCTGGTTCCATAACTGCATCGTGAGGCCCGCGATGTTGTGACCGTCGCGCTTCAGCAGCGCCGCCACGACTGAGCTGTCCACGCCACCCGACATGGCGACAGCAATCAATTCAGCCATGCTTCCCAGCCGCTGTCGTAGCCGGAGAAATCCGCCGCAAATGGGACACACTGGCTTCCACTGCTTCGATCAGACCGTCGACTTCGCTCTCAGTATTCTCCGGACCCAGCGAAAACCGCACACTCGATCGAGCTTCCTCCGGCGTCAGGCCCATCGCGAGCAGAACATGGGAGGGCTCTACCGCGCCGCTCGAACAGGCTGAACCGCTCGATACGGCATAGCCCCGCAGATCGAGTGCGATCACGATGGCTTCGCCTTCGATCCCGTCGAACCGGATTTTTATTGTGTTGGGCAGTCTTTTTTCCACCGAGCCATTCACGGTCACGCCTTCGATGCGACCCAGAATGCCCTGTTCGAGACGATCGCGCAACGTGGCGATTTGCGTCCAGTCGACGGCAAGTTCCGCCGCTCGGCCCAGAGCCGCCGCGCCAGGGACGTTTTCAGTGCCTGCCCTGCGGTCGCGCTCGTGGTGCCCGCCAAAGCTGATCGGCTCGAGCGGAATTCCCTTTCGTACGAAAAGCGCGCCGATTCCCTTCGGCGCTCCGAACTTGTGGCCGCTCAGGGAGTAGAGATCGACGCCGAGTTCGCGTACGTTGACCGGGAGCCGCCCTGCTACCTGCACGCCATCGGAGTGGAAAACGGCGCCGCAGGAGTGGGCCAGCGCGGCGATCTCACGTACCGGCTGCATGGCGCCCGTTTCGTTATTGGCGTGCATGATCGTGATCAGCGCAGTCGCAGGGCGAAGTGCCTTCTTCAATTCACTCAGAAGAACGATACCGTCCGCGTCCACGGAAAGCCAAGTGACTTCAGCGCCTTCCCGTTCGAGCTGGGCACATGCGTTCAGCACAGCCGGATGTTCGATAGTGCTGGTAACAATATGTTTCTTAACCCGTCCGGCGGCGCCCGCAAGAGCTTTGCGCGCAATCCCGAAGATCGCCAGATTATCCGACTCCGTGCCCCCGCTGGTGAAAACAATCTCGCGGGCATCGCAGCCGATACGCCCCGCAATGTCCCGGCGCGCCGCTTCCAGTCGCTGTTTGGCCGCCTGTCCGAAATGGTGGATACTGGACGCGTTGCCTGACACTTCGACCAGTGTCGCCGTTAAGTCCCGCAGCACCTCCGGCGCGACCGGTGTCGTCGCGTTGTGATCGAAGTAATAATGCTGCATCTGCTTCCAGTGTACCGATGATCTCGCACCTATGAAAACAAGGCCGGAACACCCCGTCATCACTCTGACCACCGATTTCGGCACTTCAGACCACTATGTGGGGGGGATGAAAGGTGTCATTCTGGGCATTTGCCCGCAGGCTCAACTGGTTGATATATCGCATGATGTAACTGCTTATTCAATACTGGAGGCCGCGTTTACAGTGGCGCAGGCGTGGCCATGCTTTCCGGCCGGGACAGTTCACCTCGTCGTGGTGGATCCTGGAGTGGGCAGTGCGCGGCACCCGATTCTTGTAGAAGCCGCTGGACATTACTTCGTAAGTCCGGACAACGGCGTCCTTTCGATGCTCTATGCTGCCGAACCCGCGCACATGGTTCGGCACATTACGGCGTCCCGGTATTTTCGCCACCCGGTCAGCCGTACCTTTCATGGGCGAGATATCTTTGCTCCGGTCGCCGCCCATCTGGCTAACGGCGTGGACGCGGTGGAGTTCGGCGAAATAATCGGGAAGTACCAGCAGTTTAGTTTTGCGCGTCCGTTTTTAATCGGCCCGAATACCTGGGCCGGAACGATTCTAAAGGTCGATCGTTTTGGAAACCTGGTCACAAATTTCGAATCGCGGAGTTGGGAGAAGCTGGCCGCTGAGCCCTTCGAGATGAGAATCGGGAATCATCGGGTGAACCGCATGGCTGCAAATTATGCGGAAATGGGGCCGAATTCTCTTTTCGTGATGGCCGGCAGCGCTGGCTATCTGGAACTTTCCTGTCACCAGGATAGCGCCGCGCGGATCGCTGAGACCGTCTCGGGCGATCTTGTGGAGTTATCGCTCATTCCCAACGCAACCCCGGACTTATAGAAATAGCTCTTGTTCCTTAGGCGAGGTACTCCGTACCGGGAGGGTTATAAAAACGCGAAGATCCCACTCCCGTACTGGTACCCATTTGCTCCGGAAAAGGACGTTTTGGCTAACTATTGTCTACATCCGATGCTACGATCAACTTGCAAGAAATATTAAAAAAATCGCTCGTGGTGTTTGAACGGGCCGCATCTCACGGAGGATGAAGTGGACAGAAGGTTAATAAATACTGCGCTTGGAATTGTTGCAGCACTCACGGCATTCGGTGGCAGTGGTAAAGCGACGCCGTTCATGACATTCGGAGTTGGCGGTGGAACTCCAGGCGGTGCCTTTAAGGTGAGCAGTTCGGCCAGCGGCGGATTGTTCGATGTCACCAGTACTGGTTGGACCGCGCCCACGTTCTTTACACTGCAACTTCTCGGTGCGACCGACAGCCAGACTGACAGCCTTACTCATTTCAATGGAACGACGCAGGTCGCGGGCGCAACCCTGGACTGGAATTCCACCACAAACCAACTCACGCTCGATGGCTGCGTTACGGGGCTGACAGGGATTTCAAATTGCTCCTCTGCGAATAATATCCTCCTGACACTCAGTTTCGGAACCGGCGCCAACGCACTGGGCTCCACGACGAATCCGGGCACCTCTGGCAGTTCCGCACAGGTTCTCTTTACTGCGGCAACCAGCTTGTCAGCCAATTCCACGCTGCTGGCGGACCTTTATCTCGCGGCGCCTGTCCAGAGCACCGGAAACGGAATTACCGGCAATTGGGCAAGCAACGGCGTCTCCCCCAGTACCAGCACCTATAACGATGTGAGTTATCAGCTGAGTATGAATGTGAGTCAAACTCCGGAACCGATGTCTTTCCTGCTGATGGGTAGCGCGCTACTCGCCCTCGGCTGCTTTTGGCGGGTTAAACCGCTGGCTTCCAAATAGGCCAGAGCGCACGCGGACAGTTCGTGCTTTTCGGGCCGTTTCGTCCCGGAAGACCTCAATCGTTTTTTAAAAATCAGGAGATCCCATGAAGCGAAGCACACCTGTGTCCAGACTTGCAATTACGGTGTCTATGTTAGCTGCCGCCGTGTTTCCGGCCGCAGCCCTCACTCCGCCTGCCTTGACGTTCGCGGATAACGCGAACAATTCCTTAACTATCGATTCGACAGGGGCCGTCACTTGCGTTGGAGCGTGCTCGACGAGCAACGCCAGCGTGGTTCCGGGTTCCGGCGTCATCGTTTGGAGTGGGACCATCGGGGACTTTACCATCACCAACGCCAATGCGCGGAGCAAGCCTGCGCTGACTGCCCCGGCGATGGATATCGGCTTTGGCAGTGTTGTGACCGGATCGGTCGGCGGAACGCTTACAGTAACCTGGAGCGACGTCGGTTTCTCAGGCTCGGGCCTGGTAACGATGTCCACCCTCACAACGCTGCCATCAGGCGGAAGCGTGACTTACACGTCCTATGTTGATGGCCCCAACAATCTGTTCGGGACGACGACGCAGGTGGGCACCTATACATCTACCGGCGGTAATCAGGCCCTCTCCGGAGCGGCATCGCTGCTTGACAACTCGTTTTCCATGACGGAAGCGCAGCAAATCGTCCTCGGCCCCGGCCAGTTTCTGGTTAGTGACGATAGTCTGACGGCGGCGCCGAACCCGCCGCTCACACTTACCTGCGCGGTAAGCAGCGCTCAGACCGGCGTGCCTTACAGCTCAAGCCTGACTGCCAGCGGTGGAGTTCCCGCCTACACCTTCGCCATCATCGGCACTCTGCCCACAGGACTGACGCTGAATACCAGTACGGGCCTGATTAGTGGAACCCCGAGCCAGGCTGGCAACTTCAGCTACACGGCGCAGGTCACAGACGCCGGCGGACACGTAGCCACAACGTCCTCATGCGGCCTTAGCGTGCTCGCGGGGACACCGCCACCGAACATAAGTCTGGCGTGCCCGGCTCTGACCAGCGCCACCCAGGGGCAGCCCTACAGTTCCTCCCTGGTCGCATCCGGAGGTAAGCCCAAATATCAATTTTCGGGCACGGGCATAAGTTGCAGCAGCGGATTGTCCGTGAATGCCTCGACCGGGGTAATTTCGGGAACTCCGACGACGAGCGGTACCTTTACTTATGTCGCAGAAGTGACCGATTCGTCAAAGCCGAGCCTGTCCGCGTACGCAAGTTGCAGCCTTTCCATCTCACCGCCCCTGGGCTCGCAGGTTGTGGCACATGGCGATACTGCCACAATCGGTTTCTGGCATAACTCGAATGGCCAGGCTTTGATCCTTTCGCTGCCTGGCGCCAACTCACTCGGCTCCTGGCTGGCGAGCACGTTCCCGAACCTTTACGGGGCGACCAGTTCCTTCAATCTGAGCACCGCCTCAAACGCGACACTGGCAAATTTGTTCCTGACTGACTTCGCAGTCTCCGGGCAGAAGACTAAGGCCCAGATTCTCGCGGCGGCTCTGGCCGTTTATGTCACCGACTCGAACCTTGGAGGAACGAAAGCGATCGCTTACGGGTTCAACTCCTCGACGACCGGAACGGGATCCAAAACCTACAACGTGGGGTCGAACGGTAAGTTGATCGGCTTAAGCAACAATGTCTCCTATACGGTAGTGCAGCTTCTTCAGGCGGCGAACAGCACTTACGGTTCGAGCACCGCAAGCGATTTCAACACCATCTTCGGCGGAATTAATCAGTCAGGCGATATCAACTAAGTCACTTAAACCCCTTTTGAGTTAACCGATGTCCCTTCCAGGCCCTGAGGTTCCTACACCTCAGGGCCTTTTGTGTCTTACTGAAGTTAACCGGTACTGCCAATACTCCAAAGGCCAAAAGCATCGATTTTCCAATGATTCTTCGGGGCCGCAGCCGAAATTGCACGCTACCATGCGCACATAGACTGTAAATCGAGTCATAGCGAAATTCCGGAGGACAAAAATTGAAAATTAATAAACTAATGTTCCTGGGGGGCGCAGCCGCGCTTGGTCTGTGTTGCCTCTCGGCCACCCTGGTGCTTGCGGATAAACCCGATACTGAACCCGACGGCAAGCGAATCGGAACCACGGAAAACCATCCAGGCGGTGACGCAAACCCAAATGCCGGCGGAGGGGGCTCCACCATTTCGAACGGCATTAGTTATCACGGAGGACCGGTTCTGGTGGCAGGATCGAACATTTACTATATCTGGTACGGCAATTGGGGGACCAACACCGCGAAAACGATTCTGCCTTCGGTGGCAAACGGCATTGGCGGGACGCCATACTTCAACACCAACACGACTTATTACAATGCGGCCGCTATTCATGTAAAGAATGCGGCGCACCTCGTCGCCCAATACACGTGGACCACAACGGCCTATGGCACGGCGCTGACTGACTCTCTCGTCCAGACTATCGTTTCCGCGACGATCAATGGAGGTCATCTCGCATACGATCCTAACGGTATCTATTTCGTTCTCACGTCGCCCGAAGTGACTGAGGGCGCCGGCACTGCGGTAGCGTTTTGCAAGACTTACTGCGGATGGCACACGCATTTCTCGCTGAACAATCTGGCCACAGCCGACGTAAAGTACTCGTTTGTCGGGAATGCTTCCACCCAATGCCCGTCTACTTGTATGGCACAGGTCACGTCAAGCCCCAACAACAATCCCGGCGCTGACGGTATGGCTAACGTCCTCGTGCATGAACTCGACGAGGCGACCAACGATCCTGATTTGAACGCTTGGTACGACTGCAATGGCAATGAGAGCGCCGACAAATGCGCATGGCAATTCGGCACAGAGTTGACCGCCTCCAACAAATCCAAATACAACTTGACACTGTTGAACGGGCTGCAAGTACTGATTCAGGAGAATTGGATCAATGCCTCGGGCGGGAAGTGCGCGCTGTCGTATTGATTCGGTGTAAACGGACGCCGCCGAGCTGAGGTCGGGTGAGTTCGGCGAACTTAGTTTCGGGCCGTCGACAACGTCTCTATCCTGCAGATGCATGATTCTATAGCCGAAGGCAGCAGTCTGCGCAGGGTTTTGATACCGTCAGTGGATTTCGCGAATCGAGATTTCCCGAAGGTTCGTCGGCCACCAGAATCGCTCGCGCGATCGGCACCAACTGCTGTTGCCCGCCTGACGTCCCGAAAAGGCTGGTAATCGAGCCCCAACCGCGATGGAACGGCTACGCAGTACTTTTTCAGCAGCCCGCCTAAGAGAGCTTTCTTTTCCGGGAAATCAGCGCGAGGCCTGCGATTGTGAGCGCCGCCAGACCAAACGTCGCCGGCTCGGGAGTTGCGTTCGAAATATTCAAAGCCTCAACCTTGAAGGTGTCATCGGTAGTGCCGGTATTAAACGAAGCAGCGACCAGAAGATACAGTACGTCCGAGCCGGAAACGGTATCCGTTATCGTGCTGTAAGTGCCGCCGACGTTTCCGGCGCAACTGGGCTGAGCTCCGCCAACCACACAGGGGACGTTCTTCTGGGAGCTGAAACTGGAAAGAAGTGAACCAACGGTTGTAGTCGATGGCGTCGTTGTCCCCGTCCAATACGACATGTCCATCGAAGTCCACTGGTAATCGAGCAGAGTGATCGACTTTAGATCGACCGGCACGTTGAACCTAAACAGCATGAATTCGTAGGCGCCATTCGTGTTGTCGATCTGATGCTGCGGGCTGCCGCAGCCGACGCCTTCCTTGACTGCCGCAAAGCGCCAGACCATAGCCGCTGTAAAGATCGGTAGCCCCTGCCACGAGAGCCGTGCTGCCCAGCGCCGCACCGGTCGGAATAACGGTCGCGTTGGTATTGAAAGAAGTCACCTTCACGTTCGTTAAGCCGGGATTGAGTTCGTATTGGGCGGTAAGGTAAGCGTGTCGCCAAAAGCACGATTGGCTCCCTGGGCGCTGACGAACCACGTTAGCCCACAAACAGCGAGATGGTACTTACCGGGTTTCAAAAATTGAGAGCCCCAGTTCCCACGCAATAACCGATAGATTTTGCGGAAATTAAAGGGAAATACTCCTCATTTTCCCTCGTCGACAACTTCTCCGTCCCGCATATGCATGATTCGATGGCCGAAAGCAGCGGCCTCTGCATTATGCGTAATCATCAGAATTGTCTGATGCAGAGTTTCGTTCAAATCCCGCAGGATTCTCAATACCGCCAGTGAATTTCGCGAATCGAGATTTCCCGTAGGTTCATCGGCCAGCAGAATCGTGGGCTTCGTAGCAAGTGCCCGTGCGATCGCCACCCGCTGCTGTTCCCCGCCAGACATCTCGAAAGGCTTATGATCGAGACGCGAAGTGATCCCGAGCAACTCCAGGATATTCCGAAAAGGAGCATCGAATTCATTGATGGGAAGGCCCGCTATATATAACGCAGTTCGGATATTGTCTCGCGCGGTGAGGTTCGGCAGCAGGTTGAACTTCTGAAAAACGAAGCTGACAAACTTTCGTCGGAGCTCCGTCCTGCCACTGTCGCCCACCGCGGAAACGTTCTTTCCCGCAACGATGACCTCGCCCGCTGAAGGCGGCGTCAACCCGCCTATGATGTGGAACAACGTCGACTTACCCGAGCCGGAAGGCCCCACGATAGAGAGAAATTCTCCCCGCGGCACTTCCAGATCCACGCCGCGCAGCGCTTCCACGTAGACCTTACCGGTCTGGTAGACCTTCCGCACGCCGCGCGCGCTGATAATTGATCCGGTATCACTCATACGCGAGAGCCTCGATCGGATCCTGCCGGACTGCCAGCATGCCCGGGTAAAGCGAGCCAAGCAGCGCGCCACCGACTGCTATCAGGCCGGCCCTCGGCCACCAGAGAGGCACAATTGCCTGCGGCAGCGAAGCCCCCATCAGCGTGTTCATGACTGCCCGGCTCGCGAAACTCAGGCCAATACCAACGATCGTCCCCCCCAAACCAAGCGCCAGCGCCTCAGCCAGAATAATCCCCATGACAAACACTTTGGAGGCTCCCAGCGATTTCAAAATGCCGATTTCGCGCGTGCGCTGCAGCACCGCCATATACATCGAAAGCGACACCACCGCGAAACCGATGAGCACCCCGATCCACAGCACTGCGTCCGTAAAACCTTTGAGAAGTGGAATGTTGTCAACGGTATACGCCGCTTCGAGGTCCCTGATGGAATAGACCGGGTAGTCGTACTTCATGCGCAGGTATTCCATCACCATCTGCGTATTGCGGGGATCGTCCAGCCGGATGTAAATCTGGCTGACCTTGTTGCTGGAACCCATGAGGTCCTGGAGCACCGGAAGCTGCACCATCAGGTGCGCCATCTTGCCCGGTTCCACTACTCCCACCACATTCCAGTCGCGGTTCAGCACGTTGATTTTCTGCCCCGCGTGCACCTGCCGCTGATCGGCATAATACTGATCGAGCAGCATATCGTCCGGGCCGCGCAACCCATGGCCTTCCAGAAACACGAAGGGCCCGCTCAGGTGCTCGAACGAAGCCTCGTCGATTCCCGTCACCGTGTCGAACGCCCCGCTGACCAGCTGATTTGCCACGCCGGTGGTCGCCGCCACGTGCGGTTCTTTCGCGAGCTGCTGTACAAATGCGGCGGGTATAGCAGCACCGCTGAACGAACTCATCAGCGAAGTATTTTTGGGCCGGAACAGAATGTCGAACCCGACGCCCTCCGCTCGCTTCTTCGAACCTTCCAGGAACCCCTGCGTCATCCCGACCAATGTAAGGATCAACGTTACCGGGACCGCTATCAGCAGGATGCTCAACAGCGTCCGGAGTACACGGAACCGAATATTTTCGAGGACCAGCTTCAGCAGCACGTTATTTCGAATCTCCGACAGTCCGCAACTGATACCCCTCGGGCTGGTTCAGGACGAAATCTGTCTCCGGCAGGGTGACGTTCATCTGCATCTCCACGACCTCGAGCGTCACGCCATATCCATCTTTATCGCGATTGATATCGATATGAGCGGGGAACTGGACGCCGCCGTAGGACTGCCACTTTGAATATCTTGTGTCGCTGATCTGGGAGCCGGCGTCATCGTAAACGATCTGCCGGACGATCGTCAGATCGATGCGGTCGAACCACACGGCGCGCGAGAAGCCCATAAACTCCCCATTGGGACCGATGCGGGTGAAGAAGATGATGTAAAGGGCGTTATCTTCGTCAGTGGCGTCGATCAGGCCAGCCCCTTCTTTCGCGGGATCCCACGGCAGGATCAGCATCGACGAGAGAAAGGCTTCCGGCCGCAGGTTCTCCAGTTTGTTCTTGGAGGTGGCCGGGGCGGAGTTGAGGCCCTCGAAAAACAGACTCTTCGGTGGCAGGGAAACTTTGAACGTGTTGCCATCCGAAACCATGTCGAAAGCAGTGGTCCGCACGAGCGGGGCCTGGCCCAGGATGCGAATTTCCGACGGCTTACGGAAGTAGATGTGGGCCCGAACGTCTTTGATTTCAGTGATGGAGCTCGTATAGACACTGCCGATGGACGGTGTCATATCGACTGTGGCCTGAAATGAATTGATGGCATTATAAAGGGTGGCAATCCGCGCCGCCAACTCGTCCCGCGTGGCGTTGAGAAGGGTGGGGGCAGTGGCGGCGCTCACTTTCTTGTTGTGCCGGAGAATGACCCGTTTTGTGTAAAGACACGAACTTGACGTGAGGCCCAGAATGATCGCGAGAGCCACCGGGACGTGCCGGCGCGTTTTGGGCATCGTTTCATTGTAGGATGCGGACGAAGTGGGCGTGGGTTCTGCGAAGTGTGTTCACTAGCCTTTCCCTGCTGTCAGCAATCGAGATAATAGAAAGCATGTCGCCCGCTCCGGACTGCCTGGAAGTTTTACCGGACTCCTCCCGCGACTCGGAAATATGTATTCGCTGCGGATTCTGCTGTGACGGAACATTGTTCAATTACGGGGCTGCGGGGCTCACCGAAACCGCCGAGACTTTGATTAACATCGGCGTAAGTCCTCTCACCGATGATCATGGATCAGTGCGCGGCTTTCGTCAGCCTTGTCCGCATTTTGCTGAGAAGTGCTCGATATACTCATCGCCGCGGCCTTCCGTATGCGGAGCCTTTCGATGCCGGTTGTTAAGGCTGGTCGACAAGGGAAAGTACACTGCGGATCAGGCGCAGCAGATCGTCGCAGATACCAGGAGCTTGCGGGAAGTCGTATTACCGGAATTGGACAGGCTGGAAGAGGCGGTGGGTGGGGTCAACAGTCTGCGGAACGAACAGAGTCTCCTCGGACGAATCACCGAACTTCTTCCCTCGCTTATCCGCGGCGCGGGGGCGGAGTTCGGGCAAGAGCCCGGAAGAAGTGCGAAAGCGGCCATGACTCTGTTTCTGAATCTACGCCGATATTTCGTTCGCCTTCGGCAATAGATGGAAACCGCCTGTCAAGTCATTTGACCAGGTAACCGAAAAGAGATCGTTGGGTCATTTGAAAAAGTAACCGAACGCGCCAGACGTTTTTGTTCTCCTTTACAGTGATCTTGTCTGCCGGGGGTCGCGCCCTGGCGGA
>ODAK010006792.1_pt1 | contig 11507 bp, 12 predicted proteins | sample 1539591 | NCBI WGS metagenome assembly ODAK01 (sample SAMEA3539303, study PRJEB22396) | soil metagenome | biome: tundra; feature: field; material: soil | place: USA | collected 2010-05 | depth 0.15 m | reverse complement strand
CCGACGCCGCCCCCGACCCGGATCGTCGCCCGTCGGTGAATCGAAGAATTGAACCAGTAATGCTACCGTCTTTCGGACGAGGCAGAGTCGAACAGCGACAGTTGCTCGTATTTTCGCGGACCCGAGGTCGCCGGCTGGATGACTTCCGGTCCCTCGAAACGCCCATTGTTGCCTATGGGATTCGACGGATAGTAGTCGAGTTTCCGCGTCTGACTGCGGGCTATCTCTTCGGTCAGAATCGGGCTCGAATCCAGGGCGCTGTCCAGCCAGGCGCCGTAGTGGTCGGGGGATAGAATAAGCGGCATTCGATCGTGAATCTCGGCAGCGCCGGCGCTGGAATCGGTCGTGATGATCGAGTAGGAATCAATGACTTCGCCAACCGGCGAATGGTACGTGGACCACAGTCCGGCGAAGGCGAACAACGGATCCGCCAACCGGAAGTGGTACGCCTGCTTGTTGCGTCTCTCACCCTTGAATTCTCGCCATCCCGACGCGGGCACCATGCATCGCTTGGAACGCAAAGCCGTGCGAAAGAAGGGCCTTCTATGAAGGTCCTCAACTCGCGCGTTGAACGAGCTCGGTAGCTTTTCAAATGGTTGCGACCAATCCTCGGGAATGAACCACCAGCGCGCCAGTCGAGCTTCGCGAGAGCCTGCTTCCGAACGGACGATGATGGGCTGCTCGGTGCCACCGCGAAAATTGGGCGTGATGTTGTACGTTGGCCGCCAGTCCCGGAAGAAATCCACGACTTCCACCCCGAGCTTATCGCAAACCTCGACGAATCCGAGGGCGATGCTGTAGCGGCCGCACATCACCCAAGCTTGGACGACGGTTCCCGTCGGGTCAATCGCCCCGCTGAGGCTCCGCTTGCGGCTTCCTCTGCCGCTTGTCTTTCGCCAAGCGTTGTCCTACAAGACTCAGGTCAAGGTTCGTTGCGGCGATTGGAGAAATGCCCATGAGATTCATGCGTCCTTTCATGATGATGGTTTTGCTTGGCCTGTCGCTCGGCGGATTCTCGGCGTGTTCCTCGGCCCTGCTGATGAGCACACCGGTGTCGAAGACCGCAGACGGATGGGGCGTTACGCTTAGCCAGGTTCGGGAGGGGCCTAGCGATTACGTGGGTGAAGGAGGAGTCCTCGTCACGGCCGACATCGGAGAAAAGCTCATTTGGACCCTTGTCACCGTACGAAACGAGAGTGGCGAGGAGCAGACCTTTTCGTACGAGGCCTGCGTACTCGAGGGAAAGGGCATGGCTCGCCGGCCCCGGGTTGTCGATCGACACGAAGAGATCAATGCGGCCGCCGACCGAGCCGAAGCCATCCCGCCAGGGCAGGAACGCACACGACAGCTGATCTATGCCTTCCCGGAGGACCAGCGCCCGGTCCGAATGAAATGCGAGAACATCGTGCTTCCGGTCCGTGGGCCGCGCTGAAACTGTCCCGCTACCCCTGCTTCTGCAGGTACACATGCGCGGCAGCTCGCTGACCAGGCACGTGCTTCGTGCACGCGTAGCCGAGCGCCTTCAAATCGAGACCGCCCAGCAAGTGCTCGCCCTGTCCGAGAACCACAGGCGAGAGGGAAAGTTGGAGCTCGTCGAGCAAGCGAGCCTGAAGATACTGCCGAATCGTTGCGACACCGCCCCCCAGCCGCACATCCTTTCCCCCGGCAGCTGCTTTCGCTTGTGCCAGTGCGGATTCAATTCCCTCGGTGACAAACCGGAACTCCGTGCCGCCCTTCATCGCGATGGGAGCCCGTGGATAGTGGGTGAGCACGAAGACCGGCACATGATAGGGCGGCTCGTCGCCCCACCAGCCGCGCCAGCTCTCGTCAGGCCAGGGACCACGCACGGGACCGAACATGTTACGTCCGAGGATCCAGGCTCCGATGTTTTCGAATCCCCGGGCGGAGACGTCGTTGTCGATGCCGGTTTCGCCTTCGCCGGCTCCGTGCATCTGCTTGAAGACGCTGGTGTGAAAGAACCAGTCGAAAGCCTCAGGGCCACCTACGCCTAGCGGATGCTCCAGATCTTGGTTCACGCCGGCGCTGAAGCCGTCAATCGAAACTGAAAACGTACGAACGAGTAATCGCGACAAAAGGCCACCTCCACGATTGCTTCGATGCAGGAAGTGGCCATGCGGAGCATGTGCGTCCGCATCAATTCATCGAGGCTCGACCGCGCGTCCTCGTCCGCTTCATTCCCCAGCCAGCTATTTCTTGCCGCCGTCTTTGCCGCTGCTCTTGATCTCTTCCAGCCAGGCGGTGATCTTCTTCTCGCGTTTGTCCATTTCAGCGCGCACTTCAGCCAGCGGTTTCGTCTGCCCTTCGAAGAAGGCCAAGATCGCCTCCGGATAGTCGTTCGCCAGAAGGTTCAGGACGACATCGTGATCGGTGCCGATGGCCGAGCTACCACCTTTGGGATCCATGGCGCGCAAGACCGCGGCTTGGCTTTCGATGGCCTTCCGATGTGAAGTCGCCACCTTCTTGAGTTGATCCGCGGCGTCGATCTTGCCATTCAGCCCCTCAGCCGCTTGGTCGAGCGCCTCGCGCGTTTTCTTCTCGAAGGCAAGCAGCGCCAGATGCTTGGGCAACTTGCTCTTGTCGAATTTGATGAGGCGCGATTTCTCCTCGGCGGCGAGCTGAGCCGCAAGCTTCTCGTCGGCCTCTTTCTTCGCTTTCCAAATCGCGTAGCGTTCCATCATGCCCGGACGAGCATCCGCAGCTGCACCGGCGTCCACGGTTTGCTTCGCTACCGGCGGCGTGGACGGGGTGGATGCGGTTGGCGCCGACGGTGCCTTGACCTGTGGTGTTTCCTCCTTGCAGGCAGTAACAAACATCGCCGCGGCCGCAAGAAAGAGGCAAATTCGCTTCATCGTGTCCTCCTAGGACGCAAGGTTGGGTGCCGAGTGGACCAACTGCGAACCACGGCCCACGTCGCTGATTGTCGAGGCGGAAGCGCCCGGAGTCAACCCAGATACGAGGCTGGCCCGACGCGCGCAGATAGATTGGGCGTCAAGTTTCTGGCAAGCGTACCGATAGCAAGAGGGAGAGTCCTAGATGCCTTTGCCTAATCTCCAGGATGCGGCACCAGCGGTATCGCCTGAGCTTGCGGCGGACGCGGTCCCGCCAGCAACACCCGAACATTCTGAGGCATTTGTCCGTTTTTTCGGCAAAGAGGACAAGAGCAATCCTACTTTTGCCGAGCTATTTTCGATTGCTGCACGGCTGGCGCCCCGAACCGGAAAGGCCCCATCTGCCATTGCTATGGCTCCGGCGAAGCCACTGCCGGCACGCAATCCACTTGGCCCGCCCATCAGTCCCGAGACGATCGTGGCGCGGGTCGGCACGTTGGCTTCGCTTCCCAATATCTATTTCCAAGTCGACAAAGCCATCAACCACCCCTCCAGCTCGACGTCGCGGATTGGCACGATTCTAAGCTACGACCAGGCCTTGTGCGCACGCCTGCTTCGCATCGCCAACAGCGCGTTTTACGGCTTCTCCCGCCGCATTGATGGTATCGAAGACGCCGTTCGCATCATCGGCACGCGCCAGTTGCACGACCTGGTATTGGCCACGGTGGTGCTGTCGCAGTTCAAGGGCATCGACTCGAAACTGGTCAGCATGCGTTCGTTCTGGCGACACAGCCTGGCCTCTAGTATAGCTTCGCGCTGCCTTGCGCGTCTGCACCGGGAAAGCAACATCGAGCGTTTTTTCGTGGCGGGCCTTCTACACGACATCGGCAGCCTCGCCATGTATCAGCTGCTGCCCGAGCGTGCTCAGCTCGCCCTCGAACGACACGAAAGCGGCGACAAGCCGCTCGAGGAAACGGAGCGCGCCGTGTTTGGCTGCGACCATGCTGCTGTCGGCGCGGCGCTGATGACCTCCTGGACGCTGCCGGCGTTCTTCCGCGACGCCATCGCGAACCATCACTCGGCTGGTCCGCGTGGCCACACACCCGCCACAGCCATCGTGCACATCGCCGACGTCCTGGTTCAGACGCTCGATCTCGGCTCCAACGGCGAGCAACGCCTCTCGCGTCTCAGCCCCGACGTCCGCGAGCGCGCCGGCCTTCCCGCGGGAACCTTGACGGTCGTCGCCGACGAAGTGATAGCAACGTTGGCGGACATCGAACGCGCCTTCCTCGGCGATTTGACCGATTAGCTCAGGAGAGCGCGCACGGCGGCGATCACCCGGCCTGCGTCTTCGTCGGTCAGCTTGGGCATGAGCGGAAGCGAGACGGTGCTCTGGCCGATGGCGAACGCGGTCGGGAACTGTTCGGGACGGAAGTTCCAGCGGTCGCGGTAATAGGGATGAACGTGCAAAGCCCGGTAGTGCACGCCGGTGCCGATTTGGCGACGGTGCATCTCGGCCATGAAAGCGTCGCGCGACAGAGGCCCCTTGGCGTCGAGCAGAATCGTATAGAGGTGACGAGCGTGCAGGGTGTCCGGCGCAGGTGCCGCGGGCGTGGTCAGCGGCAAGCCGGCAAACGCCTGGTCGTAGCGATGCCACAGCTCTTCCCGCCGCTTGAGCCACCCGCCGAGCTTGGGCAGTTGAGACAGGCCAAGACTCGCGGCGATATCGGTCAGGTTGTATTTGAAGCCGGGCCACACGACGTCGTAGTGCCTGTAGCCAGCGTCGGAAAAGCGATTCCAGGCATCGGCCGAAAGCCCATGCAAACCGAGGACGCGAATTTTCTCAGCCAAGGCGGCGTCGTTCGTCGTCACCATTCCGCCCTCGCCGGTAGTCATGTTCTTGGTGACGTAAAAGCTGAAGCACGTCAGGTGACCGATCGAGCCAATCTTGCGTCCGTGATAACGACTTTCGATGGCATGCGCGGCGTCTTCGATGACGAGCAAGTTGTGGCGCCGGGCAATGGCCGTGATGGCATCCATGTCGGCCGGTCGGCCGGCAAAGTGAACCGGTACGATGGCTTTGGTCCGCGACGTGATTGCCGCCTCGATGGCCGCCGGATCGATGTTCATGCTTTCGCGCTGGCAGTCCGCGAAGACCGGCGTGGCGCCCGTGTGCAGGATGGCGTTCGCGGTCGCACAGAAAGTCATCGGTGTCGTGATGACCTCGTCTCCAGCGCCCACGCCCGAGGCCACCATGGCCAAGTGCAAGGCGGCCGTGCAGGACGAGGTGGCGAGCGCGTGTTTCGCCTCAACATAGCGAGCGAACTCGGCCTCGAACTCGTGCACGCGAGGCCCCGTGCCGATCCAGCACGTTTCCATGGTTTGCGCGACCGCAGCGATGGCCTCCCTGTCGATGGTTGGGCTACCGAACACGATGTAGGGTGGCTGGCTCATGCGCAATCCCCGTCACCGCGATTACCAGGTACGCGTGCGAAGTCAAGATTCGGCGACGAGATTGCCAAAGCGCACACGGCGCGCATACTAGTGCCCTCGAAAAGCCCCGTGACCAGCACCTTCGCCGAAATAGTCCTCTATCTTTCGATCCCGCTCATGGTGGGGGCTTTTTTCGTCTTGCGTCCGGTCGTGGCCGTGATGGCGGTCGCGCTCGGCGCCGAGATGTTCCTGCCGGAAGGCCCGGTGCTTAAGTTGCCGCTGACACCAGGCTTCGACAAGCACACGCTACCCTATTTGTGTATCTTGATTGCGTGCTTGATACGCAGTCCGGGACGGGTGACGAAACCGCCCAAAGAGAAGTGGATCTCGGTCCTCGCGCTTCTATTGATTGTGGGCGGCGTTGCGACCGCGCTAACCAACTCCGACGGCTTGGTGCTCGGTAATTCGGGACAAGTCTACGTTGCTGGCTTGACCATCAAAGACGGCTTTTACATGGGCCTCTCCAACTTTACGGAGACGTTCCTTCCCTTCTATGTGGGCTACGCACTTTTTCGTAAGCACGAAGAAATGGAAACCCTCCTGTCGGGGTTGGCGGTGGCAGGCCTCGTGTACATTCCTTTCGCACTCGTCGAGCTTCGCCTGAGCCCCCAATGGCACCGCTGGGTCTACGGCTATGCTCAACACGCGGATTTCAATCAAGCCATTCGCTGGGGCGGCTACAGGCCGATGATCTTCATGCCGCATGGTCTCGCCGTCGGGCGGTTCTTTGCCGCCGCAACATTCGCCCTGATCGTCTTGGCAAAGACGAGGCGGATTCTGTTCGGCCTCTCGACGAAATTGCTCGGCTGGACGCAATTCATTGTTCTAGTCGCTTGCAAGAGCACGGGCGCGATTCTATCCGCCTTCGTCGGCGCCCCTCTGTTGGCGTTGGCCAAACCCAAGCGTCAATTGCTGATTGCCGCCATTTTGGCGTGGGCGACGTTGCTGTATCCCTTACTGCGACTGTCCGCGGTTTTCCCCGTCACTACCTTCGTTGACGCTGCAGGCGCCATGCAGGCCGAGCGGGGCGGCTCGCTTGCGTTTCGCTTTCTCAACGAGGACCAAGTCTTGACGCATACGCGCGACCGCATCGTCTTCGGCTGGGGCGAATACGGCCGCAACATGATCCACGATTGGGAAGGGAAGAACGACTCCGTCCTCGACGGCTATTGGCTCATTCGCATGAGCGTCAGCGGCTTAGTCGGGTTCCTTACGGCGTTCGCTCCGTTGCTAATTCCCGTCTTCCTTGCGCACCGACGGCTGCGGACGCTACCGAAAGGTCGCGAGCAATGGGTCGTTGCCGGAGTCGCGTTCACCGTGTCCATTCTTGCCCTCGACCTCATCCCCAACGGGCTTTGGGGTTGCTATCCGTTTCTCCTGGCTGGCGCGCTGACGCGACGGCTGCGTGAAGCCAAGGCCGAACAGCAAGAGCGCCTGGCGCTGCAGCCGTAGTCCGCGCCGAGCAAAGCTCGGCGGCTCCCCACGCGCACGGAAGCCTCGCAAAAATTACCGTCGGTCGAAGATCGGCGCTAGGTTGGCTCGATGAAGCTTCGGGTTCTCTACCACGGCAATTGTTTCGACGGGTCGGCGTCGGCGGGGCTCTTCGCGCGTTTCTTTCGCGAGCATCTCTCGCCGGGCGAGGCCCATGTCTCTTACACGCCCATGCAGCACCAGGGCGATGCCCAACCTATTGCCGGCCCGTTGCTGGACGGCGACGTGAACGCTTGCGTTGACTTTCGCTACAGTCAAGACCCGCGTTTGCATTGGTGGTTCGACCACCACGTGTCCGCATTCCAGCTGCCGGGTGATGAGGCCCACTTCCATGCCGACCAGAGTGGCCAAAAGTTCTACGACCCTGCCGCCAAAAGCTGCACGAACTTCCTGGCCAAGACGCTCGCCACGCGTTTCGGGTTCGATACGACCCGCTTTTCCGATCTTCTCTACTGGGCAGAAATGATTGATGGGGCGCTTTTCCCGTCGGCGGCGATGGCCGTTGAGCTGCGCGAGCCAGCGCTACGGCTCATGACGTGGGTCGAGAACAATCGCGAGCGCGAGCTTGCCGCAAGGTTCATCGACGATCTCGTGGCTCGTCCGCTGGCTGACATCGCGGGCGAGGCATACGTCGCCACCGCGCTCGGGCCGCTGCTGGCCCGTCACGAGAAAAACATCGAAGCCATGCGACGACTTTCCAAGCTCGACCGTGGCGTCGCCGTCACCGACCTCACCGCCGAAGGTACTTCGGCCATCAACAAATTCATCGTCTACTACCTTCATCCCGACGCTCGCTACGCCGTCACGCTGCTGGCAACGCCCGAGCGCTACAAGATCTCGGTCGGTTCGAATCCGTGGCCCAAGGCACCGCGCACCCACGACATCGCCAAGCTGTGCGAAAAGTACGGCGGCGGTGGACACCCTGTCGTGGGAGCCATCTCTTTGCCCAAAACGGACATCGTGGCAGCGCGAAAAGTCGCTGCCGAAGTGACGGCCTTCCTGCAGACGCCGTGACACCAGCGGCCCAAGCGAGCTCTATACGCTCGGCATTTCGATCGTGCGGCGGTTCGCACGCCGCTCGCCCCGGATGGCCACCTTCGCCATACGACGCCGCAACTGAGCCGCCGAAACGGATCGACCGGGCAGAGCATCCTGTTCTGCGTGGTCTTCCGCAAAACCGCCGGGCAATGTCCCTAGCTCGAAGATCGTGACTTCTCTTTTGCCGCGCTCGCCGATACGCAACGGCATCACGGCCGCACCGATACCAGCGCCAACGTAGACCGCGCCGGCGTTGCCGCCGCCTTCGCGGGATCCGTAAAGACCGTGCAGGTACTTGTGCCCTCCGATTTTTCCGAGGGTGATTTCGTTGAGCCGCGCCAGCGTGATCTGCCCGCCGTGCGTGTGCCCCGAAAGCACGAGCGGAATACCATGGCGCCACAGCAGATCTGCCTCCTCAGCGATATGCGATAGCGCCAGCGTCGGCAAATCCGGGCGCAACCCGGCGACGGCCTTGTCCCGTCGGGCGTGCCCCGTGTACGCGTCATCGAGCCCGACAATCTGAAGGCGCTGCCCGCGTACCGTGAAGATCGTGTTTTGGTTGCGCAGGATCTCGACGCCAGCCCGACGCAGGGCCAAGCACACTTCCTCGGCGCCGGCCCAGTAGTCGTGGTTGCCAAGCACGGCGACAACGGGCGCCGAAAAACCGCTCATTAGGTGCGTGAGTTGGTCCAGATAGAGCTGGCTGTGACAGACAAAATCACCTGTCACGAGCACCAGATCCGGGCTTTGCGCATTCACCAGAGCCCGCGCCTCTCGCTGGATCGCAAACGGCGTTACACGGCCAACGTGCAGATCCGTTAGGTGGGCCACGCGCATGGGCGCCATCGTCCGCGCATACTTGGCTGGACCCGCAAAGCGGCGAACCACCACCTTGCCCTGCCGCCCCATCGGAGCGGCTTTTTCCGATCTCGCCCAACTTCGACTCCACGAGAACGGCGGGAACAACATCTTCCTAAAGTGTAACCACCGCTTCCCCCTTGTCCAGATGAGGCGGTCACGAAAGACGACAAACGGGCGACTTAGTCACATGACTGGTCAATTGCTCAAGGTATTTCGCGGATCTGCCGATATGGAAATCAGAAGCTGGCATCAATGCCGGCGGGCGTGGTCGCGCCGCTGTCAATGCCTGTCTGCGCCGGCACACCACCGTCCACGGCTGCCGTGGCCGTGGGCTGCTTGCAATCGGCAGGAACCGTCGAGCACGAGTTGTTGATGCCGCAGGCGACGCCCACCTCGGCCATGCGTGATGCAAATAGACTCGACGTGACGTAGGGACAACCGGTGGGCCAGGGAATGTCGGATTGGCAGAGGGCGATGACGTCGTTCGTGCTGAGGTTCTGCGAGACCGACTGACAGATGTCGTTCACGCACGTGTACCTGTAGTCGACGGCCGAGATGGTCGCGTTCCAAGGTGTGCAGTCCGCGTCCGCTGTACAAGCCACAGGATGGGTAGGTTCTCCCGAGTTAAATTCCACCGCCGAGCCGGAAACGATGTTCATCGTGTGGATCATGAGAACGCGGCTCCACAGGATCACGAACGAGTCGGTACCGTAGCCAACCGAGCACGAATAGGGCAGAAGCGTCGGCTCCTTCGCCGTCAGAGCGCACAGCGAGCTAGAGCACGAGACTGCGAACGCATTGCCTAGCGTATCGGTCACGACGAGCGAGCCTGGTATGGGCGACGAGGGATCGCTGGAGCAGCCCAGCGCCAATAGCGCCACGGACAAAAGAAGGGTCTTCATGATTCGAGCCATCATTCCTGTCTATCAAAGGAAGCTTCTGACCGCTGCAATAAAGTCGTTCGGGTTCTCCAGATTGCTTAGGTGACCGGCGGCCGCGATTTCCACCAAACGCGATCCAGGGATCGCCGACGCCATGGCGGCCATTTCCGCAGGTGGCGAGATTTTGTCTTCCTTACCGACGAGTAACAGCGTTGGGCAAGCGATGGCAGAAAGCTCGCCTTGGCGATCCGGGCGGTCCCGCAAGGCGCAGATCCCTGCTTTGACGCCTGCGGCCCGTTGCTCATTACCGATGCTGCGCACCTTGGCTCGCACGGCCTCGCTGGCGTCGGCAGAAAGCAAGGCAACCAACTGCCGCTCGACCAGCGGCGACACTCCTTGCGCGTCCACCAGTGCAAGCGCAGCGGCGCGTCCAGCCCGCGTCGCCTCCGAATCGGCGGCCGCGCGGGTGTCCGCCAAGATCAGGCGTTCCAGCCGCTCCTTGTGACGAGCGGCGAACGCCAACGACACGTAGCCGCCCATGGACAAACCACCGACGGTGGCGCGTTCGACACTCAGCTCGTCGAGAAGCGACGCTACGTCGTCGGCCATGTCGGCGATGGAGCCGTCGGCCAGATCGGAGGCCCCGAAGCCGCGCATGTCCGGCGCGATGACTCGGCAGCGCAGCGCCAGCGCCGGCCCGGTCGCCGCCCACATGCGGCGATCGAGCGGAAAGGCATGCACGAGCACGAGCGCCGGCCCGCTTCCGTACGAGTCGTACGCCAACTTCCGGTTTCCAATGCGCGCGTCCATGGCCCAACGTTAGCACGGCGTCGACACGGCAAAGAGCGTGCGAAACGTTACGAAACTTGCGTCTTGCGGCCGGGAGCCGGACGATCTATTTCGTGGGTCCCTCCGTCGACGCGGCCGTTCAGCAATTTCTCGACCATTTGCGAGTCGAGCGCGAGCTGTCGGTAGCGACCCTCGGGGCCTATGGACATGATCTGGCGGCCCTGGCGGGCTTTCTGGCCGGCCGAGGCATCGACGACGTACGCGCCATCCGACCCGTGGACGTGCTCGACTACTTGGCGGCGCTGACTGCGAAGAAGATCTCAGCGCGCTCGCAAGCGCGGGCCCTCGTGGCGCAGCGCCAGTTCTTCAGGTTCCTGCGCGCCGAGCGCATTTGTGACACCAATCCCACCGAAGAAATCGATCTGCCGCGCTTTGGCCGCAAGCTGCCCGCATTCCTTAACCTGGACGAGGTCGACCGCCTGCTGGCCGCTCCCGGACGCAGCACACCGCGCGGACTGCGCGACAGCGCCATGCTGGAAACGCTGTATGCCGCCGGCCTGCGGGTTTCGGAATTGGTCAAGCTGCGCCTGGGCGACATCAACCTGGACGCAGGCTATGTAGTTGCCTTCGGCAAGGGGAAAAAGCAGCGCATCGTCCCGCTCGGTGACGCCGCGATCGCTACTCTGCGGAGCTACATCGAATCTGCCCGCTCGCTCTTTCTGAAAAGCTCGTCGCGCCCAAGCGAAAATGCGATCTTTTTGACCCGCCTCGGGCGCGGCATGACTCGTCAGGCATTCTGGAAAATTCTCACCGCTCACGCCCGCGCCGCTGGCATCACCAAGGTCATTTCGCCGCACAAGCTACGCCATTCCTTCGCCACCCACCTCGTCGAGCGCGGCGCCGACTTGCGCTCGGTTCAAACCATGCTGGGCCACGCCGACATCGGCACCACGGAAATCTATACTCACCTCTCCCGCGCCCATCTACGCAGCGTCTACGACAAATTCCACCCACGGGCGTAGCCTCGGCCGCCCCTCACCCGCCACGCTGCGCGTGGCGCCCTCTCCCCGCTGCGCGGCTCATGAGATCGGACGAGCACACGTCT
>ODAK010006791.1_pt1 | contig 11508 bp, 11 predicted proteins | sample 1539591 | NCBI WGS metagenome assembly ODAK01 (sample SAMEA3539303, study PRJEB22396) | soil metagenome | biome: tundra; feature: field; material: soil | place: USA | collected 2010-05 | depth 0.15 m | reverse complement strand
GATCGCGCAAACCACCGTTTGGGGGTGGGGCGGGACCAAGACGATCGCCCTGTTGGCAATCGGCCTGGTGTTCTCGTCGCTGTGGATAGCGGTCGAGGTCCGCAGCCGCGAGCCGCTGGTCGACATGACGATGATGCGAATCCGAGGCGTTTGGACGACCAACCTGGCTGCGTTCCTGCTCGGCGCGGGCATGTACGCGTCGTTCGTCGTAATCCCGCAGTTCGCGCAGCTACCGAAGCGCACCGGCTTCGGCTTCGGCGCGTCGATCGTCGTCGCGAGCCTGTATCTGCTGCCGTCGGCGCTCTTGATGGGACTGCTCGGCACGGCGGCCGGTCGCGTCTCCAGACGGTTCGGGTCGAAGCTCGCGCTCGTCGCCGGCGCCACCGTCTCGGCAAGCGCATTCGCGTTCGCGGCGCTCGCCCACAGCCACCCCTACGACCTCTTGATCACCTCGTCGCTGCTCGGGATCGGTGTCGGCCTGGCCTTCGCCGCGCTCGGAAACCTGATCGTGCAGGCCGTGCCACCGACCCAGACCGGCGTCGCGAGCGGGATGAACACGGTGATGCGCACGCTCGGCGGCGCGCTCGGCGGCCAGCTCTCAGCGACGTTCATCGCCGGCAACGTCGCCCACCGACTCCCGACGGTCACCGGCTTCACCGACACCTACTTGATGGCGACGGTGTTCCTGGTTGTGTGCGTGATGGCCGGCCTCCTGATCCCCGGTCGGCAGACGGCGACCAGGTCGTCCCCCATCGAGGGGCAGCTCGCGCCAGAGGCAGGCTGACGGCGACCGTCAACCGCCGGCGTCGTGCGGGCTACGTGTAGCTGTCCGGCGCGTGCGTGAGCGCCGCCCAGTTCTCGGGGTCATGACCGTGAATGATCAGCGGCTCGATCTGATCCGCCAGTCGGCGCAGCAGCTCGAGCGATTGCGCCGCTTCCTCGCGTGAGAAGAGCGCGCGTGGATGCGCTCGTCCTTCCCATTGAGCGCGATTGTCCGCGGCGTCTGCAGTGAGCAGCACGGGCCCGGTCTCCTCCAGGTGCAGCAAGATCGACACGTGCCCGGCCGAGTGACCCGGCGTCTCGATCAGGCGGATCGTGCCGTCCCCGAACAGGTCGAGCTCCCCCTCGGCGAGCTGCCAACGTAGCTCGGGGCGATCGTAATCCTCGTGGACGTATCCCGAGGCAACCGGCGACTGCGCCGCGCGCGCAGCCTCGAGCTCATCCGCGTGTACCACCACGGTGGCGTTGGGGAAGTGGCCGAGCGCGCCGGTGTGATCGATGTGCAAATGGGTCTGCACGACGTAGCGAACCGCATCCGGCTCGATCCCAAGCCGGCGCAGCTGGGCGACGCAGTGCTGCTCTTCGGACATCCTCACTTCGAAGTGGTCCGCCAACGCGCCCCAATGCGCGTGGGCGTCGCGAGCGACCGCCAGCGGGTTACCACCGTCGACCACGACGTCTCCTTGCGAGTGGCGGACCAGAAAGAACGGCACCGGCACCTCGACCCCGCCGAGGCCGAGCGTGCCGCTGTCGAACAGGTAGAGCTCAAGGCCGCTCGCCACGTGGCCATCCTATGCCGTCAGAATTCCCGCATGGGCTCCGTGGAACTCGTGGCGAGGCTGGTCCCGCGCGGACTGGCCTACACCGATCGCAAGGAATACGCGCGCTGGATCAGCGACGCCAAAGCGCGAGGAGACGCGCAGTCGCCGCGTCGCTGACGCGCTGCAGATGTTGCGGGAGGGCAGAACGTGCAGCTGAAGCGCGCAGGTGTATCGTCCGGCTCAAGTACGAACATGTGTTCGTGTCCCCGGAGGCGACGATCCTGCACGCCGACCTCGACGCGTTCTACGCGTCGGTCGAGCAACGAGACGATCCCGGGCTCCGCGGCCGTCCCGTGATCGTGGGCCGGGGGGTCGTGCTTGCGGCGAGCTACGAGGCCAAGGCACTGGGCGTCCGGACCGCAATGGGCGGGTCGCAGGCTCGTCGCCTGTGCCCGCGGGCGACGATCGTCCCACCGAGAATGGCCGCGTACAGCGAAGCGAGCAGGGCGGTCTTCAAAGTGTTCGAGCAGACGGCGCCGCTGGTCGAATCGCTGTCGATCGATGAGGCTTTCCTCGACGTTCGCGGCTTGACCCAGATCTCCGGCACTCCGACCGAGATCGCGTCCCGGCTGCGGCGAGAGGTCCGCGAGCAGGTAGGGCTGCCGATCACGGTCGGGGCCGCGCGCACCAAGTTCCTCGCGAAGGTGGCCAGCGGTGTCGCCAAGCCGGATGGCCTGCTCGTCGTAGCGCCCGATCAGGAGCTTGCGTTCCTGCATCCGCTGCCGGTCGAGCGGCTCTGGGGAGTCGGACGGGTGACCGCCGGCAAGCTCCACGAACGCGGGATCACGACGGTGGGCCAGATGGCAAAGCTCGAGGAGCAGGCGCTCGTCGCAATGCTCGGCCGCGCGACCGGCCGCCACCTTCACGCGCTGGCGCACAACCGCGATCCCCGACCAGTGCGTGTTTCTCGCCGGCGGCGCTCGATCGGCGCACAGCGCGCGCTCGGTCGGCGCCAGCCGCCTCCCGAGGAGATCGCGGTCGTGCTGACCGCACTCGTCGATCGCGTTTCGCGCCGGCTGCGCACGGCTGGCAGGGCCTGCCGCACCGTTGTGCTGCGGCTGCGATTCGAGGACTACTCCCGGGCCACGCGCTCTTACACGATGATCGAGCCGACGGCTGACACTCGAACGATCCTGGCAACGTCGGGCGCTCTGCTGGCGCGGTCGATGCCGACGATCGAGCGCCGCGGCCTGACGCTCGTCGGGGTCGCGCTAGCGAACCTCACCGGCGCGAGCCAGCTGGCGCTCCCGTTCGACCGTGCCCGCGAGCTCGACACGACGCTCGACCAGATTCGCGACCGGTTCGGGTCAGCGGCGATAACTCGCGGTGTGCTCGTCGGCCGCGACCCTGGCCTGTGGGTGCCGTTGCTGCCCGATTAGACGCGCCGGTAGCGAAGGTAAACGACGCGAGAGCCAAACGTCCGCGTGTCCAACAACTCCAGGTTGATCGTCTCGTCGAGGGCTGGGAAGTAAGGGGTGCCTGTGCCCAGCACGACCGGGCTGACCAGCAGCCGGAACTCGTCGACGAGGCCGAGCTTGATCAGCTCGGAGGCGAGGCCGGCGCCGCCGACGGCGAGGTCCTTTCCCGGCTGCTGCTTCAGCCCGGCGACCTCTTCGGCAAGGCCGTCGCGGACCAGGGTGGCGTTGCCCTCCACCTGCTCGAGGGTGCTCGAGAACACGATCTTCGGCAGCTCCTTCCAGATCCGTGCGAACTCGAGCTCGTAGTCCGTGGCCGACGGGTTCTGCTCGGCGGTCTCCCAGTAGACCATCGTCTCGTACAACCGCCGCCCTAAGAGATGCGCGCCCACCTCACGCATCTGGGCGTTGTGGAACCGGTGCAGCTCCTCGTCGGGCGCCGACCAGTCGATCTCGCCCTCGAGCCCTGCGATAAAGCCGTCCAGCGAAACGCCCATCGAGTAGATCAGCTTGCGCATCACGGTCCTCCTCGGTTGGCGGCCATTGTTCCGAGGTCATTGACCGCCACCCGCCCGAATACTCATCGCATCGGGGGCTCGCGACCGGCCCTGCCGGCAGCGAGATTTTGCAAAAGTCAATGCTGCGGGCTTTAATCCTAGGCTCATGCCTATGACAGTGACCCAGTTGACCGCGTTTCTCGCGGTCATCCGCGGCGGCTCCGTGACGGCGGCGGCGGACGAGCTCGTCGTGACGCAGCCGTCGGTGTCATCGGCGGTCGCTGTCCTCGGGCGCGAGCTGGGTTGTGATCTGTTCGAGCGTGCCGGGCGGGGAATCCGCCTGACCGAAGCCGGGACCGCATTCGCCCCGTACGCCGCCGATGTGATCGGGCTGCTCGAGCAGGGGCGCCAAGCCGCTCGCGAGGCAGCGGCCGTGGTCGCGCACAGACTGCAGATCGCCGCCGTCACGACTGCGGCGGAGTCGTTCGTTCCACCGCTCATGCGCGCATTCTCGGAGGCGCACCCCGAGATCGAGCTGACGCTTGCGGTCGGCAATCGACGCGAGGTGCTCGATCGCGTCCTCAACCACTCGGTCGATGTCGCGATCTCCGGTAAGCCACCCGAAGATGACCGGCTGATCGCGCAGCCGCTGACGGCGAACGAGATCGTGTGCATCACGGCCCCCGATGACCCGGCGGCTGACGATCGGCCGGTCGAGGGCACGAAGCTCGCGGACCGCCCATGGCTGCTGCGGGAGCCGGGCTCGGGGACTCGGACGCTGAACGAGCAGTTCCTCGCCGAACGCAGGATCGAGCCGCGTACGCTCACGCTCGGCTCCAACGGCGCGATCAAGCAGGCAGCGAGGGCGGGGCTGGGGATCTCGCTGCTGTCGCGTGCCGCGGTCGAGGGGGAGCTCGCGTCCGGCAGACTCGCGGAGATCCGGCTGACGGACGGACCGGCGACCCGGCCATGGTTCGTGCTGCGCTCGGCCGTCGGTCCCGTACGCCCGCCGGTCGATGAGTTCATCTCGTTCGTCCGTACGGCAGCCCGAGCGCAGGCAGCCGCCTGACCGCCAGCCACTTGATCGCGACTCAGTCGGCGATCTCGCAGCTCGCCCCGTCTGCCGTCCAGCAGCGCACGATGTCGCGCATCGAAAGGATGCCCACCACATCTGAGCCGTCGAGCACGATCACGTGGCGAAGCCCCCCGCGGACCATCTCGGCGGCCGCCCGCTCGAGCGACCACTCGGCCGCCGCGTAGACCACCTGCGAGGTGAGGTGCTGATGAACGAGCTCGACGTCGATGCTCTGTCCCACGCCGTTGGAGTGCAGGATGTCGCGCTCGGTGATGATGCTAGGGCCGGGCTCCCCGCTCTCGATCACCACCGCCGCGCCTACGCCACGGGCGGTCATCCGCCGCGCGGCTTCGCGCAGGGTGTGATCCGGTCCGACCGTGACAACGATCGGGTTCATCCCATCGCGTACCACCATGCTCGTCCTCCCTCCTGGTGTTCGCCGACGCCTCGTGGGCGCCGCCACGTTCGCAGCTGCCGGCGTCTCCGCCACGAAGCACAGATGTGCGCCCATGCGCGGCTCCGGCCGCAGCGTGCTCCGATCGCATCCGGTGAGTCGCGCGTCACGGCCCGGCTCCAGCCCGACTTCCTCCGCGACGACGTCGGCCACGGTATCGGGGTCGCGATTGCAGATCAGCACTCGCCGCTCCCAGCGTTGGTTCGGCACATCCACGCAGATCTCCAGCACGCACCAGCCCCCGTGGTCGAGGATCGACCGTGCTGCGGAAATCGCAACCGAACGCTGGTCTGAGAGCACAACTGATGGATAGCTCTCGGGAGGGAGGGCATCCATCGAAGATTCCCGTCGAGCCTTCGGACGCTCTCAATCGGTGCAGGCTCTCAGGCTGTCGTTCTCGTCGCCGGCCCGCGGTCCGCGCGCGTGCCCGGAGCCCCGATCGTGACCGCAGCGCGAGCGGTCACCAGCTGGTAGAGCACCAGCAGCTGCGTGATCGCGAGCGACTCGGAACGGTGGAGCTCCGTACCGACGGTGAACTCGCCCAGCCGCTCGGTGCGTAGGTGGCTGGCGAAGGGCATGCGGTCCCACACCGCCTCCTGGATTGCCGCGCTGCGCTGGCGGTCGATCGTGCCAGGCACCCACAGCGAGATCTCGGCGCCACGCTCGAGCACGGTGATCCCGTTCGTGTCGCCGTCGACCAATGACGAGAGGTCCGGGTGTACGAGCCCGGGCCGCATCACCACCTTGGCGTCGAGATGCTCCTGGTCGCCCCGGTCGCCGGGCATGAACGAGATCACGATGTCCGCATGGCGCTGCTGGGGCCGGATGTAGGCCTCCGCGTCCGGCTCGCGCCGGTCAAGCTCCTCGAGCACCTGGTCGGTCGTGTAGCCGCGCCGGGAGCAGTCGCGCTGGACCTTCCACCTGCGCCGCAGGTCATCTGGCGGATCCATGTACACGCGTACGTCGTACGCGTCGCGCATCGCGGGCGTGTGAAATCCGAGCAGACCCTCGATGATCGTGATCTGCGCCGGCCAGACGTACTCCGGCGGTTCAAAGGTCCCGTCCTTGTGGCGGTAGACAGGCTTGAGGATCGGCTCGCCTCCGCGCAAATGGACGAGATGCTGGCCGAGGATGTCGATGTAGTTGCAGTCCGGGTGCAACGGGGTGAGCTCGCGCTCGGCGCGTTGCCTACGGTCATAACGGTGGTAATGGTCGGCTGACACATGCGTGACCTGAGCCTCCCCCAGGATCCGGACCAGGCCGCGGGTGAGCGTGGTCTTTCCGGAAGCGGAGTCGCCGACGATGCCGAGCAGGATTGGACGAGGCAAGCTGCCGTCCCGTCAGGTCGCCGGTTCCGAGCGGCTCCCGGCCATCAGCCCGGAGCACGAGAGAGGATGCTCGGCCTGGTTGATGCTGTCGACCGTAGCCGAGGCGTCAACCGTCGCAACGCCTGGGATTGCCGCGCGCACCGCAGGGACGACGTCGAGCTCGGACTCACGGGCGCAGTAGCCGATGTCGTGCTCGAGGCCGACCGCCGTTAGCGTACGGGCGTTCCTCGACGCCGACAGGGCTTGCAACGGCGTCGGGTATGTAGCCGCCAGAGCCTCCGCGATCAGCGCGACATCGGTGCGTTGCCCTTCCAGTCGGGCGCATATGCGGCCCGCGACATACACGTCCTCGAGCGCCACCTCGCCGTCGGTTCCCGAGCACACGATCTGGATGTCGCGTTCCGTCTGGTGCTCGTCGCACCGCAAAGCGCCGAGCACGGACTCCAGGTTGAGCAGGCAGGCCAGCAGCACTCGCGGTGCGTGACGAGCCGTCGCGACGATCGCCGGCGCGCCGTTGGTCGTGGCCAGGACGAGCTCGTCTCCGTGACGGAGCGTGGCCTCGATCGGGGAGTTGCCCATGTCGAAACCGGGCGGCACCACGCAGCGCTGCTCGCCTGCCAGCACGCGTCCCGGAGCACGCAGGGCGACCGCGCGCTCGATGCTGTCCGCGCATAGCACCCTGTGGTAGCCCGAGGCCAGCGCCTGCGTGGCGGTCGAAGTCGCGCGGAGCACGTCGATCACGACTGCCACGTCGGCAGGGCGCAGGTCGGCGGGGGTCAGGGCGACGTCGATCATGTCGCAGCGGGATTCCGGTTGCTCACGCCGCCAGCGCGTGCTCGAGCTCGGCGGTGTAGCGCCCAAAGCGGGCTTCACCGTTGCAGCGGGCCCGGTGCGCGAACGCGGCCTGGGTGGCGATCGCATTTGACTCCTGTCCCGCCCAGGTCTTCAGCGGGGTGGCCTGGAGCGCTCGCCCGTAGGAGAAGCTGAGCTCCCAGGGCACGCTGCCGAGCGCGTTCATCGCGCTCAGGTGCGCGGTCGCAAGCTCGTCGCTCTGCCCGCCGGAGAGGAAGGCGATCCCGGGCACAGCGGCTGGTACCACCAAGCGCAAGAGCGCGAGCGTACGCGCGGCGACCTCCTCGACGCTGGCTTGCCGCGGGCAGGCGTAGCCGGACAGCACCATGTTCGGCTTCAGCACGATCCCCTCGAGCAGTACGCGCTGGTCGAGCAGCTCCGCGAACACGGCGCGCAGCGTGGCGCCGGTGACCTCCTCGGAGCGCTCCACCGGGTGCTCGCCGTCCATCAGCACCTCGGGCTCGACGATCGGCACGATCCCGGCTTCCTGACAGAGAGCGGCATAGCGCCCGAGCGCATGCGCGTTCGCCTTCAGGCAGTAGCCGCTCGGACGGCGGTCGTCGAGCGAGATCACCGCCCGCCATTTCGCAAACCTCGCTCCGAGCTCACGGTATTCGGCGAGGCGCTCGCGCAGCCCGTCGAGCCCCTCGGTGACCGTTTCGCCATCGGCGCCGGCCAGCGGGTGAGCGCCCGTGTCGACCTTGATCCCCGGGATCATGCCGCGCCCCACGAGCAGTGCGGGGAACGAGCTTCCGTCCGAGGTCGCCTGACGGATCGTCTCGTCGTACAGGATCACGCCGCTGATCTGCTCCTCGGCTCCGGGCGCGGTGAACAGCAGCTCACGAAAGTGCCGGCGCGTCCCCTCGCTTGACTCCGCTCCGACGGCGGCAAGCCGCTTGGTCATCGTGCGGTTGCTCTCATCGGCCGCGAGGATGCCCTTGCCCGGGGCGACCAGCTCGCGCGCCGTCGCCTCGAGCGCCTGCCGATGCTGCGTCATCGACTCGACGCTAGTTCACCGGGCATTGGTGAACCAGTAAAAGTTCCATGCAATCGATAGACCTTTGCCTAATCGGGGGGGCGGCTGCCCAGAGGCGGGCGCTCACATAGGGCAAACTCTATGTGAACACGGAAAAGAAGTACTTGACCATATGACTGGACGTGCCTAACCTCGGCGGCGCGAAGTCGACCGAAAGGCTCAGCTGAACATGACGACCACGTCCGACGCATCCACGAACGGGAAGAAGGACCGCTGGGCCTCCGGGGTCACGCCGTACGCGGAGATGGGTTACTACGACTCCGACTACGAGCCCAAGGACACCGACGTGCTGTGCGCCTTCCGGGTCACGCCGCAGGTCGGCGTCGACCCGATCGAGGCTGCCGCCGCCGTTGCGGGCGAGTCCTCGACCGCCACCTGGACCGTCGTTTGGACGGACCGCTTGACCGCCCACGAGCACTACCAGGCCAAGGCCTACGACGTCCAGGCCGTGCCCGGTCGCGAAGGCGAGTACATCGCGAAGATCGCCTACGACATCGACCTGTTCGAGGAGGGGTCGATCGCCAACCTCACCTCATCGATCATCGGCAACGTGTTCGGCTTCAAGGCGCTCAAGGCGCTGCGGCTGGAGGACATGCGGATCCCGACGCACTACATAAAGACCTTCCAGGGCCCTCCGCACGGGATCGTGATGGAGCGCGAGTACCTCGACAAGTTCGGCCGCCCGCTGCTCGGCGCGACGGTCAAGCCAAAGCTCGGTTTGTCGGCGAAGAACTATGGCCGCGTCGTGTACGAGGCGCTTCGCGGCGGCCTCGACTTCACCAAGGATGACGAGAACATCAACTCGCAGCCGTTCATGCGCTGGCGCGACCGCTTCCTGTATTCGATCGAGGGCGTCAATCGCGCGTCAGCCAGCAGCGGCGAGGTCAAGGGCCACTACATGAACGTCACGGCCTCGACGATGGAGGAGATGTACGAGCGCGCGGAGTTCGCCAAGGAGCTCTCAAGCGTGATCATCATGATGGACCTGACCGTCGGCTACACCGCGATGACCTCGATGTCGAAGTGGGCGCGGCGAAACGGCATGATCCTCCATCTCCACCGCGCGGGCCACGGCACGTACACGCGTCAGAAGAATCACGGCGTGTCGTTCCGCGTGATCGCGAAGTGGTGCCGCCTGCTCGGGGTTGACCACGTACACGCCGGCACCGTCGTCGGCAAGCTCGAAGGCGACCCCGAGATGATCAAGGGCTACTACGACACGCTGCGTCTGGACCACATCGCCGAGAACCCCGAGACCGGGATCTACTTCGACCAGGACTGGGCGTCGATGCCGGGCGTCATGCCGGTCGCCTCCGGTGGGATCCACGCCGGCCAGATGCATCAGCTGCTGCGCTACCTCGGCGAGGACGTCGTGCTCCAGTTCGGCGGTGGCACGATCGGCCATCCAATGGGCGTCGCCGCCGGCGCGACTGCCAACCGCGTCGCCGTCGAGGCGATGATCCAGGCACGCAACGAGGGGCGCGACTACTACCAGGAGGGACCGGACATCCTTGCCCACGCGGCAAAGGGCTGCCCGGAGCTCGACGCCGCCCTGCAGGTCTGGAAGGACATCACCTTCAACTTCGAGTCGACCGACACGCCCGACTACGTGGTCACGCCCACGCTCGGCTGACCCAGGAGGCCCTTACACGATGCGTATCACCCAAGGCACGTTCTCGTTCCTGCCCGATTTCACCAACGAGCAGATCGCGGCCCAGGTCTCCTACGCGCTCGCGCACGGTTGGGCGATGTCGGTCGAGTACACGGACGACCCGCATCCCCGCAACCCGTATTGGGAGATGTGGGCGCCGCCGCTGTTCGACCTGCCCGTCGAGGCCGTCGACCAGGTCGTCAGGGAGGTCCGCGCCTGCCGGATGGCGCACCCCGACCACTACATCAAGCTGAACGCGTTCGACGCGTCGCTTGGGCGCCAGACGACGGCGCTCAGCTTCATCGTCAACCGGCCGACCAACGAGCCGGGCTTCCGCCTTGACAGAACAGAGGCTCATGACCGGGTGATGCGCTACCGCCTGCACCCATACGCGACCGAGCAGCCCGCAGGTCAGCGCTACCGGCGCGGCGGTGACCCGGTCGCGGCGACTGATGAGGAGGGGGCTACCGATTGATCGGGGCCCGTGCGCATGACCACCCCAGTCCAAGCGCCACCGCGCCCGATCAACGGGATCGATGAACCCGCCACGCAGACGCCGGATGTCGGCGCCGTGCTGCGTGACGCCAACATCGAGGAGGTCCTCGATGGGCTCGACCGCGACCTGATCGCGCTTACGCCGGTGAAGACGCGGATCCGCGAGATCTCAGCTCTGCTCGTCGTCGACAAGTTCCGCCGCCAGGCCGGGCTGAGCGCCGGCAGGCCGACGCTCCACATGTCGTTCACCGGCAACCCCGGGACCGGCAAGACGACGGTCGCGATGCGAATGGCCGAGATTCTCCACCGCCTCGGGTACATCGAGCGCAACCACCTGGTCGCGGTCACGCGCGACGATCTCGTCGGCCAGTACGTCGGCCACACGGCGCCGAAGACGAAGGAGGTGCTCAAGCGTGCTTATGGCGGCGTGCTGTTCATCGACGAGGCGTACTACCTCTACCGGCCCGAGAACGAGCGCGACTATGGGGTCGAGGCGATCGAGATCCTGCTGCAGGTGATGGAGAACGAGCGCGATCGCCTGGTTGTGATCCTCGCGGGCTACAAGGACCGGATGGATGACTTCTTCGCACTCAACCCGGGCATGTCCTCGCGGGTGGCCCACCACATCGACTTCCCGGACTACACGATCGAGGAGCTGATGGGGATCGTCGGACTGATGCTCGAGGCCGAGTCCTACGAGTTCGCGCCCGACGCCGAGGTGGCGTTCCGCAAGTACCTCGAGCTGCGCATGCGCCGGCCGCGGTTCGCCCATGCGCGCAGCGTGCGCAACGCGGTCGAGCGCGCCCGCCTGCGCCACGCGAACCGCATCTACGAGGCCGCACGCGACGGGGAGCAGCCCTCGCTCGAGGACCTCGTGCGAATCCAGGCACAGGACATCTTGAAGAGCAGCGTGTTCGATGATGATGGTCATCACCGCACCGACAGCGACCGGGTCTAGGCGAGGGAGCGACCTTGCCGCGCCCTGTCATCCTCGGCGTCGTCGGCGATTCGGCGGCGGGCAAGACGACGATCACCCGCGGACTCGTTCGCGTCCTAGGCGAGGAGCACGTCGCCCACATCTGTACCGACGACTACCACCGCTAT
>ODAK010006790.1_pt1 | contig 11508 bp, 5 predicted proteins | sample 1539591 | NCBI WGS metagenome assembly ODAK01 (sample SAMEA3539303, study PRJEB22396) | soil metagenome | biome: tundra; feature: field; material: soil | place: USA | collected 2010-05 | depth 0.15 m | reverse complement strand
GGGCGTGACGTAGATATGGCCGTCCATCACGCTCGGGATGGCTTCGAGAAGCTCTTCCCGTGCCGCGGATTTCAGGACGTAGCCAGTGGCGCCGGCGTTGAGCGCGGCCTCAAGGTAAGCCGGTTTGACATGCATGGTGATGAACAGGATTTTGGTATGCGGCAGACTCTTGCGGATCTGCGTGGCGGCGTCGATGCCGTTCAGCAGGGGCATACTGATATCGCAAATCACCAGTTCCGGTTTCAGCCGGAGGGCCGTTTCCACCAGCGCTCTGCCATCGGTGACCGTACCCACACTTTCCACGTGAGGTTCGAGAAAGGCGCGAAGTCCCTCGAGGGTGAGCGGGTGGTCGTCGGCCAGCAACACACGTACGCGTTTCATTTTTTGTCCGTGGGCAGGGGAACCGCAACATCAATCCGAGTGCCATGTTGCTTGCCGGCGGTGACGGAGAGTCTCCCGTTCACGAGGCGCGTGCGCTCTTCTATGCCGATCAATCCCAGGCCGCCTTTCCCTTTAGCCGCTTCAAAATCGAACCCTTTGCCGTCGTCGACGATGGTGAGCGTCAGAGAGCCTTTGCGCATCGCGATTGATAAGGAGACGCCGGTGGCGCCCGAATGTTTCACAATGTTGTTCAGACACTCCTCGGCCACGCGGTAGATACAGGAAGCCACTTGCAGCGGAATCAGCGCAGGCAGCGTGGCAGTTTGCAGTTTGAGCCGGAAGTCCGGCATTCTTTCGGAGAACTCGTGGCACAGTTCCCGCAGCGCGGCGACCAGCCCGAGATCCTCCAGCACCGTCGGATGCAGTTCGTAGGCGATATGGCGGGTCTCTTCCGATGCCCGGATGACGCGCGCCTGCAGAGCCTTCAGACGCTCCTGTTCGTTTGACGGCGATGGCGACTCGGCCGCCAGTCCGCCGATGTCGATCGCCAGAACGGCAAGTTGCTGGCAGATGCGGTCGTGCAGTTCGCGCGAAACGCGGCCGCGTTCCGCTTCTTCGGCAGTGAGAAGGCTGGCTGCCAGTGCGCGAACTTCATTGCGGCTGGCCTCGATGGTTTCCTGGAAATGCCGCCGCTCGCTGACATCGAGGACCACGCCGATGAGGCGCCGGGCCTTGCCCTGATTATCGGGCAGAATGCGGGTGCGGACGGAAAGCCAGCGCTGGCCGCTGTTGTTCACGCCGGAGTTTCGAAATTCCAGCGTGATGGTGCGTGCCACTGCCGAAGTGGTTTTCAGGGCCTTCCGCCACTCGCTCGTGATTCGGTCCACATCGTCCGGATGAACCCCTCTCCAGATGATCTCGTCGGAAAGCTCCGCATCGAGCGGGACGCCGTACAAACGCCGGGCATTGTCAGACCAGATGCGCCTGCCGGCAGCGGGTTCCACATCGAAGGTGCCCATGCCGGTGCCTTCAATTGCCAGACGCAAACGCTCCTCGTTCTGGCGCAGCTCTTCTTCCAGCCGCTTCTTTTCGGCGATCGCTTCGAACACGCCGACGAAATAGCCCTTCTCCGGGCTGTACAACGATATGGAGTACCAGCGTTGCGTGGAGAGGAAGAATCTCTCGATTGTCTCCGGCGCGCCCGTGGCCGCCACGCGCGCAAAAGTGTCGAACGCTTCGCGATCGAGTTCGCGAAATCCGGGCATCACTTCAGTGCCTCTCTTGCCGATGACGTCGCCAGCGCCTGTAATGAGGCCGTGCTGCGGATTCACGGCGATGTACTCGAAATCCACGGCCGCTCCCTCCTCGTAGATCATCCGGCAATAAGCCAGCCCCTCCATCATATTTTCGAAGAGGGCGCGATACTGCAGTTCGCTTTGGCGTAACGCCGCTTCCGCCTGTTTGCGCTGGCTGATGTCGCTGACAAAAGCAGCGCCAAGCCGACCGTCGGCCGTGTCAATACCGCCCAGCCCGATCTCCACCGGGAAAAGAGTGCCGTCTTTGCGGCGCGCCTCGAGGTCGAGGCCGATTCCCATGGGCCGGCTTTGCATGTCGGCAAAGTACCCTACGTAGTGTTGTTCGTGCCGGCGGCGGGCGCCTTCCGGAATCAACACGTCGAGAGGTTGGCCGATCAGCTCCGACAGGCTGTAACCGAACATCTTTTCGGTGGCTCCGTTGGCTCGGACAATCTTTTGGTCGGCGCTCACGGCGATGATGGCCTGGGTGGTGGACTCCATCAGAGCATGGATCCCCGCCTCGCTTTGTTGCGCCGACATCTCAGCCTGTTTGCGGCTTGTGATATCGATGTGCGCGACCACGGCGCCGGGGTTTGGTCCCTTCACTGGCGACACCGTCATCAGGTACCAGCTCTCCCGCTCCGGGGAATGGCAGGCATATTCCAGCCGGAAATACTTGTTTTTTCCGCGGAGCACCTCTTCGATTCCGTCCAGAGCAGCCTGCGCCTCCGCAACACCGCTGGAGGCAGCTCGCTTGCAGACGTCCAGATAGTTTGCGCCGGGACCCACAGCCGTCAACGGGTGGTGCCCGTTTTCCTCAGCGAAACGATTCCAGGCGTCGTTGGTTTCCGTTATAACTCCACTCGCTCCCACCACCGCAATGTGGGCTGCCAGCGAGTTCAGAATCGCATCGCCCCGCTGCTCCGCAGTCACCGCGAGATCGAGGGCCAGGCGGGCTTCATCGCGGGACTGGGAGATCAGCTCTGTATCGAGCATCACCACCAAAACGCCATCGATACCTTTCTCGTTGGTCTTGTAAGGGCGGATGCGCAGCGAATAACGGCGCCCGCTGCGGTCCGTGACTTCGCGTTCCACCAGACGGTGCTCCACGGTGACTTCTGCGAACAGCTCTTTCCAGTTGTGGATATTCAGGGTGGAAGCGATCTGGCTGAAGGGCCGGCCCACATCGCCGGGGATCAGATTCAGCAGTCTTCCCGCGACAGGAGTGAAACGGCGGATGCGCAAATCCGGATCCAGCACCAGCACGGGGATGTCAACGCCCGTCAGCAGATTGCCGAGGTCCTGGCTGAGCACGTTCAACTCCGCGTTGCGATGCTGCAATTCATCGTTCAGGGTGATCAGTTCTTCGTTCGAAGACTGGAGTTCCTCTTTGGCGGTTTCGAGCTCTTCATTGGTGCTCTGCAGTTCCTCGTTGCTGGAGAGCACCTCTTCGTTTGCCGCCTTCATTTCCTCCTGTGCGGTTTCGCGTTCCGCGATCAGCGAGCGCAGATGCTCGCGCGTGGAGGCGAGTGCACGTGCGAGCTTGCTCGCTTCGGAGGAACGTTTCCCTCTCGCTGGCGGCTCCGCTGCGGCAATTTCCGCCTTCTGGAAAACAATCAGCAGATCCTGCTGACTCTTCCGGCTGCCGTGGCTCAGCGGCTGGACCTCCAGCCGGACTGCATCTGCCCGGCCGGGATTTTCAAACACCACGCCATCTTTGTGAGCCGCGCTGCCGGTGCGCCGCGCTTTGGAAATGACGGCACTCAGATCGACTACCAGTTCAGGCCGCACCATTTTCAGAATATGAAGAATCGGTTGCCCGGTGGCAGGTGCCAGGTAAGGCCCGGTATCTCCCTGGAAGTGCACAATGTGGAGATCCTTGTCCACGATGAGAGCCGGCGGGGTGTAGTGTTCGAGGAGCGCAGCCTCGGCCTCCCGGCGGAGGTCCGGAGCGGGCGCAACGGATGGCGCTCTCGTGGAGGCCGCCGCCGGCTTTGCCTCACGGAACTGATCGGTTGCGGCTGTGACACCGCGGGAAGACGCCAAAACCGGCTTGCGCAGAAAGATGCGGTGCTTCGGCTCTTCTGCGGTAAACGCGTCGGAGTATTCGCTGATCGACTCCGAGTTGCCAAGGAAAAGAAAGCCGCCGGGTCGCAAAGCGTACTGAAAGATCGCGAGGACTCGCTTTTGCAGCACCGGGCCCATGTAGATGAGCACGTTGCGGCAACTGATGAAATCGAGGCGGGAAAAGGGCGGGTCTTTAGCCAGATCGTGGCGGGCAAAGACACAGAGATCACGGATGCTTTTTTGAATCTGCCAACCGTGATCTGTCTGCGTGAAGAAACGCTTGCGGCGCGCGGGCGAGACGCCGCTCATCGCGGCCTCGGAGTAGGTGCCGGCGCGGGCGAACTCGACCGCTCGCTCCTGGATATCCGTGCCGAAGATCTGGATTCGCGCGGAGGCGGCGCGGTCCCCGAGAACTTCCATGAGCAGCATGGCGAGCGAGTAGGCTTCCTCTCCTGTAGAGCAGCCTGCGATCCAGATGCGGATGGGATCGTCGTCAGACCGTTTCACGAGCTTCGTCAGAACCCGTTTTTGCACCGCTTGAAAGCACTCGGGATCCCGGAAAAAGCTGGTGACGTGGATGAAGATGTCCTCGGCAAGGTTCTGGGCTTCCTCCGGGTTTCGCCTGAGGACCGCCGCGTACCTGTCGAGGGCCGAGATCTTCTGCAGGGCCATGCGGCGGGCGATGCGGCGGCGCACGGTGGCCTGTTTGTAGAGGCGAAAATCAATGCCGGTGGCAGAACGGAGAATGATGCAGATTTTGTCGAGGGCGCTGCCTTCCGGGGTGACAGCGGCCTCCGCGAGGTAAGGATGGCTGCCGACGCGGGCAAGTTCAGCGGCAATACGTTTCGGTGAAAGAACGAAGTCGACCGATCCCGCCGTCATGGCACTGATCGGCATGGCAGGCCACTCGGCTGTCTTCGGCTCCTGCGCGAAGGTCACGCCGCCCGCCGCCTTGATTGCCTTGAGCCCGCAGGTGCCATCCGAGCCTGTCCCGGAGAGGAGGACGCCGATTGCTGCTGCGCCTTTTTCCTCCGCGAGGGAAATGGCGAAATTGTCGATGGGGCGTTGCAGGGCACCGGCACCGGCGCGCGCGCGGAGACAAAGCGTGCCATGGAGAATTGTCATGCTCCGGTTCGGCGGGATCACATAGACGTGGTCCGCCTCTACTGCCAGGCCATCGGTGACTTCGATGACCGGCATCGCCGTCGCCTTCCCGAGAAGAGTACTGAGGGCACTCTCATGGTTGGGTTCCAGATGCTGGATCAGGACGTAGGCCATGCCGGATTTGGCAGGGAGCGCTTTCAGCAGATCTGTAAAGGCTGCGAGCCCCCCGGCCGAAGCACCGACGGCAACAACCGGGAACGCAGACACCGTCCGGTTCTGGGCAGTCCGGGGACCCGCGATCCCCGCCGCTTTGCGCTTTGCCATTATCGCAAGGCTATCAGGCGTCGACGTTCGGGGCGAAGAGGTCTGATACCGCCAGGAACCTGGGACGCAGCGATAAAGGCTGTGCTGTCTGCCAATTTGGCCTCTCCCGTGTGCGCACGTGATACGCGGCTCTCGTTGACGTTAAGGCTCAACGGCAACCTGACGGCTGGCCCATCCGGAGTCGAACATTAGACCTGTGAAGGCGCGTGCAATGCCGCCGACGCTCGGAGCGAGAGAGTGGGTCTTCCCCTCGCAGGAAATCGAGCATCGCGCCCCACCAGAACCCCGCTTTTCGCTGGCCAGGTGCAATTCCTTCAGCGCGCCGTTCAATACCTACGCTGCTCAGGCGGTACTCAATTCCATTCATTAGCGGCAGGAAATCTGCTCTGCATCCTGGGCCCGCCTGCCCGTTGAACGACGGGCGCATCAACGGCATGTGTGATCGCGGATCGACCGGTCCGGAACTATAAACTGTTGATTTTATTGGTGCGGATGAGAGGACTTGAACCTCCACGACCGTTAAGCCACTAGAACCTGAATCTAGCGCGTCTGCCAATTCCGCCACATCCGCACAAGGAGGGGGTAATCCCTTATATTGCCAGCGATTACCCTCTAAGTCAAATCGAATTTCAATTCAGGCTAACTGTCGCGCCGTTTCAGCGTCGGGCGATCGTCCTGATCGGCTGGCGCTGTCTTCTCGTCGCCGTTCGAATCGATCGTTCCATTCGGATTGCGGCGCAGCGTCGGACGGCCCGAATCCTTCGAATTATCGATCTTGCGGCTGTTGTGCATCGCCTGCACGCGGGTCTTTACATCGGAAAACTCGCTCGTGCTGACCACATACTCGGGCTTCGATTTCAGCAGTTCCTGGATGTTCTTCTGGGCAGCCTTAATGCGGTCGTCGGTCGGAGGATGCGTCGAGAAGACCTTCGACATCGTCCCCGGCTTGCGCTTTTCCTGGGACTGCACCTTTTCAAAGAAGTCCACAAAGCAGGTCGGATCATAGCCGGCCTTGTACATATATTCGAGGCCCAGTTTGTCCGCTTCGGCTTCGAATCCGCGCGAGAAGCTCAGGAAGCCCATCGGGATCGCAAGGCCCATGCCTTGGCGGATCGCATAACCGGTCCAGCCCCCGAGGAAAATCAACGGGATGCTCCCGTAGTTGACTATATCGCCGCGCGTAGCCTGCCTTGTACCGTGCCGGGCCGCCACGTGCGCAATCTCGTGCGCCATCACGCCCGCCATTTCCGCTTCGTTGTCGGCGTTCAGAACAATCCCGGTATTGACGAAGAAAAAGCCGCCCGGCAGCGCAAATGCGTTGATCTCTTCTGAATCGATAACCTTAATCGTGAACGGGACTTTCGCGTCCGAATTGCGCACCAGATTCTGACCGATCCGGTTCACATATTCGGCGACGATCGGATCGTCCACGATCTTCGCCTGCCGTTCCACTTCCTGGGCCATCTGCTTGCCCAGTGCAATCTCTTTTTCGATCGAATAGAAATTGACGCCCTTGCCGACATCGCGATTGCCGATCTCGTCGGGATCGTCCTTCTTGCTGCCCGCGAACGCAGGGGAGATGAGAATGCCGGGTGCAACTAAAGCGAACAGCGCAACCGCCGCGGCGCTTCTTTGAACAAGCCGCCGGCGAAACGATGTGGACTGCGAAAGGAGCTTCATGGTCAGATAATTCTCCTGCTACTGAGTATAACGCTGCCACGGGACAGGTATGTTAAACCTACGTCAACCTGAACCCCGGGGTTTCGGAAACCGGGCCGGAATCACACAACTGTGAATCAGCCGCCCTGAACGCGCACGCCGATCTTCCCGAAATGCGCGCCGCTTTCCAGGTATCCGAGAGCCGCGGGGAGTTCCTCGAAGCCGAAAATGCGGTCCATCACCGGGCGCATTCCGGCCAGCGCGATTGCCCGGTTCATCTCCTCGAACATCTCCCGCGACCCGACGAAAATCCCCTGCAAACGCGCGGCTTTCAGCATCATCAGCCGCGGGTCGAACTGCCCGCCGCCGGCGAGAACTCCGATCAGCGCGATGTGCCCGCCCCGCTTGACGCATTTGCTGGTGAGTGGCAACGTTCCCGCGCCGCCCACCTCGACCACGTGATCCACTCCCACACCGCCCGTGAGTTGCCGCACCGGCTTATCCCAGTCCGGCGTAGTTTTGTAGTTGATCGTGGCATCGGCGCCCATGCCTTTCAAGCGCTCGATTTTGGCATCGCTGCCGGACGTTACGATCACGCGCGCCCCAGCCATCTTCGCGAACTGGAGTGCGAACACCGACACGCCGCCCGACCCCTGCAACAGCACTGTCTCTCCCGGCCGCAGCGCCCCCGACCTGAACAGCGCGTGCCACGCCGTCACGGCAGCGCACGGCAGTGCAGCCGCTTCTTCAACGGAAAGATGTTGCGGGTAATGTACCAAGCCTTCGGCTTTCAGACAGACCTGTTCCGCCATCATGCCGTCGATCGCGCCGCCGAGGGCTGACCCCGCTTTGCTCTCATCCGGTGGACCCTCGATCCAGGCCTGCATAAACGCCGCCGCGACCTTGTCGCCGACCTTGACCCGCGTCACGCCTTCCCCGATCGCAACCACTTCTCCTGCCCCGTCAGAAAGCGGAATCAGCGGCGGTTTGACACTGCCGCCGTAGGCACCTTTCAGCACAGCCAGATCGCGATAATTGAGAGAACAGGCACGAACTCGCACGACGGCTTCGCCCGCCGCCGGTTTCGGTTCCGGAAGTTCCACAATCTTAAGGTTTTCCGCTCCGAAGCCCTCGGTAAAACGCCATGCTTTCAAGATGTTCTCCAGCGGGCCCAGGCCCTGGTCAAATGATATACTTTGGGATCACCCACAATTCCTGCTATGCCACTCAAGCCCATCACCGCGAACACCCATGGAGACAAGAAGATCTACCTCCTGAAGCCCCGCGGCTTCTGCGCCGGCGTCGTCCGAGCCATTGATGTGGTCAAGATCGCTCTCAACCTGTACGGCCCGCCAGTCTATGTCCGCAAAGAAATCGTCCATAACAAACACGTCGTGGACGAGCTGCGCGAAATGGGCGCGGTCTTTGTCGAAGAGCTCGAAGAAGTGCCCTCCGGCGCGCGCGCAATATTCAGCGCGCACGGCGTCTCGCCTGAAGTTCGCCGCCAAGGTAAGGAACGCGGCCTCGCCATTATCGACGCTACCTGCCCTCTGGTCACCAAAGTGCATCTGGAAGCCGTTAAGTTTGCGCGCGAAGGCTACACCATCATTTTGATCGGCCACAAGAACCACGACGAAGTCATCGGCACGCTCGGCGAGGCGCCCACGAAGATGATCCTCGTGGAGAATCCGGCAGATGTCGACAGCCTCGTTATCGATGACCCGTCTCACGTCGCGTATCTCACGCAGACGACCCTGAGCCTCGATGAAACCAAAGACATCGTCGCGCGTCTGGAAGAAAGATTCCCCTTGATCCGCGGCCCCAAATCCCAGGACATCTGCTACGCGACTGAGAACCGTCAGATGGCTGTCAAAGGTGTCTCGCAATTCTGCGAACTCATCCTGGTCGTGGGTTCCGCCAACAGTTCCAACTCCAAGCGTCTGGTCGAGGTCGGCCAGAACTACGGCGTGCAGGCCCATCTCGTGAACGACTGGAGCGACGTCAACCCCGCGTGGCTAGAAGGCATCACCAACATCGGAGTCACCGCAGGCGCCTCCGCTCCCGAGCATCTGGTCGAAAAAATCGTGGCTGCTCTTGACGAAAAGGGCTTTAAACAACTGGAAGAAGTAGAAATGGTCGAAGAAGACGTGCGCTTCTCGCTGCCGCCGGAACTGGCCAATGGAAACCTATACGGTATTTCTGCATCACCCCGTCCGTGAAATGAGTCCAACGCTACACGCCAACGATCTCCTTATAACCGCCGCCCAGCAGAAGATTCAGCGCGCCGCCGAGCATCTGCTGTCCCTGCAGCACAACGATGGTTACTGGTGCGCGCTCCTTACTGCCGACACCACGCTTGAGTCCGACTACATTCTGCTGCAGCTCTGGATGTACGCTCCGGACACGTCGGGAGAAAAAGCCGGCGTGTGGAATCCGCCCAACCGCGCGCAGATCACGCGTGCCGCCGAGCGCATTCTCTCGAAACAACTGGCCGACGGCGGCTTCAATATTTACGTCAAAGGCCCGAGCGAAATCAGCGCCAGCGTTAAAGCCTACTTCGCCCTGAAGCTCGCGGGCATTCCCGTCGAAGACGAGCGCATGGCCCGTCTGCGCGAACGCATCATCGCTCTCGGCGGCATCCAGGCCGCCAACAGCTACACCAAAGTCAATCTCAGCCTCTTCGATCTCTACCCGCGCGAAGGCACTCCGAGCATTCCGCCTGAGATCATGCTGCTGCCGGGCAAGCTGCTGTACCAGATGTCTTCGTGGACGCGTGCCATCGTCGTCGCACTCGCCATCGTCCACGCGCACGACCCGAAGCGCCCCGTTCCCGCCGGCTTCAACCTTGACGAGATCCTCATTCCAGGTAAGAGCACCACGTTCGAGTCGGACGCTTCGTGGCTCAGCTGGCGCAAGACGTTTGTCCAGTCGGACAAAATCCTCAAGCTTTGGGACCGCTACGGTTTCAACCGTATCCGCAAGGCCGCTATCCGCAAGTGCGAACACTGGATGCTGGAGCGGATGAAACACGCTGATGGTCTGGGCGCGATTTATCCGCCGATGCAGTATTCCATCATGGCGCTCGACGTTCTCGGCTATCCAGCCAATTCGCCTGTGCGCATGGAAGCGGTTCGGCAGTTCGAAAACCTGATCGTCGACGACGGCAAAACGTTCTTCTTTCAGCCCTGTTTCTCGCCCGTATGGGATACCGCTATCGGCACCTATGCGCTGGGCGAAGCGGGCGTGAAATCCCCCGCGCTCGCCAAAGCCGCGGACTGGCTGCTGGATCACGAGATCCACCGTAACGGCGACTGGTCCGTGAAGCGGCCGTGGGTCGAACCCTCCGGCTGGGCCTTCGAATTCAATAACGACTGGTATCCCGATATCGACGACACCGCCATGGTGCTGCTGGCGTTCCCGCATCTCAAGGCTTCGAAAACTTCGGCGCAGTCCGCGACGCGTAAACGCGCGCTCGACTGGCTGCTCGCCATGCAGTCGAAAGATGGTGGCTGGGCCGCGTTCGACGTCGACAACAACTGGGAAATCCTGACGCACGTGCCCTTCGCGGATCACAACGCGATGCTCGATCCTACCTGCGCCGATATCACTGGCCGCACGCTCGAAGCGCTGGCTGCGAACGGCTTCGACCGCACGCACAGTTCGTGCCGCAAAGCGGTTGACTACCTCGTTCGCTCGCAGCTCGCCGATGGCAGCTGGTACGGGCGTTGGGGCGTCGCTTACATCTACGGCACGTGTTTCGCGCTGCGTGGTTTGCGCGCGATGCACGAGGACGATCACGAGCCTTACATCCAGCGCGCCAACGAATGGCTGCGTTCGATTCAGAATCCCGACGGTGGCTGGGGCGAAAGCTGCGCCAGTTACGACAACGACATCTATACGCCCGCCGAAAGCACGCCCTCGCAGACCGCATGGGCGCTGATGGGCCTGATGGCAGGCGGCGATAACTACAGCTCCACCGTGCTGCACGGCATTGAATACTTACTGGACACGCAGGCCGAAGACGGCACGTGGCAAGAAGAACTGGCCACGGGCACAGGCTTCCCCAAGGTCTTCTACCTGAACTACCACTACTACCGGCTTTACTTCCCGCTGCTGGCGCTCGCGACCTTCGTCAAACAGTAGTTGCCTGCAGCGTGAACAGGAAATCGCTCGACCCAAGTGTAAAACCAGGGGCGCGGCGCAGTTGGCGTTTTCGTTTTAGGCGCGTTCCGATTCTTACCCGCGGTCTTTCAATTCTTCCGGCGTTGGTTTCTCGGAAGCAGGTGGTTTTCTGATTCGCCGTTGCTGCAGAACCTCAGCACTTGCGCCGTCGCATTTTACGCAGATTGGGACATTGCCGACCATTAGCTGCGTTTTTTCGCCACAAATAATACAATCGGGCATGCCAGTACTTTAACCGCAGTAGTACTGCCAGGCAAGAGCCTGGTCATATTAAAGCACCGCGACCCGGGGTATAAGAAGCCCCCCGGGCCAGCGAAACGTGGAGCGCGCTCCCATTGCTGCTCCCTTATAGTTTTCCCCGCGCTTACGCTTGGGGCTATTGTGAGAGAGCAAAGTCTGATCGCTTCAGGTAAGCGAGTCTGATATCGCTCAGACAAGCGCCGGTTTGTTTACCCCGCCCGGTCTCCAGGGCCTGTTCTTCTGACGTTCCTGCTCA
>ODAK010006789.1_pt1 | contig 11509 bp, 9 predicted proteins | sample 1539591 | NCBI WGS metagenome assembly ODAK01 (sample SAMEA3539303, study PRJEB22396) | soil metagenome | biome: tundra; feature: field; material: soil | place: USA | collected 2010-05 | depth 0.15 m | reverse complement strand
TGGCTAACTCACGAGTATTCGGGTCGCCGTCACTGTTCGAATCTACCAATTAGGTCAACATGAAAATCTTGTAGGTCGGTGCACCGGACGGTCTGACGACCAGGTGATGTCGTACCTAAAGTCACTCATACACGTGGATACGGAGCACATTGGCGCAAACAATTGGCACCGGCGCGAAAGAACGAAGGTGGCTTAAAGACGGGAATTTGGCGCCCTTTTTGCGTCCCACATTTAGTACTAAGTTTCCCACATGCGATTGACAGGGATTTCGACCAGGGCCGCAGCCCGGCTTGGTCTCGCGTGCCTCGTTTTTATTGCCGTGATTGTGGTGGCACCAATGGCGGCGTCCGCCGCTGGCACCGACGACTACAGCTACGCTCCCGGCGGGGGCACGGGCACCGCGCCGGCTTCGGGCTCGCAAGCCGACGGCACCATGATCACCCTGGCGACTAACACCTTCACCTTCCCGGGCAACACCTTCACCGGGTGGAGCGACGGCAACGGCGGCGGTGGCGCCGCCGGCTCCAGCTACACGCTGGCGAGCAGCCCCATCGTCTTCACCGCGCAGTGGTCGACTAACGCCTCCGACAGCTACAGCTACGCCGCGGGCGGAGGCACGGGCACCGCGCCGGCTTCGGGCTCGCAAGCCGGCGGCACCACGATCACCCTGGCGACTAACACCTTCACCTTCCCGGGCCACACCTTCACCGGGTGGAGCGACGGCAACGGCGGCGGTGGCGCCGCCGGCTCCAGCTACACGCTGGCGAGCAGCCCCATCGTCTTCACCGCGCAGTGGACGACTAACGGCTCCGACAACTACAGCTACGCCGCGGGCGGGGGCACGGGCACCGCGCCGGCTTCGGGCTCGGGCCTCGGCGGCACCACCATCCCCCTGGCGGCTAACACCTTCACCTACCCGGGCCACACCTTCTCCGGTTGGAACGACGGCACCACCACCGACGCCGCCGGTTTCACCTACACACTGGCGAGCACCCCCATAGTCTTCACCGCCCAGTGGACGGCCAACGCCACCGACACCTACAGCTACAACGCGGCGGGCGGCGCACCCACCCCGGCCTCGGGCAGTGGCCTCAACGGCACGTCAATCACCCTGGGTGCCGCCCCGACCCGGGCCGGCTACGTCTTTGACGGCTGGAATAACGGCATCGCCACCTACGCCGCCGGCATCAGCTACCCGCTCGCGAGCGCTGGCGTGGCCATTGTCTTCACGGCTCAGTGGACCACTAATGCCACCGGCGGCGGGTCACCACCGTCCGGAACAACTCTTGATCAGACGTCACCCACTTCCGGCGTCACGACGTCGAACAATTCTGGCACCTTCACCGCTGGTCCCATCACCGTCAGCAACGCCACCGGTGCCGTGAGCTTTGTCATCACTTCTTCGAGTGCGGCGCTGAGCGTCAGCCCGCAGGGCGCCATCACCACTTCAGGCACCCTGTTGGCGGGCAGCTACAACGTCTCGGGCATCGACAGCGATTTCAAAGGTGATACGGGCACCTGGACGTTCACGCTTACCGTCAGCACGCCAATAACCGTGACGTTCGTCGCCAACGGCGGACAGGGTTCGATGACACCGGAAACGAAAAGTGCCCCCACCGCGTTGACGCCCAATGTCTTTACGCGTTCCAAGCACAAATTCGCCCGCTGGAACACCGTCGCCGATGGAGCGGGAATGAGTTACGCCAACGGCGTCGTGTTCCCGTTCACGGCTTCCACCACCCTCTACGCCCAGTGGACCGCTTCGACGAAGATCGCCCCGACCCGTAAAGTGACTTTCGACGCCAACGGCGGATCGGGTTCCATGAAACCGGAATCCAAGAATGTCCTGGCGTCGCTGAAGTCCAATAAATTCACGCGCAAGGGTTTCAGTTTCATCGATTGGAACACCGCCGCCAATGGATCAAAGGCAAGCTACGCCAACGATGCCGCGTATCGATTTACCAAATCGGCCACCCTCTACGCGCAATGGACCGCTTCAAAAAAGATCGCCCCGACCGTTAAAGTGACCTTCGACGCCAACGGCGGATCAGGTTCCATGTCGCCCGAAACCGAAAAGGCCTTCGCGGCGTTGACGCTCAACCGATTCAAGCGACACGGGTTCACTTTCGACAGGTGGAACACCGCCGCCAACGGGTCGGGATCGAATTACGCCAACGGAGCCGCGTATCATTTCAATGCGTCCACCATCCTTTTCGCCCAGTGGACCGTCGTCAAACCACCAGTCGTGCTGCCCGCCGTGCACGCCGTGGTGGCCTTGAGTCCCTTCGCCGCGAAATCCACGGCGCTGACGACTTCTTTAGCAGCGCAAATCGCCGCGCTCGCCCGAGAGATCAAGGCCAACCGAGACAAAAAGATTGCACTGGTCGGTTATAGCGGCGACTTGACCACTGCCAATATAACCAACGAAGCGGATTTGGCGGCCAGTTTGAAGTTGAGCATGCAACGCGCGGTCGTCGTCGAGAGTTATCTCAAACAGCAACTCGCATTGCTCGGGGTCACCGGCTATACGATCACCGCCGTCGGCAGCGGGGCCGCCATTCCCGTATCGTCTAACGCCACCGCGGCCGATCAGGCCAAGAACCGCAAAGTGGTGGCCACCATTACCTAATGGTGCTGATGACGACAGGCAGTGCAACCTTTTGGCGCAGGTAACGAGACCATGTTCGAAGCCCTCAACTCAAATTTCGTTCAAATGGACGGTCGGAATTGGGTCGCCAAAATCGGACCGGTTCTTTGGGCTGGAAAGGGTTTCGCTACACCAGCGTGAGGACTTCATTTTGCTCCTCTCGATGCTTTCGCAGATTGATGCCATCGGCAGATTGTTTGGGTGGAAGCCAGAAAGTCAACAAGGGAAGTTGCGGGTGCCCATTCGTAAGATGATTCCTAGAGTGATGACTTGGAGACAACCCTCCTAGTTGCCTATGGTCCAGATACGCCACTACTCGATGCCAAAACTGATAACCCGATTAGGGTGGATTCGTACTCTCGATTTGCGCGGATCGTCGTTCGGAATCGGCTCGGCCGTTCCGCGGACTTCCACCATTCGTGGCTTCCACGGGTCAACGGTCTCAAGGTCATCTACTACGAATGCCACCTGACCGTTCGCAACGACGTTCTTGTACTTTTGGGACTCGCCCATATTGAGGCCGCCGATCTCGAACGTGCCAGTCTCTTCGTCGAAGGTGAAGCCAACTGGATTGTTCTGGAGTGTTCCGTCGGGCCGCAACGTAGCCAGGCGGCCGAGGCGCTGACTCTTGAGGTACTTGATCTGGGCACTCGTTAACTTGTCCATGATCCCTCCCGGCTTGCTTTCTCTCTTAGGGCTCACCCTAGGTGTGGCCGATTCAAACCGTCCGACTTGACAACAGCAATCGGGGACTTGAGTACCTGGCCCTAAGTCTCTCGGTGGAGGTGATGGGATTCGAACCCACTGCCTCTACATTGCGAACGTAGCGCTCTACCGATTGAGCTACACCCCCGAAGGAGTCCCTACTTTAGCCCACGGCGTAGCGCGAAGGAGATTCGCGACGCCACTCACTGTCGTCGTTGGCGTCGTAAAACTCTGAGTCATACTCCTCAACGTCCCCGTGATACAGAGGGTCCACGGTGGCCAACCGGCGACCTTGAGGGATGCGAATGGGCAGTGACGACTCGTAGAGAAAGCCCTGACTCACGGCAAAGAGGGCCAACGCGATGTAGCAGACGAAACCCATCCACGCCAGGATCGCCAAATCTTCAAGGAAGGAATAACCGACCACGAAATTCAGCCCACTAAGAACGGCCGCGGTGGCCGCGAGCAACAGAAAAACCACCTGGCGACGGGCCTTCATCGAATCGCGCCGCACCGGTGAGTCGTAACTGGTGAACACTTCCCGCTCGTTCGGCACCGAGGAGTAGGCCGTGACGTAGCGGTTGACGGACTCCATCGGACGTGCTTGCTGGTCGTCGCGTTCGTAGTCGTAGTCGTCGTTCCATTCATCCCACGACGTGCGTGACTGGAGTGAGCGGAAGGTGTCGTCTTCGTGTACGACGGTCAAGCGCGGTCGCGGCTCCGGGCCGCGGAGACCTACTGCCTGGTCTACCGGGTCAAGTCGGTGGGCCGGGGGCACCGAGTACTCCTGGCGGCTGAGGACTTCGTGCTCGGCGCGGAACGAATGAATCGACTTTTCGGCGCCGCTGTCACGGAATCGTCGCACCACCACGGGCACCAAAATCGCGACCCAGAAGAGCCCGAGGATTATCAGGAGCACTTGGGCGGTTCCCCCGCAAAACGCACGTACATTGGCTACAAATGTACCGTCCGCCTTAGTTTTATTGGTGGATACGGCGAGAAGTCACGACTCGTGCAGCCCGCACTCTTCCTGGTCGGCCCCCACCCATCGACCGGACCTGCGGTCTCCCGGCACTTGAGGCTTCGCGGTAACCGCCGCGCAGCCAATGGAGGCGTAGCCCTGGGCCCAGAGCGGGTGTTCGGGCAGATGATGAGCCGCGATGTAATAGGCCACGTCGTCGTCACTCCACGTGGCCAGCGGATTGACCTTCACCAGGTCGAATTTTTCGTCCCACAGAAGGGTTTTCATGCCGGCGCGGCTCGACGCATCGACGCGCTTTACCGAGGTGATCCAGGCCGCTCGGCCCGACACGGCCCGTTTCAGCGGCTCGACTTTGCGCAACTCGCAACACCTCTCGGTACCGCAGGGCCACTCGTTCGCTTCCGGTCCCGGCGTCGTGCGAGTCAGATTAAGGGACCACTCGCGTTCAATACGACCAGCGAACGCCAACGTCTCATCAAAGTGTCCCCACGTGTCCAAAAAAATTATCTCGGTCTGGGGCCTAAGTTCGTGGACCATATGCAGCAGCGCCAGGTCTTCGAAGGAGCAGGCCATGGCCACGTTATTATCGAAGCGTTCGAAGGTCCAGGCGAGAATATCCTTGGGCGTGGCGTGTTCGAAGCGCTGGTTGGTAATTTCGAGTTCGTCGAGCAGTGTAGAGGTGGGCGTCGTCATGACCGATTTCTAGAGAAGTCCAAGATTTCCATTGCTTTACTAGGATATAAGAATCAATTAGAAACTATGACACCCACCCCCTTACGCCCGCCCCAGACCGCTGACTACCTCGATCTACTGGAGTCCCACGCCATCTTTATCCTGCGCGAGGTGGCGGCCGAGTGCGAGCGGCCGGTCCTGCTCTTCTCCGGCGGCAAGGATTCCGCGGTGTTGCTGAACCTCGCCATCAAGGCCTTCACGCCCCAACAGCTTCCTTTTCCGGTCCTGCACATCGACACCGGACAGAACTTTCCCGAGGTGTTGGACTATCGCGACGCCCTCACCACGTCGCTGGGCGTGCGACTGCTGGTCGCCAAGGTCCAAGACACCATCGACCAGGGCCATGTGATGGACCCCGGTCCCATGGGCTCACGGAACCGTTTGCAGACGGTCACCTTGCTGCACGCCCTCACCGAGAACGGCTTCGACGCCGCCTTCGGCGGTGCGCGTCGCGATGAAGACAAGGCCCGCGCCAAGGAGCGCATCCTCTCCTTTCGTGACGGATTCGGACAGTGGGATCCACGTCAACAACGGCCCGAACTTTGGCAGCTCTATCAGGGCAAGGTGAATCCCGGTGAACACCTGAGGGCCTTTCCGCTGTCGGACTGGACGGAGTTGGACATCTGGCAGTACATCGAGCGCGAGCGCATGGCCCTGCCCTCGATCTATTTCGCCCACGAACGCGACGTGGTGCTGCGCGATTCCATGTGGCTGGCCGTCGGTCCCTTCGTCGAGCCCCGTCCAGGCGAGAGGGTGGAACGCCGGGTGGTGCGCTTTCGCACGGTGGGCGACGCCAACTGCACCGGAGCTGTCGATTCAACGGCCAGCACCTTGGCCCAGATCATTGACGAGATCGCCATTGCCAACGTCTCGGAACGCGGAGCCACCCGGGCCGACGACCGCTTCTCGGAAACCGCGATGGAAGATCGCAAGCGCGAAGGTTACTTTTAAACGTGGGAACCACCACCAAGGATCTGCTTCGTCTGGCCACCATTGGTTCGGTCGACGACGGTAAGTCGACCTTGATCGGGCGACTGCTGGTTGACACCCGCCAACTATTCGACGACCAGCTCGACGCCGTCGTGGCCGCGTCGGAAAGGCGCGGCGTCGGCGACCTCGATCTCAGTTTTGTCACCGACGGACTTCGGGCCGAGCGCGAACAGGGCATCACCATTGACGTGGCCTATCGGTACGCCTCGACGCCGAAGCGAAAGTTCATCATTGCCGACTGTCCCGGTCACGTGCAGTACACCCGGAACATGGCCACCGGCGCCTCCACGGCCGACCTGGCCCTGGTGGTCCTGGACGTCGCCCACGGTCTCAAAGAACAGACCCGTCGCCATCTCTGCATCGCGGCCCTGCTCGGGGTGCATTCCGTAATCGTCTGCGTCAACAAGATGGACGGCGTTAATTGGTCCCAGAGCGCCTTCCAGAGCGTGGTCGACGAAATTGAAACCCTTTCGCGCGAACTGAGCTTTGAAGAAGTGAAGATCATCCCGGTGTCGGCCCTCTTTGGCGACAACGTCGTTGAACCTTCCACCAACTCGCCGTGGTACGTCGGCCCCACCGTCCTGGCGGCCCTGGAGTCCTCGGACGCCGGGACCTGGACCAAGACCCGGCACGGTGCGCGCCTGCCCATTCAATGGGTGCTTCGCCAAAGCGGCGGCGGGCGAACCTACGCCGGGATGGTCAACGGCGATTCCTTCTTCGTGGGCGACACCGTGACCCTCTTGCCCGCCAACGTGGAAACCACCATCAAAGCCATCTCCTTTGGCGGGGTGGGACGCATTGAGGCCAACGTCGGACTCTCGATCGACCTCGACCTGGCCGACGAAACCGACGCCGGCCGGGGCGATCTCCTGGCCGCCACTCCCCTGCCCGCCGTCACCAAGGAGCTGACGGCCACCATCTGCTGGTTCGGCGAGAGGCCGCTCGAGGTGGGCCAACGTCTGCGACTGAAGCACACCACCAAGGTGACCCCCGTGCGCGTCAGCGACATCACCGGCGTGGTGGACATCGAAACCTTGCGGATCGACGAGTCGTCATCGCTCGCCACCAACGAGATCGGTCTGGCCACCTTACAGACCTCCGATTGGCTGGTGGTGGACGACTACCGCGTTAACCGGGTGACCGGAAGTTTCGTCTTGATCGACGAGGTCACCAACGCGACCGTCGCGGCCGGCATGGTGGGCCGAGCATCGTTCTTCTAGAACTGCACCAGCATCACCACGAAGGCCAGGGCCACCAGGCCGAGCAGTACGTCGATGGTCATCACCAGTTTGCGACCCTGTTCGGGGTTGGCGGCGCCGTCGCGATGGATGATCTCGCCCACTGCCTGTTCGAGCGGCAACACCCGAGCCTCCAGGTGACCGGCCGCGGCCAGGTAGATGATGATGCCCGCCACGATCCACGCGTGACCGATCGACACGTCGGCTCCACCGCTCAGCACCATGATCAGACCGGTGATGGGCGTCACGTGCATCACCCGCGCGGCCCAATTGCGACGGGCCGGGAACCGGGCCCGCTGGGTTTCCCCGTCGGCCCCGCGCGCCACCAGTTGGCCCGACCAGCGCATCACGATCACGACGATCAAGGTGGCGACGGCCGCGAGCACGTGGACCAGGAAGACCACGTCGTAGGTCACCGAGGTGGCAATCATGCGCTGTTCAGCAGCGCTTGCGCCGCGCGGTAGGGATCGGTCGTGCCGGCGAGCAGCGCGTCGACCTGGGCCTCGTAGGCCGCGCCGTGCGCGAGACCGGTGACGCGCGAACGCACGGTCGCGGTCAGCACCTTGTCGAGTTCGGCCCTCGTGCGGGTGCGACGGTGCTGCTCGAATCGTCCGTCTTCAAGAAAGCAACGGTGGGTGACCACGGCCTCCCAGAGCTCTTCGGTCCCGGTGCCAATGGTCGCGACCGTCTCGAGAATCGCTGGGCGCCATTCGTGCTCTCCTCCGAGGTCGAGCATCTGATCGAGGTCCCGGCGAGTCTCGCGCACCCCGGCCCGGTCGGCCTTGTTGATCACGAAGATATCGGCGACCTCTAAGAGCCCCGCCTTGTTGGCCTGCATGGCGTCGCCCCACCCGGGGTTCATCACCACGATGGTGGTATCGGCCGCCGAGGCGATGTCGACCTCCATCTGACCGACGCCCACCGTCTCGACCAGCGCCAGGCGAAAACCGGCCGCTCCGAGCACGCGCACCGCGTCGGGTACCGCCAAGGAGAGACCGCCCAGATGACCGCGGGTGGCCATGGAACGAATGAAGACGTGCTCGTTGGTGGCGTGTCCCTGCATGCGAATGCGGTCGCCGAGAATCGCTCCCCCGGTGAAGGGCGAACTGGGGTCAACGCACAAGATGCCCACCTGACCAAAGGGATCCACTCCGTCGAAGGAACCTTTCGAGAGCACCAACGTAATCAGTCGATCGGTCAGCGTCGATTTTCCTCCGCCCGGTGGCCCGGTGATGCCCACCACGTAGGGCGACGCCACTTGGTAGGCCAGCGCCGCCGTGGCCAACTGCTGCGCGCCTCCGGACTCGACGTAGGTCAGCAATCGCGCCAGCGCCGTTCGCGAGCCTTCGCGCGCCAGTGCCGCCAGTTCGGCGGGCTCGCGCGAGATCAATCGAACCGCCGTACGTCCGCGCCCAACTTGGTGAGCCGCTCCACAAAGCTGTCGTAGCCGCGGTCCAGGTGCTCCAAGCCAATTACGATGGTCCCGTCTTGGGCCACCAGCCCGGCCAACGCCAACGCGGCGGCGGCGCGAATGTCACTGGCGGTCACGGTCGTGCCCACCAGGTAGTCAACGCCCCGGATCATGGCGTGATGGCCTTCGGTGGTAATGCTCGCGCCGAGTTTCACCAATTCGTCGAGGTAACGAAAACGTCCGGCGAAGAGATTCTCGGTCACTACCGAGTCGCCGTTGGCCACGCTGAGCATGGTGGTGATGAGGGGCTTGTAGTCGGTCGCCACCCCGGGATAGGGCAGCGTCGCCACGTCGCAGGCCTGCAGGATCGAGGGGCCGCGCACCGAGATCCCGATGCCGCTTCCGTCGATGACCCCGCCCATCGCCTCGATCTTGCGCAGCAGCATCTCCATGTGATCGGCACGGGCGTCAACGACCCGCACTTCCCCGCCCGTGATGAGGGCCGCCGCCAAATACGTGGCCGCGACCACCCGGTCGGTAATCACCTCGTGATCGGCCGGCTTCAGCGTGGCGACGCCGTCGATGGTCAGTCGTGACGTGCCGAGACCCTCGATCTTGGCGCCCATGGCACAGAGTTGTCGCCCGAGATCCTCCACTTCCGGTTCGCGCGCGGCGTTGTCGATCACCGACCGGCCCTTGGCCAACACGCAGGCCATCATCAGGTTGTCGGTGGCGGTGTGGCTCGGGTAGGCCAGCGTCATTCGCGTGGCGCGAAGCCGCGATTTGTTGAGGGTGGCGTGGATGTAATTGGCGTCGTTATGAAACGTGGCCCCCATCGCCGAAAGTCCATCGGTATGAAAGTTGATGGGGCGTTGTCCGAAGTCGTCGCCCCCGGGCAGGGCCATGTTCGCTTCGCCACATCGAGCGAGCAGAGGACCGAGCACCACGATCGAAGAACGGGTGGCTTCAAAGAGACGGGCCGGGGCCACGGGATGGAGGTCCTTCGCCTCGGGAACGGTGATGAGCAGCTCGTGCCGGTTAGGCCGCGCGATCGAGCAGCCGAGGGCCTCGAGCAGTTCGGCCATGACCTGCACGTCGGTGATGTCGGGTACGTTGGTCAGCCGGTTCACGCCCGAAGCCAGCAAACAGGCGGCCATCTGCTTTAAGACGGCGTTCTTGGCGCCGCCGGCCTGGACCTCGCCCACGAGGGGTCCAGCGGGCTTGACGACGAGAGAACTCACCCCTTAAGTATGGCCGAAGGACCAAATACCGCCCGTTGGTTGGCGTAACGAGCCCGCAGCCCACCGGAGTACGCTGCATGCGTGCAGCCACCAGCCAGACCCGACCGCAACATCGCGCTCGAGATGATTCGCGTCACCGAAGCGGCCGCCATTGCGGCGGCCCGCTGGGTGGGCCGGGGCGACAAGAACGCCGCCGACGGCGCGGCGGTGGACGCCATGCGCTTCGTCTTAGGTGGCATTTCCATGGACGGGATCGTGGTCATTGGCGAGGGCGAAAAGGATGAAGCGCCCATGCTCTATAACGGCGAGTACATCGGTGACGGCCAGCCACCGCAAGTCGACGTCGCCGTCGATCCCGTTGACGGTACCTCGCTCACGGCCGCGGGCCGCAACGGCGCGTTGGCGGTGATCGCGCTCTCCGAGCGCGGCACCATGTTCAATCCCGGTCCCTGCGTCTACATGAAAAAGATCGCCGTCGGTCCGCGGGCTCGAGGGGCCATCGACATCAACGCGTCCGCGACCGACAATCTCAACGAGGTATCGAAGCGACTCAAGATACCGGTCCAAGAACTGGGCGTGGTGATTCTCGATCGCCCCCGCCACGACGACCTGGTCGCTGAAGTGCGCGAGGTGGGCGCGAGAGTGCTGCTCATCTCCGACGGTGACGTGGCCGGGGCCATCGCCACGGCCTGGCCGAGTTCCGGCGCCGACATTCTCTTCGGCATCGGCGGCACGCCCGAAGGCGTCATCGCCGCCGCGGCCCTGCAGGGACTGGGCGGTGAGATGCAAGGCATCTTGCATCCCCGTGACCAAGAGGAACGCCGTCTGGCCGAATCACTGGGCTACGACTTCGACCGAGTGCTGCGTAATGATGATTTAGTAGCGAGCGACAACTGCTACTTCTCCGCGACGGCCATCACCGACGGCGACTTCTTGCGGGGCGTGCGATTCCACGATTTTGGCGCCACCACCCAATCAATAGTCGTGCGATCAAGGTCGGGCACCGTTCGCACCGTTGAGACCTTCCATCGCCACGACAAGTTGCAAGAGTTCTCCACCGCCGGTTTCTAACCATAAGTATTTACTTCTTGATTGAATGTTCACAACCGCACAATTTTTTCGCGCTGGCGACGTGGCGGACGTAGGGTCGATTTAAGAGCCGAAAGGTTCTTGGCGCAATTGCCACAGTGAAAGGGTACCTTATGCGCGTCGCAAATCTTTTAGCGACCAAGGGACATGAAGTCGCTTCCATCTCCCAGGAGAGAAACGTTACCGAAGCCTTGGCGATTTTGAAGGAGCGCGGGGTTGGCGCGCTGGTGGTGACCGGAGAGACTAAGCCCCTAGTCGGCATTCTCAGTGAACGTGACATCGTGCGAGCGCTCGCCGCCCAGGGGGCCGACGCTCTAGAAGTCAAGGTGGCCGACTTAATGACCCGTGAAGTCAGGGTCTGTGATGAAGAGACGACCATGGCTAACCTGATGGCGTTGATGACCGAGCACCATATTCGACACGTCCCGGTCGTGCACGAAAAGACGCTGGTCGGGCTGGTTTCCATTGGCGACG
>ODAK010006788.1_pt1 | contig 11510 bp, 8 predicted proteins | sample 1539591 | NCBI WGS metagenome assembly ODAK01 (sample SAMEA3539303, study PRJEB22396) | soil metagenome | biome: tundra; feature: field; material: soil | place: USA | collected 2010-05 | depth 0.15 m | reverse complement strand
AAATACGAGCGCGGCGCAAAGAATGGCTAGGATTTGGGTCAGTATCTGCAAAGGTGTGAGTTACCTTCTTACCGAAATTTCTGCGCTGTTCCGTAGTACGAATTCGAGTATGCGAACAGCCATCTACGCCCGCGTCAGCACCAAGGATCAAAGCTGTGAAATGCAGTTGCGTGATCTGCGAGCGTACTGCGCCGCTCGCGGCTTCACCATCATCCGCGAGTACATCGACATCGGCCAGTCCGGGGCGAAGGACTCGCGTCCGCAACTTAACGAACTGATGGCCGACGCCCGTAAAAGGAAGTTTGATTCGATCTTGGTTTGGCGCTTTGACCGCTTCGCCCGCTCCACGAAACACCTCTTGCTGGCGCTTGAGGAGTTTCGCTCCCTCGGCATTCAGTTCATCAGCTATCAAGAAAACATTGACACAAGCAGTCCGCTAGGTCAGGCCCTTTTCACAATAATCTCGGCTGTTGCCCAGCTTGAGCGTGATCTGATTCGTGAACGGGTAAGCGCAGGCATCCGAAATGCGCGAGCGTGCGGTAAACAGCTCGGTCGGCCGCGTCGAATTGTAAGTCAGGATGAACTCGCTCGTCTGAAAGCTGAAGGAGCCAGCTTGCGCGAGATCGCAAAAAAGCTCGGGGTTGGATACGGAACCGTGCGACTTCGAATTCGCAACCTGTAATTCCCAAATGGGGAAAACACTGAATGCTGGTCCCGACCGGACCCCCAAAAACAGGGCCCTCTAGAATGTGAGTTCTCCGCAACAAAAGGACCAAGTCGTCCTTGAAATGACTACCACGATCACACAGGAACGCACCGCGATCAAGACGAACACCCTTTACAACAATGGCCGTCCGGTCGCCCAGAACGTCTCAGTTTGTGACAACAAGCGAAACTTCGCACGACACATGTTATCGGTGGAAAGATCCTGCCCTAGTCTGAATCCGCGGGCCGGGTCCCCAACGCAATCACTTGTGGAGGCCTCGACGCGAAACAGAACACGTAAGCTGGCAGATCAACTTCTAGCTTGTATCTCAACGTCGTTGTGATCCTGATCACGTTGGGAGGTGACGGTTATCACAGCGATCGGGCGTCATCTTTAAGATATCATCCGTTAAATCAGTACTGCGCATTCCAAGCGGGCCGAATCCAGGGAACTATCGCGATAGTGCTGATCGCGGAACTCCGGAGCCCGTTCATGCGAGTACTATTGATCGCCCCACCGATCATGGATTACGTGGGACAGAGCCTACGTCCCATCGCCCAAGATGCAACGCATAACTGCCCCCCCTACGGATTATATCTACTTGCTAGCATTCTACGGAATGATGGTCACGATGTAACAGTCATCGACCTCATTGCCTCGGGAACAAATAAGATCCTTCCCTTTCAAACACATTTTGCGAATGCGGACCTTGTTGGTCTCACTGCAACCTCCCTGTCTTGGCCAACCGTCGTAGATGTTATCCGCCAAGTACGTGCGCTCGACGCCAATGTCCCCATCGTATTAGGAGGCATCCACGCCACTATTTTTGACGTGTATCTACTAGAGAGGTTTCCGATTCAATATGTTATTCGGGGCGAGGGGGAACTTGCTCTGCCGGCTCTCTGCAGGGCTCTTGATAGAAAACGTGGACTGGACGGCGTGCCCAACCTCTCGCGGAAAGCCAAAGACGGCAAAGTAGTTCGCAACCCCGTAGGTCCGTTGCTCAGCCCAGAGCAAATCGGAAATTATCCCCTGCCAGCTTTCGAGTTGCTACCCAAGGGCATATACCAGAGCCTGTCGATTGAATCGTCGCGTGGGTGCGCATTTGATTGTGCATTTTGTTCGACGTCATACCGTCAATCTTGGCGCCCTATTCCTCCGGAGATATTTGTCGAGCGCCTAATACAACTTCTGCCGTATCTGTCGAAAACGGTGCGTCAAACGATCCATATCGTAGACGATGAATTTTCGATCAACACCCGGCGCGCTATTGCAATTGTTCGCTTGCTGGAAAAACAAAGGGTTAAGGCTGCCTTCGTTTACGACGTCCGCGCGAATGACCTGATCGACGAGGAGTTCACCGAATCGATTGCGCCGTTTACCAACCAGTTTCTGGTTGGTGCAGAGTGCGGATACGACGAAGGTTTGCAGAAAATCGGGAAGAAGACCACGTGCGCGAAACTGGAGGCAGCCGCCAAGAAATTGCGCGAGTACGGGATCGCGGACCGAGGCAACTTCTCTTTTATTCTTGGATTGCCTTGGGAGGGCAGGGCAGAAATCGAGAAGACGATCGACTTTGCCAGTCGCTTGTACGGTGATTATGGCGTCAAGATCCTACTGCAGTCGTATTGTCTGATTCCTGGGTCCAGGCTCTGGCAGGATGAACGGGAGAAGTTAGTTGTTACGGAGGCCATGTACGATGAGCACGGATTTTTTCGTAATCTGCATTTTTGGTACACCTGCCAGCGCTTGTCACCTGCTGAAGCCTGGGAGATCGAAGACTTGCTCCAATCCCTCCTATGGCTGTCCCATCTTGCGCATCCGGGTAAGCGGATGGTGCAACACAGCATTCCATTCTTGCTAGCGAAGTATTTTCCTCGGAGCATATTGAAGCCGAACCGGTACGCAGTCGGTTTGGACAGCTTGCGACAGGTGGCGCACCCTACCCATTCCAAAGCCGCTACGCACCTACTTGATACGGCCCAGATCCGCTCCGCTCCGAACTCCAAGTGTAGTGATCACTTGGTTTTCAGTTCACATTCACAAAAGACATAATCAACTATAAGGAGGACGCGATGAAGACGACGACTAAGAAAATTGTTAAACAAGGTGTACTTTCCGCGGCGACCCTGAAGGCGATACGGCAACGAGTGATGCAGGATATTGCGTTCCGCAAGCGTTTTGCAGAGCGTCCCATACAGGCACTTGCATCAATCGGCATCAGACTTCCTATTGAGAATGCTCGCGCAATAGCGAGTTTGTCACTGAGCGATATCCTACGAACGGTTGATTTGGGTAGGGCGTCGAGACCCATTGCCGGGCTGGGCGGACGCTTCAGACTGCCTAGGGTCATTGATGAAAGTCCGGAAACACCGGAGACTCCCGAGACCCCGGAGGCCCCAGAGACCCCAGAAACCCCGGAGACGCCGGAAACTCCAGAAACACCTGAGACTCCAGAAACACCCGAAACTCCCGAGACGCCGGAGACTCCAGAAACACCCGAGACTCCAGAAACGCCGGAAATCTGGACTTCAATCGCAGGAGTAGCTCCCGGTACCGAGCCGGGCACTGAGCCAGCGATAGATGTTGGAACGGAACCAGCGGTTGACATCGGAACTGAACCAGCCGTGGGTGTTGCCATTGGAGTCTTTTCTTTGGCTGAGCTGCCCGATCGGGGCATTATTCAAGAAATTACCGTCGCAATTCAGGAACTGCAGTGGGCTATTCAAGCGCTACCCGTCGCCGTTCAGAACATGCAAAAGGTCGCGCTCGATATGCAGTGGGCGGCAAAAACTCTCCCACAATCCGTTCAAACAATGCAGAGAGTGAGTCGAGGGGTGCCAAGAGCTCTGCGGACGTTGCGCCGAATTCAGGAGGAGGCAAAGCGAGCACAGGCCAAGCGGCGGGCTCCCGTTTCCAAGGGACCTGCGAAAGCGGCCAAGAAGCGCGCTCGTAAATCAGGCAAGCAGAGCGCAAAACGGAAGCAAGAGTAGCCCAGGAAAGCTGACGAGAGGGGCCCGGAAAATCGGGCCCACTTCGTGTCCGTTCGACGATTAATTTACTTCCTCCTAAGGAATAGGTCCGTCGGCGGATGTGCTGGTCTATTCAGCGAACTAAGGTCCAAGGGATAGATACGTAGCGGAGGTAGGCTCCGAGTGGGCCAACATTCCTCCTGCTTCGTTGGACTGAACTTGAGGCAAATATTGTTGGAGTGAACACACTCTGAGGACCGTATGACTGGGTTGGTTGAAAGAAGAACTGATTTTCAAGTTCGAGCGCCACTAGCGTTTCCCAGAAACCGGGGACTGCAGGCACGACCTTCCGAGTCTGATGCGCGCGCTGGGCTGTTGGCGCTGTTGCGGCGACGAGGGCTGTTACAGGCAAGCCCGGGCCAACCGGTGGTTGATCGCAGTGGCAGGTCGGCGGCGTGGATGTTCTATTCGTGGAATCTGAGTCTAACAGCCGAGGGGAGCGCGCTTGCCGCACGTTGCCTATTGGATCGACTGAAAAGCTTTCACGCGACTCAACTCGCTACGTATGGAACTACGGGCATTCCGCTCTTAGCGAGTTGTATTCTGCTTGGCGATGGTAAGTACACTGGAATGTGTGTGCGAGAAAAGCCCAAAGGCAATGCCTCTGGCCGTCAGATCGAGGGTCCGGCCGATTCGACCCGTCCGGTGGTGATCGTTGACGATTCGTTAAGTTCTGGAACGTCATTGCTAACTGGAATTCGAGTGCTGGAACGCCATGGCTTCGAGGTGGAAGGCGCTATTTGTTTGGTACACTTTCCCGATCGTGGCGGCCGTGAACGCGCGGAAGCGTTGGGGTACCGCGTAGAGACCCTATTTGATATTTGGAAAGACTTGCAAGTGGAGCGACCTGCTCACGTTCCGGGTTTCCAACGGGTCGGAGAATTCACCCAAGGTGCCGCCTCTATTCCCGACGGTCTATCCCCGGCGCAGGCCGCACGGTTCGTAGCCGAGCAGTATCTTCGACAGGGGACGATCCCCAAGCCACCGCGATGCTTCAATGCTGAATTCGAGGCGCCCGGCGGAGTTTGGGTGTCCTTTCGTGACCGCTGCTCCAATGTGCGGCTTGCGCGGGACGGTTTCTGGCACTTCAATGCAAACGATGCCGACGCCTGCCGTGACCTTGTGCTCGCCAGTGCGAAGACAGTTCGTAACTGGCGGTTGCGTCGGGAGCAACTCGACAACCTCAAAATTGCCGTGACCTGTTTCGGCCGCCTGGAGGCCATCCAGCCTTCTGGTCTGGACTTCCTACGCTATGGCATTGTGGTTCGAAGCAAAGTATGGCCAGTGAAAATCGGAGGCGCCCTGCCCAATACTCAGGTCTTCACCAGTGAGCGCGAGCAGCTTGATTTGGCGCTTCGAAACGGGCAGATCAATCCTTTTGAACCCTACGAGCTCTACCGCCACACTCTCTGCAAACATGTGGAGCCCGGAGAAGAGTGGCTGCCCTATGGCACCGCGGATAGACCAGAGCACGTCTGGACTGTCAATCGCGCTATCGGTGAGGCGCTAACGGGTCGCGCTCGGGAAGCGGCAATATCCGCCGTCAACGGACGGTGTATACCGGTGGAAGGGCTTGACCCAGGTCTGATCCCGACCCGTGTCGCAGCCGTCGGTGTCACGCTCTATGACCACGGCGTAGTCGGGTGCTCGATCAGCAAACGCAAAAATCTCGACGAAGCGATTGTCGCGGCGGCCACCGCTGCCACCAAAGACAATCGGTTCACGGTCTTGACGCCAAACTCAGCGGCCAACATTCACTCCGCCGTATCAGTTCTTTACGACGCTGAGTTGACGGGAAGCGCTACTCCGGAGAAGGCTGCGCGGAAGTTGCGCCTGGGAAAGGATAGTGTTCAGGTACAGCAGGGCCAGCACCAGGCCATGTTCTTGGAATGTGTGGCTCCTCATTACAACTGGGAAAAGGAGCAACTCGTTCAGCGCTTGCTGCGCAAGGCAGGGGCAAACGACGAGCCTGCAAATTGGACCACCTACCGGACTGCCAGTTGGCTGTCAACCAAAGACGGGGCTGTACCGCACGCGTTCGGTTTTGCAGGGCCACCCGCAGGACCATGCGACATCGCAGCCCTGTGTCGCGATCTCTCTCTATTGGGTGGTTATATTGACAAGAATCTCCTTCCCAACGGATTGCCGCGGTATGCGCAGACTCCGGTACCGGGATGGAAGTGGGATCATGGCTCAATGGCACGAGTCGTCCATGGACTTTACGGACTGGTTCTTGCGGGACATCTTCTGGACCGCGCCGATTGGCGGCGGCACGGCGAAAAAGGGATTCGCCGCTGTCTGGATGCAGTGGATATTTCCCGGGGAGAATCCGTCGGCACTCTGGTGGTGGGCGAGCAGAGTTGTGGGCCCATGGCCGATTGTATATTGTTGACCGCCGCGAACCGTTCCGGCTGTGGCGGCAAGTATCGCCGCCAGCTGAATGCCTTGGCGGGCACAGTGGCCGCAATGCTGCGGGAAGATGGCTCGATCCATCCGGACGGGCAACCGGTTCGTATGGATCGCGATAACGACTATCTGCCCAACGTGGCGATTCTCGCCCTTGCGGTCCATCAAGGCAAGGCGGCCGCCGGGTTGGCTACTCGCTTGCAGCCGTACCGAGCATGGCAGCTGCGTCGCTTCCGTCTGTTACACCGGTGGGGTCAAGCCGGCTGGCTACCGCAGGCGTGCGCTGAAGTGTACTTCGTTACCCGTGATCCGGTTTATGCCAGCACGGCATTTGAAGTTGCCGACTGGTGCCTTGATCGACAGGTCGCAGCGACGGGCGCGTTCTTAACAGACCTCGCGCCCGGCGGTCCTACATTTCACACCGCATTCATCGCCGAAGGGATGGCAGACGCGTGGGCTTTGGCCGTAGCGTGCAATGACAGAGAACGTGCACAGCGCTACGAGAGGTCGTGGTACTCGGCCATGCGCTTCGCTCGCCAACTGATTATCCGTCCGGCCGATGCTCCATGCTTCCCGGATTCCGACCTGAGTGTAGGCGGTGTCCGCGGTTCATTGAATGGTTCCACCGTCCGAATCGATTTTGTAAGTCACCTCATCGCCGCCATCGCGAAGGGAATTAGCTTGACCCATGATCGCACCTAAAGGTTTAACGGACATTGTAGTGAACCGGCGCTGGATGCGGTACTCCGATCCGTTCCCTCACATAGTGGCTCGAAACGTTTTTACGAAGAACTTTTATGAGGAACTGGAATCCGCTTTCAAGAAAACCCTCTCTCGAGGCTTCGGTCAACCCGGGGACAAGGGTCGGTTCGCCCGCAACACGGCCGACTATGACGCTTACGTATTGCTTTTGAGCTCTAAGTTCGCGGGCCCGCTAGGTATCTTCATTTCCAGGATGTGGCATGACATGCTAGCGGGGCTGATCGGCTTGAACGCGACCCGCGATGTTCAGTGCTCACTGCACCATCATCTCGTCGGCAGCGCCACCGGGTGGGTGCATAGCGACATTGGATTGCGATGGTTCATGGACGCACCTAAGTCTGACGGGATCAACCTAGCCTGCTCTGGGCGTACGGTAGATGCAGCTCGCAAGGCGGGCGTGAATGCCAGGCCAGTAGTACGCGCGGTTGCCATGCTTTTCTATCTGAACAACGAGTGGTCACCAGGCAGTGGCGGAGAGACCGGTCTATACCGGAGCGCCCAGGACCTGCCAACTAAACCTGTCTCAGTCGTGCCGCCCATTAATAACTCCATTCTGATATTCGAATGCACACCTTACTCGTTTCATACTTTTTTGCAGAACGACCGTTATCCTCGTAACTCAGTGAACCTCTGGCTACACCGTCCGAAGGCGCAAGTGGTAGCGCGGTGGGGTGAGAGCAAAATCTTTGACGTGGCTAGGACTTAGGATGCGCGACACAAAGCGTGTTTGTCTGTTGACCGGTGCCAGTGGTAAGTTGGGCTCCATGTTCTGTCGGCTTTACGCCTCGGAGTATCACATCGTCGCCGTCTACCGGGACAATGCTCCCGAATTGCCAGCACAGAACCAGAGTTTTGTGGATCCCTTGAGACCCGCCGCTGGCCTGCCGGAAAACGAGCATCCCCTTTTTGCAATCCGAGCAGACTTGGGATCCGACGCCGAGCTTAATGGCGTAGTGGAACTGGCATTGGCGCGCTTTGATCGCATCGATGTGGTAATAAATGCCGCAGTGCAATACACCTTTGGGCGTATCGTCGATGGGGGAGGCCTAATTAACAGCCTGGAGGCGCAGTTCAATGTAAACGCCCTAGTCCCTCTTAAGTTGGCGGCGAAGGTTGCCCGGGATTTCTGGCGAAATCGCGACATAGAAAACCGCCGGATGAACCGAAATGTGATCAACGTTTCCAGTCTATCGGGTTTCCACCTAGCGCCCCGCCCCGGGCACAGCGCCTACGGCGCCGCCAAAGCCGCGTTGAATCTGCTTACCTTGCACATGGCCAGTGAGTTTCAGGATTTCGGAGTGCGAGCCAATGCTTGTGCCCCTACCAGCTTTCCGCAGATTGTTTCCACCGGGGCGGTAGCCCGCTCGGTTCGAAGTTTGGATCAGGGCCGGATGACGGGGAAGATTCTCGCGATTGACAAAGTAGGGGAGCGCTTCGTCGGTGGGCCAGTCCCCTCTCTGGCAAGCGCTCGCGCAATGTAGTCGCTGCCCTCGGAGACTCGCGCCACGAAGTCTAGGTATTTCGCAATGCTGGTTTTTGTCCACCAACCCCGTGCCTCTGTGCGTGCTTGAGATGGCTGACCTCCTCACCAACGCGCCTCTGCACATTCTGCCGACGTCCTCGTTGAAGAGACTGGTGCAGCTCGATTCGAATGACATTTGGATTCGATTCCGGCGCCGGGGGACGATTCTGTTTCGTGGGTTCTCCCCCACCTTGGATGAGTTCAAGTCTTTTACAGCGCAGTTCTGTCGATATTTCATTGCATACCCTGGGAACAAACGACGCCGGGTCGAGAACGAGACGGACATACAGACAGTTGACCTCCAGAACGTGGGGATTCCGCTGCACTCGGAGCTGTCATACTCTCCGGTGCGTCCGGACCTCGCTTGGTTCTTTTGCGTGGGGGCATCGAAGCGGGGGGGAGCGACCATTTTATGTGACGGTATCGCCCTGGCGGAAGCACTCCCCACGACCGTGAGAGGGTGGCTCGAAAACAAGAGATTGCAGTTCAAAGCGGAGATAGCCCCCTGGGCTTGGCAGACGATGTTTGGCTGCGACACAATCGCGCAGGCGGTGAAAGTGATTCGTCAACGGTCTTATGTCGACATGGTCGCCTTCGGTGACAAAATTCGCATCGATCACGTGACGGTGCCCCTGGCCCCGACGAAATACGACAAGCGCATCGCGTTCTGCAACAACCTGATTCTCCATCATTGGATGCCGACCAACGTGCGCTTCGCTGACGGGTCGATCCTGCCCGATGCGGTCTATGAACAACTCGATCGAGTTTCCGCAGGCCTCACGATAGAGATTGTGTGGAGGCCCGGGGATGTTTTAATGATCGACAATACGCGGATGATGCATGGACGCCGGCCCGTGCTCGACGACGATCGGGTGGTCTTAACCCGTTTTGGAAGCTGACACAATGAACGGATTCCGCGCTATGCAGCGAACGCACCGAGCGACGTTGTCAAGGATCTGGCGGTTCTGACTGATGCGGGCCCGGGAATGCTTTTGGAGCAGCGCACCCATACCGCTCACGGAGGAGACCCTGGATACCGATGCCATGTCTGTAGGGGATAGCAACGGGAAGAACCTTTGCGTAGCGATCTTGGCGGGCATACTACTCCTTGTGTTCGTGCTGCCGGCAATACTCGTGGTGCGCTTTGATGCGAGTGCCGGCGTGATTGTTTCGGGCGCGGTCATGTGGGTGGTGTCACAAGCCGTGAAAATTCCGGCGCACCTGATGGCGTCTCGCTGGCTTAGCCGGAAACTTCCCAAGGCTGCATGGGCTGCGATTCGTGGCGTCGTTTCGGCCGTGAGCGAACTCGCCCCTAGCGCCCTGTGCCTGGTATTTTTCTTGCCGTTTCTGTCACTCCCAAGCATCGTTGGGTTCGGTGTCGGGGCATCGGGTGCGGAGATTTTGTTCGTACTGGCGGCTCGATTTGCGCGTCGTAGGAAAGGGCGAAGCAAGTCACGAATTGATATCGGGGCTGCGCACACTGGACGATCACCCTACGTCCGGTATTTCTTCCTAGTCGAGCGTACCGCGGCGCTCCTGTTACACATCGGTTCAAGGTGCCTTGTCTACACTAGCCTTTCGCAACACACACCTTGGGCTGGGATTTGGGCGCTAATCTCGTTCAGCCTAGTGGACGGTCTGGCGGCTTATGGCAAGCTCCGCGGCTGGAATTGGTTGGATGCTCGCATCAGCGGGGGGTTCTTTGGGTTCACTTTCGTGGTCGGTGCGTCGGACCTTGCCCTGTTCGCGGCGACGGCACAGGGCTTCAGACACTGAAGTCCACACTGTAACGCAAGAGGTCACGGTATCGAGTCTGAAAGGAATCGCGAGCGTCAATCAGGCAGAGCTTCGCAGAATAATTCAATGCGCTTACTTATTCTCGGTGGGAACAGGTTCATCGGAGCAGAGCTTGTCAAGCAGGCTGTAATGCAAGGGCACGATGTCACAGTCCTGTCGCTCGACAAGCCTTCAGGCCACGCCGCCAGGTGGATAAACACAAACCGGGACGCGCCACTTTCACGGACTTTATCGAGACTCACATTTGATTCCGTCATCGACAACATTGCGTTCCGAGCCTACCAGGTAAACTCTCTGATTGACGCTCTCCGAGGCAAAGTCAACCGTTATGTGCTGACAAGCTCTGTCGATATCTATTGCAACCAAAAGGCTAAGTATTGCGACGAGCTCGAAAACGAACAACTAGAGCCCTTTCTACATTCGGACGCCCTCCCACCATGGGAGGCTTACTTGCGCGGTAAGCGAGCGTGTGAAATAGCCCTTCGCAGCTCGCCACACTTCGAAAAAGTTGTGGTTAGACCTGCGGTAGTATTAGGCGCCCGAGACAACATCATGTGCCCGAGAGGAACTTTAACTAGTCGGTCACTGTTCTTTCCGCTGCGGATAGCCGATGGTGGGCCAATCTTGCTACGCCACTCAGATACCAGATTGCACCAGGTCGTGGATGTGGGAGATGTTGCTCGAGCTTTGCTCCTTGCCGCCACTCACCCGCTAGCGGCCGGACAGGTGCTCAATGTAGTCGGCGATGACGTATGGACGAACGAGAGATTGATCCACAGCCTGTCCAACTCGATTGGATGTAAAACGGACGTTCTCAGGGTTAGCGACGCACAGCTCAAAGCGGCAGGCCTCGGTCATTACCAGACTCCATACTTTCGCTCTTATATGCACTCGTGGTTCTTATTCTCGAACAGACGTTTGAAAGAGCTTGGCTGGAGGCCCGTATCTGCATATCTTAACTTCGATGCTCAAACAGCCGATTCCAAGAAAATCAGGCTGCGGAATTCTTGGCAAAGTGAGCGAAGAAGGCTTAAAAGAAACGAGCTAAAAACCCCACCCGATTTCATGGCCTGCAGGGCCCGAATCACAGACAGTTACGGAAGGGACTCAATCGAGCGGGAAATAACAGATTTCCGCTCGCAGTTTCGATCCCCACGCGGCCCCTGGGATACCAACTCCGCGCTGTCCTGACTGACACCGTTCGTTTCCAGTTTGTCGTTCGCTGCTGCCCGCTTCGCATCTGTCGTACCTTGTTTCTTCATCGCCGATCTCCTTTGAATTGATT
>ODAK010006787.1_pt1 | contig 11511 bp, 8 predicted proteins | sample 1539591 | NCBI WGS metagenome assembly ODAK01 (sample SAMEA3539303, study PRJEB22396) | soil metagenome | biome: tundra; feature: field; material: soil | place: USA | collected 2010-05 | depth 0.15 m | reverse complement strand
CGTGCAGCAGCAGATCGAGGAAGCCGAAACCCACCTGCCGCATCTGCGCGTTGGCCGCGCGGAATGTGCGCGCGCGCTTCATCTTCTCGAACAACCCGTCCGGCACGGGCGCGCCCGTTTCGTAATGGCGCGCGAACAGATCCAGGGCCGGGCGCTCCCAGCACCAGTTCTCCATGATCTGGCTGGGCAGTTCCACGAAATCCCAGGCCACATTGGTGCCCGCCAGCGAGCGGATTTCCACGCGGCTCAACAGGTGGTGCAACAGGTGGCCGAACTCGTGGAAGATGGTCTCCACTTCGCGGTGCGTGAGCAGCGCGGGTTGGCCTCCCACCGGGGGCGTGAGGTTGCCGCAGATCAATCCCAGGTGCGGGCGGAAGCCATCGGCGGCGGGACCGCCGGTGAGCAGGCCGTCCATCCAGGCGCCGCCACGCTTGTTTTCGCGCGGGTGCCAGTCGGCATAGAAGCTACCCAGAAAGACGCCTCCCTCGTCGCGGACATTGTAATAGTGCACATCGGCGTCCCAGGCGGGGACGCCCGATTCCTCTTCCACGCGGATGCCGTAGAGGCGCTCGGCGAGTTCGAAGAGTCCGCCCACCACGCGCTCCATGGGAAAGTAGGGGCGCAGCGCCTCCTCGTCGAAATCGTAGAGCGCACGGCGCTGCTTCTCGGCGTAGTAGGCGACGTCCCACGCGGCTAGCGGGGGCGCGTCGGGGCCTTCCAGGGAGCGGCGGAATGCCAGCAGCTCCTCATTTTCTTCGCCGAAGCGGCGCGCCGTCTTGGCCTTGAGGTCTTCCAGGAAGGCCAGGGCGCGGTCGCCGGTATGCGCCATGCGATCTTCCAGCACCAGGTCGGCGAAGTTGGCGAACCCCAATAGCGCCGCCTTCTCGCCGCGTAGTTCGAGGATGCGCACCAGGATCGGGCGGTTATCGCGCTCGCCGGTGGCGCCGCGCACGCCGAACGCCTCGTAGACCTTGCGGCGGATGGCGCTCTGCTCAAGGTAGGTCATCACCGCGAAGTAGTCCGGCGCGTGCAGCGTGAAGCGCCAGCCTTCCAGGCCCTTGCGCTGGGCGCTTTCGCGCGCGCTGGCGATGGCCGTGGGCGGCAGCCCGGAAAGGTCGGCCTCGTTGGTGAGCACCAGTTCGAAGGCGTTGGTGGAATCGAGCACGTTCTCGGCGAACCTGGTGGTGATCTGGGTCAGTTCGACGTCGATCTCTTCCAGGCGTTTCTTGCCCTCGGCCGCGAGATCGGCGCCATGGCGGCGGAAGGACTCGATGGTTTTGTGCAGGAATCGGCGGCGGGCGCCGGTGAGTTGCGCGGCCGCCGGGGTGGCGGCGTACGCTTTGATGTTGCGCCACAGGCCGGCGTCCAGCGCAATGCCGGTGTAGAAGGCGCTGACCTCGGGTTGCGCGGCATTGAAGGCGGCGCGCAACTCGGGATACGTGGCCACGCTTTCCAGGTGACGCACCACGCCCATGGCCCAGTCGAGCGGCTCCGTCATCGCGTCCAGCGCGTGCATCGTGTTGTCAAAGGTGCGTTCGCCATCGGGGGCGGCGAGGGCGGCCAGGCGCGCGCGGGCTTCGCCGAGCAACTCGCTGGCGGCTGGTTGCACGTGCTCCGCGCGGATCCGGTCGAACGGTATGCGGAACTCCACGTCAAGAAGCGGGTTGGTGTCGCTGGTACGCTGCATTACCATCAAGCGTAACAGGTGGATGGTACCCGGTACCGGGCGGCGTGACAAAAACCGCAAAACGGTTACCATAAGGAGAACATGGGTTTTGATCCGAACGGGATGCTGTCCCGGATTCCCGCCGAGCAGCGACTGAATGTATTTGCCCTGGTAATTTATATACCCGATCCGTTGGGGCGCTTTCTCGACGATCTGCGCCGGGAACTGGTGCCGGGGTGTAACCCGCACGCACATGTGAGTGTGCTGCCGCCGCGTCCGCTCGCGGTGGATTGGCAAGTGGCCGGCGAGCAGGTGCGGGTGTGCGCCGGGAACTGGGCGCCGTTTGACATCGTGCTGGGGCGGATTCGCATCTTCCCGGTGACCAACGTGATCTACCTCGAGTTGGGCGAGAGCGCGCCGGAGCTGTTCCGCATCCACGCGGCCATGAATTCGCAGGCGCTGACATTCGACGAGCCGTTCGCCTACCATCCGCACATCACGCTGGCACAGGAGATTCCGCCGGGCGAGGTGGCGGCCGTCCACCAGCGGGCGCAAGAACTCTGGGAGGGTTACGCCGGGCCGCGCAGCTTCCGCGCCCAACGCACGGCGTTCGTGCAGAATACGCTCGGCGCCTGCTGGATCGACCTCGCGGAGTTTTCGCTCGGTGCGGGGACCGTCTAGCGCCCCAAGTTTCTGAGACGAATTCCCCTTTCCGGCACTACACTATTCAGACGTTGATGTTTAGTGTGATCTGTGAATACTCTAGCGATTTGCGATCCCGAACCGGTCGCCATGGAGGGCTTACGAAACCTCATGGAATCGATCGATGGGCCCCGCGTGGTGGCGGTGGAAACCAAAATGGAAGACGCCGTCGCCGCGGTGCGCGAACTCCAGCCCTCGATTCTGGTGGTGGATAAGGGGTTCGGAGCGCCTACCGTGATGGATTGGTTGCGCCTGCTGAGCGCCGCGGAAAAACCCACGGCGGTGATCGTGTGGGGGGCGCTCATGAGCGAGAGCGAGGCGCTGCGTTTCCTGCAGGCCGGCGCCGCTGGCGTGGTCCGCAAAACTTCGCCGCTGCTGGAACTTGCCGGGTGCATCCAGGCGGTAGCGGCGGGAGGAACCTGGATGGAGACTGAAGTGGTGCGCGATCCGGACCTGCTTCTCCGCATGGGACGTTCCGGGCTTACGCCGCGCGAACTTCAGGTGGTGGATCTGGTGGAGCGTGGCTACAAGAATAAGGAGATCGGCCTGACGCTGGGGATCCGCACCGGCACGGTAAAAATCCATCTCAAACACATCTTCGAAAAAACCGGCATACGGGGCCGCTATGGGTTGGCCATCTCCGGGCTGAGGAACAAAGGGCTGCTGGTGGCGGCAGTGTAGCGTAGCCTTTCAGGCGGCCAAGCCCCATTCGGGCTGCATTCTTCCTCGTTCGTTGTCTGGCGGAGCATCCATCTCAAGCACCGATGTATCATGTGGTCTTGTGGGGAGATGGAATGACCAAACGTTGGGCAGCATGCTGCGCCGTACTCGCGATTGCGTGGCCGTTATTTCCTGGACAACTCCGCGCCGGTGTCTTCGACGTGAAGACGTTCGGGGCCAAGGGCGATGGCAAAACGCCCGACCGCGACGCCATCAATAAAACGATCGATGCCGCGGCTGCGGCGGGCGGCGGGACAGTGTATTTCCCGGCGGGAACCTACCTGACCGGCTCCATTCGCCTGCGCAGCAATCTCACTCTGCAATTCGAACCTGGTTGCACGCTGGAAGCGTCGGCCGATCCGGCCGCCTACGATCCCCCCGAGCCCAACCAGTGGGACAAGTTTCAGGATTTCGGCCACAGCCATTTCCACAACAGCCTGATCTGGGGCGAGGGATTGGAGAACGTGTCGATCGTTGGCGGCGGCCGGATCGGCGGCAAGGCCCTGACGCGCGGCGAACGCGGCGGAGGCGGCGACAAAGCCATCGCCCTCAAGCTCTGCCGCAAGGTGACGCTGCGCGATTTTTCGATTCTGACGGGCGGACATTTTGGGATCCTGGCCACCGGCGTGGACAATCTCACCATCGACAACGTGACCATCGACACCAACCGCGACGGCATCGACCTGGACTCCTGCCGCAACGTGCGGATTTCCAATAGCAGCGTCAACGCGCCCAACGACGACGCCATCGTCTTAAAGGGCACCCACGCGCTGGGATTGGCGCGCTCCACGGAGAATGTCACCATCACCAACAGTCTGGTCAGCGGTTTCGACGTCGGCTCGCTGGTGGACGGCACTTACCAGCGAACGCTCAAACAGGCGCCCGACCGCGACGGCCCCACCGGGCGCATCAAGATCGGCACGGAATCGGAAGGCGATTTCCGTAACATCGTCATCTCCAACGTGGTCTTCGACCGCTCCCGCGGTCTGGCTCTCGAATCCGTCGATGGCGCGCATATCGAAGACATCGCGATATCCAACATCACCATGCGGGAAGTTTCCAATGCGCCCATCTTCCTGCGGCTCGGCAACCGGATGCGCGCGCCCGAAGGAACTCCGGTGGGTTCCATCCGCCGGGTGAACATCTCGAACGTCGTGGCCTACGATGCCGATCCCCGCTACGGTTCCATTCTCAGCGGCATTCCGGGCCACGACATCGAAGACGTGAAGCTCAGCGATATCCGCATCCTGTACCGCGGCGGGCTGACCTTGGATCAGGTGGCGAAGCAACCGGCGGATCTGGTGAATACTTTCTTTTTCCGCGCCACCGGCGGTGTGCCGCCGCGCGAGCCCTATGCCACGCCGGAAAGGGAAAAGGAGTATCCCGAGCCCTCCATGTTCGGCATGATGCCCGCTTACGGCTTCTTCCTCCGCCACGTCACGGGAGTCGAATTGCACAACGTGGAAGTCGGATTCCTCAAGGAAGACCGCCGGCCGCCATTCGTCCTCGATACCGTGAAGGCGGTGGACTTCCAGCACGTCAAGGCGCGGAAGGCATCCGGTGTGCCGGCGTTCGTGCTGCTCCACGTGGAGGATTTCTCGGTTCACGGTTCGCCCCTGACGCCCGACGCCCACCTGGACAAGGTGGAACGCAAAGAGATGTGAGGCCGAACGGCGGCATGGCCATGGTTGCATTCCGGTAGGAAAGATCCGAATATATAGCTGTGGGGCAATTCTACGCCACCACTTGCAAGAGGTGCTCAATGAGCGACGACGTCGTCACCGCCATCCTACAGGCCCATCCTTTCACCGAAGGCTTCTGGCCCGACCACATCGCGCGGTTGAGCGCGATGGCCTGCGAAGTGCGGTTTCGCTCGGGCGAATTGATCTTCCGCGAGGGCGATCATTCCAGCTTCTTCTACCTGCTGATCACGGGCAACGTGGCGCTGGAAGTGATCTCGCCGGGGCGGCCGGTGCGCGTGGCCACACTGTACGCGGGCGAAGTGCTCGGATGGTCGTCGGTAACGGGTCAGCGCGACGGCAAGCAGTTTCAGGCGCGGTCGCTGGAAGATGTCCACGCGCTGGCCTTCGACGGGGAGCGGCTGCGCCATGCCTGCGAGGAGGACTACGCCTTCGGCTTCTGGTTCATGCGGGCGATTCTGAAAGTCATGTCGGGACGGATGCACGCCATCCGGGCGCAACTGGTGGACGTCTACTCACCCGTGACGGCCGTCAAATGAACATCGGCATTATTCGCGAGCGCGGGGCATTCGACCGGCGGGTCGCGCTGACGCCCGCGGTGGTGCGGCGCCTGGCGAGCGCGGGGCACACGGTGTGGGTGGAGACGGGCGCGGGCGATGGCGCCATGTATACCGATCCGGAATACTTGCGCGCCGGGGCGCAAATCGCCTATTCGCCGGAGGAAGCCATCGGGCGCGCCGAACTGCTGGCCAAGATCGGGCGGCCCACCAGCGCGGAGCTCAACTGGTGCGCGCCGGGAATGGTGCTCATGGCGTTCTACCACATGGCGGTGGCCGACCGGGGCCTGGTGGATACGCTGGCGGAACGCAGCCTCACGGCCATCGGCTGCGAGGTGATCCAGCAGGATGACGGACGGCTGCCGGTGCTGGCGGCGATCAGCGAGATCGCCGGGCAGATGACCGTGCCCATCGCGGCGCACCTGCTGCGGTCGAGTTCCGGCGGGCGCGGGATTTTGCTGGGCGGGACGCCCGGCGTCCCGCCGGCTTGCGTAGTGGTGCTGGGCGCCGGCGCGGCGGGGTTGGCGGCGGCACGGACCGCCGCGCGATCGGGCGCGCGGGTGTTGGCGTTCGACCGCGACCCGCGCAAACTGCGCCACATGATGGAGCACGTTCCGGCGGTGGAAACGGGTCTGGCCGACGAGGATGCCATCGCCGAAGCGGTGGCCGGGGCGGACGTCGTAATCGGCGCGATTCTGGTGGCCGGGACGCGGCCGCCGCACGTCGTGACGCGCGCCATGGTGGAGCAGATGAAGAAGGGGTCGGCGGTAATCGACGTGGCCATCGACCAGGGCGGATGCATCGAAACCAGCCGGCCCACCACCATCGCCGAACCCACCTTCGTCTACAAGGGAGTGACGCACTTCTGCGTGCCCAACTTCACGGCGGACCTGGGGCGCTCGGCCTCCGTGGCCGTGGGGCAGGCGATGCTGCCCTACCTGCTGACCATCGCCAGGCACGGGGTGGAATCCGCCATCCAGAAATGTCCGGAACTGGCGCGCGGCGTCTGTACGCTGCGCGGGAGGCGCCCATGACGGGGGATTACCGGTCGCGGATCATGCCCGCGGATGTGGCGCTGGCGGAGTTGCGCAGCGGACAGCGGGTTTACGTGCACAACGGCTGCGCGGAGCCGGTGGAACTGGTGAAGGCCTTGACGCGCCGCGGACCGGAACTGGAGGATGTGGAGGTGCTCCACATGAAGACCGTGGGGATCGCCGACTACAGTCTTCCGCAATACGAAGGGCACTTCCGGCACAATGCCCTGTTCATCGGCGGCAATGTGCGCAAGGCGGTGCAGGAGGGCCGCGCGGACTATACGCCGATCTTCCTCAGTGAAATCGAAGAGCTGTTCACTTCGAAGGCCATCGAGATTGACGTGTGCCTGCTGCAATGCACGCCGCCGGACCCCTACGGGTATATGAGCCTGGGGCCGAGCATCGACGTTTCGCTGACGGCGGCGCAGTGCGCGCGCCACGTGATTGTGGAGATCAACGAGCAGTGCCCGCGCACGCTGGGCGATACGTTCATCCATGTGAGCCGGGTGGATGCGTTCGTGGAGACCTCGCATGCGCTCAGCGAATGCCCGCGTTTGCCGGTGACGGATTTGCAGCGCGCCATCGGGCGGCACGTGGTGGGGTTGATTCCGGACGGGGCGACGATCCAGACGGGCATTGGCGGCATTCCGGAGGCGGTGCTCGGGCTGCTGCGCGATCGCAAGGACCTGGGGATTCATTCGGAGATGGTGCCGGACAGCGTGGTGGACCTGATCCGGGCGGGAGTAATCACGGGCGACCGCAAGACGGTGCACCCGCACAAAGTGATCGCCGGCTTCGCGCTGGGGAGCAAAGTGCTGTTCGATTTCATCGACAACAACCCGACCTTCGAATTCCACCGCACGGCATATTGCAACGATCCGTTCCTGATCGCGCAGAACGAGAAGATGGTGGCCATCAATTCGGCGATCGAGGTGGATCTGACGGGCCAGGTGTGTTCCGACTCGATGGGGTCGGCGCCGTATAGCGGGATTGGCGGGCAGGTGGATTTCCTGCGCGGCGCGGCGCGCTCCAAGGGCGGCCTGCCGATTATCGCGCTGCCTTCGACGGCGAAAGACGGCGCGGTATCGCGGATTGTGGCGACGCTGCGTCCGGGGGCGGGCGTGGTGACGTCGCGCGGCGATGTGCACTACGTGATCACCGAGCACGGCGTGGCGTTTCTGCACGGCAAGACCATTCGGCAGCGCGCCGAGGCGCTGATTGCCGTCGCGGACCCGAAGTTCCAACCGGAGTTGGAAGACTACGCGCGCCGGAGCAGGCTGCTGACGGCAAGCCGGTCGGTGGTTTCCGTTTGACGGAAAAAACAAATTCAGCCACAGATGAACATGGATAAGCATTGGTCTTTGCTTATCCATGTTCATCCGTGGCCAATTCTTTTCTTGCCACCGGGCCCTGCGTGGCCGCCGGCTCATCGGGCTACACTAGCGGTTGAGCAAAATGCGTGGCAAATGGATCCCGGTCTCGGTAGGTGTCGTGCTATTTGCGCTGGCGGTGGGCGTGGTGGTGTGGCGCGGACGGCGGCATCCGGCGCCGCCGCCGCGGGCGGCCGCCACGGCGGCGGCCATCGCGGTGGCGCAGAACGAAGTGACGCTGCAGGGGAAGATCCGTCCGCGGCACCTCGCGAGTGTCGGCCCCGCGGTTTCCGGCTTCATCGAGGCATTCCTGGTGGAGCCCGGGGCCGATGTCTATGAAGGGCAGGTGCTGGCCCGAATCGGCGCGCAGGGGCTGGAATCGGCCCGCGAGGTGGCGCAGACGGCGCTGGAGCGGGCGCAGGAGCAGGTGAGCAAGGCGGAAGCCGAGGTGACGGCCGCGCAACTGGAACTGTCGCGGGCGGAAGCCGACGCGCAGCGCTCGCGGATGGCCATGGAACGCGCCGAACGGGCGAGTGCGCGCCAGCAGACGCTGTTCCGGGAAGGCGCCACTCCGCGCCTCGTGTACCAGAAGGCGCTCCAGGAATACGAGGCGGCGCTGAAGGACTACCAACTCATCGATGCCACGGTGCGTACCGGGCGCGAGCGCGTACAGGGCGGCGTGGACGAGGTCGCCGGGGCCAAGAAGATTGTCGCCGGCAAGATGCAACTGCTGGAAGAGGCGCAGGACAACTTGTCGACGGCCGAGGTGCATTCCCCGGTGGATGGCTACGTGGTGAGCCGGAAGGGCGAGGTGGGCGGCAGCACCGGAATCGGCGATGAGTTGTTTCAGATCGCCACCGATCTGTTCGCGCTGGAGGTGGCCGTGGAGCCCAAGGCGGAAGTGCTCAAGCGCATCGTGCCGGGACAGGCCGCGCTGGTGCTGGTGCTCGACCTGCAAAACGCCGCGATGCCGGGAGTGGTGCGCGAGATCAAGGACAACCAGGCGATCGTGGAGTTCGACAGCATGCTGCCGGCCATCAAGCCTGGAATGCAGGCCGACGTGCGGTTCAAGCTGGAGTAGGCGGCACAGAAACGTTGGCTGACTCCGAATCGACTTTTGAAAAGGTCCACCGGATGCCGCTACCACTGCTGGCCGAGCCGTTCGTGGACGCGTTCCCAACTACACGACCATGGTACGTCACTGTTCCATGACGACCGCGGCGGATCTCGGCGGAATCTCCAGCATCCCCGACGTGGGCCGGGCGTCGGGCTGCTCCGGCGTAGCCACCACCAGCCGGCCTGGATTCGGCAACTCCACCTTGGCACTGACGGTCTTCTCTCGCCCTGGATTGACCACCACCACCGCCCGTTTTCCGGCCCTCGTCACGAATACGGCATAGCGGTGCGGGCCATCGGCGCCGACCTTGGCTCCCAGCGTATCGCGGAATTCGGCATCCCAGAGCCACGCCTTGAATTTCCGCCGCAGGCCATCGATCTTCTTCCCGTAAGCCAGGGTCAGAGGAAAGTCGGTCAGGTGGCCCTTGAAGTTGTAGGGCTCGTAGCTGACGATGTAGCGATCCAGCAGGATCAGGTTCAGTGTCTCGCGGTCGTCGAAGCCGGTGACGGCGACCATCAGTGGAGCCTGCGGGTCAATGTATCGTTCCACCGGCGTTGAACCGTTATCGATTCGGAAGTAAGAGAGGGGATAAGACTGCATCAGCCAATCCTGATGTCCTTCTCCGGCGAAAAGAAAATCGCGGTCAACCTTATCGGCGGCTGCCCGCAATTGCGCGGCCATCGGCATGTCGCCGCCATAGATGAAGCCCGGCGGCGTGTAGCCATGATCGGGGGCAAAGCTGTATTTTACCGGACCGTGGTGGCAGTTCTCGTCGAACAGCCAGCCGGACGCGCCGAGCGCCAGCAGTTTTTGAAATTCCCTGGTGGCGATGTCCCGATACCCTGGGCTGAGAAAGTCCATTACGGCACGCCGGCGGTTGTTGATGCCGGCCAATTGCGTGGGGGTGTAATAGCTGTATCCGCCCTGCTCGTAAGGAATGCCATACGGATCCGTGGAAGCGTATTTATAGAGCTCACTCTTGTACAAAGCTGTGGTCGCATCGGCCCAGTTCAACTTACCGAACAGAACGATCTTCACGCCCATGGCTTGGATCTGTCGAATCGCGTCGCGCAACTGCTGCCAGGTGCCTAATCCCGGATCGGTGTCTTGCGCGGGGTCGCCGCCATCCTGTCCACCGAGGTTCCAACCAACCAGTTGAATCGCTTTCACGCCCTCCCTCGCGCATTCTTCGCCGTACTTCACCAGGCCGGTATACGCCACGCGAAAGTCTTGTTCCGGAGAATTGATCTGCAACTGCTGCCAGGAGTGAACGTCTTTGACCCACTCGGCAGCGTGCGGAGCCGTGAACCATGCCGCTCGCCACTTCTTGTACAAGTCCACGCCCGCATGCCAATCGCCTTTATAGCCAGTCACGATCACCGGCGCCAGTTTGACCGTCGAATGAGGCGGGGCAAAGATGAAGTGGGTGGTTCGAAACTCGAGCCGCACCGGACGGCCGTCGATCTCGTCCTGCCGTGGAACCGCGTTGTCGATTGAGTTGAGCGAGCCCGGAAGCTGCTCGAACGTGTATTGCAGGAGGTACCGCTGGCTCCAATCGCCCATTTCTACGTAGAGGCCCTCGTCAGGAGCCTGGATCAGGCAGAAAAGGCTTCTGTAAGAATCGAATGTTTTCATCGGGGAGAACACACCCCAGTAGCCCTTCTCGCTTCGAAACGACGGATAGATCTCGTCGGCCTGCAGATTCCCATACCACATGGTTCGTGCCTGCATCCGCGCGTCCCGCGCCGGCGCGTTCAAATCGCCGAAGTACGGATAGTCGATCGTCTCAACCGCCAGAGCCGAGTCGTTCACCAAAGTCCCGTCAAATGTCAGCGCACCGTCCTGAAGCGTCACCGTCGTCCGGAACGTCATTGGCAGGACTCCGCCGTGCTCGCTCAGGAGGTTCTTCCACTCCAGGACCAGCGTGTTGCCGGAGAGTTTCTTTATCCCGGTAACTTCCTGTTTCTCTCCGAACACAAAGTTGTACCGGCGGCTGGGCAAGGGAGCGTGCAGGCGAAAAGACATGCCGAGTTGAGGGCGCCGCTCGATGATCCAGTGCGTTGACTTGTCTTCCAGATGGGTCAATGCGCCCGATTTTGCATCGAACGCTACCAGCAGAGTTTTGTCCTGCAAGATCACCTCCGCCGCGAAGGCGAGCGGCAAGGGCACAACCGCAACCACGCACAACACAGCCAGGGTCCGCATACAAAGAAATAGGTTTGTCTCCTGAAATCTCATCGAAATGTCCTCACAAATTGACCAAGGTGTCCCAAAATAGCTCCGGTTAGCGATTCGGAGCAGGCGGTTGAATTCCGATCCGGACAGACTTCGTGCCCAGCAAAGAATGGGCGGCCGTGACGACAATATTCCCGGAACTTTTCGGAAGGGTTTTAATCCAGATCGCGCCAACGCCTCCGCTGTCCGTTAGCCGAAAGGGATTGTCGCCCACGGCCACTCCCGGCCCGGTGAGTTCAAAAGCGACTTCTCCACCGGCGAACGGGCGCAGGGCGCCAAACTTATCCACGGTGTGGAAGACCAGCCGCGTTGCGTCAGAACCGTCTCCGATCAATTCCCGGTCGTCCGCGGCCAGCCAGAATTGGTCTTTGCTCCGGTCCGATGAAAATGACTTCGAAAGCGCCAGCCTC
>ODAK010006784.1_pt1 | contig 11515 bp, 13 predicted proteins | sample 1539591 | NCBI WGS metagenome assembly ODAK01 (sample SAMEA3539303, study PRJEB22396) | soil metagenome | biome: tundra; feature: field; material: soil | place: USA | collected 2010-05 | depth 0.15 m | reverse complement strand
CAATCGATTTCTGATGGCGAGACACCGAAGCGCCGCTTGAAAATGCTTGGGGTGACAGGATTTGAACCTGCGACTTCTACGTCCCGAACGCAAGCAATGCGGGTTCAAATCTTGGGAAAGGCTTTCCGCTGGCGAAATTCGTTCCGACTCCACTGCTCTGCAGGCCGGGTCGATGAGGTTGTGGACTAGCCTAAGTGAACGCACCTTGACCTCGCCATATGCAAGGCATATGCTAACGAGCGTGTAGTTTGAGAATATGCAATGAAGCGCGCGCGAACCGGAAAGAGTAAATCAGTGACGTCGAAGGCGGCGGCGAGGTCGATGTACAGTGCCGTCGCCAAGCGAGCGTCCATATTTCGCAATGGCGCCAACCAGGCCGTGCGACTCCCGCAGGAATTGCGTTTCCCGGCGGACGTCAAGGAAGTCCGGATTCGAAAGCAAGGGGATGGGTTGTTCATTTCGCCGGTCAAGCCGAACTGGTCATCGTTCTTCGCGATGCAGGTGGACGTACCAGATGACTTTCTGGAGAACCGCAACGATTCATCTCCGCAGTCTCGCGACCCCCTATGACGGGGTTCATGCTGGATACAGATATCTCCAGCTACATCATCAAGCGCCGACCAGCGACACTGGTTGAAAAATTCGAGAAACACGGCGAGACGCTCAACGTATCCGTGATTACCGCCGCGGAGTTGCGTTTCGGCGCCGAGAAGGTGGCCCGGCCGAAACTCGCCGAGTTGGTCGAGGCGTACTTGGATCGACTTGCAATTCTCGATTGGACCAACGACGTTACACGCCACTATGCACGGATTCGCTCACAATTGGAGCGTTCCGGTAAGCCGATCGGGAATATGGATCTTCTTATCGCCTCACACGCCGTTTCCCAGGGGATGATCGTGGTTACGAACAATCTCAAGCATTTCTCGAATGTGCCCGGCCTCAATGTGGAAGTGTGGAGTTGATCTGTCAACTTCCCATATCAGTGAAGAAGGCGGTCGCAGAATTGGCGGCCACCGACGGTGTATCGCTAAACCAAGTCATCGCGGCTGCGGTGGCGGAAAAGGTAGGCTCATTGCGTGCCGCGGATGGTTTCTTGTGTGAACGCGCGGGAACGGCAAGACCCAACCATATGTTCAAGTATCTACGCTGTGTGCCGGAGGTTGCACCGGACGCTGACGATATGCCGTAGGGCCGCGATTGCGATCCGGCACTTCGGTGCGTCGAAACCTCCATTTACCGGGCCTCCAGGTGTTGGCCTCTGGGGTCAGGACAGATCCTCATCCGTTCGAAGAACCCGGGTTCATAGGCAATCGATGCCGCCGACGCTTCAAATGCTTCGTTGACCGACCGCAGCAGGATTCGAGAGGCATCCTTAGGATTGATGGGACAAAACGGCGTATCGAATTCTTCAAACAATTCGAAATCACCCTGCTTCATTCCACAATGTTCGCAGTGATTCATCCAATAGAACGATTGGGTGGTCTTGCTGAAGTCGCTGCGATAGTGGCCAGTTACGGATCGCATTTGAACCTGCACGCTCTCAGGGATCTAAGTGATGTAGTAAATGATGGCTTCAGATTCCTGGGGTTCCCAATAGACCGACTCATCACTGTCTTGCCGCGTTTGGTGTCCACGCGGAAGAAGAAAGCTGAACACGCGGGAATCCCGGTGGCAGTGCCAGCAGGCGCGCACCGATTGCGCGATAAAATACGACGTACATCGAAGGTTGATATCTGACTGTTGTGGCAGCCATTTTGCGAAAGGCGCGGTATCAGTGCAATCCGGCACGAACCAGGTTCTGCGGACTGCATCCCATCGCGCACCTAGTCGCTTCGCATCGTCCTTCTCGTGAAAAGGCACATTCAGGTCGGCGGGCGGCACTGCGTTGCTTCCCTCGTTGGCGGGCTCGGCCAGCGCCAATCGTAGGAGATCGACGTTGATTGGCGCAAGCGACTTATCTGCCCGGTCTCGCGGAATTCGGCCGGCTGAATATGAATACTTTGTACCAGGCGACATATTTCTGGGTCGAGCGCTAACCGCGCGTCCAGTGGCGACTTCTGCTGACTACCAGTTTGCTGGGAGCCGCTCGGTCCGTGGCAGCACGAATAGCGCTATGCAGCGCGCGATCGTCAAAGACTGCACATGACAACTTCGAATCCAATTCCCGTGCTCACGCCGCTGGGGCACCTCGTGCTTGCTCCGGCGGATGCAGCGGGTACGTTGCCGGGCAATCTGCGAGACCGTCTAGAGTCTGCGTTTGAGCGCGGCGCTGGACACGCGCTGCTCGAGCTTGGGATCCGCGAAGTTGGCACGGCTCTGCCGGCAGATTTTGCGTATTGGCGAGATTTCGCCGGCCGCTACGTAACGACACTATGTACCTCCGCGCAACCTGCCGGGGTTGCAGGCCCCGTAGCGCCGAGCGCCATCGAAATCCCGCCGGCGGAAATGCTTGCGGAACTGGTGAGCGCCGCACCGCCGATGCCGGGCGGGGAATACCTGAACGCCGACGTGCTCGCCGCGCTGTGGGAGAAGATTGACGAGGCCTGCCGCACCGAACGCGCCGCTGCAAAGCAAACGCTGCAGGAGTTCTTGAACGAGCGAAATCCGGCCTGGCACCTCGTCGGTCGCGTGCATTTCAATCTCGCCGAGAACCGATCCGACGAAGAAGCACCGTTCGCGTTCATTGCGACCTACACGACGCGTCTCTCGGCTCAGGCTCGCGCACAGCACGTGCCGCTTGTCGAGGCGCTGCGCGAGTACGCGGGCGCGAACAACAAAGCGCGTCTGCTCTCGCTTCTAAAGCCGGTGCAGGAAGGTGCGAGAGAGTGCGCATGGCTCAAGGCTATGGTGGAATCCGGGGAGATCTACCATCCGCTCAGATGGTCCGCTGCTGAGACGCTTCGATTCCTGACGGACGTGCCGAAGCTCGAGGCCGCTGGGATCGTCGTGCGTTCGCCGAGCGCCTGGGCCTCAGGCCGACCGCTTCGCCCGAAAGTGCGGATTGTCGTCGGGGGCCGGGTACCCTCGGTCCTCGGCAAGGATGCGCTGCTCGATTTTCAGGTGGATCTCACGCTCGGTGAGGAGCGCCTCACGGCACGCGAAATCCGCGCCCTACTCAAAGGATCCGACGGACTCCAGTTCCTGCGCGGACGCTGGGTGGAGGTGGATCGGGCAAAACTGACGCAACTCCTCGAGAAATTCCGCAAGGTCGAGGCGGCAGCGGCAGCCGGCGGAGTGCTGTTCGCCGATGCCATGCGACTTGTGGCAGGCGTTGCCGTAGAAGATGCAGAATCGGCCGACCCGCCGGATCCAGACTGGTCGACGGTGAGCGCCGGGCCCTGGCTCGCAGAGACTCTCAAGGGCCTGCGCAGCCCCGATGGACTCGCCCGCATCGATCCTGGTGCAGCGCTCAAGGCGACGTTGCGGCCGTATCAGCAAGCCGGTGTCCGTTGGCTCTACCTGCTGCACCGCCTCGGGCTCGGCGCGTGTCTCGCGGATGACATGGGATTGGGCAAGACGATCCAGGTGCTGTCGCTGCTGCTGATTCTCAAGCATCAGTCGAAGGTACAACAGATAGGGGCGCCGACGCCGGGCCCGAGTGTGCTCGTGGCGCCGGCCTCGCTGCTGGCGAATTGGGCCGCCGAGATCGAAAGCTTCGCGCCGATGCTCAGATTCCTCGTTGCTCATCCCTCTGCATCCAGTGCGGCGGACCTAAAGTCGATATCGTCGGAGACACTTGCGGACGTCGATCTCGTGATCACGAGCTACGGTGCCTTGCTGCGCTATGATTGGCTTTTGAGCACCAAGTGGCGGGTCGCCGTCATTGACGAGGCGCAGGCGATCAAGAATCCGGGCGCCAAGCAGACGCGCGCAGTCAAGAAACTCATCGCCCATACCCGGATTGCGCTCACCGGTACGCCGGTCGAGAACCGTCTCTCCGATCTGTGGTCGATTTTCGATTTCACCCATCCGGGTCTGTTGGGCTCCGGCCAGGCCTTTGGCCGTTACGTCCGGCGCCTCGCAGAGGCGAGAACCTACGGACCGTTGCGCGAGCTTGTGAAACCCTATATTTTGCGGCGCCTCAAGACCGATAAGTCGGTAATCGCCGATTTGCCCGACAAGACGGAGATGAAAGCGTTCTGTTACTTGAGCGCCATGCAAGCGGCGCTCTATCAGAAGGCGATTGAGGAATTCGCGGATGCACTCGATCAGTCGGAGGGTATGGGACGCAAAGGGATCGTGCTCTCGTTCCTGATGCGCTTCAAACAGATCTGCAATCATCCGTCGCAGTGGCTCGGCGACGGCGCGTGGACCGAAACCGATAGCGGGAAATTCGCGCGCCTGCGCGAGCTCGCGGACGTGATCGCCGCCAAGCAGGAGAAGATGCTTGTGTTCACGCAGTTCCGGGAGGCGACCCAGCCGATCGCCGCGTTCCTCGGCAACGTATTCGGGCGTGAAGGGTTGGTTTTGCATGGCGGCACGCCGGTATCGAAGCGCAAGGAACTGGTTGGGCGCTTCCAGGGCGACGAGCTGACTCCGTTCTTTGTTTTGTCCCTGAAAGCGGGCGGCGCAGGACTCAATCTCACGGCCGCCTCACATGTGGTGCATTTCGATCGCTGGTGGAATCCGGCTGTCGAGAATCAGGCAACCGATCGGGCGTTTCGCATTGGGCAGTCGCGCAATGTTCTTGTTCACAAGTTCATTTGTCGGGGCACGGTCGAGGATAAGATCGATCAATTGATCGAGTCGAAGCAAGCTCTTGTCAAGGACGTGCTCGAAGGAGGCAAGGAGCTTCAGCTGACGGAACTCAGCGACCGGGAGTTGCTGACCCTGGTGGCGCTCGATATTCATTCGGCGCAGGCTAATGTCTGACGGGCATCGATCATCGGAGACAAGCTGATGTATTTTCGTTGGAAATCGTACGTTCCGGCAGCGGCGCGTCGCCAGATCGCTGAGCGGACGGCCGCTAAAATGCAAAGGAAGGGCCGGATACTCTCGCCGGTGAAAGCAAGCCGAGGCGAGATTGCGAAGTCGTTCTGGGGTAAGGCGTGGTGCCAGAACCTGGAGCGCTATAGCGACTACTCGAACCGTCTGCCGCGCGGACGCACCTATCTGCGGAACGGCTCGGTGATCGATCTCAAGATCGGTCCGGGCGCGGTGAGCGCCCAGGTTATGGGGTCCAGTCTGTACCGAATTACCGTGAAGATTGAGGAAGTCGCTGGCGCGTATTGGCAAGCTATCGCGCGTGACTGCGCTCGGTCCATCGACACGCTGGTCGAGCTGCTACAGGGACAACTGTCGTCCTCGGTCATGGAGCGCATCACCCGGCCTGGAACCGGCCTCTTCCCGTCACCCAAGGAGATTTCCTTCAGCTGCAGCTGCCCGGACTCCGCCGCGATGTGCAAGCATGTTGCCGCGACACTATATGGAATCGGCGCCCGACTCGATGCGGAGCCGGAATTGCTATTCGGCTTGCGCCAGGTCGACGCGAAGGAACTGATCGCGCGCGCCGGGGAGGGCGGCGTACCGGTTCAAAAACTGCCGGTCGCCGGTCGGATTCTGGACTCGTCGAAACTGGCCGGCGTGTTCGCCATCGACTGGGGCGGTGCGGACCTGAAGCCATCTCATAAACCGTCAGCCAAGAAAACGAAGTCGCGGGCTCCTCGTGCGTATAAGTCCGCTAAACCTGTCGGCAAGCGGTCGGCGCGCAAGAAATCGGGTCAGTCTCACTGAGCTGCGCGACTTCTATTCTCCCAGCCCCAAGTCATCCTTGCTCGTGTTGGATGGCTCATCCGGATCGCCAAAGAGAAACGAGCGCGGTTCGAACCATCGAAACGAAGCCAACCCGTAGCGGACGCTTTCAGCGCGGTCTTTGTCGACACGCACGATATTTTGAACCTGTCCGGACAAGAATCGAGCGCGATACTCGCGCAGCTCCGAAGTTCTTCCGGTCGCTGCGCTGTCGTCATTCTCCCGGTCGACCGTATAAAGCGTGATGTATCCGTCCGGCTCTAAGTCATTGCCAGCTGAATCGATCAGCCGCCCGGCGCTGGTTATGCGGTAGCGACAAATACAGGGATCGGGGAAAGACTTCGTCTGGAAACACGTATCCCGGGGGTCGCGACCGTCGGGCAGCGCTAATTCACAGTAGACCTCGTCGAACATTCCCACTGCTTCGTCCTAAACAAACTAAATAACAAGAGTTGGCTACTTGGACTGTAGTCTGCTTTCGCGTTCGTCCGCGGAAGTCCAGAGAGAGCCGGAATCTTGCGCGATTTTCCTAGGTCGAAACAGGAACCGTTTTTGGAATCGCGAGGCTCGGAGACCTGGAACCGCAAGCGGCTGATGGCGGAAAAAATCTAATTAAATCAGTGGTCGGGGTGACAGGATTTGAACCTGCGACTCCTACGTCCCGAATGAAATCGAATGGCTGTCAGGCACTGACAAGCGCTGACAACCTTTGATACCTGAATTCCGGTAAATCCCTGCATTTCCCGATCCTAACGCAGCTACCATTGCTTGTCATTTCTGACCAGCCGCGTATATTCGTGGTGGACTTGCGGTGGACTTGCGGTGGACTTGGAGCAGCTCGGTGCCTGCAAAGCTGACAAAACGTTTCGTGGAGGCTTTGGAGCCGCGCTCGGAACCGTACGAAGAGCCCGACACCGAGATCAAGAACTTCCGGGTCCGCGTCGAGACGACCGGCACGAAGACATTCTGGTTCATCTACCGACTCGCAGGGGGGCGGCAGGGCAAGCGTACGCGCTACCGTCTAGGGACATTCCCAAATCTATCCGTTGAAGGTGCTCGAGCCCTCGCCAAGAAGGTCGCTGGGGACGTTGCCAATGGGATCGATGTGCAGGCGCGCCGGAAGGGAGAGCGAGTCCAGTCGCAGCGCGATCGCCTGTCTACGCTGAAAGCATTCCTGGATGACCGATACGAACCTTGGGCGAAGACCCACCTGAAGAGTCATGCCTTCCAGCTTGCTCGATTGAGAAGCGACTTCAGCGCCTGGCTTGAGCGACCCATGCATGAGCTCAATACTTTTGCCGCCGAAGGCATGCGCCAGCGGTGGAAGAAAGCCGGCAAGCGCTCGAAGAAGGCTGGGATGCAGCCCCAATCAATCAATCGCGATCTCCAGCGCCTGCAGTCGGTGCTGGCTAAGGCCGTTGAGTGGGGTGTGCTGGACCGGCACCCATTGGCCGGGCTCAAACCGCTAAAGGCCGATAAAACGGGGAGGGTACGATTCCTGACGTCCGAGGAGGAGGCAGCTCTACGAAAAGGGCTCGTGGACCGAGAGGAGCAGCTTCGTCAGGCGCGAATCCGGTACAACACATGGCGCATCGCTCGGCATAGGAAGCCGCTCCCAGAGCGCCAGGGCGATCTTTTGGACCACCTGAAACCGCTCGTGTTGGTCGCGCTCAATACAGGACTGCGTCGCGGGGAGCTGCTTGGACTCACCTGGGCGAGTGTAAACCTCCCTGCAAAGCTTCTGACCGTGACGGCCGCGACTGCGAAGTCCGGGCATACACGGCGCGTACCCCTCAATGCTGAGGCCCTAGCAATTCTGAGCGCCTGGAACGAGCGACAGGGCAAACCCGCCGCGGACGCACTCGTATTCCCCGGGCCGAGCGGCGAGCGCATGAAGCGGATCGACACGAGCTGGGAGACACTTATGACGACCGCCGGTTTGAAGAACTTTCGGCTGCACGACTGCCGGCACCACTTTGCTTCGAAAATGGTGCAGGCCGGCGTCGATCTCTACACCGTCAAAGAATTGCTCGGGCACAGCGAGATTGCCATGACCGAAAAGTACTCGCACCTGGCGCCGGATAACCTGCGCTCGGCTGTCGAGAAGGTCGTGGCTTGATTGGAACAGACACTCGCGGACCTATCGACCGACGAGCTATTGCGTCGATTCCGAGATTGTTCGGGCGACGCTGACGAAATTCGTCTTGAAGCGAACAATCTTGCTGGCGAGTTGTTGCGTCGAATCGAATCGGGTGAAGTGGGTGCGGATGCTGATCGCATCTACTCCACTTTGAGGCATGGCAATCCCACCGTCTCAATCCGCAAGGGCGACAGACCAGACTCTCAACCTGAACCAGTTGTTTCAGGAGTAGTGCGTCCTTCGATTCCGGAGCAACCAGCTGATCTCGCCCGGTTCGTTCACGATCTTAAGCCGCTGTTACAACTCGGCCGCCCGCTCGATAACTTTTATGTGGCGCGATTCCTTCTGCGCGAGTTCGTGGACATGGTTGAGCGTCACGAAGAACCCCCGATTGAATACACGCGCTACGTTTTGCAGGCGATTGCCCGTAGTGTCGATTCGGGCGACCTCAAGAAGGAAGTTGGACTGAAGCAGCAGACGGCTGGCAATAAATCTCCTGTTCCTAGCGCCAAGCGGGGGCCACGAGCGCAACACGAACTTTTGGATTCAGCGTCCCCACCAGCCGCGAGATCGCCGCATCAACCGAAGACTGGGTGGGAGCGCTCGACGCGCAAGCGCGTGCGAGCGGCTGCCAAGCTGACCAAAAACGGTCCACTTGAGCAGCTCGAGAGCGAGAAGCCTCGCACGGGGCCTTTGTCCCCAGACCAGCGCGCGGAAATCGTTGCGAGGCACGACTACATCGCCTGCGTTCACAAGGGCGCGACTCTCGAACGCATCAGGGAAGCCCTGGCGCACGCCTATGGTCTAGACAGGCGGTACGTTGAGAGTCTCCTAGAGGATCGGCCGGACGAGATCGATGAAGATTTCCCTAGGAAGCTCGAGGCCAGCGCTGACCGCTCAGCCATGGTGGATGAATCGTTGGGGAAAACACCTGCGCCCGTAGGATCAAAGCCACCAATTCCGGAGGTTCAGCCAGAGCCACGCCCTGGACCTAAGCCTACAAAGAAACTGCGCAAGCTCGTCGACACGGTGCGACCGTTTCTTGGATCAGAACACCTACCGCCGGCAGATGTGATGGTACTCGTCGCCGAGCAACTCTGCGGGATTCTAAAAGTCAAATCTAAATTCCAATAATTAATAGCGTGGGGAATTGCTGACGTCGTTGGCATCGTATGCCCTCACTTAATACGTGAGGCCCTAGATGAACACTCCAAATGCAGTTCCCCGGCGCGCATTGCGCACTACACCGGCGGCCCAGTATCTCGGCATTTCGGCGTCCCTACTACGAAAGATGCGAATGCGTGGATCGGAGGACCCGCTTGATCCTGGTCCAAAGTTTATTCGAGTAAGCCCGGCACTGGTCCTGTACGACGTCGCTGAATTGGACGCGTGGCTGGACCGACATCGAGCTCGCTCAAACGCCGCAAGTCTAGCGGCCGCGTGAATTTCTTATCCCCAGATGCGACGCGAGCTCGCCTCGGCAAAGGCGAGCCCGCAAGGACGTCGCAGCGGCAACTCAATCATCAAATGGATCAGCATGAAGACTATAGCCTCGCGCCAACGAGCGGCGCAATCCCGTAATGCCGTAGCCGTCGACACAGAGGCGTGGCGGGAGCTCGCGCTTCTGCGCCGTCGGCTGAAAAAGCTCTTTGTCGAATTTGGCCTGCGCGGCTGGCTTCCGGCAAAGCAGGTCCAGACCGCGCTTCGAATCTTGGGGCTCAGACATGATTAGCGCCGCGCCAGAAGTCACAGGCAACGGTGTCGATCACGGCGCGCCCCCCGGAGGCGACCGAGAGCCGCAGGTGCCACGCATGCACTGGTACCCGCGTGATTTTGGCGGCACAACGCGCGGCTGGCCGCTCATCGCACGGACTTTTTATGAGTTTTGCGAAAGTGGCTACCGATGAGCTCGGCCGCTGAAGGGTCCAGTCTTCTTGTCCCTGGTGAGCTTCTTCCCACAGAAGCGCCCGTGGCGTTGTGGCCGTTCCAACAGCGGGCAATCGAGCAGCTCGACGCTGCCGTTGCAGCTGGCAGCCGCGCGCCGCTGCTGGTGCTGCCGACCGGCGCCGGCAAGACCGTCATCGCCGCCTACCTCATGAGCCGGGCCGTCGAGCGCCATCAGCGCGCGCTGTTCCTGGCGCCGCGTCGCGAGCTGGTCGGACAGACCTCGGCGAAATTGGCCGGACAACGCCACGGAGTGCTGCTCGCCGGTGCTGAGGCACAACGAGACCTCTACGCGCTGATTCAAGTCGCGAGCATCGAGACGCTGCAATCGCGCCTTGTGCGTCGTAAGCGGCTTGTCCTGCCGGACTTCGATCTTGTGCTCGTGGACGAAGCGCATCTCAGCGTCACCGCGGCCCGCAAGGCGCTCCTGGCGCTTTGGCCGAATGCACTGCGCATCGGCCTCACCGCTACGCCGACTCGCAAGGACGGTCGCGCCCTGGGTCTGCTTTACGACTCGCTGATCGAGCCGACGACAACGGCGGAACTCACGCGCCAGCGCTACCTGGCGCCGGCGCGGTACTTCAGCCTTGGGAAACCGGATTTGGAGCGGGTGCGCACATTGGCCGGCGATTTTCACCAGGGCGAGCTCGAGGCCGCAATGAATCAGCCGCGCCTGGTCGCCGACGTTGTCGAAACTTGGTTCGCGCATGCCCCCCCGCGCCGTACGGCTGTGTTTGCGAGCTCGATCGCGCATTCGGTATCACTGTGCGAGGGCTACCTACGCGCTGGCGTCGCGGCAGAGCACGTCGACGCTGATACCCCGCAGCAGATGCGCGACGCGACTTTCGCGCGATTCCGTGATGGTCGGACGCAAGTACTCACGAACTGCTTTCTGGCATCGTATGGTTTCGATTTGCCTGACCTGGCCTGTGTGGTGCTCGCCCGCCCGACCAAATCGCTGCAGCTGTATCTGCAGATGGTCGGCCGAGGCCTGCGCACGACGGAAGGTAAGACCAACTGCCTGGTGCTTGATCATAGTGGGTGCGTTCACCAACATGGCTTTGCGCATGATCTGCGCGTCTGGACGCTCGATGGCGATCGCGCGCTGGTCGAATCGCACCGATTCGAACGCGAGCGTCGCGAGGCAAAGGTATTGGAGTGTCCAGAATGCCACTGCACATTCAGCGGCGCGCGGCTATGTCCGGAATGTGGGTATTTCTTCGCCCCGCGTGGCCGTGAGATCAAGACGCTCGAGGGCGAGCTCGTCGAGATCGGCGAGCATCTGGAACCCGAGGAACAGGAGCGTGCCGTGCTGTACGCCGAACTGCGAGGCGTCGCTGCGGAACGCGGATTCAAGGTCGGATGGGCGGCGCATCAGTATCTGGAGAAATTCAAGGATTGGCCTCCCAGAGCTTGGAATAACCATCCCGCTGCCACTCCATCGCTCCAGACGCGGCGGTGGATACAGAGTCGATTTATCGCCTGGCGAAAAGCGCGAGAACGGACCGCACCCGCATGATCCGAGCCGCAGAAATTCATGCTCAGCTCGCGGGCCGATGGCGTGACGTCTTGATAGGTATCGGAATCGACGAGACGTTCTTGCGCAAGCGACAGGGTCCGTGCCCCTCATGCGGTGGTCGCGATCGCTTCACGTTCGATGATCGACAGCAGCGCGGCAAC
>ODAK010006783.1_pt1 | contig 11516 bp, 10 predicted proteins | sample 1539591 | NCBI WGS metagenome assembly ODAK01 (sample SAMEA3539303, study PRJEB22396) | soil metagenome | biome: tundra; feature: field; material: soil | place: USA | collected 2010-05 | depth 0.15 m | reverse complement strand
CAGACCTCCCGTGACACTGTCGATCAGTCGCTCCAGCTGGTGTTGCAGCTTGAGGCGCTGGGCCTTCAGGGTCTCGAAATGTTCCAGCGAAGCGCCCACCCTGGCGGCATCCTGATATTCATGCTCCAACGTCTCGGGGTGCGTTAGCAGATCACACACTTCGTGCCAGACGGCCGCTTCCAGAAACTCACCCTGAACTTGTGCATTGCTGCAGATTCGCTCGCCGCCAAACCGATAACCATCCGATCCACTGCATCGGTAGTAGCGAAAGTCCTTCATTTGATGGCCAGCGCCCATTTGATGGGTGGTCTTGCCGTAGTAGGCGTAATTGCGGGCCAGGCGTCCCGCAAAGAGGACATGCTCAAGTCGATGGGAGACGCGAGCACCAAGCTCCGCGAGAAGCTGGGAGAATCGCTCAGTTCGATGTCTGGCGACTGGCGGACTCGCTGGCGCTTTGGCGCTTTATAAGCATCGCGCTGGATGAGATGACGCCGGATCACTCGACGATTTCGCGCACACTCGGTAGTCGATGATCAGTTGATGTTCCATCCCAGTTCTGTGAGAAGTTGGTGGTTTCCCTTGGAGAGTCCGGAGTTGCCTATCTGATAGGAACCGTACCACGTGAACCTCGATGTGATTTTCACAACTACGCCCGGCGTCACGTAGCCGAGCGCATGAGTACCCGTATACCAATCAGCTGCCAGCGTGACCCGGGTTCCAACGGGTTGCTCAATGGCGAACTGTCCGCCAGCACGCTGCCCGAGCCCTACAACGTCACGCGTGAAGTGGTAAGCGCCCACGGTCGCGCGGGTTTTCGTCCGCCATGTTTTCGTGACTTCAGCGTAGGCGTAATTGCCAAGGTTGTAGGCACGGTTCTGGGCTGGGATGAAGACGTCGTCGCCCAGCAGCAGAGCCCATTCTCGCTTTCCATCCTCGTACGCTTTCCATTTGAACGTCGGCGTAGGGGTGGTTCGTACCAATCCGGGAGCGCCGATTCCATTCAGGTTCAGTCCGACTTCGATGCGATGTCCTATGCCAGCTACAACCCGCTGGGTAAACCCGCTGCTGGTTGCGTTGGGGTTGTAGGTGAGGTCCAGTTCGCCATAGACTTTCCCGCGATCCAGCACGTCTCCGCTGGGCACATTGAACACCGTCTGTTGCGCCGAGGCGTCTCTACAGAGCATGAGCACGCAGCTCAACAGCAGTCCGCAGCAAATGAGCCGGCAAGATGTAGTCACTTGGTTGTTACTCGATCCAACGCAAGGTTGAGTTCCAGCACATTGACGGAGGGCTCACCGAAGATGCTGAACTGGCGGCCGCGAGTGTGTTTCATAACCAGCTGCTTGAGTCGTTCTTCATCGATCTTTCGCTCACGCGCGACGCGAGGGACCTGGAACAAAGCTGCAGCGGGCGATATATCGGGATCGAGGCCCGATGCAGATGTTGTGACGAGGTCAACCGGTACTGGGGCATTTGGATTGTCGGGCTGGAGGCGCGCAGTATCGGCGTTCACGCGATCGATCAACTTCTGATTCGTGGGGCCGAGATTGGACCCGCCGGAATTCGCGGCATCATAGCCGTTCCCGGCGGCGGACGGGCGCGAATGGAAGTATCCCGGCCCAGTGAATGGTTGGCCAATGATTCTAGAGCCGATCAGCTGGCCCTCGCGCCTGATCAACTGTCCATTGGCCTTGTCGTGGAACAGCACCTGGGCAATGCCGGTGACGATCAGGGGATACGCGAGACCAAGAAGAGCCGTCGTGACCACGGTCATCAGAATCGATGTAAGCAGATCTTTTTTCATAATTGCTATGCCAGTCCTACCGACGTGATCAGGAGGTCGAGCAGTTTGATGCCGACAAAAGGAGCGACAATACCACCGAGACCATAAATCAGAAGGTTCCGGCGCAAGAGTGCTTCCGCATTCATGGCGCGATAGCGCACGCCGCTCAGCGCAAGCGGAATCAAGGCGACGATGATCAAGGCGTTGAAAATCACTGCGGATAATACCGCCGATTGTGGCGTAGCAAGCCGCATGATGTTGAGTGTGTTGAGGACGGGGAACGTGCCCGCGAACATCGCGGGGATGATCGCGAAATACTTCGCGACGTCGTTGGCGATGGAAAAGGTTGTCAAAGCGCCGCGGGTCATCAACAACTGCTTTCCGATTTCCACGATTTCGATGAGCTTCGTCGGATTGGAATCCAGGTCGACCATGTTGCCGGCTTCCTTCGCAGCTTGCGTACCGGTATTCATGGCCACACCAACATCGGCTTGAGCCAATGCGGGAGCATCATTCGTTCCATCGCCAGTCATGGCGACGAGTTTCCCTTCCGACTGCTCGCGGCGAATCAAGTCCATCTTGTCTTTCGGAGTGGCTTGGGCAAGGTAATCGTCGACACCCGCCTCGCGAGCAATGGCAGCGGCGGTGAGCGGGTTGTCGCCGGTAATCATTACCGTCTTGATGCCCATCGAGCGCAACTGGCTAAAGCGGTCTCGTATGCCGCCTTTCACGATGTCCTTGAGGTGGATGACACCGAGGGCGCGATGCATTTCCGCCACTACCAGCGGTGTTCCCCCGGAACGCGCTACGCTGTCAACGACTTCCTGCAACTCTTTGGGCATCACTGCGTCGTGGAGCTCGAGATACCGGATGATCGCATCGGAGGCGCCCTTGCGGATCTCGTTGCCGTTCAGGTTCACGCCGGACATTCGGGTCTGTGCCGTAAACGGAACGAACACTGCATCGCGCGATGCCAGTTCCCGCCCGCGCAAGCCATACTTCTCCTTGGCCAAGACAACAATCGACCGGCCTTCGGGAGTCTCATCCGCGAGGGAAGAGAGTTGCGCTGCATCGGCCAACTCCGCGGCGGTAACGCCCGGCGCTGGAATGAATTCTGCCGCCTGCCGGTTGCCCAGCGTAATTGTCCCGGTCTTGTCGAGCAGCAAAGTGTTGACGTCCCCAGCGGCTTCTACCGCACGCCCGGACATCGCCAGAACGTTGTGCTGGATGAGACGGTCCATGCCCGCGATTCCGATGGCCGACAGCAGTCCACCGATGGTTGTTGGAATCAGGCACACCAGCAGCGAAACCAGGACGAATATTGTCTGAGGCGAACCGGCATAGATGGCGAAGGGCTGAAGTGTGACGACAGCCAGCAAAAAGATGATGGTTAGCCCGGCGAGCAGGATGTTGAGGGCGATTTCATTTGGAGTCTTGTGGCGTTCCGCCCCTTCGACGAGTGCAATCATGCGGTCGAGGAAGGTCTCCCCCGGATTGGAGGTGATGCGAGCCTTGATCCAGTCGGATAACACGCGCGTGCCGCCGGTTACCGCCGATCGGTCGCCTCCGGCTTCTCGAATGACCGGGGCCGATTCTCCCGTAATCGCTGACTCGTCAACCGACGCGATGCCTTCAACGATTTCTCCGTCTCCCGGAATGAACTCCCCAGCCGAAACCAGCACCAGGTCCCCAGTCCGCAGCTTTGAGCTGGGTACAACTTCTGTCTCGCCGCTGGCCAGGAAACGGTTAGCCTTAGTTTCGGAGCGTGCTTTCCGCAGCGTGTCCGCCTGCGCTTTGCCCCGGCCCTCTGCCATTGCCTCGGCAAAGTTGGCGAACAATACCGTGAACCAGAGCCACAGCGTGATTTGCAGGTTAAACCCAAAACTTCCCCGGGGAGCGCGGAACAGCAGCAGGGTAGTGACCACGCTTCCTACTTCCACCACAAACATCACTGGGTTGCGCATCATGGTGCGGGGATTGAGTTTCAGGACTGAATCCCAGATTGCGCGGCGCACGATGCGTGCGTCCCAGACAGCCCTTTTCGATTTGTTTTGCTTGCTCATTAAGGTTAGAAGGTCTTGCCTGCGTGCATCAGCAGGTGCTCGAGAATTGGACCAAGGCTTAGCGCCGGGAAAAATGTCAGCGCGCCGACAATCACAATCACGGATACCAGCAATACAGTAAACAGCGGCGTTGTAACGGGAAAGGTTCCCGGCGATGGCGGCACTGTTTTCTTGCGCGCCAGATTTCCGGCGATCGCCAGCATGGGAATCATCATGAAGAAGCGGCCGATCAGGGTGTTGATGCCGAGCGTGATGTTGTACCAAGGGGTGTTTCCATTTAACCCCGCGAATGCGGAGCCATTGTTCCCCGCTGTGGACACGAATGCGTAAAGCACCTGCGAAAATCCGTGCGGCCCAGGATTGGTGATGCTGGCGGTCCCAAATCCCTTCAGCACGGAGATCGCCGTGAACAGCAGGATGGCAAATGGGAACACCAGCGTGACCAGCATTGCCATCTTGACGTCGTATGCTTCGATTTTCTTGCCCAGGTATTCCGGTGTGCGGCCCACCATGAGGCCGGCGATAAAGACCGCCAGCACGACATAGATCAGAATTCCGTACATCCCCGCGCCCACTCCTCCAAAAACGGTCTCGCTGAGCATGATGTTGGCCAGCGGCACCATGCCCCCGAGCGGAGTGAACGAGTCGTGCATTCCATTCACCGCGCCGCAACTGGCGTCGGTGGTGACGGTGGCGAAGAGGGCGGAATTGGCGATGCCGAAACGAACTTCCTTGCCTTCCATGTTGCCGCCCGGCTGCGTCACGCTCGGGCGCTGGTCAACTCCCTTCAATAGCGGATTCCCCTGCGCCTCAGCCCAGTAGGCAGTAACCACGCCTGCCAGAAACAGCAAGGCCATCGCGCTCCACACCGCCCATCCATGCTTGGGCGATCCAGTCATCTTGCCCAGCGTGAAGGTGAGGCCCGCTGGGATGGCGAAGATCGACAGCATTTGCAGGTAGTTGCTAAACGGAGTGGGATTTTCGAATGGATGGGCGCTGTTGGCGTTGAAGAATCCGCCACCATTGGTCCCCAGCATCTTGATGGCTTCTTGAGAAGCAACCGGACCTTGCGCAATGACCTGCTCCGTAACCTGTTTGGTCTCGGGTTTGCCGTCCGCACCCGTAGATTGGACCGTCTGCGGCTCAACCAGCTTCACCGTGTCGTAAGGCCGGAGGTTTTGCACGACGCCCTGTGAAATCAGCGCGAAAGAGAATAGGACGCAGAGGGGCAGCAGGATCCAGAGCGTTGCGCGGGTCATGTCGACCCAGAAGTTACCAATCGTCTCTTTCTCACGGCGGGCGATCCCGCGGATAAACGCGATTGCCAAAGCGATACCGACAGCGGCCGACGCGAAATTGTGGTATGCGAGGCCAGCCATTTGGGTGAAGTAACTCATGGTGGTCTCGCCCGCATAGTTCTGCCAGTTGGTGTTCGTCGTAAAGGATGCTGCAGTGTTGAAAGAAAGATCGGGAGGCACAGCGGCAAGATTCTGGGGATTCCAGGGCAGGAATTGCTGAACGCGCTGCATGAGGTAGAGCACCAGCATGGAGACCGCACTGAACAGCAGCATGCTGGCGGCGTACTCTGTCCACTTCATCTCGCGGTCTCTATCGACTCTGGTCAGCCGGTAGATCAACCTCTCCACTGGTCTGACGACCGGATCCAGGAATGTCCGCTCGCCGCTGAATACGCGCGCCATAAAGGAACCGAGCGGCTTCGTGATCGCGAAGATGATCGCGAGAAACAGCAGTATCTGAAACCATCCATTCGCGGTCATCGCTAGAAGTCCTCGGGGCGCAATAGCGCCCACACCAGGTAAACGGTCAGCAGGAGACAAATTGCCACCATCGCAGCGGATTCGAAACTCACAACATTCTCCTCAACGCAGACGATCGCACGCATAGGCGTACGCGATTGAAATGACAAAGAATGCAACGGAAATCACAATAAACAGAACGTCGTACATAGATTCCCCTGGCCTAGAACTTCTTTCCCGGCTCCGGATAAAAACCGGCGTCCAATTCCGCTTCCCAGAGCTCGGATAAATCAATCTCGGGTAGCGCAATCTCATATCCCATAGCAACGACCGGAACGCTCCTGGACCGCTTCAGTTCCTTGTGCATGGCCCACAGGAAACGCAGGTAGAAGATGATTCCGCCCAGGACGAGTGCTATCAACCAAGTCATCTGCGTGCCCTTATCTCTGCCGATGCACACGACTATTGGATCAAGTCAGACGTAAAGCTGGGATAAGCAATTCATAAAATGTTCATAAAGGCGGAGAGAACGACTAGGAGGCGACCAGGCTAATCGCGAGAAGTCGTGGGGCCAGGCTCAAAACGGTACCCCACCCAGGGATCGGTCAGGATGTAACGAGGGGAGGAGGGATCAGACTCGATCTTTTTGCGCAACTGTCCAATGAAGACGCGCAGATACTCAATCTGTTCAGCGCTGTTACCGCCCCACACCGCCGAGAGCAGTGCGCGGTGGGTGATCACCTTGCCGGGGTGGCGGGCAAAATAGGTGATGAGTTCAAACTCTTTCGGTGTGAGCTTGATTTCGCGATCGCAGACTGTGACGGTATGTGCGTCCAGGTCGATGCGGAAGTCCCCGGTCTCAATGATGCCTCCCTGCTCTGGCTCAGCCGCGGGAAGACGCCGCAAATTGGCGCGGACCCTCGCCAATAGTTCGCTCATGCCGAACGGTTTGGTCACATAGTCATCGGCGCCGGCGTCGAGCGCCTGCACCTTCGTCCGTTCCTGGCCCTTCACAGAAAGAACAATAATCGGAACCTGAGACTTGACGCGCAGGCGGCGGCACAACTCCAAACCATCCATATGCGGCATGGCTAAATCCGTAATAACCAGATCCGGCGTCCAATCCTTTGCGATCTCAAGCGCTGTTTCTCCATCATTCGCAACCCGGATGTCATAGCCCTGCGAGGCAAGCGAAGTCCGCAGCACGCGCGTGATCTGCGACTCATCATCCACGACCAGGATGTGCCGGTGTTCCGCCGTCACTTTGCCTCCTGCGTCACGATGTGGACATCGACATGCGGGGCGTTCCGCAAGAACCTCTGAATGACGGTAAGATACAGGTACTTACGCCAGCCTTCGGCGGCCGAGCGGCCGAAGATAACTTGGGTGATGTGCTTCTCTCGGACAAACTCGGCCACACGCGCGGCGACATCGCCGCGTTCCAGGCGGAGAACCGTGGCCCCGAGATTCTCCGCAAAGCGAATGTTTTCGACCAGCGTGCGCCGGTTCTCGTTGCTTTCGTCCGCTGCCACGTCCACGTAGACAACGTAGAACTCAGCGTCCATCGCGTGAGCCATGCGTCCACCACGTGCAATCAGGTACTGGGCCACAGGATTGGAACTGACACACACCGCAATCCGCTCGCGAACGCTGACGCTGGGCTCGAAATGTTCTCTCGCCCGATGCGCTTCCAGAGTTTTATCGACGACCTGAGCCACCTGCCGCAACGCCAATTCGCGCAGCGCGATGAGGTTTCCCCTCCGGAAGAAATTTCCGATTGCGCGCTCCGCACGATCAATCGGATAAATGTCGCCTCGTTGCATCCGCGTCTGCAGCGCCTCGGGGGTGAGGTCGGCCATTACAATTTCACCGGCGCGTTGAACTACCCAGTCCGGTACGGTCTCGCGCACGTGCACACCGGTGATCCTCTCAACCATGGGTGTGAGACTCTCGATGTGTTGGACGTTCATGGTCGAGAGCACGTCAATCTTGGCGTCCAGCAGATCCATCACGTCCTGATATCGTTTTGGATGTTTGCTGCCTTCGATATTGGTGTGCGCCAGCTCATCGACCAGAACTACGGCTGGCTTGCGACGTAAAATCGCGTCCACATCCATCTCCTCGAACACGGTTCCCTTGTATTCGAGTTTGCGCCGTGGAATGGTGTCGAGCCTGTCCGCCAATTCTTTAATCGGCCGTCGGCCGTGCGTTTCAATGACGCCGACAACCACGTCCTCGGCACGGCTATGGCGGCGAACCGCCTCGCTGAGCATGTTGTAGGTTTTGCCGACACCCGGTGCGTAACCAAGAAATAGCTTGAAAACGCCTTCCCTCTTCTCGGGTGCTGCTTCCTCCAGCCATTGCTCGGGAGTCTTTGGCACGGCCCCATTTTCATCGAGTGCGCCAGAATTGTCGATAGCGGCGTAAAATGCAGCCGTGAAACAGCCCGCAATGAAAACCGCCGTGCGCTTGGTGATGTGCATCATCATCGTGGCGGTTGTCGTCCTTGTTTACCGTCACATCGCTCCGGTGAATCCCACTACCGTGGCGCTCACTTTCCTGGTCGCTGTGCTTGTGGTTTCCGCATTCTGGGGACTCAGATACTCGGTTTTCCTTGCGGTTTTGGCCACGCTGGCCTTCAACTATTTTTTCCTTCCTCCATTCGGAACCCTCACCATCGCAGATCCACAGAACTGGATCGCGCTTTTGGCCTTCCTCGCAACTGCCATCATTGCCAGCCAACTGTCGGAGCGGGCGCGACGGGAAGCCCTGCAAGCCCATCAGCGCCGGAGGGAGATCGAGCGACTCTACGGGTTCAGCCAGCAACTCTTAACCACTGAGAATGTCCCGGAACTGTTGAATGTACTGCCCCGCTTCGTGGTGGACAATTTTGGAGTCGGTGCGGCAGCACTGTTCGTGCCCGGACGAGAAGATATCTACCGCTCAGGCCCCAACACACGAGAGCTCGACGCCGAGCGTCTGAGGTCGGTCACCGCCCGCGGAGAACCGGCCATAGACTCCGACCAGGGGCTTTGTTTTGCCCCCTTGCGACTTGGAATGAAGTCGGCGGGCGCAATCGGGATCTCCGGAGGAACGCTGTCTCGCGAGACTCTCGAAGCCCTCGGTACCCTGATTGCGATTGCTATCGAGCGCACCGGCGCCATCGAGAAGCTGAGCAAAGCTGAAGCCAGCAGAGAGAGTGAGAAACTGCGTTCTGCCATTCTCGACTCGGTCACGCACGAGTTCCGCACACCCTTGACCAGCATCAAGGCCTCGGTAACCACCATGCTCTCGGACGCCAATCTCGAAGCAAGCCAGCGACATGAATTGCTCACAGTCATCAACGAAGAAGCGGACCGGCTCAATCACCTCGTCGGCGAAGCAGCCGAAATGGCACAGCTCGATGCCAATCAAGTCGAGCTTCACCGAGAGCCACACCGAGTACGCGAGGTAATTGAACGGGCGATGGAAGAAGCGAAACAGCGGCTCGGGGATCACCCGGTTGAGATCTGCGCTCCTGCTGATCTGCCACTGGTCTCGATCGATATCGACCGGATTACCGCTGTACTGGTGCAGTTGCTGGAGAACGCCGGCAAATACTCGCCAGCAGCATCGCCGATCCGTATCACAGCAGAAGAAGGTAACGGCAAGGTCACCGTCAGTGTGGCCGACCGTGGCCCCGGCATTGACGATTTTGAGCAGGCGCTCATCTTCGACAAGTTCTATCGCGGCAAGAATGAGCGCTACCGGGTCCAAGGCACGGGACTGGGATTAGCCATCGCAAAAGCTGTGGTGGAAGCCCACGACGGCACCATTGGCGTGACCAGTCAACTGGGGCACGGCTCCGTGTTTTATTTCAGCGTGCCGGTGTAGTGGTTGGTCGAATAATGACCCAGGCTGTCGAATCTCGCGAAGCATATTAGCGAATTGCCCCACATCCAATCTGGGGTGTAAAAGAAAGCAATCTCGCAAGCTGCCTTCCACCTCACAGTTCATGGCAAAGAATCGTCAGCTCACGCGCAATCAGCCAGACCACATGGTCGTTTAAGGGGCTGCTCGCAGAGATCTGAAAAGGGCTACAAATCAGCTTGTGGGAATTGAATCTCCATTGGCTGTTGCTGCGGATCGCGGGCGAATAACGGACGATGACGAAGCCGCTGGCGCGGCGGACGCTACGCGTGAGGTGAGCCCAGAATTCTGGAATAGCTGACATAGTGTGGGTCACAGAGAAAGGAGGTCCCTGTGACCCGTTTACGCTGCGCAGGGCAACGCTCGAAATGGCTTTAGTGTTCCAACAACCGTCGCGGCGCCCTGCGCAGGATAATCGACACTGGCCAATGAGGGGCGTCGTGGTGAACGAACACGGTGATGACCATACGCTGAATCCAGGCCGTACGGACGAGCTCTTCAATTTCGCGCTCGTGGTGAGCGCGGAACGAATGCTCATGGCCTTCCTCGGTAAGAAGAACAAAGCCTTCAAAATCGCCGAAGCGGTCGTAAATCACGCACATCACCTTCCCCGTGTACTCGCAGCGCTTTTCGGGATGAATGATCTGCGAAGGCGGCACTTCATACGGGGATGGCAGGATCGAAATGGAGTTCCCGCCGAGCCCGTCGATGCGAGCGGCGATGTAGGAGATGTAGCGAACCAGGACTGGATACCACCTGTTAGTCGGTGACATCTGGCCGAGGCGCCACTTCATGATGGCTAAGGTGTTTTCTTCGAGCGGCAGCATCACGTATGAGGTTGTCACGGGTATGCGCACAGCGAAGGTGCCGATGACGTAGCGCCAGCTGTGCATTGTCTTTTCGGGCTCCCGTATCGCTGCTTCCATCCACAACTGAATCTGGGGCGGTGGAGGTGTCACCTCAGCGCGGCGCGTAGCGATGCGGCGGACGACAATGTTGAAGACCTGGCCGGTGACGACGCCGGGTGGCAGATCGACGGTGAACAGGCCGGCGAGGTTTTCGCCTCGTGCGGAGAAGAGCGTGCGGGCGCATTCCGCATCTGACAACAAGAACTGCCATCCGCAGTTTACTGGCCGCTGCGACGGCAATAGCTAGATTCAATCTCATCAATCGTCAACGATCCCTAAGGATCGGTGCCTAAAAACGCAAACCAGAGACTCGAAGAGGAGGAAAAATGCTTAAAAGGTTCACGCTAGCAGTGTTTCTGATGGCCATCGTTTGTAGCGTCGCATTGGCTCAGTATTCCCAGTCCACGAACACGGAGGGACAGAACTCCACGTCCAATGACGCAGCGGCTCACAAGGCGCAGATGCAGAAACATCTGGAATGGCTGGGTCAGCAGCTAAATCTAACGGACGATCAGAAAGAAAAGCTCAAGCCGATTCTCCAAGATCAACACAAACAAATGAAAGCAGTCCGGGACGACACGGCACTGACTCAGGACCAAAAGCACGAAAACATGAAACAGATCCACGAGTCAACACACACACAAATTCAGGCAATCCTGACACCGGAGCAACAAGAGAAATTCAAGCAACTGAAAGAAGAAGGGATGGAGCGACGGAAAGAGGGAGCCAAGGGGGAGGGAGAATCGAAGCAGCCGCAATAGGTCCTGAATCGTAACCTGAAGGCACTTGCTTGATATCGTCGGCCGAGCCTAAGATTTCGACTCATGGAATACTTTCGGCTTGAGCACCCAGCGGGTAAGGTCATTCTTTGTGACCATTCGGTCTGCGAAGAAATCGCCGACTATCTGGAACTCGACGAAGAGGACCACGAACACTTCGTGTGCGCAACCCACACCAGCAGTGACAAGCACGCTTCAGTGCTGCTGCGGCGGGCACCCGGTGCCGGGTATCCGTACCGGAGCCGACGCGCTGCCTAGGGCGCGGGGAAGGTTCCGAGGGCGTGCGGAGATGGTGGCGGGTGGGCGAGGGCGTTTCG
>ODAK010006780.1_pt1 | contig 11519 bp, 8 predicted proteins | sample 1539591 | NCBI WGS metagenome assembly ODAK01 (sample SAMEA3539303, study PRJEB22396) | soil metagenome | biome: tundra; feature: field; material: soil | place: USA | collected 2010-05 | depth 0.15 m | reverse complement strand
ACGCACGGCCAGCACCGGCTGCCGGTCTCGGCCTCCATACCGCAACAGGGCTGCTAACGGCCCGTTAACCGAACCGGCCTTGACGTTGTGTTAACGCGGGGGTCAAATGCAGGACGACGAGACGGCACTCGCCGTCCGCGGTGGACCGTGACCTTCGCGCTCTCGATGCCTGTCGATACCACCGGAGGAGGTGCCAGATCGCAGGACGCCTGGGTCATCTGATGCCCGGACCACCAAACTGCAGCAAGTGGAGAACCGCATTGCGCACTGAGCGTTCAACGTTCCGACTGGCGAGCCTGGGGGCGGCTGTCGCCCTGCTCTTTGCCGCCTGCTCGGCTGGCGCGACGACCGCCCCCTCGGTCGCCGCGTCCGTCGCAGCCCCATCCACCGCGCCGGCGTCCGCCGCGTCAAGCGCGCCCGCGCCGAGCACGGACGCGATGGCCGCGCTCGTCACCGCAGCGAAGGCCGAGGGCAACCTCACGACGATCGCCCTGCCGCACAACTGGTGCGACTATGGCGACCTGCTGACCGGCTTCACCGCGAAGTACGGAATCAAGATCAACGAGCTCAACCCGGACGGTGGATCGGGCGACGAGATCGCCGCGATCAAGGCCAACAAGGGCAGCACCGGGCCACAGGCGCCGGACGTCATCGACGTGGGCCTGTCGTTTGGCCCGCAGGCCAAGACCGATGCGCTGATCCAGCCGTACAAGGTCAGCACCTGGGATTCGATCCCGGCCACAGCCAAGGACGCCGACGGCTACTGGTACGGCGACTACTACGGTGTCCTCGCATTCGAGGTCAACACCGCGGTCGTCACGAACGTTCCCAAGGACTGGTCCGACCTGCTCAAGCCCGAGTACAAGGGCAAGGTCGCACTGGCCGGCGATCCGACCGTTTCGAACCAGGCCATCTCGGCGGTCTGGGCGGCTGGCATTGCCACCGGCGGCTCGCTCGACAATGCCCAGCCGGGCCTGACCTACTTCAAGCAGCTCAAGGACGCGGGCAACCTCGTGCCGGTCATCGGCAAGACGGCGACTGTCGCCTCAGGCGAGACCCCGATCCGGATCGCGTGGACGTACAACGCCCTGTCCGACAAGGACTCCCTGGCCGGCAACCCGGCGATCACTGTCACCGTCCCGACCTCAGGTCGCTTCGGTGGCATGTACGTCCAGGCCATCAGCGCGTTCGCGCCCCATCCGAATGCCGCCAAGCTGTGGATGGAGTACCTCTACTCCGACGCCGGACAGAACCTCTGGCTGAAGGGCTACTGCAACCCGATCCGCTATGACGACATGGTCAAGCGGGGCGTGGTTGATCCGGCCGCCCAGGCCAAGCTTCCGGATACCACCGGAGCCGTCCTCCCGACGCTCGACCAGATCACCGCGGCCACCAAGGTGATCACTACCGGTTGGCCAACGGTCGTCGGCGCGACGATCAAGTAGCCATCCCCAGGAAGTAGGCGGTAGAGCGGTGACCAACGCCGCACTCCCGCTCAGCGCACCGGGCACGCCTGCGGCGCGCCCGGTGCGTCGTCGTTTCGGATGGGGCTGGCTGGGAATCGTCCCCTTCCTCCTGTTTGCCTTCCTGTTCCTGATCGCGCCGACGGCCTACCTCGTCGTTGGCAGCTTCCAGAACGCCAAGGGCGCGCTCACCCTCGAGAACTTCCAGCAGCTGTTCAGCCCGGCGATCGTCGCGACCTACGGCAACAGCATCGAGATCAGCCTGGTGACCGCCCTGGCCGGCGGCATCTTCGGGTTCCTGCTGGCCTACTCGGTCATCTCCGGCGGGTTGCCCGGGATCCTCCGCTCGGCCCTGATGACGTTCTCGGGCGTGGCCTCCAACTTCGCCGGCGTGCCGCTCGCCCTGGCCTTCATCTTCACCCTGGGCCGGGTGGGACTGTTCACGATCTTCATGCGGACGGTCCTCGGGGTCGACCTCTACGCCGGTGACTTCTCGCTGTACACCAAGCTCGGGCTGGAGATTGTCTACCTGTACTTCCAGTTCCCGCTGATGGTCCTGATCATCGCCCCCGCCATCGACGGGCTGAAGAAGGACTGGCGGGAAGCCGCCGAGAACATGGGTGCGAGCTCGTTCCAGTATTGGCGCCACGTTGCCCTGCCGATCCTGATGCCGTCGCTCCTGGGCACGATGATCCTGCTCTTCGGCAACTCGTTCGGGGCCCAGGCCACGGCCTACCAGCTGACCGGCGGGTTCATCGACATCGTGACGATCGCGATCTCGCGGCAGATGCGCGGAGATGTGCTGTACGACCCGAACCTGGGCTACGCCCTGGCGATGGGCATGGTCGTGATCATGGCCATCTCGATCACCGCCTACTCACTCCTGCAGCGCCGATCGGAGCGCTGGCTCAAGTGAGTCCTGCACCTTCTGCCAGGGAGTAGCCTCGAGACATGGGCTTTCCGAATCCAGCTATCGCGGGCAGAGCAATCCAGCGAGCGCTGGCGCCCGGTGAACATGGATCCGCCCCCGCCCGCGGCGCCGGAAGGGTGCGCGGGCGATACCTGACCCGGATCGGCTGGTGGCTCGTCTTCATCATCGGGGTGCTGTACTTCTTCATCCCGCTCTACGGGACCCTCGATTTCTCGCTCAAGTCGAAGCCCTTCCTGTCGGCCTACACGGCGATCCTCAACGACTCCCAGTTCGTTTCCACCCTGACCTACTCGTTCGTGGCCGGCATCCTGACGATCATCGTGAGCGTCCTGATCATCGTGCCGACGGCCTTCTGGGTCCGGCTCAAATACCCGGGCCTGCGCCCGATCATCGAGTTCATCACCCTGCTCCCGTTCGTGATCCCGCCGATCATCCTGGTCTTCGGATTGGACAACACCTACGGCACTCCGCCGCTCGCCCTGACCAATTCGGACAACGGCTTGAACGTCCTGCTCGTGGCGGCCTATGTGATCCTGTCGTTCCCGTACATGTACCGGGCCGTCGATACCGGCTTGCGGGCGATCGACATCCAGAGCCTGACCGAGGCCTCCCAGAGCCTGGGGGCCGGCTGGATCCGGATCCTGTGGCAGGTGATCCTACCCAACCTGCGGACGTCGCTCCTGAGCGGCGCCTTCCTGACCCTGGCCATCGTCGTCGGCGAGTTCACCATCGCGACCTTCCTCAGCCGACCCGCCTTCGCCCCGTTCCTGGGCCTGGTTGGTGACGAGCGGCCGTACGAGCAGGCGGCGCTCGCGCTGGTCAGCTTCGGGATCACCTGGGTCGCCATGATCCTGATCGCCGTCATCGGCCGCAACTCGCGCAGCCGCATCCGCGTCACCGTCGGATAGGCACACAAGGAGCTACGGGCAGCATGGCCTTCCTCGAACTGACCGGGATCCAGAAGCGCTTCGGCGATGTGGCCGCGGTCCAGAACTTCGACCTGGCCGCCGAGGCCGGTGAGTTCGTGTCGTTCCTGGGGCCGTCGGGCTGCGGCAAGACCACGACCCTCCGAATGATCGCCGGCTTCGAGCGCCCGACCTCGGGCAAGATCGTGGTCAAGGGAGTGGACATCACCAATCGAGCGCCGAACCAGCGCAACGTCGGGATGGTCTTCCAGTCATACGCGCTGTTCCCGAACATGACCGTGGCCGACAACGTGGGCTTCGGGCTGAAGGTGCGCAGGCAACCCAAGGACCAGATCCGCAAGCGGGTCGGCGAGCTCCTCGAGCTGATCCACCTGCCCGACAAGGCCGGCCGCTACCCGTGGCAGCTGTCCGGCGGCCAGCAGCAGCGGGTCGCCCTGGCCCGAGCCCTCGCGATCGAGCCCCAGGTGCTGCTTCTCGACGAGCCGCTGTCGGCCCTCGACGCGAAGATCCGGGTAACGCTCCGGAACGAGATCCGGGCGATCCAGCGCCAGCTTGGGATCACGACCGTGTACGTGACCCATGACCAGGAAGAGGCGCTCTCGCTGTCCGATCGGATCGTGGTGATGAGCGAAGGCCGGATCGAGCAGACCGGGACACCGTTCGAGATCTACAACTTTCCGAGCACCGGTTTCGTGGCCCGTTTCGTGGGCACCCTCAACGTCGTCTCGGCCAAGGTCCTCGATCCGACGGCGGGGACCCTCGAGACGGCCGGCCAGCCGATCCGGGCGGCGGGACCGATATCGGGCGGGCATTCCGGCGATTCCGTGACCGTGGCGCTCCGACCCGAGATCATCTCGCTCGGCGCGCGCGAGGGGATGAACCAGCTGAGCGGCGTGGTGGACGACGTGACCTTCCTGGGCTCGATCGTCCGGGTTCGGATCCGCTTCACCGACGGCAGCGGCGCGATCTCATTCGACACGTTCAACAACCCGCACCTGGCCGTCCCGGATCGGGGCACCGCGGTCACGATCTCGTTCCCGCCGGAGGCCTGCCTCGTCCTCGACCGGGCCGAGATCGCGGCCGCGGCGGCACCGGAGGACCCGGACACGGCGTGAGCCACGCCGGTCCAGCGGCCGGCCCGCTCGATTTCGACGGGCTGGACCTGATCGTCTTCGACAAGGACGGCACGCTCATCGACTTCGATGCGATGTGGGGCGGCTGGGCCGAGAGCCTGGCCGACCGTCTCGAGGCGACGCTCGGAGGACCGATCCGGGCCCAGCTCCATCACCAGATCGGCTACGACACGGCGGCCCGGCGAACGATCCCCGGCTCGCCCCTGGCGGCGACCCCGATGGCCGACCTGCGGGTCATGACCACCGACCTCGTCGCTCGCTCGACCGGCCGATCATGGCGGGCGGCCGACGCCGCGGTGGGCGGGGCCTGGGCGCCGCCGGATCCGGTGGGCCTGGCCCGGCCGCTGACCGATCTCGTCGAACTGTTCAGCGTGCTCCGGGCGGCTCGGCGGAAGGTGGCGATCGTCACCTCCGACGATCGCGCGCCGACCGAGGCGACCCTGGCCAGCCTCGAGATCGCCGGCCTGGTCGACGCCCTGGTCTGCGCGGACGACGGGCTTCCGTCGAAGCCGGCGCCCGACACCCTGCTGCACGCCTGTCGGACCGCCGGCGTCGAACCGATCCGGACCGCCATGATCGGCGACTCGGTTGCCGACATGACGATGGCCGGGGCTGCCGGTGTCGGTCGGCGGATCGCGGTCCTGTCCGGCATCGGGCGGCGGGCCGAGCTCGAGCCGCTGTGTGACGTCGTAATCGACTCGATCGCCCTGCTCCTGCCGGGCTGACTCGCGTCCGGGTGTGCCTGGCCGTCTGCCCGCGGGGCGAAGCCGGGGGCCTAGGGCAGCAGCGACGGGCCGCCCGGAAACGGCGTGGCCGCCGGCAGGGTCACGAACCCGGCGGCCGGCAGGGACAGCAGGAGGATGAAGGCGAGCACGAAGAGGACGACCAGGACGCGGAACGTGGTCGATTCGCGGAAGGGTCGAGATCGCTTCGCCATCGGTGTCGAGTCTACCCTCGCCCGGTACATCCGGGCTATTCATGCACACCGGACCGTGGGCTACGGTGCACACAAGCGCGGGATTCCGGCGGATCCGGGGGGCGCGCTCCATCCATGGCCCAGGCAGGCGCCCGGCAAGGGCGAACGGAGGTCGAGTCCCGCGTGGCCCCCGCCTTCGAGCGAACAGCGTCCGGCGAGTTGATCACGATCGCCGAGGCGGCCCGGCTGGCGGGTGTGCATCGCAACACGATCCGTTCGTGGTGCGCCAGCGGGCGCCTGTCCAGCGTCAGGATCAACCGCCGGGGCGACCGGCGGATCCGGCGCCGGGACGTCGAGCGCTTCTTGGCCAAACGCCAGGCAGGATCGAACGGCAGCACGCCGGCCCCGCCAACGACCGAGCCGGCCGGCCAGGTTTCGACGACCGAGCCGAGTCAGCCCGCGACCGTCGATCAGGGCCGCCAGGAGCTGCGCGGCCGGGGTGACGCCCTGCGCCGGATTGCCGCTGAGATTTCCGGCCGAAACGACCTCGAGACCATCCTGGCCGACGTGGTCGAGGCCTCGACCGCGCTCTTCTCGGCCGACCGGGCGGCCCTCTGGTTGTTCGATCGAGATCTGCCCCAGCCGTTCCGGTTGGCCGCCCATCGCGGCCTGAGCCCCGGCCTGCGCGAGGCGACGACAAGGACCTCCCTGAACGACGACGAGGCACTGGTCCGCTGCGTTCTCGGCCGCCAGATCGAGGTCCTCGCCGACCCCGTCAACTTCGCCTCGAGCCCGGCGATCCAGGCGGCGTACCTGCGCGATCGGATCCGGACGGCGTGCTTCGTGCCGATCGTCTTTGGCGATGCGGCCCTCGGGGTCCTGACGGTCTATCACGCGACCGAGAGGGCCTGGCCGTCCGAGGAGCTCGAGCTTGCCCGGGCGTTCGCCGACCAGGTCGCCGCGGCCATCGCCAACGCCCGGCTGTGGGCCGAGACGCGCGAGCTGGCCGCCCGCCTCCGGGCGATCCAGGACCTGGGCGGGCGGCTCAGCCGGCTGACCGACGTGCCGGCGATCGGCGAGGCGATCGTGGCCGAGACCCGCAAGCTGATCGACTTCGACAACATCCGGGTCTACCGGGTCGACCACGGCCGTGGCGTGTGTGACCCGATCGCGTTCCAGGGCACGTTCATGGGCACGCCCACGGTTCGCCGGGAGATGCTCCGCTGCCGGATCGGCGAGGGCCTGACGGGCTGGGTTGCCGCACACAACCAGGCCCTGATCGTGCCCGATGCCCAGGCCGATCCGCGGGGGATCCTGATCGGCCGGACCGACGGACCCGAGTCGATGCTCCTCGTCCCGGTCACCTATGACGATCGAGTCGAGGGCCTGATCGTGCTGGCCAAGCTCGGCCGGAACCGGTTCACGGCAGACCACGAGACGACCCTCACAATCTTTGCGGGGCATGCCGCCCAGGCGCTCGTCAACGCCGACAACGCCGAACGGGTCCGCCGCCAGCAATCGGAGCTCGAGCTCCGCCTCGCCGGCCAGCGCCGCCTGCTCGAGGTCAACGCCGAGCTCCAGTCGACCCTGGACCCGGTCGCCGTCCTCGACACGATCGCCGACCTGCTCAAGGAAGTCGTGACCTACGACGCGCTGACGATCTACCGGGTCGATCGAGCCTCGGGCCAGCGCTGGGCGGTCATCGCCCGGGATCGGTTCGCCGAGGTGATCCTCAGCCAGCAGATGCCGATCGGGGTGGGCCTCACCGGCTGGGCGATCGAGCACCGCCAGGCCGTCCTGTGCAACGACGCGCTCGAGGATCTGCGCGTCGTCCAGATCCCCGGCACGCCGGTTGAACCGGAATCGATGCTGATCGTCCCGCTCCACGTCGGGGGCGAGGTGATTGGCACCCTGAACGTGGCCCGGATCGGCGGCGCCGAGTCGCATTTCACCGAATACGAGTTCGAGCTGACCCAGCTGTTCGGTGGGCAGGCCTCGATCGCCCTCCAGAACGCCGAGGCGCACCTGGCCATGAAGGTCCGGGCGGACCATGACTCGCTCACCGGCCTGGGTAACCACGGCGCCTTCCAGCGCGACCTTGGCCTGGCTCTGGACGAGGCCGGCGACGGGCCCTTCGCCGTGATGATGCTCGACCTCGATTCGTTCAAGCGCTTCAACGACACCCAGGGTCACCCGGCCGGCGACGCGTTGCTGCAGGCGGTCGCCGGCGCGATCGTCGGTTCGATCCGGACCAGGGACCGGGCCTATCGCTACGGTGGGGACGAGTTCTCGGTCATCCTCGGCGCGCTGACCCGGCCGGAGGCCGCTGAAAGCGCCGGGCGGATCCAGCGGGCGGTCGCGGCCCTGACTGCGGACCAGCGGGCGCAGGTCACGGTAACCGTGGGCATCGCCTGCTTCCCGGCCGATGGCCGGACCAAGGCCGAGCTCGTCGCCGGCGCCGACGCGGAGCTCTTCCGGTTGAAGCCGAGCACGGCTCGCGACAACATCGAGGGCGTCGTGGCGCGAGAGGCCTACCTGAGTGCCCTGCACGACACGGCGATCACGCTGATGGACCGCCTCGAACCGACCGAGCTGCTCGAGACGATCGTCAAGCGCGCCTCGGCCCTGCTCGGTGCCACGAGCGGCTATCTCTACCTGGTCGACAAAGGCGCCGACGATCTTGTCGTCACCGTGGGCACGGGCATCTTCGCCACGCGGGTCGGGTTCCGCCGCGAACGCGGCGTGGGCCTGGCCGGAACGGTCTGGCAGACCGGCCGGCCGGTTGCCGTACCCGACTATGACACCTGGGAGAACCGTGCGGACGACGTGCCCCATGGTCCGCTCGGCTCGTCGATCGGCGTGCCCCTCACCTCTGCGGGCGAGGTGATCGGTGTCCTCGGCCTGAGCTCGGGGACGCCGCTCCGGCAGTACGGCGAAGGCGAGATCGCCGTCCTTGGCCGATTCGCCCAGCTGGCCTCGATCGCCCTCGACAATGCCCGACTGTTCGGTACGGTCCAGCGCCAGGTCCTGGAGCGGGCCACGGCAGAGGACGCACTGCGCCAGAGCGAGGAACGCTTCCGGCGCCTGTCCGATGCCTCGACCGAGGCGATCGCCATCCATCGCGAGGGCCAGATCATCGAGGTCAACGATGCCTTCTGCCGCCTCGTCGGCTATCCGCCCGCGGAGATCGTCGGTCGCGCGCTGCTCGACTTCGCTACCCCTGAAACCCGCGAGCGGGTGCGCGACTTCTCACCCGAGTCGCTCGTCCCGTTCGAGGCGACGGCGATCCGGGCCGACGGCACCTCGATCCCGGTCGAGGTCGTCTGGCGGGCCATGCCCTATGGCGACGGCTCGCCAGCCGGCGTCGTCTCGATCCACGATCTGCGCGAGCGTCGACGCCTGGAGGAGGAGATCAGCCAGCGCTCGTTCTACGACCCGGTGACCGGCCTGCCCAACCGGGCCCTCTTCCTCGACCGCTGCGGCCATTCGCTGGCCTGGACCCGCGCTGACGACGCTCCGGTCGCAGTGATCCTGCTCGATCTGGTGCGCTTCACGGTCGTCAACGAGAGCCTCGGCCATGCGGTCGGTGACCGGCTCCTGAGGGAGGTCGGGCAGCGGCTCGTGGGCGCAGTCCGGCCGGGCGACACAGTCGCTCGCTTCGGCGGCGACCAGTTCGCGGTGATGCTCGACGGAATTGCGTCAACGCAAGAGGCTCATGAGCTCGCCGAGCGGCTCGACTCCGTCGTGCGGGTGCCGTTCGATCTCGACGGCCGGGACGTCTTCCTGAACGCCAGCATGGGTATCGTGATCGGCGTGCCGGGCGTGGTTGAGCCGGGCGACCTGCTGCGCGACGCCGAGATCGCCCTCAACCGGGCCAAAGCGGATCGGACAACGCACCGGGCGATCTTCGAGCCGGGGATGAACCACGAGACGCTCGAGCGGCTCGACTTCGAGAACGATCTCCGCCGGGCCATCGAGCGGGACGAGCTGGTCCTCCACTACCAGCCGCTGGTCGATCTCGCCACCGATCGGGTCGTCGGCCTGGAGGCGCTCGCGCGCTGGCAGCATCCCAGCCGGGGATTGGTCCCGCCGCTGGCGTTCATCTCCCTGGCCGAGGAGACCGGGCTGATCCTGCCGATCGGGCGCTGGGTCCTCGAGACGGCCTGCCGCCAGGCGCAGGCCTGGCAGATCGCCTTCCCGGCAATCAAGCCGATGATGAGCGTCAACCTGTCGGCCCGCCAGTTCGCCCAGGCCGATCTCGGCCAGCAGATCAGCGAGATCCTGACAGCGACCGGCCTGCCGCCGGCCAGCCTGGAACTCGAGATCACCGAGTCGGTCGTGATGGACAGCTCGGACGATGCGATCCGTTCGCTGCGGGCATTGCGCCAGCTCGGGGTGAGACTCATCCTGGACGACTTCGGGACCGGCTATTCGTCGCTGTCGTATCTCAAGCACCTGCCCCTCGACACGATCAAGATCGATCGCTCGTTCGTGGCCGGGCTGGAAGAGGACGGGGCCAACCTGCCGATCATCCAGGCGGTGATCTCGCTCGCCCACGGACTTGGGATCGACGTGACCGCCGAGGGGATCGAGACCGTTCAGCAGTGTGACTGCCTGCGCGACCTGGAGTGCGATCGGGGGCAGGGCTTCTACTTCGCCCAGCCGATGGCCGCCCAACAGCTCGAGGAGTACCTGCGCGGAGATGGATTGCGGCCTGCCGGGAGCACCGGGCTCGACTGATCAGCCTGGCCGGGGCCCCGGGTTGGCGGCGGCCCAGCGATCGACGGCATCGAATCGATCGAAGACCACGCCCTGCTAGCGGTTTCCGCCGCCGCCGAAGATCCGCAGCAGGAACAGGAACATGTTGATGAAGTCGAGGTAGAGGTGGAGCGCGCCGATGACCGACGCCTTCTCCATCGAGCCGAGCATCGCGGCCAGGTCGCCGTTCTTGATCCGCTGGATGTCCCAGGCGGTGATCCCGGCGAACAGGGCGACGCCGAGGTACGACACGATCAGGCTGAGCCCGTTGCTGTGGAAGACCAGGAGGTTGAGGAACGACGAGACGATGATCCCGATCAGGGCCATCATGAAGAACCGGGCGAAGACGCTCAGATCGCGTTTCGTGACGAAGCCGAAGACCGCCGAGGCCCCGAACATCGCCGAGGCGCTGCTGAACGCCAGGGTGATCGTGGCGGTGCTGTAGGCCGCAACGATGATCGAGAACACGAAGCCGGTCAGCGCCGCATACGCGAAGAAGAGGCCGAGGGCCAGGGTGGCCGACAGCCGGCTGATCCCGGCGCTAAGCCCGATCACGAGGACGAGCTGGAGGATGATCGCCGGCAGCACGAGCGTCCGGGCGGCACCCGCCAGGCTGGCGTCACTGGCCACGACCCAGGAGACCACGGCAGTGATCGCCAGGCCGGCAAACATCCAGGCCAGGGACTGCGTGACGAGGCCCGTTGCAAGACGCGCGGCCGGCCGAACGCCGAGCTGGGACGGCGTCTGGAAATAGTTCATGGCGGTGTTCCCTACTCCTGTGGGTGCTGCCCGGAAGCGGCTTCCGTTGCCGGCCGACTCCGCCGGCGGTTGGTGACCCGGGCTGGTGTGCTGGTTCGTGCTTCGGCCTGCTCGGCGACCCGGGCCAGGATCCAGGCAAGGTCCGCGAGCCGGTTCAAATACGGTAGCAGGTGCTCGCCGCGAAGCAATCCCTCGGCCTGGAGCGTGACGGCCCGGCGTTCGGCCCGGCGGATGACCGTGCGGGCCAGCTCGAGCGCGGCGCTCGTCCGGGTCTCGCCCGGCACGACGAACTCGCGGGGTATCTCGATCCGCTGCTCGAGCTCGACCACGAGCGCGGTCAGGTCGTCGACCATCGCGGCGGAGACGCGGGTGCGGCCATCCTCGAGGCGATCGACGGCGTCGGGCGTCGTGGCCAGCTCGGCGCCGACCACGAACAGCTCGCGCTGCAGTCGGAGGATCAGCTCGGCGACCGAGGCAAGGCCCGGGTTCAGGGTGCCGTACTGGCTCTTCAGGCCGAGCTCGGCACGGGCCAGCCCAAACGCCGCGACCGCCTCGTCGACCGTGCCGTAGGCCTCGGTCCGGGCGTCGTCCTTGCGAATCCTGGGGCCGCCATAGAGCAGGCCCGTCGTGCCG
>ODAK010006779.1_pt1 | contig 11520 bp, 6 predicted proteins | sample 1539591 | NCBI WGS metagenome assembly ODAK01 (sample SAMEA3539303, study PRJEB22396) | soil metagenome | biome: tundra; feature: field; material: soil | place: USA | collected 2010-05 | depth 0.15 m | reverse complement strand
CAACTGCACTTTCGCTCGACGCGCTGCGCTGATTCCGGTTCGCCGTCCGCTCAGCTCCTAGACCGTATGCTTGGAAACTTCGGTCGTCCCTCCGGGACTTAAATCGATTTGGCACCTTCCCAGCGCTAAACAACTTGCGGAAAAAGTCGTCGCGGGCGCAAGAAGCACACCTCAGGCGCTAAAGCGCGGACACATTTTCAACGACTTAACGGTACGACTGAAGTCGTGCCCTTCCCAAAACCCGTCCGAGTCCAAGTTTTTCCGCAAGTTGTGAAGCGGCTGGGCTAAGTTCGGACGCCCCTCCGGGGCTGGATTGTCGGAAGCATTCCGCAATAACCTCTGATATTCTCCGGCAAGTGGCTTCTCAAGTGACGTATCAAGGAAATCCGACAGCTTCACCTGCGACGAAAATCGTTCCCGATGAACGCCAGCAGCAAGCCATCGGACACGTTCATGGCCCGATGCTGGTGATCGCCGGCGCCGGCACCGGGAAGACCACCGTTCTTACGCAGCGCGTGGCCAACCTCATCCGCGAAGGTCACGCCCGCCCTGACGAAATTGTTGCGCTCACCTATACCGACAATTCCGCCGCGGAGATGTTGGCCCGCGTGCGAGGGGAACTGGAGGGTACGGTCATCGACGGCCTGCAGGCCTGCACCTTCCATGCATGGTGCTACGGACTGCTCCAGCGTCGCGGTGCTGGCTTTAGTGTGCTCGACGACAAGGACCTCTGGGTGTACTTGCGCCGCCGTATTCGCGATCTGCGCCTTAAACACTTTGTCCGTGCTGCGAATGTCGGCCAGTTTCTCGATAGCCTGCTCGATTTCATGCGTCGTTGCCAAGACGAACTGGTCGGCCCGGCAGAGTACGCGCTCTACGTTAAGCGCCTTGAACGCGGCGAGGTCGCGCTTCCCCGTGTTGCCCGCTCGAAGAAGCAAACGGAATTGGAAGAGGTCGAGATCCTGGAGCGCTGCCAGGAAATCGCTCGCGTTTTTGCCACCGTGGAAAACATGCTCCGGGAAGAAAACCTGGGCACCTTCGGCCACATGATTACCAAGGCTTATCAGTTGCTGAAGACCGATCCCGCGGCGCTCGAAGAGGAACGCGGCCGCACCCGCTTTCTGTTGGTGGATGAATTCCAGGACGCGAATTTTGCCCAGGTCGAGATCTTGTCGCTGCTCGCCGGACCGGAGGCGAACGTTTTTGCCGTGGGCGATGCGGATCAGGCGATCTACCAGTTCCGCGGCGCTTCGAGCGAAGCGTTCACGTTGTTTATGAGGAACTTTCCCGCGGCCCGAGTCGTTGCCCTGGAAAAGAACCGGCGCTCGCTCTCGCCGATCCTCGGTTGCGCTTTTGGCATTGTGAATGAGAACCCTCGGGTGTTCGGACAGACGTTCTCGCAAAAAGGAATTTCAATTTCCTACCAGCGTGCGCCCCTTGGTTCACTGCGGGACGAGGAGGCGAAGCTTCAAGGGCAGACCACGGCCGCGCCGCTGGTCGAAATTGTTACCTGGAGGGATAAAGAAGTCGAGGCCGCCGACCTTGCGCGCCGAATCCAGAAGAAGCGCAAAGACAAGGATAAGGACAAAGACCAGCGCTGCCGGTGGAGCGATTTTGCCGTGCTCTATCGCCAGCACAACCATCGCGACGAACTGGTTAAGGAACTTGCCGAGCGGGGCATTCCATTTTCCATCGAAGGTCTGGACGTCCTCGACACACCCGAGGTCCGCGACGCGGTGGCCTGCCTGACCGCCGCTATTTCTCCCAACGATGCTGCCAGCTTGTTTCGCGTGGCGGCGCTGCCCCAATTCGGCATCAACCCAATGGAATTGCGGGCGGCGATGAGGGCGGTGCGGCGTCAGGAACTCGATCTCCGCACGGTGTTGGGACGGCTCGCTGGCGGTGCAGCGGTGCTAGAAAGCGTGGAGAAAGTCCACCGCGAAGTGAAGAAGGACGGAGTGCGGGCGAGCTTTACCGCGGGCTCTACCGCGAACTTTACCGCGAACTATGCAGTGAGCGTCGTGATTCGGCACTTCGATCTGCAGCGGTCGGCCGTGCTGGTCGCGTTTCTGAAGTTCGTGGAGTCATGGCACAAGAAAGCGATTGCCGAAACTGGGAGTCCCTCCGAATTCCTCGAGTACCTGGATTATTTTGTGCAGGCGAGAGGCACGATTCCGCTTCCACGCACCGAGGAAGACGCGGTACAGCTTTTGACCGCGCACGCCGCCAAGGGACTTGAGTTCCAGCACGTGGCCATCATTCGCGGCTCATCCGTTTGTTTCCCAAATGCATACCATGAACCGCTCATTGCGTTTCCTACGGAACTGCGACGGGCGGCCATGTCTTCGCCGGGCGCTGGGAATGACGACAAGACACTGCACGAAGAAGAAGAGCGCCGCCTTTTTTACGTGGCCATGACGCGCGCCAAAGACACACTGGCGATTTATGCGCACCAGGGCAGGGGCAAGAAGGATCCGAAGCCAACCCAGTTTCTGCGCGAGTTCATGGTTCACCCGGCTTACAAAAAGTTCTGGTCTACCCATCCGGCGGCGGCGGTGCAGGATAGGTTGTTTGCCGAGGAAGAACAGAGAATCGCGGTGCAGCAATCGACCGTGGCCGCATGGCTGCTCATGCCTCCGTCGGCGAGCTTCGTCACCGGCCTGAGCGCGTCGGCCATCGAAATCTATGAAGAGTGCCCGCTCCGCTTCAAGCTCGAACGGGAGTGGAACCTGCCGCGCGACGTCCCCGCATCGCTGCAATATGGGGCGGCCGTGCATCGCATCCTGCACACCTTCTACGACGCGCAGCGTTACGGGCGCGAGATCGGCGACGACGATTTGATTGAACAGTTCCGGTCTGATCTGGCTTCCGCGGGCATCGCCGACCGCTATCAGTATGAGCTGTATCTGCGGCAGGGAATGGAGCAGTTGCGGCAGTTTTTCGAGTGGGCTCGCAGCGCCGAGCCGCCCGAAGTCATCGAGACCGAACGCAGATTTGAACTGCAAGTGGGCTCGGCGAAGTTGGCCGGACGCGTGGATCGCATCGATCGCACGGGTCCGGACTCGGTTGCCATCGTGGACTACAAGACGGGCAAGCCGAAGTCGCAAGAGGATGCCGATAAGAGCCTGCAACTTTCCCTGTATGCGCTCGCGGCCAGGGAGACTTGGGGGAAGCGGGCCGACTGCCTGATCTTCCACAACCTCGAAAACAACACGCCCGTCCACACCACGCGGACCGACGCCGAGTTGGAAGCGGCGAAATTGCGCGTGCAAGAAGCGTCAGACGGAATCGCGCAGGGAAAATTCGCCCCGAAGGTCGGGTATCACTGTGCGTTTTGTCCCTATCGCAATCTTTGTCCCGCGACGGAGAAGATCGTTGGCGAGAAGATCGGTGCAGCTCGGCAGAAGAAATCGGCGTCTCGCGTCAACTAGAACTCAGTCGTCCCTCCGGGACTTGAATCGTTTTTCCCACTGTCCCCAGCGCTGAAGCGCTGGGCTACGTTCGGTCGCCCCTCCGGGGCTTGATTCTCGGGCGATTCGTTCCACAGGATTGCCCGAAAAGTGGGTGCTGGGACAACAATTAGCCCACTACCGAAAAGTGAGTTCTCACGCACTCTCTAAAACCCGCATTTCTATTGGCCGTTCCCTTCCCAAAACCATTTATGAGACCAGCCCTGTTTTGAGCAGAAGGCTTTCGGAGCAAGCGGAGTGGTGTTGGGAATCTGGAAAATGCCGCAAAAAACTTTGGGGACGCTCATCGCGTCCCCTTTGTCGTTGCCTGTTGCAGTTGCTTAGTGCTTTTTGCTGCTTTTCTTCTTTGCTTTCTTTTTGGTTGCCATGGATCTATTCTCCCTTTCCATTCTTCATGGAATTTCGCAACGGTGTTTTGTTGCAACTGATTGATGTATAGAGTCAACGCAGAACGAAGTCAAGAGAAAAATGATTGAAACGGGCGCGTGCAACGCTGTACCAAAGTCACCTGCGCGACTCGCACGCGAAGAAAAATTCGCGTGACATCACAACTCGCTCTCACTTGTTCTCCCCTCGTGTCGTTTCTGCCGCGCGCACGTTTCAGCCGAAAGCGTCGTTCGGATGCCGGCGGGGTTGCGCGTCGAGAACCTCGCGATGCTTGTCACGCTCTATGATGAGAGACGCTTTTCAAGCGACACAGGGGCCAGCGGAGCCCGTGTGCTCGTCACCTTGATTTGTGAAATGATTCGCCGCGACGCGCACCGCGGGATTGCTGCGCTGTGCCTGGGCGGGGAAACGCTGTGGCTATGGCGGTGGAGCGGGGTCTAGAACCCGGTTTTGAGTGTAATCGGGATGTTTCAACAGTTACCGATTCGTTAAGTTTTCCAACGGGAAGAACAAAGCCGCAAGCCGCCGTGAGCCGATTCATGCATTGACATGGATCCTTTTCGGGCGCAGTGTTGCAGCCACGTTTGTGAGGAGTCTTTTACATGACCTCAAGATACCTCTCGGGAGTTCTGATTATCGCGCTCAGTCTCGTCCTCATGCCTGCGGAAGCGCAGAACTCCGGCAAAATTGTCAGCAACGGGACAATCGACGGCGTAATTGTGGGAGTGGCCGCGGGAGTGGCAGTTATCGCTATCGTGGCCATTCACTATTCGAAAAAGCGAACAATTACGGGATGTGTCAACTCGGGAGGAAACGGATTGACCGTCACCGACGAAAAAGACAAGCAAACTTACGCGCTGTCTGGCGACACGACGGGAATCAAACCGGGCGATCGAATGAGGGTGCAAGGCAAGAAAGTAAAGTCGAGCCCCGACAAGCCGATCGAATGGGAAGCAAGAAAGGTGACCAAGGACTTCGGTGTCTGCCGGCCCTAGGTGCGATCTCGACGCGCAGGGGGGTTGATGACTGTCGCAAACAGGCGATAGCACTCGTTGACCTTAGAGAGTCGTCCGCTCTTTCCTTGTGGTAGGGCACTTACCACTCAACAAACACCACCCAGATTTATACAGGGTTTACCGCGATCAAAATGGCCATTCTTGCGACTCGAATGCGACCGATGGAAAGGATCTGATCCCGCAAAACGAACGGGCAACGGCGAACCTAGTCCGGCTTCCGAGTGAAGATCAGAAAATAATCCATGCCGTCGGCTTTCACGAAATCCTGTGAGTCGCGTAGTTCGTATCCGGCTTGGGCAGCTTCGCGAACGACCACGTCTTTACTCACGCCATGATCTGCTCCGTTGCCATTGCGATCAATGATGCCAATCTTGGCTCCTGGTTTAAGCGATGGGTGGAGGTTCCTGAGTAGCACAACCGGATGGGCTACCTCGTGGTAGGTCTTGAGCAGCAGCACGGCGTCGATGCCGTCGGCCGGGAGTTGTGGATCGTCGGGCTTGCTGAGGATCGTCTTTATGTTCGGGAGTTGCTCTTTTTTCGCGCGCTGGGCAATGTATTGAATTGCCTGGGGGTTGATGTCCACCGCATAAACCGTGCCCGAGCCGGTGACGCGGCGAGCGGCGCGCACCGTGAACCAGCCCGATCCGGCACCGATGTCGGCAACGTTTTTGCCGGGCTCAATGCCCAGCATGTCCATGACGCGGTTGATCTGCAGGCGCTCATCGCGCCCCGGGGCATCGAAAATGGAGAGATCGCCAGTGTAAGGTGTGCTGGTCTTGCGTTGTGCCGACGGCGCTGCGGAACCGGACTGGGCACGGACCGGCTCCGGCGCCCACAGACCTGCCAATAACACTGAGATCGGCCCGAGACATCGGAGCGCTCTGCCAAGAGATTTCCAGTTCATTGTTTCCGAGAGTGCATGTGCTCAACCATTGGTGATATGGCGATATTACGTCAACCAATGACGAAGCCATCCGCCTTCAATGGTTACTCTCGTTGATTTGGCTGATCTAAGCCCTCAAGATTGGCAGAACAGAGCAGCCTGCATACGACCTTAGTTCTTTTTAGTTCTTTGGCACGTTCGTTCGGGTCGACCATCCTGAGCTCGCCACGCGATCCCAGAACATTCTCTTGGAGGGCACGTACTTCCCCGTCTTTCCGCTCGACGCTGCAGGGGCAAAAACCTGAAAACGCCAGTTCAGCACATCGGCAGCGTAGATTTTCCCATCTTTCCCCACAGCCATGAAGTGTCCCCAAGCGAACTGCCCTGGCGCGTGTCCTGGCTCACCAAGTGCGCCCAGAATCCTCCCGTTTTGATCGAGCTCAATAATCCGGTCGTAGCCCCCATCGATCATCCAGACGTGTTGATCCGCGCTGATGAAGAGACCATACGGGTATCCAATACCCGTCCATTGCTTCAGGAAATTCCCTTCCGCATCGAAGATCTGGATCCGCTGGTTCTCGCGATCCCCCACATAAACGTTGCCCTGTTTGTCTACCGCAATGCTGTGTGGCAGATTGAATTTACCCGGACCCGTTCCGTATTTCCCCCAGGCCTTCAGGAAGTTCCCGTCGCGATCAAACTTCACCACCCGCGAGTTGCCGTATCCGTCGGAAACATAGACTTCCCCGTTCTTCCCGAAAGCCACGTCCGTTGGCTGATTGAACAGCCAGTCTGATTCTGCAGCAACGCCTTGGCGTCCCAGCACAAGAAGAACACGACCTGCTCGACTTAGCTTCAGCACCAGGTGACTTCCATCGTCCGTTGTCCAGAGGTTGTCGTCATCATCAATTCGCAATCCGTGCGGGTGCGTGAACAGCCCTTCCCCAATGCTGCGGAGGAAGATTCCACGTTCGTCGTATTCGGCCAGCATGGGTTGGGCTCGCTGAAACAGAAAAATGTGTCCCTGTGAATTCAACGCCACTCCTGAAGCTTCTCCCACGTTTATTCCATCTTGCGCATGAAAAAAATCAGGAATCACGTGGTAGCCCAGCTCGGGGACTGGATAAAATGCAGGCGGCTTTACATCTTGTGCTGCAGTTCCTCCGATCACGAATAGAAGACCAGCCACAGCTACTACCAATCGGAGCGGGTTGTTCATGGAGCCCTCCGGGCCGTCAGATTCGGCACTGGTGAGCGGATTGTACAACGGGATGGCCGAGTCACGGTGGTAGTTGTCGCGAACAGGCGGTTACACTCAGAACCGTGCCGGAGCAACCCCGCCTTACTTCGCGGCCGTTCCCGATTCTGCCGCCGTGACTGGCAGCGTGATCGTGAACAGCGCGCCTCCATCCGGGGACGTTGCTGCTTCGATGTTTCCTCCATGCTCGCGCAGTACGGTCTTGCAGATGCTTAGCCCCAGGCCGGTGCCTCGGCCGGGGCGCTTAGTGGTGAAGAACGGATCAAAAATGTGCGCCAGGTTTTCGGGCGCGATTCCCGGGCCATCGTCCTGAAACACGACCCAGACAGAGTCGGGCCTGCGTCCGATGCGCACGCGAATCGTGCCCTTCGCGCGGTTTTCGCGGATGGCCTGTTCGGCATTCAGCAGAAGATTCAAGAAGACCTGCATCAGTTGATTGGGATCGGCCATGATCGCGGGTATCGCCGGTTCGGGCAGAAAATCCACCGTGATGTTGCTCTTGCGGAGCGGATACGCCTGCATCTGCACGGTGCGTTGCACGAGTTCGTTTAGATTTACCTGGCTCTTTCCCGGAGCCGGCGGGCGGGCGAAGTATTGCAAGTTTTGGACGATTTCGGCGGCGCGCCTGGCCTCCTTGTGCAGATCTCCAATCTGCTTGCTCGCGGATTCGCTGGCCTGCGATTCCTTGAGCAGTTCGGCGTAGCCCAGGATGGCGGTCAGCGGGTTATTGAGTTCGTGGGCGAAGCCGCCGATCATCTGACCCATGGCCGCTTGGCGCTCGCTCTGAATGATTTGCTGCTCCAGTTTTTTCTCCATCGTCACATCGCGGACGGAGATGATCACGCCCGCCGGTTTGCCCTCGGCATCCAGCAGAGGACTCGCCATGCCCAGCATGGTGCGCCAACCGCCGTCGCGGTGCCGGGAGCCGTACTCGCATGATGTCAGTGAACTCTCACCGGTCGCGACGGTGCGGTAGAGTTCGGCCAGTTCCGGGGGAGCATTCTCCGTCTCCGCGACGTTCTTGCCCATGAGATGTTCCGGTCCGTACCCGAGAAGTTCGCCGATGCGCGCGCTCACGAAGGTGTACTGCCCCTTCAGATCGAGCACCAGAATCAGATCCGGAAAACTTTCCAGCAGGTGCCGGCGGAACTCTTCCTGCCTCTGCAACTGTTGTTCCAGCGCGCGCTTCTCGGTGACATCTACCAGCGTGCCCTGGTAACGGACAATCCGTCCGGCTTCTATTACGCCGCTCGAGGTATCCACGCACACCGCGACTCCGCCATCTTTTCTTCGCAGTCGAAGCTCGCGAGTGCGGGTGTGTCCGCTCTGGCTTCCCGCGTGTCCCAGCACCGGATCGTCCCCGTCAACATTCAGCTGTTCCGGCGGCAGTTGCAACAAATCTTCTTTGCTGTCATATCCCAAGATGGAGACCAGGGCCGGGTTTACCTCGAGCAGCCTGCCTTCCGGATTGCTGATGTACACGCCTTCCTGCAGAGATTCGAAGAGCTGCGTGAAGCGCTGTTCCTTCTCACGATGTTCGGTGATGTCACGCGCCAGCACACTCGCCCCGGTCACCTCGCCGCCCTTGACGATGGCATTGACCACGCAGTCGAAGTAAAGCCGCCGGGAATCGTTCTTAGGGCGGACCTCGACCACTCCCGACCAGTTCCGCTTCTCCAGAAACCGTTCCAGCCCTCCGGTCGCCTCCGCATGCAGCGGCGCGCCCAGGAATTCCTCAAGTTTGTGACCAATCAGCTGCGAGTAAGGAACGGCGAGAATTTCCGTAAATCGCCGGTTTACCGTGCGCAGGGTTCCATCGAGTGAGATGGCGAGCGCCACGTCATCCAGAGAATCGATCAGCTCCTTGAAGTTGCGCTGCGAGCGCATAATCGATTGGCCCAACTGATCGAGTTGGTCTTCGGCGGGTGCGACTCCCGCCTGATTCTGAAAGCCCCTTAGAATCTTCTTCAGCTCCGTAACCTCGCGCTTGCGTCCGAAAGCATAGGTGGCAAACAAGACGGCGAGCGCGAAGAGTCCGGCGGGAATTGCCCATAGCCGGTACGGAAGGTCTTTCAGTTGTTGCCACGACAACAATGCCACTGCCGCCGCAAGCAAAACGAGCAGGCCAAGCGCCCATCGCCACAACTGGCTCTCTTCGCGTTCCAGCCGGTTTGACACTTGACCGGGCCGCGCTGAAGTGGGGTCTACGTTGACCATCGAGGGACTCCCCTGGCGCAAAACATTATCCGCCAGATTGCCCCTAGCCTAGCACCGAAAGCAGCGGTTCACGAAAGAAGGTTCCATAACGTTCCATCACGGTAACCGGGTGATGACCATCACAGCGGTCCGGTTTGGCACTGACTATGATGGCAGTAAGGATCTCCCATCCGCGCTGTCCTCTTCGTGTGCTTACTGGTGCTCCCTATGCTCTATAAAACTCTGAGTGCGGCCGTTTACGGCATTGACGCCAACATTATCGAAGTGGAAGTGGATGTCTCGGGCATCAAAACGCAGGAAGACCACTTTCACACGGTCGGCCTGCCCGATGCTGCCGTCCGCGAAAGCCGCGACCGGGTCCGCGCGGCACTGAAAAATTGCGGCTACGATATCCCTCCCACCCAGATCACCATTAATCTGGCGCCGGCCGACATCCGCAAGGAAGGCTCCGGCTTCGACCTGCCCATGGCGCTCGGCATCCTCGGCGCATACGGGGGGCTGAATAAGAAGGAGGTGCCCGACGCGCTGTTTGTCGGCGAGCTTTCTCTCGACGGAAGGGTGCGCGGAGTGCGTGGCGCTTTGCCGATCGCGATCGAGGCTCGTCGATCGAAGGTAAAACGCCTGGTCGTGCCCGAAGTCAACGCTCGCGAAGCCGCTATGGTTGGTGACGTTGAGGTTTATCCGGTTAAATCACTGCTGGAAGTCATTCATCTCATTAACTCCGGCAACGGCGTCTCCCGCTTGCAGGTCGACACCGATCAACTGCTCTGCCAAGCGCAGCACTTCCCGGTGGATTTCAAAGACGTTCGCGGCCAGCAAACCGCCAAGCGGGCCCTTGAAGTCGCCTGCGCTGGTGGTCACAACATTCTGATGATCGGGCCTCCAGGATCTGGAAAAACCATGCTGGCGAAGCGCATGCCGACGATCCTGCCGCCCTTTACTTTCGAAGAAGCGCTGGAGACCACCAAGATTCACAGTGTTGCTGGTGTGCTCGATGCGCACGCCGGACTCGTCGGGCTGCGACCTTTCCGCGCGCCTCACCACACCATCTCCGACGCAGGTCTGATCGGCGGCGGCGCGATCCCGCGGCCGGGCGAGGTTTCGCTTGCTCACAATGGGGTGCTGTTCCTCGACGAATTTCCCGAATTCCCGCGCAACGTTCTTGACGTCATGCGCCAGCCGCTCGAAGACGGTACCGTCTGCATCGCACGGGCCGCCATGTCGCTGACCTTCCCCGCGCGCTTCATGCTCGCCGCCGCCATGAATCCCTGTCCCTGCGGATTTCACAACGACCGCACCCGCGAATGCCACTGCACACCGCCCATGATCCAGCGCTACATTTCTAAAATCTCGGGGCCGCTGCTCGACCGCATCGACATTCACATTGATGTCCCGGCCGTGAACTACAAAGAGATGCGCAGCACGAAGGAGTCGGAAAGCTCGGCGAGCATTCTTGAGCGCGTGGTTCGCGCCCGGGACGTCCAGTTGGCGCGCTTTTCTTCCGGACCCGAAAAACTTTACTGCAACGCCCAAATGCCGACGCAGTTCATTCGCAAATTCTGCGAGCTCTCCGCCGATTGTGAGCGCCTGCTGGAACGCGCCATGGCTCAGCAAGGGCTCAGCGCCCGCGCCCATGACCGCATCCTGAAAGTCGCCCGCACGATTGCCGACCTGGAGGGCATTCCGCAACTTGAACCCAAACATATTGCCGAGGCGATTCAGTATCGAACTCTGGACCGGACATATTGGGCGTGAGGTTCGGCATTAGCTGAACTAGACCTTCACAATCCTTTCCGGGCTAACAGAAACAACAGCAAAACCGTAGCTGTTAGCGTCAAATCCATAAGCCACTTCGACCGGAATAGGAAGAAGGCCGTCGTACCTGGTGTTATAAGCTCTCGTACAGGAGGGCAATGAGTATTAGGCACAACGCAGTGGTTGTTAAGCGAACGATAATGTTCTTGCTCATACGTTCGGAATCCCAAGGACGGCGCGGACGGCGCAGCTGTCAAGTCAGGCTGAGGCAGATTCCTTCTGAGCCCGGACCGGAAACGGTCTGATTTTTGGCAGCCTGTTTTTCGGGGCCTTCCAAAGATCGTAATGGAGCTGCATCCTCAGCCAAAACTCGGGAGACGTGTAGGGCATCGCCTTGGCAAGCCGCACGCTCATCACCGCGGAAATGCCGGCGCGGCCGTTGAGTATCCGAGAGAGATTCGGCCGCGTCACCCCGAGGTGCTTGGCCGCCTCCTTCACCGTCATGTCGCCCAGGTAATCCTTCAAGACTTCGCC
>ODAK010006777.1_pt1 | contig 11523 bp, 7 predicted proteins | sample 1539591 | NCBI WGS metagenome assembly ODAK01 (sample SAMEA3539303, study PRJEB22396) | soil metagenome | biome: tundra; feature: field; material: soil | place: USA | collected 2010-05 | depth 0.15 m | reverse complement strand
CGCACCGACACTAACAAACACGACAAACCATGTCAATACACTTAACCTAGTATTAATAGTGAGTGAAGGTTAAAAATGGAGACAGGCGCGACGCCTGTCCTACGCGGTGAGCCGACGCCAAGCCACTGTGTTCATCTGCATAGATTCGGATTAGAACACCCGGTTTTCGGAATCACTTTTTGTCGCGCGTGTGGACGAAGAGGCCGAGGTAATAAACCAAGTAATAGCCGGCGATCAGGCCGAAGATGAAATACGTCAGCGGACTTTGGAACGGCGGCGGACTGTGCGGCGCGGTGGCAAGGTTGCGAACCGCCCAGAAGCGATAGGCCAGCCGGCCGATGAACAGCAGCGAGAGCGCGATGCCGATTTGCGTGTTGGGCGTGTAGAAATGGTCTTTGTCGGTCGTTTCAAATTTGGTGAGGCGCAGCCCGACGAAACCCAGCGGCACGCCGAGCAGCAACCCGCCGCCAATGCCGAGCAACAGGTGCGGATGTGGCAGCGACAAACTGAACAGTAAAATGCTAACAACCGAAAGGATGACGATGGAAATCGTGATGCGGACCGGCCGCAATTTTTGCCGCCCGATGTTGCGGCGCACGCGGCGGTAGATGCTCCAGGCAATCAGCCCAGCCATCAAGATTGGAACCGTTGGCGGCGACAACATCGGCGGAGGTTAATTTTCCCGTCTCGTTTGTCGAGCGGAATGATAAGAAAAAACACACCCGCCGAAACCAGGACATTCCGCTTTGCGGTGGCATTTTCCGGCGGCGGCATTATATTTTTTGCCGGTGCCGCACCCGAAATTTCCATTGTCCTTGCGCCGCTTCATTTTCGCCGGCCTCGCGGCTGGTGCATTTTTTTGCCTCATTCAGGAAATCGTGGCTGCGCCGGTGGATTATCTCGTGGACGATTGGGACACGGAAAACAATCTGCCCAGCAGCACGGTCACCTCCATTGCGCAGACGCCGGACGGCTATCTTTGGGCCGGCACTTACAACGGGCTGGCGCGGTTTGATGGCGCGCGTTTCGTCGCGTTTGATCCGGCCAATACCTTGGCGCTTGGTCAGGCGCGCGTGCAGGGACTTTTCCTCGACGTGAGCGGCACGCTCTGGATCAACACCTTTCGCGGCGGGCTGACGTCGTATCGCGCCGGCGTGTTCCGCAACGAACTGCCGGACCAGCCGACCTTTGACCTGCACACCACGCTGGTGGCCTCGTCCTCCAACCTCGTCACGTTTGTCACGCAATACGGCGAAGTGCTGCAACGCGATCCGGCCACCACCAACGCTGCCTGGAAAATTTCCGCGCCGCCGGACGATTCGCGCCCGATGTTCCAATGTGCTGACGCCCAAAACCAGTTGTGGTTTCTCACGCGCGACGGACATGTTCTGCAATTTGCGGGCGGCAAATTCAAAATGCTCGCGGACGACGGCGGGCTGGCGGGCAGCCGGGTTTACACGCTGGTGGCGGACGCGCGCGGCCAGGTCTGGGCCGGCGCCGAAAACGAAATCGCCCGCTGGACCGGCAATCAGTTCGAAGCCATGACGCCGACCAATGGCGCGGAGGACATCCAGCCGCAAATGCTGTTCCCGACCCGGGCCGGCGCGATGTGGGTGCTGGACGGCGACCGCCTCCGCAAAATGTCAGGCCGCGCGTGGACGGCGGAGGTTCCGCAATGGCGCGGCCTGCTGGGCGCGGCGTCGGGCCGCGCGATGGGCGTGCATGAGGATCGGGACGGGGGCCTGTGGTTCAATCATTACGGCAACGGACTTTTTCACATCACGCCGGATGAACGATTTCAGCGCCTCACCACGGCGGACAATTTGCCGAGCGACCGCGTGGGTGCGTGGTTCCAAAGCAGTGACGGCGGCATCTGGGCGGGCGTGGACCACGGCGGGCTGGCGCGTCTGCGCGACCGGCGCTTTCAGGTCATCGGCGTGAATGAAGGCCTGTCGGCGCGCACGGCGTTGTCAGTGTGCGAAGACCAGCAGGGCATGATTTGGATTGGCACGGCGGGCGGCGGCTTGTGCCGCTGGACGAACGGCGTCATTACGCGCTACACGGTCGGCGCGAGTGCTTCGGCGAATTTTGTTTTTTCCATTTCGCCGCGCGCCGACGGCGGCGCATGGTTGAGCGCGGCGGAAGGCGAAGACTTGTTCCAATTTTACAACGGGCAAATCCGGCGTGTCTCGTGGGATGTGCATGGCATCAAATCCATGCTCACCGACCACCAGGGCCGCGTGTGGATGGGCACGAAATACGGCATCGCTTTTTCGGACGGCAGCGAGCGGCGGATGTTGGGAACCAACGACAATGCCACCCTGCCCGCCGTGCGTGCGCTCGCGGAATCGCCGGATGGAAGAGTCTGGGCCGGCGCGGATGACGGCACGATTTATCAATGCGAGCCGACGCGGCTGACGGCCTTCCGACCGAAGGATGCGCTGGCCACCCAGCCGATTTATTCGCTGACGTCGGATGCCTACGGCACCCTCTGGGCGGGAACTTTTCGCGGCGGGTTGCTGCGCTTCAAGAACGAAAATTTTTCGCGCATCACGGCCAAGCAGGGTTTGCCCGTGGATGTGATCAGCCAAATCCTTGACGATCGTCACGGACGCTTGTGGCTCGGCACGCACCAGGGAATTTATTGCGTCGCCAAATCGGCGCTCAATGACTGCGCGGACGGGCGGACAAACACGCTGGATTATGTGACTTACGGACGGCGCGACGGTCTGCCTGCGCTCGAATGTTCCGACGGCTACCAGCCCGCGTGCTGGCGCGGCGCGGATGGCAAACTGTGGTTCACCACCGTGCGCGGCGTGATTTCCGTGAACCCGGATGATTTGACCGCCAAGTCGGCCGCCCCGCCGGTCCTCATCGAGGAACTGCGCGTGGACGGCGAGCTGGTGTCGTTGTCCGGCGAAAAAATCATCGTGCCACCCGGACGCAAGCAACTGGATTTTCGTTTCACCGCGTTGAGCTTTGACGCCGGCGACAAGGCGCGGTTCCGCTACCGCGTGGACGGACAGGACACGGACTGGGTGGAGGCCGACACACGACGCACCTTGCAACTGCGCAATCTGCCGCCGCGCGACTATCGCCTGCACGTGATTGCCTGCAATGGCGAAGGCGTTTGGAATGACACCGGCGCGTCCGTCGCCTTTGAAATCCAGCCGTATTTTTTCCAGACCTGGCTCTTCAAACTTATCGTCGGAGTGGGAATTGTAGCCGGAGTTTCGTTTGCCGTGCGGCGCGCGGTCACGTGGAAATACCGCCGCAAACTGGCGCTGTTGCAGCAGCAGCACGCCATCGAACGTGACCGCGCCCGCATCGCCAAAGATATTCACGACGACATCGGCGCCGGGTTGACGCAGATCACTTTGCTCGCCGAACTCGTGCGCCGCGAGCCGGAGCAGACGAGTGCCAATCTGGAACGCATCACCCATTCCGCGCGCAAGCTGACCAAGGCGATGGATGAAATCGTCTGGGCCGTGGACCCGCAGCACGACACGTTTGAGGGTTTGATGGATTACATCTCGGCCTACGCGGAGGATTTTTTGCGCGTGGCCGGCATCCGCTGCCGCATGGATTTGCCGGTGTCGCTGCCGGTGATGCGGGTGGACGCCGAGCTGCGTTACAACTTGTTTCTCGCGTTGAAAGAGGCTTTGAACAACGTGGTGAAACACGCCAAGGCCACCGAGGTCTGGTTGCGGCTGAAGGTTGAAACCAATTCCTTCACGCTGTCAGTGGAAGACAATGGCAGCGGCTTGACGACCGTTTCCACTACACCGACCAGTGACCGGCTTGCCTCAGGGTCGGGCCTGGCGAATTTGAAAAAACGGCTCGACGCCATCGGTGGTGACTGCACCGTGCAAAGCAGAACGGGACAGGGAACGCACGTCACCATGACCGTCCGCGTGAAAACCGGCGCATCACCAATACTGGCGATTGGCGGAAACGCAGCGGCAGACTAGATTCCGACCATGAAACCAGCTTCCCCTGACCGGAACCCCCGCGCATGAGCATCGCCGTTTCCATTGTGGAAGACGATCCGGGTGTGCGTTCGTCGCTGGTAAAACTGATCAACGGCTCGCCGGGCTACCGTTGCGTGAGCCAGCATTCGTCGGCGGAAAATGCGCTGGATGAAATTCCCAAAATGAAACCGGACGTGACCTTGATGGACATCAACCTGCCGGGGATCAATGGCGTGGAATGTGTGCGCAAGCTCAAGCCGCTGCTGCCGCGCACGCAGGTGATCATGCTCACGGTTTATCAGAACACCGATCATATTTTCAAGGCGCTGGCGGCGGGTGCCACGGGCTATTTGCTCAAACAGACGCCGCCGGCGGAACTGCTGGCGGCCATCCGCGATGTGAACGCAGGCGGTTCGCCGATGAGCGGGCACATCGCGCGCAAGATCGTGCAGTCATTTCAGGAATCCGCCACCGCCGCGCGCGCGACGACCGAGTCGCTTTCCCCGCGCGAGGCGGAGGTGCTGGACCTGCTGGCCAAGGGATTTCTTTACAAGGAAATCGCCGACCAGATGAAAATTTCCTACGCCACCGTCCATACGCACATCCGGCACGTTTATGAAAAACTGCACGTGCGTTCGCGCACCGAGGCCGTGGCCAAGCATTTGGGCCAGGGCCGTCCCCGGCACGGTGCCGCAGCTTCCTAAACCACGGGCGGGCAGTGATTCCAGTTCCGGGAAAAATTCAGAGCGGGGCGTTGTCAATCAACCTCGTCTTGCCGAAGAAAACCGCCAGCGCCATCTGCGCGCCGTGTTTTACCTGCGTCACCGGAGCCAGCGTTTCGGGATCAAAAAACTCGACGTAATCCAGCCGCGCGAGCGGTGCCCCCGTGATGAACTCTTTCAGGTCGGCCCCAAGGCGCACGGCGGCCACGGGTTTTGTTTTCACAGCGGCGCTGGCCGCCTGCAAGGCATGGAAAAGAATCACGGCCTGCGCCCGCTGCTCCGCATCCAGATAATTGTTGCGCGAACTCATCGCCAGCCCATCGCGTTCGCGCAAGGTCGGCGCGACGATGATTTTCACCGGAAAATTCAACTCCGCCACCATGCGCTTGATGATGGCCGCCTGCTGAAAATCCTTTTGCCCGAATACCGCCACGTCCGGCAAAACCAGGTTGAACAACTTTGCCACCACGGTCGTCACACCACGAAAATGCGAGGGCCGCGAGGCACCTTCCATGCTTTGCGATAATTTTTGCTCGACGACGTAAGTGCTGTAATTTCCTTCCGCTTTGCCCGGATACATTTCCGCATCGCTCGGCGCGAACACCACGTCCGCGCCCAGCTCGCGCAACAATTTCAAATCGCGTTTCAAGTCGCGCGGATATTTGGCGAGATCTTCTTTTGGCCCGAACTGCATCGGGTTGACATAAATGCTGACGACAACTTTGCCGTTTTTACTGACAAGCTTGCGCGCCTCGCGCACGAGGCTCAGATGTCCGGCGTGCAGACAACCCATCGTCGGCACGAAGCCGATGCGCGTGCCGGCGCGCTGCCATTTTTTGGCGAGCCGTTGCATCGCGGCGATGGAAGAAACAATTTGCATGGGGAAAAGTTACCGGCGAAACCCGGCCAATCAATGCAATTGTCAGGGCTGCACCTCAGTGCTGCTTTAGTTTGCTGACCTCGTTCGTCGTGAATTTTATATAAGCGAAACACTCCGGAATGTGCGAGTCCCACACGCCGTGCCGCGTCCAGAACCAGCCGCCGGAATCTCTCGCGGGCGGCGCTTCTTTGTAACTGTTGAAGCGCGAAAAATCCATGCGCCACACATCGCCCTCTTTGGGCGGAAACGCACGGTGATCCGCCTTGGCCAGTTGCTTCATGCCTTTCCACGGAAACGCGAGTTCGACCGTCCAACCGCGATCGCGGTCGGTGTCGTCATTCACCGTGCCGTCAATGAACACGGCGGTTTGCTTGCCGGGAAAATGCCAGTTGAAATTCCCCAGCCGCCCGCCGCGCGGATGCGTGGTGAAACCCACGCCGTTGAAGGGAACCATTTTTGCGCGCGCAAATTCCGGCTGTTGCGCGAAGCCTTCGCGCTCGTAAGCATCGTCCCAAATAAAGAACGCTTCGTAGGTCGTGTTGTAGCCGTTGATTTCAAATTCGTAGTAGGCGTCGCGTCCGGCGATGAAGACTTCCACGTCATTGTCGTAATAAATCGGCGAGTTGTTTGTGGTGAATTTCGCGTGCGTGAACGGCTCCTCGACGCGGTAGGCGACGTAAAGATTCGTTTCATCCCACAAGACCATTGCGCGCGTGTCGTGGATGGCCGGCTGGCCCGTGATGATGTCCACAAAACGCGGCGAATGTGGCGCCTGCGACCACGCCTTTTCATCCAGTCGTCCGTCAATGCGGATCGGTTCGCTGACACGGTAAGCCGTGTAACTGGCGATTTCATTTTCGGGACACGGAAACTTCCATTCCGCCGCGCCCGCGAGCATCGGCACTAGAAAAAACAAACGAATGAGAACGCGCATAAAATTATTTTGCTGTTGCCGTGACGGGTAATTTTATTTCTGCGGTGAATGCCAGTCCTGGATCGCACCGACGCAGCATCGTTTCGCAGAGTGTGCGCAAGCTCGGCTGCAATTTTTGTGTCACCGTTTTGCCGTTGAATTCGATCACCACTGGTTTCTTAAAATCCACCAGCCTGCTGTCCAGCAAAACGCTTGTCGCAACGACGTTGCTTGTCGTGGCCGTCACACGATTGTTCAGACAGATCGCGTCAATTTCCTTTTCCTTGCCGGGCGCATCGGTGCGGAGCCAGAAAAAATCCGTGATGACTTTGTCGGTCATCAACCAGGTGAGTTCGCGCGGGACAGGGTTGCGCACGGCGGGATACATCTCCTTGATCTTATCACGGTCCGCCAGATTGGAATGCTGCGCTCCGGGGACAATGTCCACCGTCACCGGATAAATATCCGTGCGATCGCCGCGCAGCTTCGCAATGGTGTCGCGGAATCTGGCGTCGCGGTCGTGGCGGTCATAAGCCGTGTCAAACTCGCCGACCATGCAAGTGAAAATCGTGCTGCGCAGAGTTTTGGCGGCCGTCTCGCCATCCGTCGGCGCGGCCGCACTGGCATGAATGGCGGCGAAAAGATCCGGTTCTTTCGGCCCGATTGCAAACGCGCCATATCCGCCATGTGAATAGCCCATGATGAAAACCTTGTCGGGATTCACATCGCCGAACAATAAAAATTCATGCGCGAGGTTGGCGATCAGCGGATAAACATAATCATCGTAAAAACCGTTCCAAGTGTCGTTCGGCGCCCGCAAAGCGACGTAGATATAGCCGCCGGCTTCGGGATGCTCCTTGTAATGGCTCTGCATCTGTTTCCATTGGTCATCATTGACTTCCTTGGCCGTGCCGCCGCCGCCGTGCATCGCGATAAACAAAGCCCAGCCGTTCGCCGGACGCTGCCCGACAAATTTGACTGTGTAGGGACTGGCGTAATTTTCAAACCGCACTTGTTTGGCATCGAAGTCCTCCCTGAGCACGTTATGAATTGGCGCGGCTTTGAAAGTTTCCCAAGCCGCCTGCCGCACCGCCGGCTCGTTGCCAGCGAGAAGTTTTTCAAGATTGCTGGAAAATTTCCAGCGCGCCTGTTTTTGCGCCGGCGCGGCGAAAAATTCCGCGAGCGCCTTTTTTAACTTCGCCTCGTCGCGCGGCTTGATCGGTTTCAATTCGCCGAGCGAAACGATGGCGAGTTCCTGCCGATTCGTGCTCGGTGAATAATTTTGTTCCGCCACCCAGCCGTCCAGTTCCGCGTGGATTTTGTAAGTGCCGGCAGCGGGAAGTTCAAACGACAAAAAATTATTCATGTCCACCGATTCGTCGCGGCTGGAACCCTCGAAACGAACGACGCTGTTCTTGATGTCGGAAACCACAACTCGCGCGGCAACGCGGCGGTTGCCGTTTGGCTCAACCACTTTCACACACAGCCGAACTTTCCCGGGCGCGATGACCACCGGCTTTGACAAATAACGCGCCGTCACATTGACCGCGCTGATCCAGTTGATTTCCGGTGCCCAATCCAACGGAAAAGTGAGGCCCGTCTTTTTGAAACTGGCGGCGTAAATCGCGTGCGACGGCACATCCGCGACGGCTTCAGAAGCATCATGCTCGAACCACGCGTGGTCGAGACCTTGAGCGTCCGGCTCCGACGCGCCGACAAAATGCCAGCCGTTGTCCCAGATTTCGGCCCAGGTATGATTGCCGCGCAGGTTGCTCCACATCGGCGTGCCCGCCAGCCGCGCGGGAACGCCTACGGAGCGACACGCGTCCACCAGCAAAATGGCCAGGCCGGTGCAGCTCGCCAGACCATTTTCCATGCTTTCGCCCGGACTTTGGTCGGCTCGCTTGCGCGCCGTGGAATAATGCACATTGACGATTTTGAAGACTTTTTCGTTGAGCCGGCAGGCTGCCTCGCCCGGCGTCAGGCAATCCGCCACGAGCGGCGCACAGATTTTTCGCAACATTTTCCGCCAGTCATCGCGGGTTTCGTTGACGCAGGCGTAAGGCAAAACTTCATTCAGAAAAATGTCGCGGGGAATTTTTTCGCGCCACGCCACGCTGGCAAAAGTGTCATCTGCCAGCGTGAGATTTTCCAGGAGAAATCCGGCGGACAACGTCTGCAAGTCCGCCAACGGCGCGTTTTCGATCAGAAACTGAATTTCTCCCGGTGGGCTGGCGACGTTTGTTCCAAAGCCGTGACCAGTTGCTGCCGATTCGTGCCCGCCTGCGCCAAGGCCTGTTCCGTCGCGTCGCCCCACCACTTATCCGTCGGCGCATCTCCCGCAACGATGGTTCCAGAAAAAACAATCAGCAGGACAAAAACGCGCAGCGCGCGAAAAAGCAAAACCGAATCCGCCTCCACTTGTTTGTCTCGCAACGATGTTATGAAAACCATGATTCCCCGATTGTGCAAGCACGGAAGCCGCTTTCAAGCGGCAAATGTGTTGAATTTCTGGTAGCACAGGCGTCCGGCCTGTCCAATGCGGCGTCCCGCCGCATTGCGTCCGCGCGCGGAAATCTTGGTTGGTCGAATGATGAACCACCGGCCATGTCTTCCACCGGTTTCGGGCGGGACGCCCGAAACGACAGGCGGGACGCCTGTGCTACCCAAAAACAAAAGCCGCGCGGATGGCTCCACGCGGCTCGCGAGATTCAGAATAATCTTACCGGCGAACGGCGAAATTCAGCGGTGCGCTTTGCGGTATTTCGTGGGCGCAGGGCTGGTTGATTGGCGCATCGGGCGTGCGGTCGTTAGGTGACACGATGTTGTTCGCGAGCATCCAGGCTTCGACTTCTTCGCCGCTGATGTCCGGCAGCATCTGGCCGTTGATCTCGACGCACGGACTCATCATCTGGCCGCTTTTCTCGATCATTTCCTGGCGCTGCAACGGGTCGTTGATGATGTCGCGGTCTTCAAACGGCAGGTCGTATTTACGCAGCACGGCGCGGACGCCCTGGCTCCAGCCGCAGGTCGGTTTCAAATAAGCAACAATTTTTGGTTTGTTCATGGCTAAACAGTGCCATAGCCAAAGCCGCAGGGCAACTGTTTTAGCCGCGCAAAAAATTCCCTCTGTGCTGCCTTTCGCAAATCAGACTTGCGGCCGGATTGCCGCCCGCAAAAGGCGCTGGACAAACCTCGGCCTCCGGCTCAACGTCAGCAACATGAAACTGGAGTTGCGTCGGTGGGCGGCTTCGTTAGGCGGTATTGAGCGTATGGAATATTCAGACACAGTGAATTCTGCATTGTTCGCCATTTGGGCCGTTGGTTCATTACTGCTTGCGTGGTTTGTTCGTCGTCGTTTGTTTGTCTATTTCGGCTCTGTAGCACTGTAGCACTCGCAGCACCAGGGATTGGCTATTCGATGTTTGGTTACGGCATGTTGGAGATGGGAGGCATTTTACACGCACTTTTAGGTGGATTATTGCTTTTGCTGTTTCATTATTTCTTTCAGCATTTTCGGTCACGCAAGGCACAGCCACGATGATGCTGCTGTAAAAGAAATTTTCCCAGCACTTTGGTCGCGTGTTTTGGAAATTGTAGGAGACGAGGTGACGAGTCTCTAATTATCCCTCCATTTCATTTTTGAAATGAGCCTCCTTACGTCGGCTCCTACGGTGGGAGAGATTTCACCCCGGCTTCACCGCGATCCGCGACGTGGCGGGCTTGGTTCCCGCCGGCGCGGGCAGGCCGGTCGCGAAATTTTCGGGCACGTCTTCCGGCAGCAGGGTGGTGAGCGCTTCGTGATCGCATTGGCCGCTGGCCACCAGCCGCGTGCTTTGATTGCGCACGGCGGACTCGAACAGGTTCCGCATCTCGCGCGCATTGCCGAACTGTTCGTTGCGCGCGGCATATAACTTCTGGCAGAGCGTCAGCACCTTCTGCCCCGTCTCGGCCGAACAGACGAGTCCGCTCTGCGCGGCCATGCGATGAAAGATTTCCGCCAGATCGTCCGGCTGATAGTCAGGAAAGTTGAGATAGTTCGTGAAGCGGGATTCGAGACCGGGATTGGAGTTGATGAAGTCCTCCATCGGTTTGTTGTAGCCGGCGACGATGACGATGAGCCGGTCGCGGTCGTCTTCCATGCGCTTGAGCAGCGTCTCGATGGCTTCGTTGCCGAAATCTTCCGCGCCGCGCCCGGCGAGCGCGTATGCCTCGTCAATGAACAAAATTCCGTCGAGCGCGGAATCAATCGCCGCGTGGGTGCGCACCGCCGTCTGCCCGACGTATTCGGCCACGAGCCGGCCACGGTCAACCTCGACGACGTGGCCGCGCCGGAGCAGGCCGAGGGATTTGTAGATGCGGCCCATGAGCCGCGCGACGGTGGTCTTGCCGGTGCCGGGATTGCCGAAGAAACAACTGTGCAAACTCGCCTGCACGACGGGCAAACCCTGCTGCCGGCGCATCACCTGCATCCGCGCGAAATTCGTGGCGCGGTGAACTTCGCTTTTCACTGGGTCCAGTCCGACGAGCGCGTCGAGTTCGTTGAAAATGGCGGCGAGGTCTTCCTCGCTGACGCCGGGGTCGGCGGAGCGCGCGGTGAAATCCACCGTGTATTGCCGCGAAACTTCGGTGAACTGCGCGGACAAAACGGCGGAGCGGCGGCGGCAGGCATCGGACGTTTCGCTGTCCATGTTCGACAAGGTCGTCAACAGTGTCTGCAAAACCTGGCGGATAAATTCAATCGTGACGGGCTGCAAGCCGAGATCCAGCGTGTGCCGCGTGAGCATCCCAAAAATTTCATCCAGCCCAATTTTGTCCACCGGCAGCAACATCGCGGCGACGCGGTCCATCGCCTTGCGCCCGCTTTTGCCGAACCATTTCTTGAATGCTTCAGGATCACCGTTGCTCGCGGCGAAGCCGGATTCCAGCAACGCCAGCGCGTCGTCCGCCCGGGCGGCGAGTCCCGCGATGCAAAGGGACAACGCGCCGTAAGCCTGCAAATCGGATTTCTCCGTGGCCAGCCGCCGCCACAACGCC
>ODAK010006776.1_pt1 | contig 11524 bp, 10 predicted proteins | sample 1539591 | NCBI WGS metagenome assembly ODAK01 (sample SAMEA3539303, study PRJEB22396) | soil metagenome | biome: tundra; feature: field; material: soil | place: USA | collected 2010-05 | depth 0.15 m | reverse complement strand
GGCTTTCGACCGGGCCGTCGTCGAGCAGGTCGAGGATCGCTTTGTGGCGGGCTGTCTTGGACATGAATAAAAATCCACTTTAGTGAATAAGTATCCATAGGGGCGAAGGGAGTGTCAAGCGGGAAAAATGTCGGGAGAGCGCCGGTGGTCACCGGGTCTGGCAGACCGCCCTTAACTGGAGCCGGCTTTACCTGGACCCGGGCGGCACTTTGAACTCTACGCCCCGGTCGTCATTGGCTTCCCGGGTGGCCGCCAGATCGAGGTCGGCAAGCAGGATTTTGCGGGCGCGGTCCTCCGCGAAATCAAATAGCGAATCGCCCACGATGGCATAGTTGCCCACCTCGGAGCGACGTCCGTCCTTGAAAACGAGCACCGTGGTGGGTTGCGCCACAACTGGTTCTTCCGGCTTCTCGGGAGCGGCGTCTGGCGAATCAGGATCGTAACCCGATTCATTGTCGGCGTCGCTGCCTGGAGCTTCGACGAAATTACGGCCAGGATATTGGCCTGTCTGCTGCCCAGAGTACCGATTCGCATGGCGTCTTGCCGCACCTTCATGGGTCGGCGCCGCAGATCCACCCGAATCAGGATCGGTGGAATCCTGATTGTCTGCCGCATCGTCATCAGAATCTGCCGCATACGGGACGGCATACGGAATATAGACGGGCACGGCAGCGCCGCCGAGCGATTCATCTCTATCTTTATCGTTGTGGTGACGGCGACGGTGGTGTCCCTGGGGCAGCGACGAGACTGGAACAAGCGGTGAAAAACCCGACGGCAAAAAGAAGTTAGCACAACAGCCGGAAAAAGCCATACCGGGACCGGGGTGAACGCCAAAGGACGCAGTGGGGACGCCCTGAAATGGGTTTGTAGGAACGCCCTGAAACTGCCCTGGAGGAACGCCCTGAAACTGGGCAGCAGCGGGCATCGAGCACGCGAGCACAAATATCGGCAGCAGGGTAAGCAGGAAGCAGAATCGTGCAGCGGCCAGCATGGGCGGCCTCTCCGGTCCAGGGCCAGATCTTTCCAGGTCAAACACTTGTATGTGAGACATTTCTGAGGTCAGACCTTTCCAGGTCAAATCCAGGGCCTAACCTATTAGAACTTGGCGACCTCTCCAAAGTTGCGTGGAAAATTGTGGTACTGCAACTTTAGCATCGCAAATAATTGCAGTCAGGCGGCATTTACTGGTACGCGTGAGGTGATCCGCCGCAGTTCGAGGATGCGGTGCCGGACGTAACCATCCTCGGTCAAGTGCGCGGAAGCCGTGGCTTTGCGGGTGGTGGCCACCATCTGGTCGAGCGGCCGGCGGTGGGGAAATTGAGGGTCAAGCTCCCGGCAAAATTCACACGGCCGGCTGGAGCGCGTATCGAAGCGTTTCATTACGGCTGGATCCATGTGTTCCACGAAGCGTTTCTCCTGGGAGGTGTGAGAACAGCGCGGGCTGCTTTGTGAGGCAAGGTCATTCGTTCCGGCGGTGGACTGCTACCTTTTACTACAGTGGAGGAATCTGCACAAGTCCCTGGTAACAGCCAGATTTCATGCGGTGAAACGTTGTTGGAATTCCACAGAATCTTGACAAACAGGGAAACCCATTCCATGACCGCTGCGCTTGGCGGCGTAGTTTCTGGCATGATAGGGGCCGTTGTTCAGAAGCCATTCAGCAAGATTGTTCCTGAGGAGATCGTGTGAATCGCGCAGATGCCAACTCCCGCACCGTGTTCTTCTTCGATGTGGACAATACGTTGGTCGACAATGACCGGATAGCGGACGATTTAAAGCGACATCTCCGAAACAAGGTAGGAGAGAGTTCCGCCCAGCGCTATTGGGAAATTTTCGAGCAGTTGCGCACCGAACTTGGATACGCGGACTATCTGGGCGCATTGCAACGCTATCGGCTCGAGCGGCCACGCGAACCCAAATTGTTGGAAGTCTCGTACTTCATGGTGAACTATCCATTCGCGAACCGGCTGTTTCCCGAGTCGCTCGACACGGTCGAGCATGCGCGGCGTCTGGGGCAAGCTGTGATTCTGAGCGATGGCGATGTGGTCTTCCAGCCGCGCAAGGTGGATCGTTCGGGCCTGTACGACACCTTCGAAGGGCATGTTCTGATTTATGTGCACAAGGAACTGGAGCTCGAGGATGTGGAGGCGAAGTATCCGGCGGCGCACTACGTGATGATCGACGACAAAGTCCGCCTGCTGGCGGCAATGAAGCAGCACTGGAGAGCGCGTGTGACCACTGTTTTTCCGCGGCAAGGACATTACGCGCTCGATGCCGCACTGGTGGCGCAGTTTCCCAAACCCGATATCACGATCGAGCGCATCGGAGAGTTGCAGAAATATTCGCTGGAGCAGATTTTGGCGGCAGCCAGGTAGCGATCGACGCTTTGGCCCGCAGGTGGAAGCCAGCGACGTCCGTTCCAGAGCAACCTTGAAAATTTCCCGGGGGAATCGGAAGAGGTTAGTCCGACTCTTGTTCTTCCAGCGCGCCGCCGCGCACCAGGCTTTCCAATTCACGACTGAGGCTGGCGCGGTCCTCTTCGCTCAATTCGAGGAAGCGAAAGGGCTGGAGGCAGCCCTGCGTAGCCCATACGGGAAACAGTATTTGGGAGCGGCAGCGGATGCTGGTCGCGCCAACATGGAACACGACGGTCACCCGGATGCTTTCATCGAGCGGCTTCTCCAGCGACAGCAAGCCGCCATTGACGGAGAGCTGACTCAAGCGGGCGCGGATTTGACGCCCGTTTTCGAGCAACACCAGGGCAAGGATCGAACCGCCGAGCTTGACACGCGTACTGCGCGGCTCTTTTTCGAGGCTCTGGGCGGCATCTGCCATGTTCGCGACAGTATCGCACCGGACGGTCATGCAGGGCAGATTACGAAAGTCCGGAGCCCGCTTTGCGCCGCCGGCTGGGGATTTCAAGCGCAGAATTACCAGAAACCGAAGTGGCCGTCCTCAAAGTTCTTGGAAATGCAGGGAGCGTGACTTTAATCACATCCAGATGTTCATAACCCCACTAGCCTGAGGCTATGAGGATGGCGTCATGGCAACAACAGTTCAAAATGTAATCATCCCGCAAGTTCCACCCGGCACGTTGATTCCGCCGGTTGTGGAGAGGACGAAACTCGCCGCGAAGCCGAAGAAAAAGCTCATTCGCCGCACCGATCGTGATGATTCGCAGATCGTGCGCCGCAGCTTCCAGGGCGCATTTCTGTTGCTGAATGCGTGGCTCGGTACCATCTTCTATTTTTGGGTGAGGCAGTTTGAGCCGGACGGTGCACCAACCTCCTTGCAACGCCCGGCTGGCGTCGAGGGCTGGCTGCCGATCGCCGGCCTGATGAACCTGCGATATTTCATCTTGTCGCATCATGTGCCTGCGCTGCACCCGGCGGCCATGTTCCTCCTGATCGCGTTTCTTTCGATGTCGTTCTTGTTCCGCAAAGCATTTTGCAGTTGGCTCTGCCCGGTCGGGACCATCTCCGAATACCTGTGGCGCGCGGGACAGAAATTGTTCGGACGTAATTTTCAACTGCCGCGCTGGCTCGACATCGGCCTGCGCGGCTTGAAGTATTTGCTGCTCGGCTTTTTCACGTGGGCAGTGACTTCGATGGCAGTCGACGAACTCGCAGCATTTATGAACAGCCCGTATGGCGTGATTGCCGACGTGAAGATGCTGAATTTCTTCCGCCACATGGGCGAGACGGGAGCGATCGTGCTCGGCGTGATGGTGGTCGCGTCCCTGTTCATCCAGAATTTCTGGTGCCGCTACCTTTGCCCGTACGGCGCGCTCCTGGGGATCACCGCACTGGTCAGCCCGACGCGTATCCGCCGCAATCCAGAGTCGTGCATCGATTGCGCAAAGTGCGCCAAAGCCTGCCCTTCGGCGTTGCCAGTCGACAAGCTGATCACCATCCAATCGGCGGAGTGCACCGGCTGCCTGGAATGCGTTGCGGTGTGCCCGGCAAAAGATACGCTGAGTTTGTCGCTACCGAGAATTCCCGGCCTCGTGCACCGGGCGCCGAAAGTGCCGGTCTGGGCTATGGCGGCCGGAATCGCCGTGCTCTTCTTCGGAATCGTGGGATTTGCGAAGACTTCCGGCTACTGGGATTCGCACGTTCCACGCGCTATCTATCAGCAACTGGTGCCCCACGCTGATGAGGCGCGGCACCCAATGCCGGGCGAGAGCAATTAAGCGAGTTTCCTAACGTCCCGCGGCCCGGGCGGACCCGACGAAACTCCGAAGGCTACCACAGTTAGGCTAGCCGGCCGCCGGCAAGGCAACACTTCGATTCTCGCATGCTAGAATCGAAGCGTGACATCTATGGCCGATGCTTCCTGACGTCGAAAAATTGATGGGCCTGCAGGTGGCGGATCAGGAGATCCGCAAGCTGCAGGATGAGATCGCCGAGTTGCCTAAGCGCATCGCGGTGATCGAGCAGAAGCTCGCCGGGACCAAGGCCCACCTCGAAAAAACGCGCGCCGCCGCCAAGGCCGACGAGGCCAATCGCAAGAAGTTCGAATCCGCCATCCAAGACCTGCAAAGCAAGATTTCCAAGTATCGCGATCAATCGCTCGACGTAAAAACCAACGATCAGTACAAGGCGCTGCTGCACGAGATCCAGTTCGCCGAACAGGAGATCCGCATCAACGAAGACCGCATCCTCGAGGTGATGGTCAACGTCGACGCGCGCGAAAAGAACGTCAAGGCGGCGGAGGCCGAACTGAAGGCGGAGACCTCCGAGATCGAAAAAGAAAAAGAAGATGCGCGCCGGGTTGCGGCCGAAGATCAGCAGAAGCTGGCCGACTGGAATGCCAAGCGTGATGGCCTGCGCCGCGAAATTTCCGAGGATATTCTCCGCCACTATGAGCGCGTGATGAAGTTCCGCAGAACCGGGCTGGCCGAAGTCCGCGCCCAAAAATGCACGGGCTGTCAGGTCCTGTTGCGCCCCCAGATCTACAACGAGGTCCGCATCGGCGAGAAGGTCGTCGTCTGCGATTCCTGCCAGCGAATTTTTTACTACAATCCCGAGAACGACGTGATCCCCGAAGAGGCAGCCGGCCAGACGAAGAAACGCACGCGGCCGAAATCCGACTCCCCGCAAGCGTGGTTCTATCGCCCCGATTACGGAGAAGACGGCGAAGTTTTTCTGGTTTTCACCAACAAGGACGGCAATTCCACGCGGCGCACCTACGAGATTCACACCGGACGCCAGATCGGCGGCGTGTTGCAACGCGAAGGCAACTATCGCCAGGCATTTCCCGAGGACCTCACCGACACCGCGCTGCGCCTCAACGGTCACTGGGACGAAACGGAAATCGACGAAGAATGGGGTACGGAAATTCCTTCGAATGCCCTCGATGCGCTCCTGAAGGATCTGCTGGCAATCCATCGCGAACGCCGGGCCACGCACCGAGATCGCGCCGGCTCCGCTTCGGAACACACCGCCGCCCGTTAAACCAGCCGACTGCCCTTCACCACGGCATTACATTCAGTACGGGCTCGGATAGCGCAGCACCTTGGTCAAGTCCTTGCCTCGCACGATTCCCACGGAATGGTAGGTCAGTCCCCAGGAGTCGATCGTCGACATGTCTGGGAAGATGCAAGCCTCAAGCACCGTGTCGACCGGATCCGATTTTTTCACCCACCCGCCGCCGTTCAGGTTGACTCCACCGAACAGGTCGCTCCCGCCCAGTTGCGAGCAGTAGCACGATGCCGGGTTGCCATTGCAACTGCCAGTTATCGGAACTTGCGCATAATAGGCGAGCGCCGCCATGCTGGGCTGTTCTGTGTAGAGCGTCGTGAGTAGCACGAAAATTCGCGAGCCATCCTTCTTCGACGTGAATTTGCAAAACTGGCGGGCTCCGGAAAGACGCAACCAGCTTTGCTCATCGGCGTTGGTATTGAAATAGGGCTCGCGAACGTCAACCTCACCGCCCTTTTTCACACAATACTCTGCCGAAGTCAGCGTGGTGCCCGCCTCTGCTTTGGCCTGCTGGCCGCTGCCGGCTTCGACCGGTTTAATTGCGGGGAGAAAAACTGCCACGGCGAACGCAACACAAACCATCAACGCAATGAGTGGACGCTTCACAAAGGGCCTCCTGAGATAAACGGAACCTCGACTTCCCGGCCGTCATTTCCTGCCAATCATTTCCGGCAAATCAGCCGAGGGCGGAAGGGTACCACAAAATGAGACGTTGTATCCTTTGGGGATGCCTTTAGAGGGCTCAATTTGAGGATGCCTTTTGAGGTAAGATGACCCCGGTGAGGTGAGTTCATGGTTGACGATAGGATTGTCTCTTCCCCGTCCCGCCGTTCTTTTCTTAGCCTGTCCGCCGCCGCTTCCGCCGCGCTTGCGCTGCGCGTTGTCACGGAACCCATGCTGGCCCGCGCCGCCCGGCACGAGTTCTTCCACGACGGCGTGAGGATCGATGCCAACGAGAATCCCCTCGGCCCCTGCGCCGTTGCGCGCGAGGCGGTGGTGGCCATCGCTCCGCAAGGCGGACGCTACTGCGACTGGCTGACCGACGATCTCGTCAACCAGCTTGCGCAACTGGAAGGCTTGCCGCCGGATTATGTCCGCGTCTATCCGGGCTCGAGCGAACCTCTTCATCACGCAGTCGCCGCCTTCTGTTCCCCTCAGCGCAGCTACGTCACGGCCGATCCGGGCTATGAAGCGGGAATGTTTGCCGCCGAGGCGATGAAGGCGCGCGTCGTCAAAGTGCCACTCGCCAAAGATTACGCGCACGACCCTCGCGCCATGCTGGCGGCCGGCGCCGATGCGGGCGTCTTCTACATTTGTAATCCGAATAATCCCACTGGCTCGGTCACCAGCCATTCCGGCATTGAATATTTAGTCGCGAACAAGCCCAAAGATTCGATCGTGCTCGTCGACGAGGCCTACATCCATTTCTCCGACACACAGTCTGTCATGGATCTCGTCAAGGCCGACAAGGATGTCCTGGTCCTGCGAACGTTTTCGAAGATTTACGGAATGGCCGGCTTGCGCTGCGGAGCCGTTTTCGGAAAGCCCGCGCTGATCGAGAAGATCGAGCGTTATGGTGGATGGAACTTCATGCCGATTACGGCGCTGGTGGCGGCCGCAGCCAGTCTGAAAGATACGCAACTGGTGCCCGAACGAAAACGCATTAACGCAGGCATCCGAAGCGATGTGTTTGCCTGGCTCGACCGCAACGGATATCGCTATGTTCCGTCACAATCCAACTGCTTCATGCTCGACACCAAGCGCGCTGGCAAAGAGGTCATCGACGCCATGGCCAAGCAAAACGTGCACATCGGACGCATCTGGCCGGTGTGGCCAACCTACGTGCGCATCACGGTAGGCACTGCGCCCGAGATGGATCAGTTCCAGACCGCGCTGAAGAAAGTGATGACTGGCGCAGTAACGGCGAGCATTTCATCGGCCCGTCCCGCACGCAAGTTGCGGAGCAGCGATCTTCCCTACCAACCCAAGCTGTCATCGTGAGGTTGTACGAGAAATCGAGCATTGACCATTTTGTCATCCTGAGCGGAGTGGCTGTTGCGCGAAGCGCAGCAGCCACGGAGTCGAAGGACCCCTACTCCCGATGCGAAGTGTGTTTCAAGCGCTGGAGCCTTGCACCAGGCGCGAGTTTATGGGACGCGGAAAAATCCTGAAGGTGCCCCAGGTTCGCACTTGTGCCGCACAATCTTGCTACGCACAACCCGATCACTGCACCTTGCGACTCCATACCGGGAGTCCTCACGATCCAGCGCCCTTCTTTTGGGCGCTAACCTGGGTGGGCAGATTGAAAGGCCGCGGCTCTCAAACGCGCCCTACCCGTCGAAACCGATTTGGGCTTTAGCCCAAGGGTTGAAGGCCATGTAACATCGCCTCATGCCGAAAAAGCCTTCCGCATCCAATCAGTCCCCCGCGACTGCCGAGCCGAGTTTGCCTTCCGTCAAGCTCTCCCCCCGCGGCGCCGTCCGCCTCAAATCGGGACATCTCTGGGTTTACCGCTCCGACATTGCAGCCGCGGATGGCGTAGCCCCGGGCGCAATGGTCGGCGTAACCGACGAGCGCGGGAAGTTCGTCGGCACCGCGCTCTACAGTTCCTCCTCGCAGATCGCAATCCGCATGCTCGCGCGGGATAAAGAAGAAATTACCGACTTGCCCGCCCTCATCGCCGAGCGTATCCGCGCCGCCATCGCCTACCGCAAGCTGGTCGTAGCCGCGACCGACGCCTACCGCATCGTTTTCAGCGAGGCTGACTTCCTCCCGGGCCTGATCGTCGACCGCTACAACGACGTTCTCTCCCTCCAGATCCTGACCCAGGCCATGGACGCCGAGCCGGTCCGCGGAGCCATCATCGAGACGCTCATCGAAGAACTGCAACCCGCCGGAATCGTCGAGCGCGTCGATCCCCGTATTCGCGATCTCGAGCAACTTCCACCGCGCGCGTCCGGCCTGCTATGGGGCAAGAAAAGTTCGACGACCATCACCATGAATGGCGCGACGAATAGCGCGATGAAGCCCGGCGCGCCCACGGCCGGCGTCCGTTTCCACTACGACGGCCTCGAAGGCCAGAAGACCGGGGCATTCCTCGACCAGCGCGAGAACTACGCCGCCGCCGCGCGGTACGCGAAAGGAAACGCGCTCGACGTCTTCTGCTATCAAGGAGGCTTTGCGCTCCACCTCGCTCCAAAGTGCGCAAGCGTTACCGGAGTCGACAGCTCCCGCCCCGCGCTGGAGATCGCGGACAAAAACGCCGCCCTCAATGGTAGCGAAATTGAATGGATCGAAGCCAACGCCTTCGACCTCCTCCGCGACTACGCAGCCAGCGGGAAAAAGTACGACACCGTCGTTCTTGATCCCCCCGCGTTCGCCAAAACCAAACGCGATCTCGACAAGGCCCGCAGCGGCTATAAAGAACTCAACCTGCGCGCCTTGAAGATGCTTGGCCCCGGCGGGATCTTCGTCACTTGCTCCTGTTCCTTCCACGTCAGTGCCCCAGATTTCCTGGAGGTGGTCGCCGACGCCGCTCGGGACGCGCACAAAACTCTGCGCCTCCTGGAAAATCGGGGCGCGGCAAGAGACCACCCTATGCTGCTAAATGTGCCTGAAACCAGCTACCTGAAGTGCTTGATATTCTCCGTAAGTAATTGATAAATAATGTAATTTTTTATTATTGACAATAACACACTCATATCATATTATTAAATCACGCTAATGATAAGCGCAGGGAGTGATCGTGCTCTCTCATCTAATTTGGTAGAGAGGATTTGAAGCCATGACCATGATTACCCGTTGGGATCCGTTCCGTGAGTTCGTCACCCTGCAAGACCGCATGAATCGCTTGTTCCGCGACCCCCGTGGACCGGAAGGGCAGGATGAATCGCTGACCTCAACCGCCTTCGCGCCGCCGGTCGACGTCTACGAAGACGAGCACAATGTGACATTGAAGATCGAAGTGCCTGGAATCGACGAGAAAGACATCGACGTCCGCATCGAAAACAACACGCTGACCGTCCACGGCGAGCGCAAGTTCGAGAATGACGAAAAAGAAGAGAACTACCGCCGCGTGGAGCGTCAGTATGGCAGCTTCACCCGCACCTTCACCCTCCCCAACACAGTCAACCATGACAACGTTCAGGCCGACTATGACAAGGGCGTGTTGAAGATCAAGCTGGCCAAGAAGGCCGAAGCCAAGCCCAAGCAGATCAAGGTAAACGTAGGCAGCCAGAAGACGCTGGACAACAAGGCTGCCGGCAAAGCCGCGTAAGCCGGCAAGAACCACGTAGGGGCGGACGCATTCGTCCGCCCAGCCGAACAAAGCTCGGCAGGATTTCCGGCGGGAGGAGGCACAACCAAGCCCCTCCCGTTTTGTTTTGCAATCTGGCAATTGGATAATTGCCCCGCATCTGGTTTTCAAATTACACAATTACCCGATTACAAAATTGCAAAATCCCGCTACGCTTTGAGTAGCGCAAGGAGCAACTCATGGCCATCCGTTGGGACAAATTCACCGTCAAGGCGCAGGAATCGGTCCAGCGCGCGAACGAGCTCGCCTCCGAGCACGGCAATCCGGAATTGCTGCCCGTGCACCTGCTCGCCGCGCTCGTCGAAGACCGCGAAGGTATCGTCTCCCCGGTGCTCGAAAAAATCGGCATCGGCCCGCAAGCCGTGCTAAGTGAAATCTACCAGGAGATTGAGAAGCTGCCCAAAGTTTCCGGCAGCGGCGCCCACCAAGCCACCATGTCGTCGCAGGTCAACGACCTTCTCGAAAAGTCATTCAAGGAAGCGGACTCGTTCAAAGACGAATATGTTTCCACTGAGCACCTGCTCCTCGCCATCACCGGTCTCAAACGCGATCCCGCACAGGAATTGTTAGCGCGTCATGGGGCCACGCACGACGCCATCCTCAAAGCGCTGACCGCTGTCCGAGGATCGCAGCGCATCACCGACCAGAATCCCGAAGGAAAATATCAAGCGCTCGAACGCTACGCCCGCGACCTCACCGAGCTGGCACGCCGAGGCAAGCTCGACCCGGTCATTGGACGCGACGAAGAAATCCGCCGTGTGGTGCAGGTGCTTTCGCGCCGCACGAAAAATAATCCCGTGCTCATCGGAGAGCCCGGTGTCGGCAAAACGGCCATCGTCGAAGGCCTTGCCCAGCGCATCATTTCGGGCGACGTGCCCGAAGCGCTGAAGAACAAGCGCGTCGTCTCTCTCGATCTGGGAGCGATGCTGGCGGGCGCAAAGTATCGCGGCGAATTCGAAGATCGCCTGAAGGCAGTGCTGAAAGAAATCGAAGACGCACAGGGCCAGATCATCCTCTTTATCGACGAGTTGCACACTCTGGTCGGCGCGGGCGCGGCCGAAGGTGCGATCGACGCGTCTAACATGCTGAAGCCCGCTCTCGCCCGCGGCGAGCTGCGCGCTATCGGTGCGACTACCCTGAACGAATATCGCAAGTACATCGAAAAAGATGCTGCCCTCGAACGCCGCTTCCAGATCGTGTTTGTCGGCGAACCCAACGTCGAAGACACCATCGCCATCCTGCGCGGCCTGAAAGAAAAATATGAAGTCCATCACGGCGTCCGCATCAAGGATTCCGCGATTGTCGCGGCTGCCACCCTGTCGCATCGCTACATTTCCGATCGCTTCCTGCCCGATAAGGCCATCGATCTGATCGACGAAGCCGCCGCATCCCTGCGCATCCAGATCGACTCGATGCCGACCGAGATCGATCAGCTCGAACGCCGCGCCACGCAGCTCGAAATCGAAAAGCAGGCGCTCAAAAAAGAAGACGATCGCAACTCGCGCGAACGGCTGGCGCTGGTCGAAAAAGAGCTGGCCGGAATTCGCGAGCAGTCGAACGCGCTCAAGGCCCGGTGGAAGCAGGAAAAAGATGTGATCGCAAAAGCGCGCGCGCTGAAAGAAAAACTCGAACAACTCAAACTCGAGGAGCAGGCCGAAGAGCGCAAGGGCAATCTCGAGCGCGTCGCTCAGATCCGTTACGGCCTCATTCGTCAGACCGAAGAAGA
>ODAK010006775.1_pt1 | contig 11525 bp, 10 predicted proteins | sample 1539591 | NCBI WGS metagenome assembly ODAK01 (sample SAMEA3539303, study PRJEB22396) | soil metagenome | biome: tundra; feature: field; material: soil | place: USA | collected 2010-05 | depth 0.15 m | reverse complement strand
GATCGGCCGACGCCGCGGGGCTCCCGGGACCACACCACCTAGTGCTCGGCGTGCCGACGGTTTACCTGCAGCACGCCAAGCCCGACACCATCCTCGCCCGCCTCGGCCTGAACGGCGCGGGAATCGCCGACTCGACTCGGAGGGCCCTCGCCAGGCTCCGGCGCGTCGAGCTTGCCCACGAGCCTGAGCGCCTCGACTGATGAGAGCGTCCGGGCCTGTCGGCCTCGTTGCTCCACGGAATCGGATGCGTCAGAACAACTGACGATCGTCTCGGCCGCCGAGGGTTTGAGCCTGCGGCTTGTCATCGGCCTCGATCGGCTGCACGAGTTCTGGGCCGTCCTCACGAGCGTCGTTCACCAGGGTTGACACCATGAAGGCTGCGAGCACCCCGGCTGGCGCCGGACGCGTGAGCCGCTCGAGCGCGCCGGCGCCGAGCGACTCGAGACCGAGCCATTCATCGAGGTCCTCCTCTGCGATCACCACCGGCATGCGGTCGTGTACGGGCCCGACGACTTCGTTCGCTTCGGTGGTGAGGATCGCGCAGGTCCTAAGCGGCTCGACGGATTTGTCGCCGGAGGGTCGCCACTGCTCCCAGACGCCGCCGAGCAGCAACAAGCCCGAGCTTGCAGGCCTGAAGCACCACGGTTGCTTGCGGGGGCTCGGACCTGCACCGCTTCGCGGCGCCCACTCGTAAAAGGCGTCAACCGGCACGATGCAGCGTTGGGACTCGATCGCTCCCCGGAACATCGGCTTGTCCACGACGGTCTCGGCCTTGGCGTTAAAGGCGCGCGCCCCGATCTTGGGGTCCTTCGCCCACCAGGGCACGAGGCCCCACCGGAACACCGATAGGCGCTTCAGCTCCCGGGCATGACGGGGCCGTGTGACGGCAAGCACGGGCGCTTGCGGGGCGACGTTCCACCGCGGGCGCGTGAGCTCCTCGGGCACGTCGACCTCGTCTATCTCGAGCAGCCTGGCAATGTCCTCGACTGGACGGCTGGCGACAAAGCGGCCACACATTGGCCCGGACCCTATCGGCCGGCGGCAGGCCGACTGCGCCACATTCGAGCTTTACTCGACGATGTGGAATACCGGATCGACTGCGCAGGCCTCGGTCACGTCAGCGGCGCACGGCTCGCATTCCATCTCGAAGGTCGCATGCGCGACGTTGAAGCGCCTTCCCACAGATGTCTTGACGCGCTCGCCGACGACCTGGGCCTCTTCGAGGCTGGGGTGCCCGTCGAGAACGATGTGGGCAGAAAGAGCCCTGACGTCGCTCGACAGGCTCCAGCAGTGAAGGTCGTGAACGGCCGTCACGCCCTTTGTGGCCGAGATCGCGGAGACGAGAGCGGCGACGTCGAGATCCGCCGGGGTCGACTCCAGCAACACATCCAAGCTCGCACGCACGATGCGCCAGGCCTTGGCGCCAATGAGCAGCGTGATGAGGAGCGCCACCGCTGGGTCGATCGCCCCGAAACGCCCCGAGACGAGGATCACTGCTCCGGCCACGATCACCCCGAGGGCAGCGCCCGCGTCGCCGGTGAAGTGCAGGGCCACTGCGCGGAAATTGAGGTCGCCACTTGGCTCGCGCAGCGCCAGCGCCGCGCCGGCATTGCCGACGAGGCCGGCCCCAGCGAAGATCACCATCAAGGCGCCGTGGACGTGGGCGGGATGGACGAGCCTGAATATCGCGAGCGCGATCACGCCCAGGCCAACTATCGCTATCGCCGTGGCGTTCGCCAAGGCGGCGAGGATCGTCGCCCGGTGGTAACCGAAGGACCTCGTCGCAGTCGCAGGCTTGAGCGTGAGGCGCATTGCGATCAGGGCGATCCCGAGGGCTGCAGCGTCGGCAAGATCGTGGCCCGCGGTCGCGACGAGGCCACTTGAATGGGCGAACAGCCCGCCGGTAGCCTCCGCCACGACCAGCACCAGGTCTATGACGAGAGCCAGCACAAGCCGGCGCGATCGTGTCAACAAATGCCTCAGCTCGTCAGGCCCTCGGCGACGAGCTTGCGGACGAGCGGCAAATCGTCGGGGTGCGTGAGACCTATGCAGCGGCTGTTCGAGGGGACGACCCGGATGCGGGCGCGCCCGGCGGTAACGGCTTGGCCCACCACGTCGGGTAGGAGGAGCTCGGGTGGCTTGCCCTCCTCTTTCGGGGCAGTCTCGGGATCGAAGGCGTCGAGTCCGTCGTCGAGCTCGTCGAGCATGGACTCCGCAAAGCCCCACAGGTTCATGCTCACCTGCTCCTCCCCACTCAAAGGACGCGGGACCCCCGCACCTTCGCCGGCCCGGGGAGAACCCTCGAAACCACCTCCGGCCAGGTGCTGCACGCGGTGTTCGACGATGCGGCTCAAGTAGTCATCGCTACCTGTCTCGCACAGTCCCCGGGTAACGGCCTCGTCGGTGATGACGGTGTCTTTCAAGTGGTAGTAGACGAGCACGTGCTCGCCCGACGCGCCATTGCGCAGATGGTCAGCCAGGGTTGCAATCGCCTTTTGTCCGTAGAGGTCGTCCGCGTTGGCGACCCCGAACGGCCCGTCGATGAAGGGGCGGGCCGACTCCACGGCCTGAGCGGTCCCGGCGATCGGTCCCTGGATGACGGGCTCGACAGGAAACTCAGCCGGCCAGGCGGAGCTGACATGGCCGAGCAGTTCGTCTTGGATCTCCTCTCGCACGATGAGGATGATGCCGTCGAAGCCCGCGGCCTTCGCGTCCCGAACCGTGTAGTCCATGAGCGCCTCTCCTCCCGGCCCGACGGGAACGAGCTGCTTCAAGCCTCCGAACCGGCGGCCATGACCTGCTGCGAGGACGACTAGCTGCATGGCCGCAGCCTAGGACCTCCTAACATCGAAGTGGGACGGCAACCGTGACAAAGAACGGGGAAAGGAGCTCGGTGATGCAGGAAGAAGCAGTGCGTCCGGCTAGCTCTGCCCCGCTGGTCGGTTCTGACGACCCGGTACCAGTCGACGGCTCGATATCGCGAAGGACCTTCGGCGAGCCGATAGACGCCCCCGAGCGCGAGCGGCGTCGCGCTGAGCTCGACGATCTCCTCGATCTCATGCGCCCGGCGGTGCAGGCCGACGGAGGCGATCTCGCCGTGGTCGAGGTCGACTACGACGCCGGCGTGGTCGAGGTGCAGCTTCAGGGCGCCTGCGGCTCGTGCGCTATCTCCGCCGTCACGCTCCAGGGCGGCGTCGAGCGCCTTTTGAAAGAGCGCTTGGCATGGATCACCGAGGTCAAAGGCGGCGTGGACGAGTCTGTCGATCCCTTCGAGAGCGCGGCCATGGGCCGGGGAGCCTACGTACCTCGCCGGTAAACCGGCCTAGCCGGCGGCTCGTGACTCAGCCGGGAGCCGGCGCCTTTTCGAATCGGTGAGCCACTCGGGCTGGAATCCCGAGTCGACGGGATTGACCGTGACCCCTGGCGGGACGATCTCGTCCAGGCGGTCGAGCGTGGCGTCATCGAGAGCGACATCCTGGCCCGCAAGCAGGTCCTTCAGCTGGTCAATCGTTCGCGGCCCGATGATGGCCGATGTCACCGCCGGATGGGTGACGACAAACGAGAGGGCGAGGTGCCGCAGTGGCACTCCTGCTTCGGCGGCGACGGCCTCGAGCTCCTCGACGATGTCCAGCTTGCGTTGGTTGGCGGGCAGGCTCGGGTCGAAGCGCTTTGGGATGCGTATTGCCCGCGTCGAGGTCATGTCGATGTCTTTGCCATGCCGGTACTTTCCCGTGAGCCAACCGCCGGCAAGCGGGCTCCAGCAGATGACGCCCATGCCGTAGCGCTCACAGACCGGGAGCACCGCTGCCTCGACCCCTCGGGCGAACAGCGAGTACGGGGGCTGCTCGCAGCGGAAGCGCTCGAGAGATCTTCTGTCTGCGGCCCAATGGGCCTCGACGATCTGTTCTGCCGGGAACGTCGAACAGCCGATGGCACGGACCTTGCCCTCTCGGACCAGGTCCGTGAGCACCGACAGGGTCTCTTCGATGTCGGTCTTCGGATCCGGGCGATGGATCTGGTACAGGTCGATCCAGTCGGTGCCGAGACGCCGCAGACTCTGTTCGACCTCGTAGCGGATCCACCGGCGCGAGTTCCCCCCGCGGTTGTTGGCCGTGCCCATGTTGCCGTTGACCTTCGTAGCGAGCACGATGTCGTCCCGCCGACCTTTGAGCGCTCTTCCTACGATCTCCTCGGACTCGCCGTTGGAGTACACGTCCGCGGTGTCGACGAAGTTGATGCCGGCGTCGAGCGCGGCACGGATGATTGCCACCGCCTCGTCGTGGTCAGGGTTGCCCCACTCGCCGAGCATCATGGCTCCGAGGCAGTAGGTGCTGACCTCGATACCGGTCGATCCAAGAGTTCGATAGCGCATGGCAGCCAAACTAAAGCTTCGAGCCCGGCACGACGGTCACCGAGTAGTAGTCCTCCGTGCCCGTGACCTCGAACCCGCAGCCCACATAGAGCCGAAGCGCGCTGTCGTTTGTGCACGACACCTCGAGGCCGACCTCCGGCACGCCTTCTTCGACTAGCTGCCGGGCGATCTCGGACAGCACCTGGCGGCCGATTCCCTGCCCCTGGTAGCGGGGGAGCACGGCGAAGCCGTAGATGCCCGCGACCTCACCGCCGCGCTCGACCCGAATTGTCCCGACGAGTTCGCCGGCGCGCTCGATCACGAGCGTCCCGGGGAACCGCTGCGCGAGGGCGTCGATCTCCTCGGCCTCGAGCAGATCGGTGGGGTAGTCGAACGCCTGGCCGAGGCACTCGATGACGAACGGGACGTCCGCTCGCTCGGCCTGTCGGACGACGACGTGTGGGTCGGCGGCCAGTGCGGCCGGCTCGTTGCGGAGCACCATTCTGTGCTCGGAGTGCTCGATCGTCCCACCGACCGAGCGGGCAAAGGCCGCGCCGGGCTCGTAGAGGCGGTCTACGACAACCAAGGCCTCGGGCACGCCGCGGCGAGTCACCTCGGCCATTGCCGCCTCGAAAAGCCGCGAGAAGATACCCAGGCGACGCCAGGAGGGATGCACCATTCCCAGGAGCTCGACCTGGTCGGGCCTGTAGCCGTAGACGCCGAGAAACCCGATCAGGCCGTCCGGACCGGTCCACAAGAAGTCGTTGACGAGATCGGAGGACCTGGACGCGAGGGCCCGCAGCTCGAGCTTGAGCCGGCCGCCGTCGACCGCGATGCAGATCGCGGCCAGATTCTCGATCTTGCTTAGATCCTCGGCTGAGAGCCCGGGATCGGCTCGGAGCAAGCCGGGGGGCTGCTTGCGCTGATCTCTCGGGGCCATTCGGCGCAGATTAGCTTGCCCTTCGGAGCTAACGGCCCGGTTTCTCAATGCCCCCCGGTCCCGAGCTGCACAGCCTTTATGATCAAGAGCAGCACTGCGACGCCGAGATAGACGCTTAGGGTCCACATCGCCGCCGTGCGTCCTCGTGACCAGACGGGTCGTTCGAGCAGGGCCAGCTGTGGCATACGCCAGGTCTCGCGCCGCCCCGCCGTCTCAGGCTTCTCCGCCTCGGCTAGCCGCGCCGCGCCGCGCCGCTTGGCGAATTGACGTGGCAACAGCTCCCATACGGCGATGACGAGGACGCCCGCGACGATGAGCGCCCCGAGCACGAGCGCGAGGGTGTTCACGTTCAGGTTGGGGAAGACCGTCGTCGCCATCAAGATGAGCGAGAGGGCGACGAGCACGGCGACGATGAAGCCTGCCAGGACGTTCAGCCACGTGCGGTTTACCCAGGGCCCGAGCACCTGCTTGTCGTTGCATAACAGCAGCAAGAACACGGTTGCGCTCGGCAGCAGGACCCCCGCGAGGGCCTGCACCGCGGTCGTGATGAGCCCGAGCGGTGCCCTCGGAATGAGGACGATGCCGGCGGACACGATCACGAGGGAGCTGAAGATCAGGTAGAACTGCTTGGCGTCCGCCAGCTTGCGGTGCAGGGAGTGGCGGATCCCGAAGATGTCGCCAAACGCGTACGAGGTCGACAGCGTCACCGCCGCCGCCCCGATGATCGACGCGTTGAGCAGCACGAGGGCGAATATCGGTCCGGTGCCGTGGCCGACGTAGTGCTCGAGCCCGACAGCGACGTCGCGGGCGTTTGTGAACTGGCCGGCAAGTTTGGTGCCACGGAAGGCAAAGGCCGCGGTGATCACCAGCGCCGTCGCGGCGGTGACGACGATGAACGAACCGAGGATGGTGTCGGTTCGTTCATAGTTGATCCACCTCGGCGTGATCCGCTTGTCGACGATGTTGGACTGCTGGAAGAACAACTGCCAGGGGGCGACAGTCGTCCCGACGATCGCAATGATGAGCAGTACCGCCGTCGAGGTCATTCCCCCTTGTGCGCCCGGGACGAGGAAGCCGTGCACGATCGGGCCAACGTGGGGGTGCACGAGGATCACGAGTGGGATAGCGAGGAAATTCACCACGACGAAGACGAACATGAACCGCTCCCAGATTCGGAAGCTCCCAGTAGCGGTGATGGCGATCAGGCCGACCGCGGCGATCGGGACAGAGATGTAGGCAGAAATTCCGAAATAGCCGAGGGCGAGGCTCACACCGATGAACTCGGTGGTGATCGTGAGGAAGTTGAGGACGAACAGGTCGCCCACCGAGAACGCCGCCCAGAACCTACCGAAACGCTCCCGGATCAGCCGGGCGTGGCCGACGCCGGTGACCGCGCCGAGGCGCACCACCATCTCCTGGTTGACGATCAGCACAGGGATCAAAAGCGGGAGGGTCCACAGCAAGCTCAGGCCGTACTTCTGGCCCGCTTGGGCGTAGGTCGCGACGCCTCCGGCGTCGTTGTCGCCCACCATGACGATGAGCCCCGGGCCGACGATGGCGAGCAGGGTGATGACCTTTTTCCACCATGACCGCCGCGCGGCGAGGTCGTGCTCGCGGATCGTGCCGAAGGCCCCTTGGATGTCGCCCACGTGCGCGCTGTCGAGTACCGCCGAGCTCGCATGCGGTGACTCCGCCGCGACGCCCTTGTGGTCGAGGGGCGCGCCGAGCTTGTTCGCGGTTGCGATCTTGGCGCCCGAAGGCGGCGCCTTCGAGTTCTTGTCCTCGCCTGGACGCAGGTTTTTGGCCATCGTGACCTCTCGCGCCGGCATCGGCGTAGTGGGTGTGCGTGGGCGTTGTCAGTCCGCACGCACACCGGAGGTCAATAAGGCCTCAGCGGAGCAGTCGCTCCTCTTTGGTAGCGCGCGCGTCAAGTTGGTGGGGTAACCAACCGTCGGTACTCAGCGGTGCTCCGTTTCCTGACCCAGCTTCAGCCGCCTTGGGCGAGTGGCGCCGACGGGTACCGGCTCAGCCCGGCACGAGCCGGGTGCACTCTGCCCACCGTCTCCGGAACAGGTGTGGCTGCTTGCGGGCACAATCCTAGCCCGCTCCCCACGTCAGGGGTCCAACAAGCAGCGACGGTGCTGACGAGGGCGGCCTTACTCGTCGGCGGTCGTCATCCCGAAGTCGCGGCGCCATCCCTGCGGCAGTAAGAGCTCGAGGACGTCGTCGACCGTGACGACGCCGATCATGTTGTGCTCGTCGTCGATGACAGGTGCGGCGGAGAGATTGAAGTCGGACATCTTCCTGACGATGGCGTGCAGGTCGAAGTCGGCCTTGACCGCTACGGGGTCCAGGTCCGCGACCTCGCCGATGCGCGCCGCCGACGGGCTTTTCAAGAGTCGGACGACAGATGCCGTGCCGGTTAGGCGACCCTGCTCGTCTGTGGTGTAGATGGTCGCGAGTGCCTCGGGCGCCACTGGACTGCGGCGGATCTCTTCGATCGCCTCTGACACGAGTGTGTCGCTGGCAAGGGCGAGGAACTCGGGGCTCATGAGGCCGCCCGCCGTCTCGGGGTTGTAGCTGAGCAGAGCTCTGACCTTGGCTTGGTCGGGCTGGGGCAGGGCTTCTAGGACCGACAGCCGGCGTTCTTGCTCAAGGTCCGCGATGAGGTCGGCGGCGTCGTCCGGCGCCATCGTCGCGAGGAGACGGGCGGCGTCTTTGTCTGAGCGCGTGCTCAAGAACTCGAGCTGGTGCTCGGTGTCGAGCTCCTCGAAGACGTCCGCTTCCAGTTCGAGGTCCTGGCCGACGGCGTTGATGATCTCCTCGCCCTCTTCGTGCGACGCCGCCTCGACGAGATCGGCGATCTGTGCAGGGTGCAGGCGCGCCAGTTTTCGATAGGGGATGCGGAGCATTGCACTCGGGACGTGGGCGACGAACGGCTGAATGCTCTCCCAGTCGACGATGGCCTTGGGCCCGATGCGTTGGGCAAGCCTGCGCGGCAGGAGCCTGCGCAGCACAGGTCGGCTCGTCGGGTCGACCCCGATGACCTCTAAGGTGCCCTCGACGAGGGCAAGCTCGATCTCGTTCGCCCGGATGAGCCGCGCGCCGACGATGTTGATCAGATGTCGGGCCGACAGGTCCTTGGCCAAGAGCAGCTCACCGGGGCGACGCTCGAAGCGAGCGAGATTGAGCGTCTCGCCTTGGAGCTGTACGCAGCCCGGACGCACAGTCCCGACCATCGACATCGGCACGAAGAGCTCGCGGCGGCCGATCGTCGCGACGATCCCGTTGACGGGGGGATGGACCTGCTCGCCGGGACGCGCGATGAGGTCCTTGACCCTGCCAATTCGCTCCCCGTCGCTGCCGAGCAATGGGCTCCGGACGATGCCGGACAGATGGATGATGTCGGCTGCCATCAGGAGGAGCCCCGGCGCGATCGGCACATGGCGATCCGCACGCCTCCATAGTAGTGAAACCGCAGGCACCTCGGAGGAGGCCTGCGCATCGGCTGTCGGGTCCGACCTCCTTGCGCATCGCAGCGTTGCGGGAGAGGCTGTTCGACTATGTCGCCGCCGAACCGCAGCTTGCGCGTCGCGTTTCTCCTCTACAGGGGCAACCCGCGTTGCGGCGGCCAAGGCGTATATACGCGCCACCTGACGCGCGAACTCGTGGCACTCGGCCATTGCGTCACGGTGTTCTCGGGCCCGCCGTATCCTGAGCTCGACGAGCCGGTCGAGCTGGTGAAGGTTGCGAGCCTGGATCTGTACCGGGAACCGGATCCCTTCCGCGTCCCGAAGCTGCGCGAGTTCACCTCGGCCACAGACGTCCTCGAGTTCGCGCTCATGTGCACAGCAGGTTTCCCCGAGCCGCTCACCTTCAGCTTGAGGGCGCGTCGTCTCCTTGCGACCAGGAGGGCGGATTTCGATGTCGTCCACGACAACCAGAGCCTGGGGCGCGGCATCGCCGGCATGATGAAGGACGGCTGGCCGGTGCTCGCCACGATCCACCATCCCATCACCGTCGACCGGGAGCTCGACCTCGCTCACGCCGAGGGATGGCAGCGACGCCTGAGCCTCAGGCGCTGGTACGGCTTCATCGGGATGCAGGCGCGCGTGGCGCGCCAGATTCCGCGGGTCGTGACAGTCTCAGAGTCGTCTCGACGCGACATCGCAGACCAGCTCGGGGTAAGCCCGGGGAAGATCGCGGTCGTACCCGTTGGGGTCGATAGCTCCGTTTTTCGGCCTATGCCGGCGGTCAAAAAGGTGCCGGGCCGGATCATGACGACGGCGAGCTCGGACGTGCCCATGAAAGGGCTCTTGCCACTGCTCGAGGGCCTCGCGAAACTTCGCACGGAGCACGACGGCGCCCATCTTGTGGTCGTGGGGCGCCTAAGGGAGGGGAGCACGATCCCTGCCGCGCTCGACCGGCTAGGGCTGAACCAAGCCGTCCGCTTCGTCTCGGGCGTGAGCGATCAGGCCATCGTCGATCTCTACGCCGAAGCCCAGCTGGCCGTGGTCCCCTCGCTGTACGAAGGCTTCTCGTTGCCGGCCATCGAGGCGATGGCTTGCGGAGTACCGCTCATCGCCACGACCGGCGGAGCGCTTCCCGAGGTTGCCGGGCCGAGCGGTGAATCGGCCCTGCTCGTGGAGCCGGACGATCCGGGCGCGCTGGCCAATGCCATGTCGAGTCTGCTTTGCGACGAGCCACTTCGCCTCCGCCTCGGAGCGGCGGGCCGAAGGCGCGTAGCCGAACGCTTCACCTGGCCGGTGACGGCTCGGGCAACAGCACAGCAGTACTTCGAGCTTCTGGCGTGCTGACTGTCGACTTCGGTCGTCTCGGGCTGCGCCCGGCCGAGCGCGTCCTTGACCTCGGCTGCGGCGCCGGCCGCCACGCCTTCGAGTGCCTCCGGCGGGGGGCGGTGGTCGTCGCACTCGACGCAGATCTCCTCGAGCTCAAAGGTGCTGCCGCCCTGATGGCCGCGATGGCGGAGGCCGGAGAGGTGCCACCAAGCGGGGCGGGCCTTGCCGTGACGGGCGACGCGCTGCGACTGCCGTTTGGGGACGGGGTCTTCGACAAGGTGATCTGCGCCGAGGTGCTCGAGCACCTGGCCGATGACCATTCCGCCATGAACGAGCTTGCCCGGGTGCTGCGCCCCGGCGGCCTGCTTGCGGTCAGCGTGCCGCGTTACGGGCCCGAGCTCGTCAACTGGGCCTTGTCGCAGGGCTATCACAGCCTCGAGGGGGGTCACGTGCGGATCTACCGCCGTCGCCAGCTTCTGGAGCGGTTCGAGGCCGCGGGCCTGGAGCTCGTTGCGACACATCACGCCCACGCCCTGCACAGTCCTTACTGGTGGCTGCGCTGCCTGGTCGGGGTCGACAACGATCATTGCGCGGCCGTGCGCGGATATCACCGCCTTCTCGTGTGGGACATCACCGCCGGCACACCGTTCACCCGAGTTCCAGAAAAGCTCCTCAACCCGTTGATGGGCAAGAGCCTCGTCGCCTACCTGAGACACGCTCCGAGATGTTGACGCCACCTCGTCCGGTCGTCGATGACTCGATCATCGAGACAGTCGACTGGATCCGCAGTGTCCAGGTCCCAAATGGCATGATCCCCTGGTTTGCCGGCGGTCATGGGGACCCGTGGAACCACGTCGAGGCAGCCATGGCCCTTACTGTCGGTGGCGCCGTCGCGGAAGCTGAACGCGCCTTTGACTGGCTGAAGGCGACCCAGCGTTCCGACGGCGCCTGGCACACCTACTACCTTTGCGACGGGCGGGTCGAAGAACCGCGCCTCGACACCAACGTCTGTGCCTATGTGGCCACGGGGGTGTGGCACCATTTCCTCGCCACGCGTGATGCCGGTTTCTTGGAGGACATGTGGGGCACCCTCGAGCGCGCCGTCGGGTTCGTGCTCAGCTGGCAGCGGGCCGGCGGGGAGCTCGTGTGGTCAGTCGGCCCAGACGGTACACCTGGCCGTTACGGCCTTTTGACCGGGTCCTCATCGGCATATTTCAGCCTCCGCTGCGCGCTCGCATGCGCCCTCGAGCTCGGGTATGAACGCCCGGAATGGGAGATCGCCGCGGGCCTGTTGCGCCACGCTGTCGCGCACGGCTCGGACGGCTTTGTCTCAAAGGCCGAGTTCGCCATGGACTGGTACTACCCGGTGCTCGCAGGGGCTCTGCAGCCCGAGACCGCCTCGGCGCGGATCGACGAGGGCTGGTCCGGGTTCGTC
>ODAK010006774.1_pt1 | contig 11530 bp, 6 predicted proteins | sample 1539591 | NCBI WGS metagenome assembly ODAK01 (sample SAMEA3539303, study PRJEB22396) | soil metagenome | biome: tundra; feature: field; material: soil | place: USA | collected 2010-05 | depth 0.15 m | reverse complement strand
GCGATCTCAAGCTCATCATCACCTCGGCGACGATTGACACCGCGACATTTTCCCGCGCCTTCAACGACGCGCCAATCATCGAAGTCTCCGGGCGGCTGTTTCCAGTGGAAGTGATTTACGCGCCGTTCGACGCGGAGTCGGAAGAGCGCGGCGACATCACTTACGTTGATGCTGCTGTGCGCGCGGCGGAAACGGCTTTGTGCGAACCGGGCAACGGCGACATCCTAATCTTCATGCCCGGCGAACGCGACATACGCGAGACGTGCGATTTGCTGGACGGACGATTCGGACGCGAGGCGGAAATCATCCCGCTGTTCGGGCTGTTGAGCGCAGCGGATCAGCAACGCGTTTTCGCCCCGCTGAACCGGCGGAAAATTGTCGTCGCCACGAACATCGCGGAAACATCGCTGACCATTCCCGGCATCCGTTACGTCATCGATTCCGGCTTGGCGCGGATCAGCCGCTACAATCCACGCACGCGCACCAAGCGGCTACCGGTCGAAGAAATTTCGCAGAGCAGCGCCAACCAGCGCAAAGGCCGCAGCGGTCGCGTGCAGGACGGCGTGTGCATCCGGCTGTATTCGGAAGAAGATTTTGCGGAACGTCCGCTTTACACGCAGCCCGAAATCCAGCGCGCGAATCTGGCCGAAGTCATCCTGCGCATGAAGGCGTATCGCCTCGGCGACATCGAGACGTTTCCGTTCGTGAATCCGCCGCCGCCGTCCGCGATTCAAGGCGGCTATCTGCTGTTGCAGGAACTTGGCGCACTGGAAGAGGTGCGCGAACAGCCTGTTGGAGTTCAACCTTCAGGTTGTCCCCCGAACAAGCTAAAGCTTGAACTCCAACTGAGGCAGCTCGGACACGATCTCTCGCGACTGCCGATTGACCCGACGCTGGGACGGATGCTGCTGCAGTCGCAACACGAACACGCCATGCGTGAATTGCTCATCATCGCCGCCGGCTTGAGCATTCAAGACCCGCGCGAACGTCCGCTCGACCGCAAGGATGCCGCCGCTGCCGCGCACAAACGTTTTGCCGATCCGCAGTCGGATTTTCTCACGCTGCTGAAAATCTGGGACGCCGTTCACGACCAATGGGAACGTCTCCGCACGCAGGGCCAGCGCCGAAAATTCTGCAAGGCCAACTTTCTCTCCTATCTGCGAATGCGCGAGTGGCAGGATTTGCACGCGCAGTTGCACGGTGCCTTGGAAGATTTGGGCCGGTTCAAGCTGAACGACAGCAATGCGGATTACGCCGCGATTCACCGCTCAATTCTCACCGGCCTGCTTGGCCACGTCGCGCTGCGCAAGGAACGCAATCAGTATCAAGGGACGGGCAACCGGCAGATCGCCTTGTTTCCCGGCTCGGCTTTGTTTGACCGGAACGAGAAGCGCGGAACGCCGAGCACCAGCTCGGCCCGTTCCAAAGAAGGCCACCAACGTGCCGGGCTGAGGCCCGGCGCTCCGCAGCAGCCACCGTGGATCATGGCCGGCGAAATCGTCGAGACCTCGCAGCTTTTCGCGCGGACCGTGGCGGGGATTGATCCGCTATGGATTGTCCAGCTCGCGCCGCATCTCTGCAAAACCACGCATCATAATCCCCACTGGAGTGTCACGGCGGGAAATGTGCTCGTCGAAGAACGCACCACACTCTACGGCCTCGAAATCCGCCATGCCAAGGTCGCTCACGGCAAAATCAATCCAACGGAAGCCACGAAAATCTTCATCCGCTCCGCGCTGGTCGAAGATGATTTGCTGCCATTGCGCCGAAAGGAAATGGAAGAGGAAAATGACGATGACGACACGCGGCTTTTCCGCACGGCGGACAAGAAGCCCCCGTTGCCGTCGCAGTATTCGTTTCTCGAACGCAACCACCAGGTGCGCCAGAAAATCGAGACATGGCAGACGCGTGTCCGTCGCCACGATCTAGCCAATCTCGACCAGTCGCTCTTTGATTTTTACGCGCAGCGAATTGGAGCGCCGGTCTCCGACCCGGCGCGTTCCGACGCGGTTTCACAACTCGCCGGGTCGGAGACCGGCGCTCCGCAAGGACGTGGCATCTCGTCGGTTCACGAATTGAACCGGCTCATCCGCGACTGCGGCGGCCCGGAATTTCTCTGCGTCACGGAAGCGGATTTGACCGGCGGCCAGGCCTTGAACTTCGACGCCGAGGCGTTTCCTGATGCCGTCCCGCTCGGCGGGCAACCAGTTGCCTTAACTTACGCCTACACGCCCGGCGAAGAAGAGGACGGCGTGACGGTGAAGCTCGGTTTCAGCCTCGCGCAAACCATTTCGCAGGCCAGCGTGGAATGGGCCGTGCCCGGCCTGCGCGAGGGTTTGATTAACGAATTACTGCGTGCGCTGCCGAAAAGTATTCGGCGGAACCTGATGCCGTTTCCGCCGAAGGTCGAGGAAATTCTCCGCGACTTTCAGCCGGGCGGCGATTCGCTGCCGCAGGATCTCGCGGTATTCATCCGTCGGCAATACGGCGTCGCTATTCCGCCGAACACCTGGGCCAGCGATGCAGTTCCGGCGCATTTGCGGCCGCGTATCGAAGTTATCGGCCACGATCAAAAATCACTTGGCAGCAGCCGCGATCTCGGCCAGCTCCGGCAAAAACTGGAGCATGTGAAAGCCAAGCCCGCGCCGGACAATTCGGCGTGGAATCGCGCCGCGCAGCAATGGGAACAATTTGGTTTGAGCGCGTGGACGTTCGGCGATTTACCGGAGCGAATCACCGTCAGCGAAACCGGCCCGGTGCCGACTTACGCGTGGCCTGGCTTGCAAACGGACGACAGCAACAGCGTGAGTCTTCGACTTTTCCGCAGCGCGGACTTGGCGCGGAAGGCGACGCTTGGCGGCATTCAACGGCTTGTGGAACTGGCGCTGTCAAAAGAGTTCGCCTGGCTGCACCGGGACATGCGCGACCTAAACCGTTTTGACGCGTTGGCCGCCAACTTTTGCCCACTAGACGAATTAAAGGAAACTGCGTTTGAAAATCTCAAGCGCCACATTTTGCCCGCCGAAATTTTTCCAGCGTTGACGGAAGCAAATTTCCGCGCCGCCATTCAGCAGACGCGGCAGCAAATTCCCGGTCTGTCGGCACAGTTGATTGATCGCGTCGGGGCCATCCTGCGATTGCGACAGGATATTCAGCGGCGTTGCGGACCGTCGCCGGTGTTGCCGACGATCAAGCCCAAGACGCTTTCCGATTTGAGCCAGTTGAACCTTGCCACGAAGGACGCGCCAAAACCGACCAGCGTTTGGGCGGATGAACTGGAGGCGCTGTTACCCAGAAACTTCCTGATGACAATTCCGTTCGCACAACTCACGCATCTGCCGCGTTATCTCAAAGCACTGGCCACGCGCATGGAACGGGCGAAACTAAATCCCGTGAAAGACAAAGAGCGCGCCCAGCAGCTTGCGCCTTATCTCGCGGCGTTGAAGAAAATCGAAGCGAATCCGCCGAAGGCAACCGAAGCACGGCAACAACTTGGTGAATTTCGCCGGATGATCGAAGAGTTCAAAGTCTCCTTGTTCGCGCAGGAGTTGGGCACGGCGGTTCCGGTTTCGCCCAAGCGCCTTGATGAGCAGCTTCAACGCGTGACGACAGGCGCGGCCATTTGATCATGCCTTTGCTCGATTTCATTTTCAACCGGAAAGAACCCTCGCCGCCGGGTGCGGAGCAAATGATCGTGGGTGCGCGGCAAATTCCGCTGGTGCTGGTGCGGCATCCGCGGGCGCGGCGCTATTTGCTCCGGCTGCGGGCCGACGGCACGGCCCGCGTCACCATTCCGCGCGGCGGATCAATGGTTGCGGCGCGCGAATTTGTGCAGCGCAACGCGCTCTGGCTGGAACAACAATTTCAGCGCTGGGAAGCGCGTCCGCGCAAGTCAGCAAGTTGGACGGTTGGCTCCGAAATTTTGTTCCGCGGCGAACTGACGCGCATTGTCGCCGGAGAAACGGGCGGGATTTCTTTCGGTGGCGAACAGTTGAAAGTGACGGACACAAATGCTGATTTGCGGAATGTGGTAGAACATCATCTGCGCAAGCTGGCCACGGTGGAACTGACGTCACGCCTTTTGGAACTGGCCGCCCGACATGGACTGACCGTGCGCCGCGTCACCGTGCGCAACCAGCGAACGCGCTGGGGTTCTTGTTCGCGGCGTAGAACAATTTCGCTCAACTGGCGCTTGATTCAGACGCCGGGCTTTGTGCAGGACTACATCCATCTGCACGAACTGGCTCACCTCATTGAGATGAATCACTCGGAAAAATTCTGGCGGCAGGTGGAGCGTTTGTGCCCCGACTACCAGGTCTCCGAGCGCTGGTTGAAGCAGAACCGGGGTTTGTTGCCGTAGTTTGGCAAAAAAATCTTCAGGCCAGCAGTTCCTGAATTTCCTCCCAATTGAGCGACGCGGCAAAGGCCTCTTCGCCGCCAAGCGTCGCTTGAATGATTTCGCGTTTGCGGTTTTGCAGCGTCAGGATTTTTTCCTCCACGGTGTCACGCGTGATGAGCTTGTAGCTCGTCACGACTTTGGTTTGACCAATGCGATGCGCGCGATCCGTCGCCTGATCCTCGACGGCGGGATTCCACCACGGATCAAAGTGAATCACCGTGTCTGCGCCGGTGAGATTCAGCCCCACGCCGCCGGCTTTCAGGCTGATGAGGAAAACGGGAATCGCGCCGTTCGTTTGAAATTGCTCCACGACGGCTCCGCGATCCGTCGTCGAACCGTCGAGATAACAGAACTCAATTTTCTCCTCCGCCAGCCGCTCTTTCAACAGCGTCAACATGCCAACGAACTGGCTGAACACCAGCACGCGATGACCGCCGTCAATCACTTCTTCCAGCAGTTCGCCGAATAAGTCCAGTTTGCCGGACGCGTTTGCTGGATTCACGTTGTCCAGTTTCAACAACCGCAGATCGCAGCATACCTGGCGCAGTCGCAGCAGCGAGGTCAGCACCACCATGCGGCTCTTGGCGAGGCCTTGCGCGCCCACCGCTTCGAGCACTTCCTTGCGGCTGGCTTCGATGACTTGTTGATAAACACCGCGCTGATCCGTCGTCAATTCGCAGAAAGAAACTTGTTCTATCTTCGCCGGCAAATCCGCCGCCACATCCTTTTTCAAACGACGCAACATGAATGGTCGCAGCCGCCGCGCCAGCCGCGCTTGCGCCTCCGCATTTTTCTCCCTGGCGATGGGCAGTTCGTAACGTTCGCGAAAATCCTTAGCGGTGCCGAGATAGCCGGGCATGAGGAAATCGAAGATGGACCACAGATCCAAAACTGAATTTTCCAGCGGCGTGCCGGTCAGCACAATGCGATGCTTCGCCCGCACCGCTTTCACTGCCTGCGCGTTTTGCGTCTGGCGGTTTTTGATGTGCTGCGCCTCGTCAAGCGCGACGGTGTCGAATTCCAATCCGCGATATTTTTCCGCATCGCGGCGGATCAGCGCGTAGCTCGTCACCACGATGTCGCTCGTGGCAATTTCGTCAAAGCGCGCGTGCCGTTCCGACCCATGCAATGCGAGAATTTTTAATCCCGGCGTAAATTTCCTCGCCTCGGCCACCCAGTTGAACACCAGGCTCGTCGGGCAAACAATAAGATGAGGATGGCGGATTGAGGATGGAGAATTGGTGCCTGTCGCTGGCGGTGGTTGAATCGGCAATCGGCAATCGGCAATCGGCAATGTTCGCATAAACGCCAGTGTTTGCAGCGTTTTCCCCAAGCCCATTTCATCGGCAAGAATTCCGCCAAATCCATTTGCGCGCAGAAAATGCAGCCACGCCACGCCTTGCTTTTGGTAGGGCCGCAGCACGTTTTCCAAATCGCCGAGCGGCGGGCACACCAGTTGTGCCTCGCCGCTTTGCTTGGCCGCGCGGTCGCGCCACGCGGTCGGTGCCTGGACTTTCCAATCGTCGTGCTGCCGCAGTGTCGCTTCGAGGAAACCGGCTTGCGTGTTGTTGATGCGATAGCCCTGCGCGTTTTGTTGCGGCGTGCAATCGAGCAAGACTTCCTGCAATTCCTCCACCGCGCCGATGTCAATCACCGCCATCTTGCCATTCTTCAAGCGCGTGTGATTTTGCCCGGACAAAATCAACCGTTGAATGTCCGCCGCCGAAAAGGTTTCGCCACCGCCCGCCGCGAACACTACGCCGAGATCAAACCACTGCACGCCCGATGAAGTGATTTGAAACTGCGGCTCGATGCGCTCAAGGTTATTCAGCGTGCGGTTTTCCAACTGCTCGTCCAGCGCGACGTTCCACTCGCGTTGCAGTCTGGTAAATTCGCGCGCGAGAAAATTCAGCACGGAATTTTGTCCGGTCAGTTGCAGTTTGCCATTGGCATCGGGCCGGGAAAATCCGCTGCGCTGCAAACGGCCCAGCGCGGCGTTCTCGGCGTTGAAATCGCGGGTGGAGTAGTGCGTCGGCACGTCGGGGTCCGGCAGCCAGATGTTTTTGTCGGACGCTGTCACGCCGATGGTCATGATGCGCGAACCGTAGGCGCATTGCAGCAGCGCGCTCAATTGCGTGAGGCCGCCCTTGAGCGCAAGCAGGAAACGTGGGGCCTGCGGTTCGAGCGAGAAATCCTCCAGCTTGAAATTCGCCTCCAATCCGCCCGCTGCCGACAACTGCGGCCCGTGAACGCTTAAAAATTGCGGCACCTGCGCCCGCGTCACACGCACCGGCGCGCGAAAAAGTTCTCTGAGTTCGCGCGGCAAGCCAAGCGGCTGCAAGGAATTATTTCGCCAGGCCCAATCACCGGCCATCACGAGCGGAGAAGTTTTATCTTTCCACGTCAGGACAATTTCCCCGTTCGCCTCCAGTGTGGCGCGCAGCGGTAGTTTCAGCGGCATGTTTGTCACCTTGACCGCGCTGGATTTTCCGAGCGTGATGTTTTCATGGTTCACCAGCAGCGGAATGAGCGCCGCAAAATCCTTCGTCTCCATTTGCAGCAGCGCGGGCGTTTCGCCGTTCGTCAGCGTTTCCAGTTGCTCAATGATCGCATCGTCCTGCGGCGGGAAGGCAAAAGTGCGCCCTTTCGGCAGCGCATTCAACGGACAACGTCCGCCGCCCCATTTCGCTTCCAGCACCAGCATCACCTTGCCGCGCGCGAGCGTCTGGTCAAAGTTCGGCGGCAGAATGATGAAGAGTTCAGCCGGCTCGCCGCCGTCCGCGCGCAGCAGCCCGGAAATCTTTCTGGCCGGCAGAGCAGGGGACGGTCGCGGCGGAACCGGAGCGATTTCGGCTTTTTGCGCTTTCAACCAATGCAGCCCGACGGCGACGACGTGCGCGCAGATTTTCCCCCATTCGCGCGCCTCGCGGCAGTTGCAGAGATTTTCAATATCAATGTCGTTGTGAATCACCAGCGAGGCGCGATAGGAATTTTCGCTCGACTGCACGACGCCGCGCAACAGCGGCGGTGCCCAATAGGAACTGATCACCTGGCCTTGTTCAAGGTAGGCGCGGGCGCGCTTCATTGCGTCCCAACCGGCGGCCTTGGCGAGCAAGGCTTCTGAGAGTTCAACAGACATCGCCGCAAATATGCGGGCGCGAGGCGCGCCTGAAAATATTTAAAACATGCCAGTTCCGGTTGTCATTGACACAATCCGGTCAGTCGTTGGTAAAAGCGGCGTCGCGTTGCGCTTGCCGCCGCAGTCCAGGACGCCGGCGCGAATTGTGGTGGCTCCCGGCCACGCGAAGCGTCTTGGACTGCGCCAGCCCTCTGGCGCTTTCGGGCGGCGCGGCGGGACTATTGGGATTTTGGACGGAGCGCGACCTTCAGGTCGCTTCAATGTGCGAGGTGATGAGCCGTGAAAAAATTTAGGCGCGGATTCCGGTGCGAATGTTGAACCGGCATGAACGGGCAACGCTGGACTGAATGATCGAAACTGGCTGAAACGCTAGGGTTTGGCCGGTGGAGAATTCGTTTCCGTCGTGGCTGCAGGTTTGGTTTCAGATGGCGCATCCGCTTTCGCTTCATCGGCCTTGACTCGTTTGGCCGTGAAATCTTCCTCGGCCACGTCGCCCACCTTGCGGTGGAACTTGATTTCATCGCCGGAAATTTTGCCGGTATAGACGATGCGGATGTCGTTGTCGCCAAACTTGAGCGGTTCGACGAAGGTGATACCGTTGGTGCTGATCGAGCCTTCGGTGAGGACGACCTCGTTCGTTCCCATCTCCCGTTCGCCGATGGCCTTGCCGGTGACGTTGGTGCCTTCCACCTTGAGGTCGAAAGTGTATTTTTGCAGGCCGATCTGGGAATCGAACTGGCCCTTCCATTTCCCGGTAAAATCGTCTTCCGCCCGGGCAACACCGACAACCGTCAGCGCGAACACCGCCAACGCAATTATTTTGGTAAAGTTTTTCATGGATGAGTTTAGGTTGAATGGGACGCGGACAGAAAACCAGAAACGGGCGGCGGAGGGAAGCAAATCTTCTGGAGCGGACTGCCCCAACGGGCAAAATCAATTTCGTAAAGTATTCATGTATTCTTGGGTTTGATCTCGCCGCTCAAAAGGCGTTCCAGTTCGCCGGTGAGTTTCAATTCCTGCGCCCATTGGCTCAAGTAATTCTTGTCCAACGTATCGGCCTGCACCGCTACGATGCCTGCCGCGTCGCCAAGCTGCCGGTCGGAAGGCGTGATGCGATTCCAGACGAGCTTGTGCAGGATGACATCCTCCGCCGTGGAAATCCACGCGGGTTCGCCGAACAATTTCGCTTGCACGCGACGGCGGAGCATTTCCCGGTCGAACGGTTCGGGCTTGGGCAGCCAGAAATCCACTTTCAACGCGGAGCGGGTGTCAATGGCGTTGAACTGGTGCGGCGGTTGATACGCTGCGCGCACGGCGGCTTCCTCGATGTAAAAATCGCCGCTGAATGCCTGAAGGATGCGCGGCACGGCGGACATCGGGAACTGCACGACGAAATCCAGATCGTGCGTGCTGCGCGGGATGCCCCAGTAATTACTCGCCATCGAGCCGGTGAGATAATAGGTCACACCGCTCCGGTTCAACCGGCGCAAACAATCAGTCAGCAATTCCTGTTCGTTCATGCGGCGCGGGCAAGTTTGAGGCGGGCTTGAAGAAAATTTTCAACTTCAGTTTCATTCGCTTCTGGATGTTGCCGGCGAATTCCCGCCCGCGCGATGTTGCAGGACATTTCATGAAGATCCAAAGCAATCTTCAGACGCTGCTCGCCGGTCATCTGGCGATAGCGTTCAATCTGTTTGTCCAATGCGGTTGCCGCAGTCATGGCCTTTCAATAAACCAATTTCTCATTGATTACAACTCAACTCCGCACCGGTTGGAGCGCGACTGTGTGCGGGTGGCCGTGCGCAAGCACCACCAGTCGCAGCGCGTGGAAATGGGAAGCCCATTGAGGAAACGGAAATCTCACGGTGGGCGGACGTGCTGCGGCTGGTCTCCGCGACACAGCCGCGCTCCAGTGAAATAGGAGCGCGACCTTCAGGTCGCTGCAACGTGCGAGGTGGTGGGTTGTGAAAAATTTAGGCGCGTATTCCGGTGCAAACGATGAAGCGGCGCGAATAAGTAACGCTGGACTAAATGATCGAATCCGGCTGAAACGCTAGGGCTTGGCCGGCGGAGAATTCGTTTCCGTCGTGGCTGCCGGTTTGGCTTCCGATGGCGCATCCGCTTTCGCGTCGCCGGCCTTGACCCGCTTGGCCACGATGTCATATTCGGCCAAATCGCCGACCTTGCGATGAAGCTTGAGTTCGTCGCCGGCAACCTTGCCCGTGTATTCCACGCGGACTTCGTTGTCCTGAAACTTGAGCGGTTCGACAAACGAGATTTCGTCCCCGTTAATCTTCCCCTCGGTGATGGCCACTTCATTCGTTCCGATTTGCCGTTCGCCGATGGCCTTGCCCGTGACGTTCGTGCCGTCCACCTTGAACTCAAACGTGTATTTTTGCGTGCCGATTTGCGAATCAAACTGCGCCTTCCATTTCCCGGCCACGTTATCCTGTGCGAACGCACTCCCGACCAATGCCAGCGCGAACGCCGCCAGCGCGAATATTTTTGTAGAGTTTTTCATAGATTGGTTTTGGTTGAATGGGACGCCGCCAGCAAACCACAAACCGACGGCGGAGGGAAGGAAATCTTCTGGCGCGCGACCTTCAGGTCGCTTCAACGTGCGAGGTTGTGAGCAGTGGAAAAATTTGGACCCGTGTTCGGTGCGAAGGGTGAAGCGGCGTGAACGCCGCGCGCCGGGTTTGCCCCAACGGGGTTGCCGCCGGGGAAGGGTGGTTGGATGCAACCCGTTCCGGGTGGATCATTTTTTAAGGCGATGACCCAGGGTAGCTGCGCTCGCCGCGTCGAAGTGAAACGAAAGCGGGCAACCCTGGGCTTAAGGATGGAATTTGGTTGGGATTCTTATTTCCTACACACGGCGTTGAGGCAGAGCATTCCGAACGAATTCGTTGAATGACTCAGCAAGCAGATTGCGCCGAGCCTCCCAAAAATCTTTAGCATTTTCGATACTCCACAAATTACGGTCAATGGAGATACACTGACTTGCTAAAACACGCTTCTTAAGGTGTTTGAGATATACTTCTGGTCCGCTTTGTCCAATAGAGTTATTTACATCACCTGCAATGAAAGCAATGTTAGCAACATTATCAGCTGAAGATCGTTTGTTTTCAGGAAACTGTGCGCGTGGGAGTATATGATGGCGATCAACATTGCTTTGTAATAAAACTTTGCCTCCGGTGTAAAAATCAAGAATTCCTCGATTCATGCACGCGATGTAAACAGCAAGCAAACCGCTGCAGTCAACCAGCGAGCCAGAAAAATCTTCTGGTTCGGCGGCAAGAGATTTTCTGACATCGCGGAGGTTGGTCAATAATCCGCCGATAGGGTCTTGTGACCGACAGGCTTGGAGGTCTTGATCCAATGTGCTTTCACTAGAACCGCTATAACGGTGTAATACCAATTCTCACATATTATCGGAACAATGAGTCAGGGCGTAGCGTTTGCTTGAGAGTGGAGCCAGTGATGGATCAACGATAAGACGCGGGTGGGTGATTCCCAGAACGGGCGAAGAGCGGTCGTCAAGGTTTGCTCCAAGTCGTCCAGACTTTCATGGCGGCGATTGCAGGTGACATCCTGCACTTGATCCCATAGTCCTTCGATCGGATTGAGTTCGGGACTGTAAGGCGGCAAGGGCAGCAGCTGAATCCGGTCGGGCAGGCCGGCATCGTCCGCGCGCGGGTGAAAGCCCGCCTGATCCTGAATGACCACGTGTTCGGCGGCGGGATCGCTGGCGGCAAGCTGCCGGAGAAAGTCGCGGCTGAACTCCAGATTGACCGAGGGCATGAACCGGAACTGGGCGTCGCCGCCCAGCACTTCCAACGCCCCATAGACATACTCCCATTCATACCGCTGTTGTTGCGGGATCACGACCCGCTGGCCGCGCAAGGCCCAGCACCGCCGGCTCTGGGTGTGCAGCCCGAAGCGGCTTTCATCCGCCACCCAGATCTTCACCGGTTTATCCTTGGGCAAGGCCA